>Ga0105244_10000170_pt1 | contig 65827 bp, 69 predicted proteins | sample KBSM44metaG_FD_80423 | JGI IMG/M metagenome (GOLD analysis project Ga0105244, IMG submission 80423) | Miscanthus rhizosphere microbial communities from Kellogg Biological Station, Michigan, USA - KBS M4-4 metaG | ecosystem: Host-associated > Plants > Roots > Rhizosphere > Soil | place...
GACACCAGCATCACGAATGATATGAATGAAACGGCATTGGACGTGGCGATAATGCAGAATCATACTGCAATCTCCGCAATGTTAGAGAACGCGTGATTAAGGGGATGACAAAAAGGGACTCTTACAACATGTTGTAAGAGTCCCTTTTGTTATATGTATCTGCAACACTATCTCGTCTTACATAACCTAAGTCTCCCAGTATAAAAAGGTGCCCCGTTTTCTATCAAGGTATCATTGTTTTTTTGCCCCCTTTAGTATATCCAAAATTTCATCGCTGCTTATTCTACGCGCGACATCTTCTGGTGTTTCACCCCATTCATCTGATACGTTCATGTCTGCACCTTGTGACATCAGAAATTTCACTGTATCTGGACATTGTGCATCACAAGCCAAGTATAGAGGAGTACGTCCGTGCTTATCCCTTGCATGTATGTTTGCTCCATGCAGTATCAATACTTTGACTAGGTCCAATAAACGATTAAAACAGGCTATATGTAATGGAGTGTCCATATCGCGGTTCTTCGCATTTATGTCAATGCCACTGTGAAATATACGGTTTAGTAGTGTGTCTGTACATTCACTTTCAAATAATACCGCCCAGTGTAGCGTGTTGTCTCCGTATTTATCCTGCAAAGAGAGATCAGCACCTAGGGCCAACATGGTTTCTAGAATATTTGTTGCGCCATGTGAAATGGCGTAATGTATAGGCGCACATCCCCCACCATCTAGTTGATTAATATCAGCCCCTTGTTCCACAAGCATCTTAAAAGCATCAATAAAGTCATTCCCATTACATATGATATATGACAAGGGTGTATGCTTATTTAACATATCGTACGATTCTGATAAATCTACGCCCCCTTGCAGGGCGAGAGCAACACCCAAGATATTCCTAGAGTCAACCGCATATTTAAAATTATGTATAGACATTGAATAACACCCCTCCTATTCTACAAGTCATTTATTTTGCACCACACAAACTATACTGTGGTGGCTAATGACACAACATGGATACAGGGTAAAACCCAAACCACTGTATGTATGGGTCTCTCCCTGTATCCATGCATCAGCACATCTATACGTCCCACGTGTCGCTTCTCACGAGTGGGAGACTGCACAACACACTTATGTCCGCATCCTGCAACAGGGAGTCTGTCCACCACCCTTTTATACGAAAGAGCATCTTATCCACATCTTCCATGGTGTTTAAAAAGAAATCTGTTCCTTTCGTTTCTGCATCACATGTAAGATCTACAAATTGGGCTCTCCCAATGCGTGTAGGGTCACTTACCCATCCAAGAGCCATTTCCTCTGTCCATGATTGACGAATACACAATTTAATGTACCCTAGTTTTTTTCCGTAAGATAGACGGATTATGTGAGTAGGTTCCTCTTTTTGTCTCATATTGTTTGGGAGGCATCCTTCCCCCTCTTGTTCTTCACCCACATAATACTTTTTATCTCTGTATATAGAGAGCAATTTGGATATAACCTCTTTTGGCGACCCTTGTAGAAAGAAAGTTGTGCTTGGATCACTTACAACTGCAGCAGGAATCTCGCACATAGCTGTGACTTCTAAGTATCGTCTGCTTAAATCTTGAGCTACCAACAATATCACCCCTATCAAATGTATTTTTCCTTTTTTAGGGAAACATGTCAGATCATGCGGGGGCAACTAAATCCTGAGGGGAGTATTGTGAAAGGAGTTGTACTTACTGCATTTTCACACACCCCACGGATGTGTGGTCTATGTATAACTTGCCAAATATGTCCTTTATTTCATATTATATGGGTATTCTAGAGGCCTCTCTTTCATGATTTGCATCGTGATGCTCATTGTTGGGTGGACGAGCACAACATTCTCTGAGTTCTCATAGCAGTGTCTGATATCCGACGCTCTGGGCTGCGTGATGCTCATTGACACACTCCAGATTACATACTCCAACTATGAACAATCCACAAGAGCATTGGAAGGTACATTGTTTCTCTCCCCCGTGTTGGTATGTAGAAGATACTTGCCGTATTTTTTGTCGTATGTTACAATGAAGCACACGAATATTATGTCCTAAGGAGTGTATATATATGCCAAGTGTAATGTACGATATAAAAGTACCAAGTATTCAAAGAAGAATAGAGAATGTGACACACCTGTTCAGTAAGTTCCTAGAGTTCTCACACACCACAGAGCTTGCCAAAGAGTTCCTGCACAATAACGAGTTGTCTACTACTAATCAGATATTGATGATAACTTTGGCAAATGCAGTAAAGAGCGCCTTAGCCAACAGCATGGTGGGGGTGAAAAATGCTGGAGAGAGACTTACAACAATGAAAAACTTAGTGGGGAATGAAGGAGAATATCTAAAACAACAATCCCTCCGTTCGAAATTTGAAGATGCAGAAGTAAAAGGACTGACCCAGATAGCAAAACTGGTGATTGAAAACTTTGTACATGCGGCTAAACCTGAAACGAAATCTGCGTATGTCTCCTACGGAGTTAGACAGAGATATAGATTACAGTGTGTGATCAGTCCCAGTTCTAGATTAACTGGTAGTGAACTTTCTGCCGATACAAGAAAGAGCATTGCAGAGATCATTAATTTATATATAAGTAACGAGACAGTGCAAAAAGTTGTTTATCTATGTAAATTCTGTAATGATATCGTCCCGTCGGAAGGGCGAGATATTGAAGAAATTAAAAATACATTACTTACCTATGTTGATAGGTGGAATGCTGGAGATTTCCCTGTAAAAATCTGTAATTATGAGATAGTATACCAAGAAATAGCAGGTGTTTTAGATTTGAATTATCACATTAGTGATGATCTCAAAACGGTACACAGAGACAGACGGCCTGAGCATTACATTTTGGATGGGCAGCTTACATACTCTTACGAGATATTTTGCGGACAAATAAAAATAGACTTGTGGAGGTTGACATGGGAAATGCCAGAAGTATGGATCACCCCTGCCAATTGTCACATTATATGTGGTCGTGAAATGCAAGTTGTGAACGTGACAGACTTGATTACGCCTGAGGAGAAAGACGTTGTAGTTCTTCAGTTCCGCAGAGGCGATAATCAGCCAGTGTATGATTCTGAACTGGTGTTCTATAGACGCAATAAAGAGGATTATGAAGTACTGGGGCCAAGTGATCCTGAGGTGATAAATGCCGCTAAAAGAATCGCACTATTAAAGCAATTGATGAAGTAAATCATAACATTCCTAAAAATGCAACAAAAGGAGCACCCCACACGGGGTGCTCCTTTTATTATACTATGACTGAGAATTATAAGTGTGTGGTGCGACTGAGTGAATAGAGTATTGTGCCAGGATTTCACTTATAGTAGGATCACAAATATATTGTAAGGAATGTCATTTGAATATCAGATATCAAAAAATTGATTGAACAAAAAAGGCTTACTATTGCTGGGAACCACAGTACACATTTACGTATGAACTCAGAGAGCAACCTAGGACTGTTCTGCAAACCATGGAAGGCAATATGCTGTGGGAAATATGACTCTGCCACCTTGTGCTGCAAATCGCACATCGTGCCTGCAAAAGTGTATGGGTATCTCCGATTCCAATACACATTTTAGCACATCCTCTGTATTAATACAGATCACCCCTATGTAGTTGTTGTACACTATGTTATCATGGGACATCAAGTATTATCAATGTATGCGAAAACACAATATGACGACCGATATTCCGGCCGTCATATTTTTAGGGCGGTATAGCATACACATTCCAAAGGGCTTTCCAAATTTTAAAAACTCATGGGGAACATTGGCCATGTGCAGGCTCAGTACTCAACTCGCCTCTGTGGTTGAGATGAAATATGAGAATGCATCGTGTGACTTATGCTTGTAGCCTAAGGGATAACAAAAATCTTTCAGCTTGGCTCACCTCTTCTGTATCTGCACCTGCAATTCCATATACTTTACCTTCACATATGCCTGCTACGACAAGCGATTCGCTCTTTTTTGGGTTTATAATGAGTGAAGACTCCAGAAAACTGCTGCCTTTATTAGATATACAGAACAGATTATCGCCAATTTTCTGAACGTCCAACACCGTGTCCATCAACCTGTCTGTAGACGTATCCTCGCAGAAATTTATGAGTTTGTTGTAGTAATATCCAGGTGACCGTTCTACATTGTTTCCTTTATCCCGCGTAGTTTTCCACATTCCTTTATCTAACTTGGCACCACAAGGATGACAATCATAAACTTCCCCCTTGTTGTTGAGAGTAAGTCCATTGCATTTGATCCGTTTGGGAAAAAAGTCTATTTCTGGTATGCTGAAAATGTACCGCAACTCATTTCCAATGTCTAATCCTACGCTCACTAATTGGTACATGTTCACATATTTACTCTCACCCATAACATTGATGCCGTCCCATTTTGTGTAGGAGAAATGTTGCATGAGTAGCGTTATGGAACTCAGGAATTCATCCCTGTCCCACTCTGGAGTCTCCCTATTGAGACCCGCAGATACTGACGATTTGAGGGATTCCTCAAGAACTGGTACATATTTGTCAGTTTTAGAGTCATATACACCATGATACTCAAAGTTAGGATTGTAGTTTTCTTTGACAAAGCAGTAGTTGTCGGTTTTTCGCACTGTATAGTCTTGCAGTACATGAGGAGGGACGTCTCTACGTATCAACCGGTCGAAGAGATATCTTCCGTGTTTTGTATTGATGATGTGCGGTACTTTACTTAGTTCCTCTCTCCAAAATGCCCGTATCATCGCCATTATCCTAGACTCGAAGTTTTGCATCCATAGCTTTTCAAACATAGGGACTAAACTGGGGTTTTTTATAACTATGGGCGGTATGTAGACATTATCCAAGTCTACATATATCTCGTCAGTCATAGAATGCACGACATTATAACCACCAAACTGGAACATACACAAACACTCCTTATATTTTTGTATAATTCCATTATATCACAAGAACAAATGTGAGTGCAATAAGGTGAGGGGCACCGAAAGATGTTGACCATGAAATGTACAGCATGTTTAGATACATATGAAATATAATGTATATGGGGTGCTATTATGACAAGGTCTAATGAGGAAATAATAGAAGTGTATGAGCAATATGTGCATGATACAAGAAATAGGGAATTATTTAGAGTGTTGAACAATGCGAGGAGTCTTCGTGTTATTATTCGCTATTTGGTGACTGAAAAATCGAAACTGACACGGGAAGAAGTTTGTGAAAAAGTGGGTTCACAATTTTGGCGTGAGCATAAGTTGCTTTCTTTAGTCTCTAGACATTTTAGAGGAAGTACACATGCCGTTCTGGAACACGCATTTCCAGGCATGTATAAACCTTGGGATCTGCAGCGCACACCAAAAGGTTATTGGAATACAGAGACTGGTGTAAAAGCAACCAAATGGCTGATTGAGGAACAACTAAAGTGGTCACAGGAAGAAGTAATAGAAAAAATAGACCGAGATGTATTCCGGGAGCATAATTTGGGTGGAATGTTGGTTGTCTGTTTCGACAGTAGTCCATTTAGGGCTGTTCTCGCCGCGTACCCAAATATCAAACCCTGGGATTTCAATAGAAGATCTCGCAACTTCTGGACTCTAGAGTATGCAAAACAAGCTATGAAATGGATGATCGAGGAACAGCTACAGTGGGATGAACAACAAATAAAAGATAATATTCGATACGGAACCTTCAAACAATACGGTCTGACATCACTTTTGCGTGATTTTTGCGAAGGAGACATTCCTGAGGCTCTCAGTGTACTTTACCCTGGGAAATTTGGAACATATGATCTTAAATATAAACCTGGAAACCATTGGAACTTAAAAACGGGTGTAGAGGCTACACGATGGATGATAGAAGAAAAGCTTAAGTGGTCTAGAGAAGATATCTGTAGCAAGTTAGGGAGTGATACATTTAAAGAAAATAACCTTTATGGTATGCTCAATGTGTGTTTTGAGTATAGCCCCTATAAGGCTCTAGAGGCAGCCTATCCGGGAGAATACAGACCCTGGGAACTTAAACAAGCCCCCAAAGGATTCTGGACAGAAAATACGATACATGAAGCAGTAAGATGGCTGATTGAAGATAAACTAGGGTGGTCTCCTGACAAGGCAATGAAGGAACTGGCGAAAGAACATTTTAAGGAATATGGGTTAAGTGGTATGTTGGCTATGTTTTTTGGTAACAATCCAATGCGTGCTCTAGACAAGGTGTACTCAGGTAATACAGTCAGATGCAAATTAACACGCAATAAAAGAAATACGCAAACTAAAAAGCATGGTTCTAATGGCAGTGAAAATTTCGATACAAATCCACAACAAAACATGTTACGCTCTCTAGTGGAGGATGAATGGAAGTGGACGCGTGAGGAAGTATGCCGAAAATTATCCGCGGATTTACTACGTCAGAACGGATTCGGCAAGTTACTGGACGTCCAATTCAATGGACAGGTGTCTTTGTTACTAGATGCATTGTATCCAGGTGTATACAAACCGTGGGAAGTAAAAAATGTGCCGTTTGGTTTTTGGAAGGATTCAAATAATAGGCAGAGCGCAATCAAGTGGCTGGTTGAAGAAAAACTCCGATTGAGCCTTCATGATCCTGACTTTCAACGTCCTAGTTGGGAACAGTTTAGAGAATTCGGCCTTCAGGGGCTGATATGCAGCCATTTTGGCGGCAATATCACTAAAGCTCTCCAATTCGCATACCCCCATGTAGATGCGAAGGTTCTAAGGAAGAGGGGTCCATCTCGTCAAAGAAACACACCGGAGACCATTCGAGCCAACATTCAACGTGCCATCGAGATTGATCTTGGCTGGTCACGTGAGGATATATGTGCGAAACTCAATACCCCTGTATTACACAGCATCGGATTGAAAAGTATTCTGGGTAGAAAGTTCAATTACAGTGTATTTGCTTTACTAGATTTCGCCTACCCTGGAGAATACAAACCGTGGGAACTGCAAAAAGTGCCGCGAAATTTTTGGGCATCTCAAAAAAATCAGGCAGATGCTATTAAGTGGCTAGTGCAGGATAAACTTCGATTAGATCCTTGGACTGCTAAGTCCAATCTTAGTACAAGAGACTTCGAAAACTATGGACTCCGGCATATGATCGGACGAGTATTTAACGGAAATATATCTTTGGCACTCAGTGTAGCATACCCACACATTTATGGTGAGAAAAAGAATTGAATACATCGACTCCTATTGTATACGGAAAACCTAGGTCCTGATCCTAGGTTTTTCTGTGTATTTGATAATTTCCTATACATCGGAAATGTAGATAATTTTATCTGACTCGCGTGTGATATCCACCCCTATCCTAGGAATGACTAGGAGTAATTACTCTACAAGAGTAAACCAACACCAAATATTCAGAAACAGAGAAATGGTCTCGGAAAACATACCATCTTATTATTTTTACTGGGTGGTACATTGTTGGTGATCTTCAATGTGCCTTTTCACATCATGCTTGTCTGGATAGTTTTAACTCGTATTGACCACAATACCCAAATCGTGTTATAATTTTCTTGAAAGGAGTGTGTGATAATGTCTCTAAGTGTAATACCTTTCGTTTTTACCCTACTGGTGTTTCTCCCTATGTACATTGCATGGAATATTTCTAGGGTCGTGCTCGAGGATAAATATGTGACATCAAGAAAGGTTTTATCTATCCAAGGCGAGGATGGAACTATCGCAGGTAAAGCCCTAGTCACAACCAGCAAAAAGCAAATTGTTGTATACGTGAATGATAGGAATAGTAGCGCCTATTTCTCTCAAGTAGTAGAACATCTTACAGAATGCTTTGGGCTTGACAATGAAAGCATTCAAAGAGCCCTAGCTGTCGTATTGCAGGAATCTTCGCGCACTTGTGTACTCCCCTCTCCCTTCAAAAGAAATAAACAAATTCATATAGAAAGAAATATTATATGCGTTCCAATGGACTATAACAAGATTGACGGGATAAAGCGTATGAAAAGACTGCGTCAATATGTCAAATTCAACAAAGGATTAGACCTAGTTACAATTCCTAGTCCACCAATTGTAGCTTCCTTTGCATACACTGGGAAGGATATAGATGATCTATTGCCAAGGTTAAGAAATTCAGGTAGTGCACAAGATTGGCATATTAACAGATCCCTAGTGCATCTAGGAACCCTAATCACAAAGATAAAAGATGACTTTCCCAATTATCGAGATAACAACAATGTACGCCAAACCATAAGTGTACATGCAGAGAAATGCCTAGAGATGGTTAGCATCTACATATCGCTTGAAGGTGGAACGGAAGAAAAAGACGAATCTGGAAAAGAAATACTGAGAGTGCTTAAGAAGCTGATAGAAACCTTACATGACTACATCGAAGGAGAGACATTGCTGAAACAGAGCACTATTTCCGAAATCGCATCGGGCATCAACAGTATGTTAGAACGAGGTGAAAAGAAATAACACACAAAGAAAAAGAGACTCTACACTGAGAGTCTCTTTTTCTTTATATACTTTTTGAATAAATGTACCATTTGCTCATCTTTCCTAGACAGGGCCACATCGAGTGGAGTCTTCTTTGCAAAGTCCTTGACTAAGACGTCGGCACCTTTTTCCAGCAACACACTAGCTAAGTCTAGACGATTGCTGGTCGTAAGAACAGATACCTGATGTAATGGAGTTAATCCTTTAGGGCCAACGACATTTACATTTGCCCCTGCATTTAGCAATACATCAACTGTTTCGTCAAAGCCCCAAGTCGTTGCGAGATGTAAAGGCGTCCAGAAATCAAAATCTAAAGCATTCACTTCTGCACCACCATCTATAAGCAACTTCATTGCTCCATGAAGTCCTTGTCTAGCACAAAGATGTAATGGTGTAGCACCGTCATCGCCTTTGCAGTTTGCATCAGCACCCGCCCTGAGGAGAAGAGAAATAACTGAAGTGTTGTCCCACCTAGCTGCATGGTGCAAAGGTGTCCAGTCGTCATTTGATTTAGCTTCGATGTCTGCGCCTGCTTGGATCAGCAGTTCCACCATCTCCGTGATATCTTCATCTGCAGCAAAATGTAGAGGTTGCCTACCCCCTTCACTAATACCATTTATTGCCGCCCCTTTCTGTAGCAGTGTAGGGACAATGGATATCATGTTATATTCGACAGCATACCCTAGAATTGTGCGTTCTGCAAGTTCATCATAAGCAGTATTTAAATCATCAATTGTTTCAAGAGCCAAGATAGCACCTAAAACATTACCTGCGCTCACAGCTTTTCCATACACCTCTATCGACATTATTAAACACTCCTTAGACATCATGTGTAACTAGTATAGCATGGGAAGCATGTGGAGTCAATACTGGGTAAAGAAAAAGGCCGAATCATTCGGCCTTTTCTACAGTAAGTTGTTTTATCCGCATCATTTTAGAAGTATCTACACCAGGCACTGTCCACCTCATATACCAAGGGAGTGCAGTACGTCTTGCAACTACATCTGCTTCCAACTCCGCAAGAGTCTTGACCGGCTTCCAGTATACACAACCTGTGACACCACTACCTGTGCCCCCTTGTTGCCTAGCGTCTTCGTCTACACACCATAAGGTCACAGCGCCTCGCAAATTGGTGCAATCATAACACCCACGTTTGCTTGAGTCTGGTGTGCCTTCAACCATCACTGCCTCAATCATCACTGTTTTGACCATACATACACCCCCAACATCTTTTCATAGCCATTTTACAGCATTATAACACCAAGCAACTAAAAGAGCAAGCATTTCAAGCGCAATGTGATTTGAACATTATTGTGACTGTAACTTGAAAGCCAAAAGATGAATATCGACTGTTTGTTTTTCATCTTCTGTTGTGCCATCTTCAAAATGTACTTTTTTATTCTCAATATGGGCAAGGAACTTTGGTCTCTCTGTAGGATGCACCTTGACAAATATGGATTCTGTCAGCAATATGGACATACGGTCCATGTCATATTCATCCATTACATTTCCAATCAGAAATATGTCATCCGAAACTCGATCCACAACAAGAGCGGCACCCATAAGCGTATCCGTTGTCTGATCTTGGCAAAACTTATATAATTTGGTTATATAGAACTCTTCTGGTAGGTTCATGTTGTTTCCCTTATCCTTTGTAGCCTTCCACTCCCCTTTTAGTACTTTAGCACCATGGTCATCGCAATCCCATATCTGATCAGGGGTATAACTAAGAGCATTGTATTTAACACGATTTTGAGAGATTTCCAGATGTGGTATGTGTAGTACAGCTTTTCGTGTATTTTTGTGATTCACTTCTACAAAAGAAGTCATTGCGAGAGCATGCGAATACATGTCTATTGATAAGACACCACGAGTTAGTATCCACCCTTTACCACTAGATCGTAGGAATGTAATAGAAGACACCAAATCGGTTTCGCTCTGTGTCTTCATAGAACTATTGATCGCGCTCATGATTTTAGGTTTCAAATCGGCCTCGAAATATGGCAAGTACATCTCGCTTTTTTCATCAAAGACACCATAGAATTGGAATCCTGGGTTCCTGGATGATGTAACATAGCAATACTTTTCAGTCTTTCTGACTTGAAACCATTCGAGCACATAGGAGGGTAAGTGGCCTTGCACCACCCGATCGAACATCACTTCTTCTTTAGGTGTTACAAGTGTGCTACCAAATTGGTGCAATAAATTGGAGGACCAGAAGTCGGAAATGAGTTTCTGCATTTGTCTATCAAAACTCAAGTTCCACAAACATTCAAAAGTCCCAACTAAATCCGGGTTATCGATCAATGCTTGAGGCATGTACACATTGTTCTCATCCACGTGGATGAATTGGTCTGCAGTACCTACCACAGTGTATTTCTCATACTTAAACACTACACAACACTCCTTAAACATATTTTTATTCTAAAAGTATATCACATCTTCTGAGGAGAACACAATACCCTCTCTAATAAAGAAATACCTATTATATCTTGACTATTTACACCATCTGTGGTTTAATAGAAATATAGTGTATATGAGGAGTGTTGTTAGAATGTCAGAAGAGACTTTATGGAGTTTATGCCCCCAAGTGTCTGAAGCGATACTGAACCAAGATATGTTAAGCCTAGCCATTTCTTTGCAGTCCCTCAGGAATATGGGGGCTGACTTTGGATCCCTAGACTCTTATATTAGCCCTATCAGGACTTGTATGGAGGCGGCTTTATACTACAAGAGATGGGACCCAGATGTCATCAGATTTTTATTCAGCAATGGGTCAAAAGTGACTAGAGCTGACGGCAATTCAAATCTATTTCATTTGGTTGCCACAACTTCATTAGTTGGTATGCCCGATTTGATTAGAGATGTGTGCAACAAAGAAGATACAATGGCTCCTGATGAATCGTTTGTGTCTCCTGTACTTAGAGCTGTACAAAGCCGAAACCTTGATGTACTAAAAGCCTTCGTAGATGTAGGTGCTGATGTACACGGTGAATACGCACAAGGTTGGACCTTGCTTATGCACGCTTGTCTTGTACCAGATGGTAATGATCATATAATACGTTACCTTTTGGACCTAGGGGTAGATATGAATGAAGTAAATTCATTTGGCGGAACAGCAGCAGAGTGCACCACCAACCTAGAATATATAGACATATTACTAGAGAGTGGATTGCGTCTCGCCCCATCACACAAGATGATTGGAAACCGTGTGTTACAACGCATACTCGATAGAGCTGCAGATGATCGTAACGAGGTGTATTATTCGGCAATAAAGGCAAGAGCCGAGAAAGAGCGACCCTCTTTATACATCCCCCCATACTCGGAACATGGAAGAGGAGATCAGTATACAGAAAGAAATGTAGCTAGGTATATGGGTGGTGACACCACGATCCCCCTGAATGTGATGGAACAACGTACAGTTATTATAAGGAAAACTGAACACGCCTTGGTTGCTCTGGGATTCGCGACTACACCACATGAAATAACAGATGTGGTGGAGAGGATCAAGGAAGAGTTAGTATCCTTAACTAGTCAAGTGTATCAGGAAAATTTTTTGTTTTTGTGTAAAGCTGCTTATGAATTGCTTTCCGTTACAGATGAGTATGGATACTTAGATGTTCGGGGATTCCAGGACCTAGCAGCCTTAGTTGGTGATCCTGCCAGCCTGGACGCTATAGTATTCAGAGAATGAGGGAGAAGCCGGTTGGCTTCTCCCCCTTTTATGTCTATCCCATCGACTTATTACGGACACCCAACGGTGTCTTACCTATATTATTTAATACCATTTCATTTGCACCATATTTTAGCAAAATATCTGCCACTTCATTATGCCCACGAAACATTGCAAGATGCAGAGGAGTATCACCAGCCGCATCTGTTGCAGAATGTGAAGCACCAGCGTTCAACAACAAAGAGGCTACTTCTACATAATTCTTCTCGGCCGAGATGTGGAGTGGTGTAGAACACCCTCCCTGTGTACACAGATCCTGTGTAGCATTTTTTGAAACCAAGAATTTAACCCTGTCCGACAGTCCCTCATATGCCGCGCCATGTAGTAGTGTCCATCCATACACATCAGCACAATCTATATCTGCATTATGACTTAGCAACAACTCTGCTATACGCATCTTGTTGTGTTGTACAGCACAATATAGGGGTGTGTATCCTGATGTATCTCTTTTTTCTATGTCCACGCCTGCATTAATCAACCACTTAGCTACATCATAGGCTCCATTCCTTGCTGCGAAATGTAGGGGAGTCCAATCAGCAACATTAGGCATGTTTATATCTGCTCCTCTGGCGTACAGAGATGACAGAACCTCAAGATTACCGCCATCCGAGACATAGTGTATGGCGGCCCAGCCTCTGCTGTTTATTTCGTTTACATCAAATCCTAAGTCCAACAGAGGGTGCACCAACTCTGATCTTCCTACAGCTGCAACATATGTGAGCAAAGTGTGACCCCCGAAAAGACTGTGAGATTTATCCTTATCAGCTATCTTTTGAGCCACAAGTATAGCACCCAAGATATCTCCTGTACTTATAGCTCCCATAAACTTATTCGCCAGCATATGTAGCACCTCCTATTGCTTCTTTGAATTGTACCACTACACATATACAACAGTCAAGAGGCTAGTAAATAGTAAACATTGATTAGTCGGATCACACCAAGGTGCAATCTAAGAGGGATTAGGGTGAATGTATCAGTAAATAAGGTGCCAATGAGTTTAACGGGATCCAAAACACAGAAGAGGCTCCCAAAAACAGCAAATAGACCCCACTCGGGGGTCTATCTATAGTTGATTTAGCAGATACTATATGGCGCCATACTTTCTCAGCAATGCAACCATTTCTTTATCCCCATTGTTATTGGCCAAGGCTAGTGGTGTTTCTCCAGCAGTTGTTACAGCATTGATATCTGCACCGTACCTAAGTAATAGTTCGACGCATTTGTTGCCGTTCCTGTTCATACAATAGTGTAGAGCGGTAAAACCGGACTCATCAGTGACATTTGGATCTGCACCCAAGTCTAGAAGTCGATTTGCTACAACATACATGCCCGCAACACATAAGTCCATAAGGACTGTCCGGTCGTCTGTATGATCCTGTATCCTGATGTTCACGTCGTCTAAGGTGTCGAGTAGTAACATACACCTTAAGATATCCCCTTCTAAAATACTACTGAAAATGTCCATCATATTTCGCACTCTTGTACGCCTACAGTAATAGTTGATTCTTCCAGCAGTCTTGCCAATCTGATACATCGGGCTCGCCTAACTGATTCTATGGGTGTGTGGTTAGTATTGTCTTTGGTGTACACTGAAGCTCCTGCCTTTAACAAGGCCAGTGCAATTTCCTGAGTTTGAGGATGGTCGCCATGTTGATCTAGATAATGTAGCGCTGCGCGACCCCTACTATCCCTAGCATCTACTTCGACTCCTGCTTTGAGAAGTAGTTTGATAATGCCAACATGCCCCCATATTACAGCTATGAGTAATGGTGTTTTTGCCGATCCATCTTTTATGTTTGGGTTCGAACCAGCATTTAATAACACTCTCAGCATCTCCTCATTTCCATATCTGGTTGCGATGTGTATAGGCAAATCACCTTCTGAGTCCGGTAAAGACACATCTGCACCCCTGTCCAATAGTAATTTTGCTACTTCTGCATCACCCCATCGCGAAGCATAGTGTAGTGGTGTCCAGTCATCATCGTCACTCAGGTTTACATTTGCACCTGCGCCCAGTAAAGCTTTCACTATCCCCATATCTCGAGGAATACATTCTATGGCGAAATGAAGAGCACTTTTCCCTTGTTTACATTGAGTATTTGGATAAAACTCCCGTTCTAGCATTATCGGCACAAGACAACCCATATCGTTGCGAATAGCATACACCAGCGCATTTGTCCACCCTAGACTAAAATGAATTGTATTGGGAGACAGAAATGTGTCTAGAGAAAGAATCGCTCCTAATATATCGCCGGAGTCCACAGCTGTTTTAAATTTTTCTACAGACATTCCTACACACTCCTTACACTTTTGATAGTATGTCAACGATGCTTGTATGATTAGTATTATTTAATGCATTGGTGGTAGATTCTGTAGTAGCAATGGCAAGGGCGGTTCGACCATCCTTGTTCTTCAGTCTGGTGTCGGCACCGTTTTTTAATAGAATGCTACACACATCTAGATGTCCTTGCTCTGCAGCCATCATTAACGGTGTGTATCCATGAATGTCTTGGACATCGAGGTTCGCACCGGCCTGAATAAACTCTTGGATAACTTCTATCTCAGGAGAACTAGAAAATCTGATTAAAAAGTGAAGAGGTGTCAGATTACTGTATGTCTTAGCATTGATGTCAGCGCCTCTATCCAGCAATAGTTTTGCAACTTCCAAACAACTGGAGTAGGAAGCGGCATGAAGTGGAGTCCACATGTCAGTGTCTAATACATGAACGCTTGCCCCTGCTTCTAAAAGCAATTGGCAAATCTCTTCTTCTTCCCACTTGGCTGCGTAGTGTAATGGTGTCCACATCATTGCATCTGGGACATCCACCTTTGCACCCTGGTCCAACAAAGTCTGTATCAAGATTACACTTGTACAGTTGTCTGTTACGTAACACAGAGGTGTACCCCAATCAAAGAGTTCGTGGGTCGCATTGATATCTGGTATTATATGGAGGGCTATAATGGCGGCAAGTACATCTCCAGAATTTACCGCCTCCCGAAATCTTTTTACACTCACAACAAAACACTCCTTACACACTATATTTGAGTTCATTATAACATGAAGAAATCGTGCTGATCAAGAATGCAAAGAGCCACTTTTAGTCAAGTGGCTCTTTGCGTAGTCAGTAATCGAATCATATCTTGGTTGTCTTTCATATTAGCCATATCAATAGGAGATAGGCCAAAATGATGCCTCAACGATACATCAGCACCAGCATCCACCAGGATTCTCATGCTCTCTAAGTGGCCGCTGTTGGTAGCCAAATGTAAGGGTGTCCAACCAATATCCGTCTGGGAGTTCAAATTTGCTCCCGCCTCGATCAGTAGATGAATTAAATCATTGTATCCTTTAAGACAAGCGTAGTGGATAGAAGTGTACCCATCATTTTCAACTGTATTTACATTGGCACCTCTTCGTATCATCTCTTTTGCAACAGCAAACATACCTCGTGAAATTATGCTGTTTAACAAAGTCTGTGCTTGAAGCTCCTCCAAAGGGGTATCGAAGCTCTCTATTGAATCTAACGACAGCATAGCACCCAGTATATCGTCATTTTCGACTGCTAACAAAAATCGTTCTAAGCTCATGTCTCTAGCCTCCATTCACAGGAGTGGGCCAACATATTTGCTGCATTTCTGGGTATACAGCAATTTCTACAGGCAACCTGCCTTTGTCAGTTCTGAGAGACATATTAGCATTTGCTTCTCGGAGAATACGCCCAATGGCAACGCGATTATTATGGGCAGCAAAATGTATTGGAGCCCAGCCACTAGAAGAGGTCACATTTACATCTGCACCGTCCGAGATAAGACGCTGACAAATCTCTGCACTATCGAACTGAACCATCTTGTGTAGTGGTGTTTGGTGTTGATTATCCAAAGCATTGATGTCTGCACCCATCTCGACCAGAACAGCATAAGCTCCGACACCATTATTGTAAGAGACACGATGCAGAGGTGTCTCATCGTAGCGCTGTCTAGCGTCTACATTTGCTCCAGACTCTAATAACACTTTACAAATTTGGGCATGGCCTTTCTCGGCAGCATTATGCAACGGTGTCGACTTTTCAGCGTTAGTAGCATTCACATCGGCTCCCGCATTTATCAGCACTCTTACCAAATTTTCGGCACCCCATGTACATGCCTCATGCAAGGGTGTCTCTTTCCTAGCATTTATCGAATTCACGTCAGCACCTTGTTCAAGTAACACTTTGCAGACACCCATATGGTTCTTATAAGTAGCGATGTGTAGAGGAGTACTTTTGCTCTCCACAGGTGCGCCATTTATCTCTGCCCCCTTGAGAACGAGGGGAGCCACTACTTCAACCATATTGTGCTCTACAACTACTCTTAGAAGGTCATTGTAGTCCACAAAAGGTCCAGAAAGAGATTCTAGGATTATTAAGGTACCAAGTACATCACCAGACTTTACTGCCTCTTGAAATTTATATGTTGTCATACCACACACTCCTTACATACTATAGTTCTTTCACTAATTATAACATACACAATGTTTTGCGACAATCTTCTTGATGATGAGACCACCAAGATAGAATTGACAACTGCATATTATTAGAATTTAGATAGAAAGGAAACCAGGGGAGGTGAAGACATGATGGATAAGATTGAGGATTTTCACAAACTTATGGCAATGATACGGAGCAAGGATACATTGGGTGTTGTGCTTTTGTTGGAATCGCATAAAGATTCTGGCATCTGTGTAGTACACCTAGAGGATGTGCTGTTTGAAACACCCATATCTGAGGCTATAGATCACTATGCGGGGGATGTGACGATAATAAAAGCTCTCATAGATGCCGGTGCAAATACATCAAACTTTTGTTATGACATGTATACTCCTCTAATGAAGGCTGCTTCTGTAGGAGAATTGCAAATTGTTGATATGATTTTACGTCAAGAAGTGTCGGTGAATGAGCAAAATTATGATGGCGATACAGCACTAGACATTGCCATACGTCACAACCATGAGGATGTAGTTGACCTATTACTACTCCACAAAGCAGAGAGAGGACACTAGTGTAGTGTCCTCTCTCTTATTTTATTTTGTTGTTAGTAGTCGGATTATCCCCATATGTCTCACATACCTCGCAAGATCCAAAGGTGTCTGCTTGGTGTCATTCAACGAAGATGGATTCGCACCCCAGTCGAGCAATTGTGACACTATTTCCTCATTACCATTACTAGCTGCATAATGCAAAGGACTCCATACATTTCTATCTTTAGCATGTATGTCAGCGCCTGACTCGAGGAGGTATTTACACATCTTTCTGTTATCATGCAGAGAGGCGATGTGAAGAGCTGTCCGTCCTTCATCATCCCTAGCTTCTATATCTGCTCCTGCATCTATCAGTGCTTGCCCTATATCGACACCATTATCTTTAGCAACCAGGTGCAACAAAGTTCTCATTCTTTTGTCCGGAGTATTAACTACAACTCCTGATTTGATAAAGAGTAAGCAAAGGTCCACATGCCCAAGAAATAAAGCGACATCTAGGGGTGTCTGTCCTACATTGTCCACTGCGTTTAAGTCTGCGCCAGCATGTAAGAACAGGCGAGCTAGATTAATATCTTTTTGATATGTGACTAAGTGTAATAGGGTTCTATCGTAAAATCCACGTATTTGCACATCTGCACCTTTTCGTACCAAAAGTTTGCAAATGTCAGATCGACCAGCATACACCGCTGCTAGCAAGGCTGATCTTTTCGACGAATCCAAAGCATTGATACCTGCGCCTAGCTCAAGCAAAAAGGGGATGGCTTCCATCATACCTATGGCACAAACATGACCTAGGGGTGTGTATCCCTCTAACTCTGCGTATGGTTGGTTCAGATCTTCCAAGAGAGGTGCGTACAAAACAAGCTGCAACATATCATTATTGTCGATTGCGTTTCGGAAAGATTCTATGACCATCACACCACATCCCTTACACTCTGTTTCAGCAAAGCCCGAATTGTATCGTTCGAATTTAGCTCATATGGCAGATGCCCATGGCGAGTTCGAATATTCGCTCGTGCACCTAGCTCTAGCAAGACTTTGACAGTTTCTACTTCGTCATAATCACAGGCATGGTGAAGAGGTGTGTACCCATCTTTATCTTGCTCATTCACACTGATTCCTTGCCGGTGCAACACGGGAATAAGTTCAGAATGTCCGAGAATACTAGCTAAATGAACTAAGTTCATGCCATCATCTTTCCAAAGGTGCAAGTCCGCACCCTTCTCTATCAAGAACTCGACTAGAGGTAAACAACAAGAATGCACGGCCATCTTTATGGGTGTATCCCCAGTGGCGTTTTGCTCATTAACATGGGCACCACGGTTTAACATTAGTTCTGCTAAAGGAACCACATTCTCCCGGTCCTCACTAGTTAGTGGGTCTCGCCACATAAGACTAGCCTTTGCACCATTATTCAACAACAATCGTGCGTTATCTAAAGATCGACACATTACTGAATATTGTAGCGGGGATGCATTTCTGTCAGATGTATTAACATCAGCGCCCATAGCAACTAATGCATTTGTCAATTCATACATCGACATCACAATAGAATAAGTAAGAGGGGTGCAATAATCCAGCTCAGCGTAAATCGTATTTACGTCCTCTATCCCTTGCGCATATATAAGACTGGCTGTTAAATCCCGACACAGGACAGCATGCTTAAATTCTTTTATACTCACACACAACACTCCTTACACACTTATTATATTATTGCATATAAATAGGAGGAGGTGATCAAACCTCCTCCACCGTCCTTTATGGACGCATATTTTTGCACACTGCAATACAAGCACATACGAGAACCAGGTCTGCATCAGTGTACAAAGGTTCAGTGTCATCATACTCTCCACACGGATCCTCAATGGAGTGTACCGAATACACATAGTCAGAAACGATATCGTCCGAGATGTGATTTACAACCTCACCTTTTTCGACTTCAACCAATCTTACCGATGTAGACAGTTGAGTCAGGAGTTCGAAATTTCCTTCGTTAGCAATTTGCTTCTTAGCCAGTTCAACGACATTGTATACTAGATGTTCTTCAGCACCAAGGGTACCGTAAGATCTAAGATGTTCCCAGAAAAAAGCAATATCTGGAATGATCTCCATTATACCAAAATCTAGCAACTTATAATACATAGACTGACCAGTTGTGTAGAGAGGAAAAGAATCATCGATATCAGCAAAAGAAGAAAATCTGAGTTCAGTGTACTTTTTATCCAACTTCGCTTGGCACCCTTTTACATTTTCAGCAAAGGATAGTATTTCAGATACGCGAAGTGGGGAATCGTACAACTCAAGAGATAATTCCTTTTCCAAGAGATCTGTTTCATGAGTGTAACCAAGAGCTTTTTTGAGTTCTTCAAGAGCCCCATTTACTTTTTCTAAAGCTGCAATAATTTCTTTTTCATTAAGTTTTTCCACTTTAAACATACATACCACACTCCTCAACATTATTACTATATACAACCATTATAACATATCTGATTTGGTGCATACAATATTTGACGTATACGTCCCTAATATGGTATACTTTAATTATAATAACATATAAGGAGTGTTTTTCATGTCGAAGGCGATTGTAACTGTGAAGAGTATGGTGGCAGGTGAAATGTATCTGGCGGATTTTGCTCACTTACAGAATCTTACCTTGAAGTTTTTAAAGGATTTGGGCAGTGTATCAGGAGTCCTCACACGGACGGATAGAGTTCGCTTTGTGAGCGATGGCGGAATTGATTATACACATGCCACTTTCCTCAGCGTAATTCACAATGGGGACAACAATGCAATTAATGATCTGTTTGAAGAGATTCACAGCATTGCACGGTACCATGATGAGAAATCAGATGATTTCATCGGTATTTGGGATGACCAACCTATTGATGCATATGCTGATGCCATTATCAATGGGTTCAAAATCGATGAGCCTCTGGAGGAAGTAGAGCTGACAGACGCAATGCGCGAGTATGGTTACTACGATATGGAAATTGTCGATGTAATCGCCGTCTTGAAACAACACGGGATTAAGTACACTGTTATTGACAATGTGACAGTACAGTTTGAGTTTTAAAAAAGAAGGCCACCCATTTTAGGGTGGCCTTCTTTATATATATTTAACGGATAAATAAGGATGCGATATCTCCCAATGCCTCGAGCAACATCCATCTTGATTGTCCACCCTCTGATCCATCTCCGACATGACGTTTAGCATCGCATAATCTATCCTCGTTTTCAGATAGCACATCATCTTCGATAATGAATCTTCCATCGATGTCCTTCATATGGTCATCAACCTCCATTCACCGTTATTATAGCATGTAAACTCTTGCTCTGGCAATAATGTGAGTGTATGGTACCTTTCTTGGTCCACACTCTTTTAGCTAACCTTACATTGGGGCTCACCACATCCTTGTTCTCTATGCTGACACTGTGATATAGTAGGAATGTACAGTACATAAGTGGGAGGTGCGTATAATGCAGTGGAAGAAGAACTTAGTGTTCGTGTGTGTATCCGTGTTTTTTCTTAGTATGGCACAGAATTTATCTGTCCCTTTTTTACCTCTGTTCCTGGCAGAAGAGTTAGATATAAAAAATAACCTCTCTTTGTGGGCTAGTGCTACATACAGTGTGACATTTTTACTTGGGGCGGTTCTTGCACCTTTCTGGGGATCTGTTTCGGACCGGTATGGAAGGAAAAGACTGATTAGCATTACGGGTGTAGGCTTAATTATTGTGTACTTCAGTATGAGTTTTGTAGACACTGCCTTCCAATTACTAATATGTCGGTTGTTGGCTGGAGCGCTTGCAGGTTACATGACCTTTTCTAATGCTTTAGTATCAACCAATACACCTGTAGAAAAATCAGGGTATGCTCTCAGTATGGTGTATTCTGTCGGTTCTTTGGGGTTTGTATTTGGTCCTCTAATTGGAGGTGTCAGTGCAACTGCTCTTGGATACCGAGGCACTTTCGTACTATCAGCCGTTATGGTAGTTGTTTCCGTATTGGCTATAACGTTTATTGTGAAAGAAGAAAAGTTTAGTAAGACTAAAAGAAAAATGAGTTTGGTGGCTGGGCTGAAAGAAGCATTCAGTAACAAAGCTCTGGTGGGTATTTTATTTTCTCTTCTCATCTTACAAAGTTCCATCACACTGATACTGCCTTTGATTTCATTATTCGTCATTGAATTAGATGTGAATAGTGGATCAGCATCCATATGGGCGGGAGTCTTATTTTCAGTGTATGGCCTTTCCTCGGTCATCGGAGCACCATTATGGGGCAAACTAGGCGAAAAATATGGATACCACAAGTGTTTGCTAGTTGGAGCCATAGTAGGTGGTGTGTTCAATGTTTTACAAGTATTCAGCACCAGCATACTTATGTTTGCCATCCTCAGGTTTTTGTATGGTGTATTTGCGGCGGCAATTATTCCATCTATAAATACACTAATAACAAAGAATACAGAGCCCGAGTTTAGGGGAAGGGCGTTTGGCCTTAACCAGTCTAGCTCTGAAATAGGAAGAGTCGTGGGTCCAAACCTAGGAGGGTTTTTAGCTGACTTAACCTCATTACGGACTGTATTTGCACTCAATGGTGTATTGTTGGTCATCATACCAATCTTGTTACTTCCGAAGCTAAAACTACAGAAAAATACGAAGTAGTACTCACACCCTTGTGCTATCTATGTGTATATGTTATAATAGGGGTATATAGAATATGTAAGGAGTGTTGGATATGGATGTAGAGAAGTTTCGAACAGCAGTTGATGAGGGCGATATTTTGGGGGCTCTTATAACTCTAGAAGGGCTAGACTCTTCTGATTTGGATAGTCACTGGACACAACTTGATCTAGCAACACTTTTACATCATGCTGTTAAGCAAGATTGTAGACCTGTCGTGCTAGAGTTGATTGGGAGAGGAGCAAGTGTCAACACCATAGATGGGCGGGATTCTACACCTCTCAGGAGTTCTGTGCTGTCAGATCAAATAGAGATGATGAGGACACTGCTCAAAGCAGGTGCTATGGTGAACCAGTCGAACAGTCTAGGTATTACTGCTTTACACAAAGCCGCTCTATACGGGTGCAATGAAATGATGCATATATTACTCGATGCGAAGGCAGATGCAAACGCACGTGCAGATGATAAGCGGACGGCATTGCATTATGCTTGCAACCAGGGGCATGTAAATACTGTGAAAATCCTACTCGAAGCAGGCGCTATGACAGACAAGGTCACTTGCCATGGATCAACTCCTTTACACACTGCACTTGAAAGCCAATATGATCCTACGGATATCGTAAAGCAACTGATCACAGCGAGAGCACCTTTAGACGTCAAAGATGAGAAAGGTAATACACCTCTTCATATCGCATGTAAAACTGGCAACAGTTCAGCTCTACGTATGCTAGTGGAAGCGGGTGCCGATGTATCTATCGTGGACAAAGACGGCTTAACTCCCTTGGAGATAGCCAGGATGGCAGGGTATGTCGACTGTATCAAGATCTTTTGAATATGCTACAGAAATGGGCACCCAGCTTGGGTGCCCATTTTGCTATATTATTAGATACCGTAGTATTTTCTGAAAGCTAATACTGCGTTTTCTCCTCCCATACTTTCCATGTAATTATGCAAATGTCACTACTTTTGAACAGACATAGAAAAAAGAACCCTCCGGTCCTGGAGAGTTCTTTTTTCTTATTCTACACCAGCTTGTTTTTTTAGATCGGCCAGAGTGTTGTTAGAGATGAGGTAATCGATCGCCTGTTCATCTGTGTCCACAATAATAACAGTAGCATACGTGATGCCTCCTGTCTCTGGTGGTCCGATGATATCTCCCTCAGGCTTGTGCCCCATTACAAAGGTCTCGATATTGTTTGGACCCAGGGACGCCGAAAAAGATTCAAAAAGGAAATCAATGACCATATTCGCCAAGAACGACTTCTCATCATCTTCTTCCTCCATGTTGAAGGTGCTGATCCACTCCCAGAGTTTATTCGTCACATGTTCATCTGGAGTGCTAAAAATCGCAGCGTAATCCGGACTCTGATGTGCGGGACGCATTAGTTCTACACTGTTAAAGTGCTGTACATTCATGTCAAAACCTTGCTTAACCATGAAGTGGTGTAATAAGACCCAACTGTCACCCATGTTAAAACTATCAACATCACCCATCGAAAACATAATCTTCACAAACAACACTCCTTACATTTTTATTTACCATAATTATACCATACACCTCATTATTTGCGCAATATTGTTGGTGCAATCTTAGAGAAGTCAATGACAATGGAAATACCAATAGTGAAAAACTTGTCTAAATACATGTGGTGTGATATACTGGACTTAACAATATGTGTAAGGAGTGTAAGATATGTCGATTCATAGGTTTAAAAAATGTATAGATGAAGGTGATACTTTAGGTGCCGTATTAGCCCTATCCACGTCAGATGTAAATAGCGTCAGTACTATTTTGAATGTCAATACCCCTCTAACATATGCCACAATGAAGGGTAGTGCCAGTGTAGTTGCAGCATTACTAGATATGGGTGTAGATGTGGATGCTGTCGGCCCTGGTGAGTTTGCCCCCCTACATATTGCCGCCGATAGGATGCACAGTGGCTTGATACCAATGTTATTGGAGGCTGGTGCGAATATCCACGCAAGGAGCGATGATGGATATACTCCTCTCCATTGTGCGGCTTGTTCTGGTGATTTGGAAGCACTACAGATGTTATTGGATGCCGAGTCTATTATTAACAGCCAGGATAAGTATGAACAATGGACACCCCTACATCACGCAGTGTATGAGGGACATGAAGAGATAGTGAAAGTGTTGCTTGAACGAGGTGCCGATCCAACGATCAGGGATGTAGATAACGAAGATGTCAGAAATATAGCAGTAAGGGCTGGTCATGTAAACATTGTGGCCATCTTAGAACAATTTAGCAAACCAACATAAAGGGGTCACTCCACATGGAGTGACCCCTTTTTCTCCCTATCTATTGTGAGTCAATCGTGCCACGTATTACAGCGGCCGTGCCCTTTATCTCTTTTAAGTGGTTGGAGGGTGCTACGCCAGTTGATTCATCCAAATACTGATCCAGAGTATTTTGTATTAGTATAGCCGTATCAATTATCTCTTGTCTAGCAATATCCTTATTTGAAGGCACATCAACCATGTCAACATACATGGCGAACATGCGCCTTAGTCCACCCATATGCTGGACAAGTGTTTGGTGAATTGCAGGATGCTTGTGAAATGGTGTCTTCTTTGCCTTAACAACAGTTTTGTTCAGCATACGAAGTACAGTAGCCATTTCATCATCACACTTATGAACTCTTATTTTCTTAACGGCAGTTTTTGCTTTTTGGTCACGATCTATGAAAAAGATTATGGCCAATATCATAGCGAGGGTAGATCCACCTATAAGCAACATCACTATGCCATCATTTTCCATTTATATATCACTCCTCTGACCACCAGTGTAACATCTCTTGGCGGGTTATGGTAATTGGGTGTACTTAAACAAATCAAGTGTGGTTATAGATACAATTGGGGGCCAGACATACGAGTAGAAAACACTCGAAACAAATCATAAAAGGTATTCCCGCACCATCTTTTTCCTTGACCCCTCATACAACTTGGTTATCATCGCTAGTTTTATGTTGGAGTCTGGCTTTTTAGTCAGATCCTTATATGTTTGCCCTTTGTTATTTTGAATGTTTACATCCGCTCCCATTCGTATGAGAGTCTGAGACACTTCCGACATGTTGAGTGTAGCTAGATGGAGTGGGGTATTTCCATTGTCGTCCACAGCATTTATGTCCGCTCCATTTCTCACAAGCAACTCTATGCTGTTTTCACGCCCCATGTAGCCCGCATAGTGGAGTGGGGTTTGTCCCTCTGTATCCTTAATATTTACAGAACAACCGTGTTCTAAGAAAATACTCAAAAAGTCAGAATCCGGCATTGTAGATGCGAAGTGTGCTAAGGTCTGATTTTCCAAAGTGATGGCTTCGCTTTTCGCTCCTGCATTTAATAGAGAAGTGATACCTTCTTTACTTTTACGGAATAGCGCATAATAGAGAGGCGTCCAAGCGCTGTCATCCTTGGCGTTTACATCTGCCCCAGCCTTTATGAGTAAATTGTACAAGTCTGGTTTATTATCCCAAAAAGTCAAGTGTAGGGCAGTTCTTCCTTCACTCCCTCTTGCGCTTAGATTTATATCGCGTTCAATTATGTTTTGAAGCATTTCAGGTGTACCATACTCTACTACATAGCACACTAATCGTCCTTGTTCTTCGATCGTCATTTCTCGTTCTAGCATTAAAGCGAATTTTAGCATATCATTCCCACGCACAAAATCTCTGATATCATCTGCTTTCATTTCTGTCGGGCCTCCTGTTTTTGTGAATAGTCTGTATTCAATACATGTATGAGGTTTTCTCTCATAGCTTCGGATAAGCAATCTACTGTTGACAGGCAGTCTATTGGTAGAAGACCTTCATTTGTGCGGATGTCCTTATTAGCACCATACTTCATTAGGATAGATGCTGCTTGAAGTGAGGGTGATTGCAGGTAATCAAGAAGAAGGCGACTACATATAATGTGCAAAGCTGTCCACCCCTTCTGGTCTGGGATGTTAGGGTCTGCGCCCATTTTCAACATTTCTTCTATGAGTTCGTGGTTTTCTGGATTACGACACGCTACATGGAATGGTGTCACACCCTCTTCGTCTTGGATATTCAGATATGCCCCTGCTGTGAGTAGTGCCTCAACACATTCAATATGTACGGAGTTTTTTGCAAGAGCCACATGCAGGGGTGTCTTCCCACGTATATCTTGATGGTTCACATCTACACCCCATTCTATCAACCTTTTTACACAAGCGAGATTTTCTTTAGAGTAGAAAATGATGTGAAGAGGAGTGAGACTTTCTTCTGGAACAGAGATGCGTGCATCGGCTCCCGCCAATAGCAATCTATCTACCAGATGGAAATTACTGTTTTCGAGAGCGGCGGTGAGTGGTGTCCATTCATCAACCCCAATGTTCGGGTTTGCTCCGGCATCAAGCAATAACTCCACATTGTCCAATTCCCCTTCGCAACATGCGTATATCAATGGGTATGCCCCTTTGTCGGATATACCACCAGATCTGCCGTTTACATCTGCTCCTATTGATATGAGAAACCGAATGATCTCAGTCGCTTTTCTCATGAAAGCGTAGTACAGCATAGTGTAATGATGCAATCCTTTGAATATGGCATCAACATATAAACCGTCTATATCAATGTCCTTGTTCTCTTCTAAAAGGAGAGCGAGGCTTAACACGTCATCATGTTCTATGCAACTTCGCATGCGGTCGACTAGCATCAAATACACCTGCCCTTACAAACTTTGAATCTATCGAAACATGTTGCATTTCGCGGAGTCAAGTTGCCCTCATTAATCGGACAAAAACACCGATGAGAGACCTGAGTAGCTATAATCCCCCGCTATATACCCCTCTAGGACGACTGCTTGGCGTATCCTACGCATACTGTGGTCATGGTTACCTCAACGGGCTCTGTATGCAATGCTGGACATTCAAAATTAAATATTTGACATGTAATAGTATCATGTGATATGCTTGGTATGTATATCAACATACATACACGCGGAGGTGATTATGCAAATTCCTTGAGAAGGCCAGAGACCCACACAACTAAATACACTGGAGGATGCTGAATGAGAAGATTTACAATGACTACCCTTGTTATACTAATGTTGGTATTATTATTTCCTTACCATGCACTGGCGTCAGAATCTATAGGAATCCCACTCACCGAAGAATCTCCTCAGATCATAGAAGATAACTCCCCACATCAAGAAACATCAGATGAGATCCATCCACTTGAACCAGATATCATAGAAGATAACCTGATCGACAACCAAGTAGCATCTATTTTGGCTACTCCCTCACGTCCAACCAACCTACGCGTCCGATACATCGCAGATGACATGGTTTCACTTTATTGGGATTATCCAGGGGATGCCACAGGAATATACTATAAGGTGTTCAGAAATAATGTAGAATATACCTCTTCCACGGGTCCTGTAGCATTTATAGAAGATTTAGACCCCTGTAACCCAGCCAGACTTACAGTCAAGGCCTACAATAGTGAGACATCCTCTAGTTCTGCCTCACCAACATACAACGCATTTGCATCACGTATACTGGTCCCTGCGCCCACAGACATATGTAATAACACAAGCGAGTGGGCGACAATGCAGTTGACTCAAGGACAGAGTATTTTGTATCGAGCATCTAGTGGAGGTGGCACACTCAACATATATGAGGACATCATCGAAGGATCACCTGTGTCTACATGGGTGGCTAAAGGTTCTGGTACACAGGACTATGAGACATTCGTAGCGCCTGAGACCAAGAAGTACTATATGAAAAAATACTCCAACAATCAAATAATAGATATACGCGATGGTAGTTCATTTACCACTTATTATGAAATGAAACCGGTACTTGGGAAGAACACAAACAGTATGACTGCTGTAGCAGGGCAAGACATATTTATCCTCTCCGGATACAAGGTGCAAGGGTTCCCATATGTTGCCCATGTAGCAGACGCAACTCATGTTGAAGTATATGATAAAGGTAAAAACATTATTGCTTCCAGTGACAGTCCATACGTAGTTTTTGAGACAAGTGTATTTGGTGATGTGTTCATTAAGGCTACAGTCGGCAAAAGTGGACAACAAGATGTAAGAGTTCATCGCTATTTGCCGTATAACACACTACGCGACTTTGATGCTTGGGCCAACACATCTGAAGATTACATGATAATGGCTAAGGGCGGGGAGACGTTATATGTGACTGCAAATGGTCCTGCCGATATAACCTTATCTGACTATGAAGGCAATAAGTTGGCAGAGTCATTGTTCCCTGTTCGTACAGATACAGTGTATAAGAACTTCATGCCATCTCTCACATATACACCTGCAACTGATGGGCCGTTATTGATACGGACAGCGCTTGATTTAACTAAAACCCCTGCCAAAACACTAGTGACCACAGAGACGCTATCGGGCCATGCTGCTGGTGGCAAAATCTCTTCTGCAGATGGGAAATTTTACGTGGCTCCTTCATATGTAGCCGATCCCATACAGACTTCTACAGGGGCACAGACCATAAATAAGAACCTTATGATCGTACGCGGGGCTAGAGATATCGTACTGGATATTAATTACAACTCGCTATCCAATGAATATAGCAGTGTTGGAAGGAGATGGGAACATAGCTTTAAGTCCTCTCTCACTGTGGGGGCCGATGGCTCCCTTGGTGTTACAATTGCGGGGCGTGGAAAAAACATATACACCACCCAGGACACCACCACTTATACATCAACTAGCATGACAGCTCAGGGATCTACGATCATTAAAAAACCCAATGGGACATATGAATTACAACTCAAAGATGCTTCGCAATATTTATTCAATTCTAAAGGTCTGTTAACCCAAGAGACAGACAGTAGAGGCAAGAGGCTGGATTACACCTATAACAACAGCAATCAATTGACTCGGGTTAGAGAACCAATATCCGGTAACTACATTCAGTTTACATACGCATCTAGCAAGTTAGATGCGTATGTAACCAAGATAACGGACAATAACTCTCGTTCAGTCACTCTAGTTGTGAATCCATCAAATGGCAATCTTACTTCCTTCAAGGACTCAAACGGGAATCCTACAACATACACGCATAACGCGTTTGGGCAGATCGTTACCGGTACAGATGAGGAGTCCAACATACTCTTCAGTAACGAATTTGATTCTATGGGGAGAGTTGTGAAACAGACGGACTCCGTTGGCGGTGTATCCATATTTAAATACACATCTAATGGAGACATGCTTACCACCGTAAGTACTGATAGGAATGGGAATGCAACTACATTTGTGCATAACGCAGACATAGATATCGTCTCTCAGACAGATGCTCTAGGGCATACAACTAAATACACATATGAGAGAAATCACCAGCCCTCTGTTGTAGAACACCCAGATGGGACGAAAACAACATATACACACGATGCTGCTGGCCAAATATTGTCTCGTACAGAGGCTTCCGGTAGAGTAACATCTTATGTGTATGATAACAAAGGAAATGTGATAGAGGAAAAAGTCAGTCTTGGTCAAGATGTCACCACAACCAAGTACACCTATGCGACGAATAATGCAGGTGTAGTCGAAATAGAAGATGACATGGGCGTTCTCTCCACTATCACATATGATAGTACTGGGCGTATGGTAACAAAAACAGATGCAGCAGGAAAATCAATCACTTATCTGTACGATGGATGGCGCCTGAAAGAGGAAAAGTCAATATTAGGGGCTACAGCAAAGTATAAGTATGATGGGCAAGGTCGGGTCAGTGAAAAAGAGGACTCGCTTGGTGGTGTCACTAAATACACATACGACAGCAGGGATAATATACTGACACAGACCAACGCAGAAGGAGCCACTACGTCATATACCTACAACTCACATGGTGATGTAGTCACTGCCACGGATCCTCTCGGATATATGGTCACATACCAGTATAACGGGAATGGAAAACTGATCAAGGTATCTGATACTTCTGGAACTATAAAGACAATTACGTACGATGGAGAAGACCGGGTCTTAGCTGAGACAGATGCGAAGGGGAACATAACTTCCTACACATACGATCCAGTTGGTCACATTCTATCTGTAACGGATGGTAGTGGAGCAAGAATCGCATACACCTACGACATTCTAGGTCGTGTCAAGACTGTAACAGAACCAAGTGGTCTTGTTACAACTAACACATATGATGACCGGGGGCGTGTAGTAAGAAAAGAGGATTCCGCGGGCCGTAATATCACCACTGAGTATGACACCAGAGGCAATGTGATTCTCAGTACAGATGCCTTGGGGAACGAGACGTCTTATACTTATGATGAGAGAGATAGGTTGCTGTCTACCTCTAATGCAGATGGAACTATCCTCACATATGAGTATAACGTTCTGGGTAATCTCGTATCCGAGACAGATCAGTTGGGGAATATCACTACACATGCGTACGATGATTTAGGCAGACGATCTAGCACAACAGATGCACTCGGCAATGTAACTACATTTGATTATGACACAGAGTCCCGTCTCGTATCCACTACACTCTCAAATGGCGCCGTGACCAAGTATTCTTACGATATTGTAGGACGGTTATCAGTAAGCACTGACCCCTTAGGCAATCAATTTAAGTCCATATACGACCTGAATGGACGTACCACAGGAACCTTGGATGCAATGGGAGTACAAATAAGTACTACAACATATGACCCTAGGGGAAATGCGACAGAAAGTACAGATGCTTTAGGAAACTCAACGACATATGAGTACGATACAGTAGGTAATATTGTGCGTCTAACAGACCCAAGAGGTCATATAACAACAAACGATTACGACATCAAATCCAGACACACCAGCACAACAGATGCAGCAGGTGGTGTATCTACTCAAACCTACCACACCTCAGGAGAAATGGCATCGTACACAGATCCCAACGGGAACACAACAACGTACACTTATGACATCGCAGGTAGACTAGCAACAAGCACAGATGCTACAGGGTACACCCAGACATACGCATACAATAAGAACGGCAATGTAGTTTCTCTTACTGACTCTGAAGGAAGTGTAACTACATTTGAATACAATAGTATGAACAGACTAGTCAGACAAACGGATGACATTGGAGAGACAATAATCACCTATGACGACGCTGGACGAATACTGACGACTACTGAAAATGGCGCAGGGCAAATTAGTCGCATGTATGACGAACTCGGGAGACCGATTTCTTACACAGACAGTAGGGGCAACACAATTGGGTACGCCTATGACTCTGTAGGAAATCTGGTCGAAATTGTGTATCCAGGGGGCAATGCAGTTAGGTACTCCTACGATTTGGCAGGGCGTATGAAAACTGTGACTGACTGGATGGGCAACACAACCTTGTATGAGTACGATGCGAATGGTAGGTTGACTCAAACGCAGAGACCAGATGGGTCGACTGAAACCAGGGAATATGATGCTGCTGGTCAACTGACTCGATTGCTGGATACAGGACCGAATGGAGTTCTCTCTGATGTGGATTACACCTATGATACCGCTGGCAATGTAGTTACTGAGGGTGGCAAGACATATCAATATGATAACTTATCCAGACTTATAAATGGAAACAACAACTATACGTATGACGCAACTGGCAACTTGACCTCTGTGACATCATCAGTATATAATAATGACATACAATACAGCACAGATAACAGAATCAGCACATACATTGGAATTGCTCTGAACACAGATGCGAGAGGGAACCTCCTTTCTATACCACAAGCATCTGGCCAGGTATTTGATGCAGTGTACGATGTGCGAAATAGATTGTTATCCTACATGGGGTTGACCTACCAATATGATGCTGAAGGAAATAGAGTAGGCATCTCTAAAGCACCGTTTTCTGTTTCTGAACCAATAGACAACATTGATGATGATGTTCTTAGTGTGACGGATAGTGTCTATACCAACACAGATGGTCTCCATAGTTCTGCATACTTTGTGAACAACCCATATGGCGAGACTCCACAAGTATTGCTAGAACAAGATGGTGCCGGTAACACGAAATATTATGTGTATGGTATAGGCTTAATTGCGGAAATCACGGATCATGGAGAAATACACTACTACCACTATGATAGACGTGGTTCCACTATTGCGCTGACAGATTCGGCCGGAACCGTTACACAGTCATTTGAGTACTCCGATTATGGTGAACTGATATCTGGAGACGTAACTGCTACACGTTTCCTATACAATGGTAAGTATGGTGTACAAACAGATTCCAACGGTCTGTACTACATGCAATCTAGGTACTACTCACCAGAAATTAAACGTTTTGTGAACAGAGATATTGTCGCAGGAACTATTGGTGATACACAGTCCTTGAATCGTTTTGCTTACACAAACGGAAACCCAATTTTGTATATAGACCCGTTTGGATTCAGTCGAGACAGTGATTCCAACCCGCTTGCATGGCCTTACCTGTTTGTTTCTGGCATGCTGGATAGTGCCAAAGATACTGTAATCGCGGCGTATGAAATTACAAAGTATAACAACCCAGTCAATATGCTCTTAGACCCTACGGGGTATATCCAGCGTCAACAGGCTATCGCTAATGCACTTCTTCACCCTGGAGATACTGCACTGGCTGTCTGGGACTCTGTCGCCACGCCATTCAAAGATAACCTAATTAACGGGTCTGGGAATGATAGAGCTAGGTATGCTGGTTCTGCAGTTTTCAATTTAGGCACCGCCTTTATGGGTGTTGGTCCAGCCAAAGTAGGATCGTTAGCCGGGAAAGCAACATCTGGGTTTAAAGCGACTTGGGGTAGCGAAGCAGGCAAGATCACTTTCGGCACACTTCCTGTAGAAGTAACAGTCAGATACACACCAGTTATGTCTAAACCCCATTATAGGAAAAAGATGATGGCCCTTGAAGACTTAAGCAATCAAGGTGTCCTAGTAAAGACATCTGATTATGTTAGGGATACCGATCTTACGTATGCATATCGAAAGGATTTAGCAGGTCGAATGTGGAGACAGTATGCGAGTGTTAACAAGCCTTTTGCGGAGAAAATGCGGGAGCAAATTTTTGCAAGGACTATGCATCCTGATCATGTCTGGGAGTTGCAACTGGGAGGGCCGGATGTTGCCACCAACCTCAGGATGCTCCATGCGGGTACTAATACTAGTGTGGGGTCACAAATAGGCAACCAGATGAGAAACTATCCAGATGGGACACCAATAATAATAAAGTGGGTGGAGTAATGGATACAAGTACATTTCAACAACTTACTCTCGAAAAGATACGTCTATGTACTCAGCAATTGGATACTTGGCCTGAGTTTCTACAGGGCGTGGCGTGTAATATATCGACTAGTTCTCGTACGGTGGATGCGAATTCTTACTTTCAAACATTTATCGAGATGTTCAGCAACTTCCGTGTAGGAACTATTTGTATGCTTAGCGAATCGGAATTCTTGAAACAAGACTTTACCCAGTTTATGTTATGTGATGAAGAGTATCGACATTTAAAACACATTGGGTGGATTCTAGATACTAATATGCTGATGTTGGATCTTGAAAAAGAAGAGGTGTTTGTATATGATAGACACACACACAAAATTGAGTTTATGGGTTCCTTCTGTTTCTTGATATTTAATGTCATGTTCGGGCCTCAGTATATTCCATGGGCATCCAAAAGCAAAGATGACTGGTACACTCTGCTTGAAGATGCTGGTCTAGTGGGAAAAATAACATAAAGAAAGCCGTGGTGTGTTATATGGCTAAAGATGTACAACAGAGCATAAGTCGTATGATGGGAGCGAGATATGGAACCAGAGATGAGGATGCGCATATCTTTGAACAGTCTATATACGAAATCACTCTGAAAAATAATCCACGCCATATAGTAGACATATGCAGAGCCATGTATGATGAGTGTGATACGGAAGGCCTGATGGAGAGCACTTTTATAGGTATTGACCACTACCTAGATATCTGCGATATCGATGTAATTGCGACATATGTGGTTAAAGGAATTTATGCTGCCTCAAAGGAGGGTTCTTATTTTTCTCAAGTGTTGTTGGGAAGATATATAAACGACGATAAAGATATGTACCCCTTGGCAAGAGCAGTTCAGAATGAGACTTCCGAAGTCCAACAGCACATTAGAGACATGGCTGTCTCGATGTCAACTGACGAAGATGATGTAGAAGAAAGAGGAAAAAAATTCCTAGACTTGTTGGCTTTGAATACGCCTCTTGACTGAGGGGGAGAAAGCATTGACTATAGAATGGTTTTCATGTGTTGGGCAAGACAGCGACTTAGATCTGCAATTGAAATACAGCCATGTGTTGTCTTGGAAAGATGCTGGAGTAGCATGTGCTAAATCGAAATGGGAAAATATAACTCTGGAGGAACGCAATGATCTTAGTTGGGCTGTTAGACAGCATGAACATCCTCAGCAGCTCTCTTGGAATGAGATAGTAGACTTGGGCAAAGACTTCACGCAGAGGAATGTGTGTGAGCAGGTGAACTGTTTGATGACTTTTCACTCGCTTCCCAACGATTTCAAAGCTTCTGTGGAATGGGATATGACCCTAATATATGTATATCTTCATTATAAGAACTTGGGTGTACAATCTCTACCAATTTTCTATGGTGAGTTATATAAAGTATACACTGCTGGTCATTTTCCTTGTGGGTGGGTAGGTTCAAGGAAAGATGGACACTTGCTTATTTACTAATATATGGGGGAGAGCTATAGGCTCTCCCTATAAGGAGGAAATCAATATGGGTTGGACAACGGTGGAAGAACGCATTGTGAATGTGCTTAGAGAGACTTACAATTGTATAGTAGATGGTAGATATGGGGATATCGAATCTCCGGATATCAATATAGAACAACTAAAGAAAACAACTGAGTTTATCGTAAAAGGTTGGGGTGATCAACTAACACATGCGCCAAACGAAGCATATGAACATGGAAAAAATCCAGAAATGGTTCTTCTATTTAATGAGGATGATGAAAACGTCGAGGAAAGTCACCGGCTCGAGGGGTATATGTGTCCAGTGGAAATGCACTTGTGGGTGGATAATGATATAGTAGATACAGTGTTACAGTGCAATGTAGTGTTTGAAGGGAACAAGACGTATGTCACGGAACTTAGATATGACCAGGACTGATATGATGATAGGCCCACTGATTGAGGTGCTGATGGAAACACGACATGGAAAGAACGAAGGCGATGTTGATGCTTTTGAGGATGCGATCTGGAACATTGTAGACAGAAATGACCCAAAAGATATTGTACACCTGTGCAATGCTTTTGATGATGACACACCCTATGCTGACATGACTGGCCCTATGCAATCCCTCATTAATGGAGTACATGAGTATACTAATTGCAATGACACAAATGACCTGGTTCCTCACATTGTTGAGGGTATAGTTCACATGGTGCCACATGCAGAAGAATGGGCAACGGAGTTGCTTGCTTCATATATCAATCACTATGATGTGTTTCTAGCAGGTATAGCTTGTTATTGTGCAGATAAACCAAACCACACACATGTACTGAAGCACTTATTGAACAAGGCTTACACATCTTATGGTGTGGAGGGTCAAGTAGATAAACTTAGGAAGTTGCTATCTGTTTAGAATATCAAGTAACCACAGAAAGAGGGATCCCAAGTTGGGATCCCTCTCTCTATTTGTTATTAATTTGTGGTGGCATGTGTGTCGGCACCATGGGCGATAAATGACTGTGCATACCTCTTATTTCGTTCTCGCTTGGTGTATCTTCCTAGCCAACTCAAGTGGGACATCTTGATAGGTGTCATATGGGTCTGCCCCCGCATCAAGAAGAACTTCTATCGTCTGTGTATGATAATTGCAAGATGCATCGTGGAGTGGTGTGTAGCTCATGGTGTCCTTTGCATGGACATCGGCACCATGTCGAATCAAAAACTCTACTACATTTGTGTGACCTTTGGAAGCCGCCAAGTGTAAAGGTGTCATTCTCTTAAAATCAGTGGCGTTCACATTGGCACCACAATCCAGCAAGATTCTGAGTACATCTATATTCCCCGTCCTTGTGGCACAATGCATGGCAGTTCTGCCTACATCATTGTGAGCCTCAATATCGGTGCTTGGATGCATCAAGTTCCTCAAGATCTCCGGTTGCCATTTGCCCGCAGCGATGTGTAGTGCTGTGTCCTTTTTCTGGTTTTTCAAATTACTATTTGCTCCTGCCTTCACTAACAGATCGACCATCTCTGCATCTTCCAGATCTGTAGCCATCATCAGTGCTGTCATTCCCTGAATAGCGTCCCTTTCGTCGATATCCGATCCTTTTTCTATTAAGTGTGCAACTACAGGGACACACCTTTTACTTACAGCGTACATCAGGGGAGTCTTGCCTTGCAAGAATACAGAGAGGCCATCCATATCTAACCCTTCTGTAGCTAGGATAGCAGATAGCACATCCCCAGCCTCTACACTATCTTTAAACTTTTGTATGAACATTCCTAAACACTCCTTATACAATAATATCTCTTTATGTTATTATACCATGAGGATACATTATACAACAAGTTGATAAGTAGAAACAATGTGGCCCATCAGCCCCATTTCTCGGGCGGAGATCACTTCTAGGGTCCCTGTTTTCACTTGGGACATAACCACTTGCATAGTGACAATGAGCACTATTTGGTGCCAGAGAAAGGAGTGGGGTTGGAAATATCTTGCTCTATGTAGCAGTGTATGGTATAATAAAAGTAATGAAATATATACTGTCGAGGAGTGTTTGAATGAGTATAACTAAGTTCGCTAAATGTATGAAGATTGGGGATGCTTTGGGAGCAATTTTATCTCTATCCGATGTTAACTTGAATGAACGGTATGCTGAACTCGATAATAATACAGTTCTAATTTATGCTATACGATCAAGAGATGATGTAGTTACTTCAACCATACTTCAGCAAAAGCCAAAAGTGAATGCAACCAATGACAAGTGGTCTACAGCTCTCCATGCGGCCGCCTTGTTTGGATCGGTATCTGTCGCAAATATGCTATTAGATGCTGGATGTGATGTGAGTGCTAAGGATAAAGATAAGTTTACACCCTTACATTTGGCTGCTAGCCTTGGTAACCTGCATATTGCGGAATCTCTGTTACGTGCTGGAGCGGACGCTCAGGCCAAAGGTGAGGATGACTGTACGCCCCTGCACCTTGCATCTCATGCAGGCGCTACCGATGTAGTAGATCTCTTAATAAAAAATGGTGCTGATGTAAACCTGGCAGATAGACTAGGCTTGACGCCCCTACGTTTAGCCTCGGAAGAAGGTCACCAAGGCACGATAAAACTGCTTAAGAGTCATGGTGGTATTCTGAATGTCTATTGAAGATTTCAAACAACACCTAGATAATGACGATACATTGGGTGCAATTCTGAGTCTCAACACTTTACATCAGGACTACAAAGACTCGAGGCGCAGTTCATTGTACGGTAACACACTTCTTACCTATGCAACAAAAGCAGAGAACCTCCCTGTGGTCCAAGCATTGATAGCAGATGGAGTGAATATCGATGGGCGCGGAGAACAGGAGTGGACTGCTCTGCACATATCCTCAGGACTAAATAACATTGAACTAACAGAACTACTAATCAAATCTGGCGCTGATCTGAATGCCAGAGATACGAAGAAAAACACACCACTGCATTTAGCTGTCATACAGGGGAGTGTAGATGTTATGGAGGTGCTAATTAAATCTGGAGCAGACATAAATGCACAGAATGACCATGGATTTACATGGACACCTCTACATCATGCCTTGAATTTCCGTCAGTACCCAATGATCAAAATGCTCATGAATAACGGTGCAGACTTGGATGTGCCAGACTCTACAGGTAGAACTCCGAGATACATGCTTTCTCACTTGCCTCAGAAATAAAGAAAAAGGCCACCAAAGAAGAATTGGTGGCCTTTTTCTTTATTTAAATATAAGCACCTCTGAAGGATAGCATGTCCAACATTGCGTTCGCTATCTCAGGCTTTTTTAGCATTCTTGCTAAGTCCTCTATCGTTTGATTTCCAATTGTTGGCCTAGGATCTGCTCCACCCTCTAGTAGAATTCCAAACACTTCTATATAGCCAAGATATGCCGCTCGTTGCAGGGGAGTCCATCCTTCCAAGTTCCTAGTGTTGGGGTCTGACCCCTTAGACAGTAGCAGTTTTACCACATCTGTTTTGTCGAGAGTTGTGTGTAGTGGCGTCTCATGGCGCATGTTCGTTGCATCGATTTTTGCCCCGGTATCTAAAAGAAGTTCGGCTATATCTGCGTTGATTGCGAAATGTAAAGGTGTGTACCTTCGGTTAGACCTAGCATGGACATTGGCCCCATGTCTGAACAACAACTTTACAACATCAGTTCCCGTTTCTCTTTTTTGATCTTCTCCGCCCCAGCAAGCTAGATGCAAAGAAGTATGACCATCATTTTCTTTAGCATTTGTATCGGACCCTGCTTTAACTAGTACCTGCACAATATCCGTATGTCCAACCTCTACAGCTGTATGAATAGGTTGATAACCATATCTATCCTTGGCACTTAAGTTGCTACCTTCTTTCAATAAAAAGGTTACTACATCTGTATTTCCATACATCGCCGCAAAATGAAGTGCCGTTTTTTGGTGGAAGTCACAGAAGTTTATATTTGCACCCGAGTCGACCAATAGTTTAGCTACTTCTATGTGCCCGTTCAACAGAGCAACATGTAGAAGGCTCTGCTCTTCCTCCGTCAGGGTGTTCACATCTGCACCCCGACTGAGGAGTGCAGACACCACAGCAACATTTCCATTTTCGACACTGTACTCAATAGGACTTCGTCTATAGAGATCAGGATAAGTCTTATTAATATCAAGTGCGTGCAGTGCCAGTACGGCGGCGAGACCATCGCCATTACGTACGGCCTCTTTGAACTTTTTAACAGACATACAAACACTCCTTACAGTCTAATCGAAACATCTGTACATATTAATATCCTCCGTGCATTCACCGGCACCATGATTAAACAGCATGGCGTATGTCGATGCGTGACTTTCTTGGTCTACATAGTAGATAGGTGTTTTACCTTTTTCGTCTGTAGTGTTTACATCGGCACCATGTCTTATAAGTAGCTCACAGATGTGTGCATATCCAGCTTTGGCAGTTAGATGTAGAGGCGTCAATCCTTGTTTGTCTGGAGAACTGGGACTAGCTCCGTAGCTTAGTAGCACCTCACATAAAAGTGTTCGTCCACGTGCAGATGCTATATGCAAGAGAGTCCGACCTTTTGCATCCTTGGTATCTATTTCTGCGCCAGCATTGACTAACACTTGTATCATGTCCGCAGGAGTGTCTTCCGTAACAAGGTGTAGAGGGGAATCGCCATGTACAGCATCTTTATTAACATCTGCTCCGGAGGTCAACAAGAGAGACACTGTTTCTACACACCCCCCGGAAACAGCGTCATGTAGTGCAGTTAGCCCAAAGATATCTGGTGTTTGGATATCCGCCCCCATGCCAAGGAGAGCTGCACATGTAATAGTGTCACCGTACTTTGATGCGTAGTGGAGAGGTGTAGCCCACCCTAGGCCATGATGGCGCTTGTTGAGGTCAATACTTTTTGAAGCCAATATAGCACCCAGAGCATCACCAGATTCAATAGATTCTTTGAACTTTTCTACAAACATTGCACAACACTCCTAATACATCGTTTCTTTCATTATATCATGTCAAACATCATATGTCAATCGTACACCCAAGACGGTTTATTTTTCCCCAGTTATTTCTATGGCATCCATGAAGTACGTACCGGTCGTTCCATCCACATCGTATATAGCTTGGTGATAATCCCAGAAACATTTGGTCAACATGGCGCTATCGGAATGCGGCAGGATCTGTAATGCCATATCTACCCACACATTGTTTCTCCGAAATTTATACAAGTACATAGGAAAAAGTATTTTATTTGGGCACATAAAATATGTTGATGTAGTGTGAGAATGTTCATATGAAGTGGGATACACATACTGTACAGTCAAATCAGGGAGTGTTTTACGTTGCTCCTCCAGCAAATTCGGTATGTTGCGGTAGGAATTAGCATAGGGAATAACCACGAGACAGATGCTGTTTGGATCCAGGCAAATGTTGGATATCAGGATGGGCAATATAAAGCTATGCCATGCTTCCACATCTCTTCCCGGACATATATTTGAATGTGTAAGGTACACCACCGTATTTTTACTTTGTTCCTTTGACAAATCTTCATGTATCCTTAGCGTGGTCTTTAGGATATCGACAGAGTGTGAGAATTTGTACTGTATCATACGCATGTTGGTGTCTTTCTCTCTCTGTTCTATACCTTCAGGATCCCTACCGATATAAATACATATAGGTGTCTTACCTAATGATCTATGTTCTGTCATGACTCGGTCCAGGGCTGAAAAAGTACATGTATATACACTGTTTCCATATGCGTACATAGCGATGTCTCCCCCATTTCGTGCTATTTCTTTGAAGGGGTCGAACTCATTGTGAACTTTGATCAATTTAGCTTTCTTCTTGTTTGCTATTGTCTTTCTTGTCTTTTTCCACACTCTCTCTACTTGAACCAATCCAAGTTCTATGACACTCACCGCACCTCTCATAACAATTTCCAGCACACCCATACGATCAGTCCCTATAATTTTTATTTTCATTAAATCACTATAAGATCGGTCAACACAAGGAAGATTGTAACGGAGAAACCCCTTGTGTATATTATTTTTATATGTTATAATGTTAGTACAAAATAGTGGTGTAAGGAGTGTATGTATGACTGTTAACAAATTTTATTCATGTCTTAATACAGGAGATATACTTGGTGCTGTACTCGCTATAGACGGCATCTCAGATCTGAACAACAGTTACTCAAAACTAAGCTATTCTACACCTCTTGATTTTGGCGTCCAACACAACGCCTTCCCAGTAGTAGAACTGCTCCTTGAAAGGGGAGCCAATATCGACCAGGTGAGCTATTCGGAAAACACGCCGCTTATGTCGGCCGTGGTCCATCTACACACAGATATGATTGATTTTTTGCTAGAAAAAGGAGCGAACACAGATGTTCCTGTCCCTGATGGTGCCACACCCCTTAAGTATGCAATAGACTGGAATGATGTTGGTATAGCAAGAAAGTTGCTGGATGCACATGCCGATGTGGACCGAGAAGATGCAAGAAGATGGTCTATGTTGCATCGTGCGACAAGACAAGGAAACTTAGAAATGATTAAGTTATTAATCGAATATGGGGCAAAGATACACAGCATGACCATCGACGGTGATACTTGCCTAGACATAGCTAGAAGTGAAGGATATGTAGATATACTTGAATATTTATCACAACTCTAGCCTCTATCGAAAAAGCCACCCATATGGGTGGCTTTAAAAATGGAGATCACTGTATTACCAACCAATATAGCAGGTGATCTTAGCAGAGGTGGTTTATGAATTTCTCATGTATCCCTGCCAATCGTTCTCAGCTATTAGAAGACCTTCGAAGGGATCTAAAAGACACCCTCACACTTCCAACATGTCCCTTACTTTTACGATGTCTAGCAATAGGACGCCATCGGAGCCTTTGATTTTTTCATAGGGGAACATTGCCATGGGATCTCCATCCAGACCATCCTCACCCAATCTGTCTATTCCCACACCTTCATCTGTAAACAATACACGATATTTGCCCTCTGTACCGTTTGCTTCAAAAAATAACCAAGGATCTGGGTTTGTTTCTATACCAAATTTTGAGATCAAGAAACCTTTAAGTTGCGACACTTCCATGTCTTTTACGTCTCTACCGTTTTTTCGTTTCACCAAGTCCAAGAAATATTCAACTTGAGTCAACACTGAATATACTAGTGCTTTTTCTTCTGTATTCATTATATCCCGCCTTTTATTTATTTCATCAGTTGTTTTACCAAACTCATTGCTTTATATTCCTCTTGTATTGCTTCTGGAAGGTGACAGAAGTGCGAGTCAACCCACCAGTCGTGAGCAAAACACCAAGCATTCCCATACTTGATGTACATGGCGCCAGACTTCGCTTGGTATATATTTGGTCCCACATACTGGGCGTCATTGGGCAGGATATCGTGTAGTGGTGTATTCAAAGGGTTTCTTTCGAAATCGGAACGACAGGAGATGCTTTTTGTCCACTCAGGAGGAGATCCAATCACTTCCTGATCCCTTTTTATTGTCCCATCGAACTCAATTGTATACTTCTTTGCCACTTTACTCACACGATCATGTCGTTCCTCTGCATGTTTAAACAAAGTCCACTTGTAGTATTCAAATACAACTCTTGTATCTGTATTTTCCAGCAGCTTACAGTAAGACATAGTGTTTTTATTTAAACCGTGAGGTAGTGTAATTACACCTTTAGGACTTGTGCTTGGTTCTGTAGTTCCATTAACCCAACGTAAACTCAGTTTGTTGGCCTTTGCTACTACTACTCCTTCACCACGCATTTTCTTGAAAGGCACCGTCGTCCCATCTTTCACGACCCATACCGATTCTTTTTTATTATACTCAAGGCATAATCCTTTTTTTATTAGACTCCGATTGCTCTTGTTCCACAAGTTGATAATCTTATGGTTTTTTCTTTCAACCTCGACTTCCCACTCATACAACCGACTGAAGGCTGTGTTATCCAAATTAAAGTTGTAAAAGTGACCTGCCTCGGCGTATTTGGATACATATGTTTGCATATACTCTTTGGCACCATTTAGCGTTTCAAACTGTTCAAGAACGGATTCGTTTACCATCCTGATACCTATCGAGATCAGGTCTTCAGGTGTGTCGCCAGAAATGATCATGCTTGGGAAACCATACTTGTTCTCAGGTACAATGTGTGTGCCAGATAGGTTATATAGAGCTTTCATAGCATTGACAAAGTTTCTGTATTGTAACCATTCAAAGGACATGGATCCCTTCCCCCTCCGTATAAATCGCTTTTTTTTATTGAAACACACACTCGCCCTTCCGGTCAAGAAAAGAAACATAAATAGAGAGCATCACGGTACGGATGCTCTCTGGTTTGCGGGGTCACTTCTTTTTCAGTCTGGCTTGTACTTCCTGATACGCAAGTATGATGTATGCAAGAGGTATCATCCACAACTTGTGATACCAAGGAAAATCATCTGGCTCAAGCAATTGCATGTCCATTCCTCCTACTTATTGTGATTTTATTATATCATGGAGGATATGCGCTATGTAATCTTCACATGATGGTAGTCTTCTCCGTATTCCTGAACAAAATTATAAAGAATGGGGAAATTATATATTTGATTAGCATTTGCAACCATCCAGGCAAAGCGAGAATCACCTCTGGATAACTTTTTTATAGCTTTGCGTACAAACTGCAATTCCTTGTCATATGAAATGATGTGCTCCAGAAATGATAGGTGCGGATAGTGCGTTTCATCTGTAGTAGAACCATCTCTCTTGGTGGCTTCTATGCTAGATAGGGCGTCTCTTGTGTATTCTATTATAGCCATACGTATTTCGATATCCCTACATTTTTTCACACGTTTAGAATTTTTTATTTTTTTAACATTATCTGTGTTTAGTTGAGAGAGTCCTGTTGCATTCTCAAAAGTTGGAATATACATGTTCGGATGAACACTCTTTGCCGGAGTCACGAGCATTTCATATACTTCTTGATCATGCCTGTGTACTGCAATCTCTAATGCTTCGCGCAGCATGTCGTCTTGGTCCAAGTCACCTGTAAGTGATATTTCTAATCCAGCATCAATGAGGATTTGTAAGTGCGTCTTGTTATCTAAGGAATAGGCCAAAACAGATCTGCCTAATCTGTCTTTCGCATACATGTTGGCACCTGTTCTCAGCAGAAAGTGTATATTGCGTGAGAGGTCTCCCTCTTGAGCACAGACTAACATCAAAGGTGTAGACCCATTCAAGTTTCGATAATTCACATTTACACCTTTTTCAAGTATGACATTTACTGTATCCAAATAACCATCATTTTTGTAAGGATACACCAATAGTTCGGATAGAAGAGAAGTACCGTCCTTATTGTAAGCTGCAAGATCCTCCGCACTGCAAAACTTCTTTAGGACTCTTGGTAGGTCCGGCACATAGCTCAAGCCAGATAAATGGAGATTTGACACGCCTTCATTGTTCACCAGCTTTGCTCCATTTAACACTAATAGAGCAAAAATATCTTCATTCCAGCAGTGCTTGACAACAGATTGTTTAAGCACAAAAGACACTATGCTGTTATGTTGTTCTAGGTAACCGAAATCTAACCCCTCCCTTTTTAGGACCTCAAGAGAGATTGCTAGTTGCAAAATATCTTGTTCTTTAACCGATCTTCTCACTTTTTCATATAGATCGCTAATTAACAACATTCATACGACACTCCTTATATATTATATGCCAATTATAACATTTGGCACCATATGTGTCAATACAAGAATATGTACTTTGATGCGCCCTTTATCAAGTAGAAAACTCCTATTTAGGTAGTTATTGGCGAATTATTGATTCCATATCTAGGGACATGTTATAATATAGTTATACCAAATATGAAGGAGTGTTTTTTGAATGTCAGACAAAAATGTACAAAACACAAATGCTGTAGCTTTAACCACTGTCAATACAGCCCTAGGTCGCGATCTGTTCAGTGACATCGATTTCGGTGCCCTAGACAACGCTATTGATGAAATTGGGAAGGTGTCAGCAAAACTGTCCGTAGACGAAAAAGAAATGGCGATGGGCATTATTGATTCTTGGAATGAAAATGTAGTGGAGAGATTGCATAACCGCCAGATTGAGCTTCACCATCTAGCACACTTTATGCAGATTCCAACGGATGAACACGACATTTTTGACGCTACACAGTACAAAGAATTGGAACAAGCCTTGGCTCGTGATACAAGTACAACCACCCTGTATACAGAGTTGGTTGAAGCTAGAGAGAATTACAATGCTCATTTGAAGGCAAAGCCCTTGTCCCCTGTAGTGGAAGATGATACCCTGATAAACAGTGGGATCGATGAAAAAGCTGAGTATACAGCCACCAAGGAAAAGTATGTCAACAAAACCCGTAGTTTGCTTCGCAAGGTGCTTCTTTCTGAGCAAGCATGGAAAAAGGCTTTGCTGGATAACGAACAGATTAGTAACATCCACAAGTCTGTATTGAAGCAAATACGAAATATCAACAACATGGTTTTGACAACTGCCGAGAAATCCAGTGTTGCCAAGATAAATGTGGCGATTGAGGATAATACCGTCCGTACAAACTTGAAGGCCTTGTTTGATTTTTCTAAACAGATTTAATCTTGCACGGAGGACTATGTCCTCCTTCTTTCTTTTATAAATGTAAATATATGTGAGGGAGTGTTAGTATGACAGATATTGTATTATCAGTTCAAAAAACAGCACAGGAGTTTTTGGGCAATTTGGAGAAGATTGATGTCACTTCTGTAAAACTGATTATCGAGGGTTTGGCTTCGGACTCACTTACAGAAAGTGACAAACAACACGCTGTTGAAGCTGTGAATGATTGGGAACGCATCACAATACAACGCATCGAGGATAAAGTTCGTACTATCAGTGACTTCTTGGGTCAAATTAATGATCGTCGTAGGTGCGTTTTATTGTCGAGAGACACGTACCAAGACACATCCTTCATGAACCAAGACTTCTTTTATCTCCTAAAGGGTCTTGCAAGAGATGTGAATCTTACTCAACTATTCGATGAAACAGTGGACTACATCAACGAGTTAAAGACTAAGGTTATCTCTGTTGGTAGAATGGAGTTCAAAAGTCAACATGACATGTTCCTTCATACGCGTGCAGAGCAAGTAAACAACTACAGAATCATGAAGATGTTACTCGTTGCAGATTTGAGACTGAGGGATGAAATGACTAAACATCCAGATATTGTATCCTTCCTTAAATCTCTAAAGGATTTGAAAAGGAATATGACAAAAACAAAGAAGAGCATCACTTCCATGGCGAATATAGCCAGAATCAATGTGACTGCTTCATCTCCAGAGAACAGGGAGTCTTTAATCAAGCTATACAAAACTCTATCAGTATGAGAATAAAATGTAAGGAGTGTTCTGTGTATGAGTAAAGAAGGAAAAATAATATTTATGAATTACATGGGGGTGTCAGAGACTCCTGTTTCTAAACTTGTTTCAGCTATCTCTGAATTGGAGTTTTTTCCTGAACTGGATGATGTCACAAGCATGATGCGACAAAAGCTAGAGTCTTATTTTGCAAATGTAGAACCTAAAGACAACAAAAAATGGTTGGATGGGGTTACGTATTATTCGAATGGTCTTTGCACAACTCCAGGTGCTAGCACCTACATCGCCATATTACCTTGGGTAAACACCTCAGAGGTTCCGGATCTTAAGGTTGCTCAAGAAAAGAGAGATAGAAAAGAGCTAAGTGACGCAATAGATGGGTTTTGCTATTGGAATCAAGAAAAACGGTACTGGTATAACTTACAACTACGTATCACATCTAGTTTACCTGTGACACCTGCATTGAAGCTATTAACAAAGAAGAAATACACTCAGTTGGTGCAATTGTCACAATTGGATCGTGATGACCAAATACCAGCAACTTTTGACAAACGGAAATTTAACCTAGAGCATGTTGCATGTATGATGCTGGATGACTTTATTGTAGTATCTTGGGAGGTTCTTGGTAAGAGTGTAAAAGAAAGAAATTTTCACGATCCATACGAAAATATGCGTGACTCTGACTTCCAACTCAAACTTGCTGAAACGATGGCACAAGTATTTGGAAACCTCCGTACGAACTACCAGGAGGTTACCAGTCGTTATCGTGACCCTCTTGATTACATCGGTTGGTATGACCTTGACTTTGTTCAACGAGCCAAATTGGTGTGGACAGCTATTGAAGCACTTGACGATCTGACCAAAGACTCAGAGTATAGACAGATATTTGTCGCTGCTGGTCTACTACTAAAATAAGAAAAGACCACCCTTAGCACTGGGGTGGTCTTTTCTTATTCTTGGACTTCACAACAGGAATTTTACTTTCAGATGACTAGGATTTTCTACTGCTGCAAGTTTATGCAAGCTGGGGTATGACTCTTCTCCTCCTGCAATAAGTAACGCAAACATAGAATTACTCTTGGCCATCACCCCTAAGGCTTTGCGGACGAATTGTACCTCTTGTCCATACTCAATCACATGACTTAAAAACTTGAGACATGAATCATGTACATTATCCAAGATCTGTTTTTCTTCGAGACTGGGATTACTCTTAGAAATATTTTCGATCAATTTATGTTTTTCCGACACATACTCTATGATGGCTACACGCAGGTCTATGTTACTAACCTCGTCTACATAAACTAAATTCTTTATTTGCTCAATGATAGGTCTGTCTGCTCTCACCACACCTGTAGCTTCTTCAAAAGATGGTATTTGGATCAGAGGTTCTTCTACCTTGGCCATATTCGTGCAAATCTCGTATGCTTCGCGATCGTGGCGATAAACGGCCAGATCCAGTAGTTCTTGTAATAGCGTTGTTTGACCATAATCGTGCACCGTGGTTATGCTAAGGCCCAGTTCTACAAGTGTTCGTACATGACTGCTATTAGAAAGGGCGTATGAAATGACGGATCTGCCATTGCTATCCTTCGCATACATATCAGCACCCTTATCAACCAGGTACTTTATCTTCACAGATAAATCCTTTTCTGCGTCACATGTTACCATTAGTGCAGTAGTCCCATCGGCATTGGGATAATTGATATCTATCCCTTTGCTCAGAATAGAGTCCATTATCAAAAAATCTGAGTTGACTGTAGTCCGATCATTTGCGGCAAACAAAGTGAGCATAGATTTACCATGTTCGCTAAGAACTTTCAGATCCTCTGCGCTGCAAAACTTTTCTAACATATCCGCTAGATCAGGAACAATTCTTAGTCCTGAGAAAAGCAAATTGGACTTGCCTTCTTTGTTAAGAAACTTTGCTCCATTTTCGATTAAAAAATAGACAATGTCTTTGTTCCAAAAATTTTTGACATTGGGTGGGACGAACACATATGATAGGATGCTATAGTGCTGTTCCAGATCACTAAAGTCCATACCACCCTGTCTCAGCCTTTCTAGGCATAATCCCAACGACAACAAATCTTGTCTTTCTACAGATTCTGCTACTTGTGTATATATATCGCTTATTGCTAACATGAACACAACACTCCTTAAATAATTGTATTACGATTATAACATTTGCCACCAAAGATGTCAATATTAAGCATATCGGCGTTCTGTACATAAAGGGCAGATTGACCTTTCATACTCCTTTGGTGTATAATAAATTAAAAGATAATGTAAGGAGTGTTATCAGAATGTCAATAGATAAATTCAAGGAGTGTGTAGACTCCGGGGATACACTGGGTGCTATTCTAGCCCTTGATAATTTAGACTTGAATAAACCCCATAGGGCCCTAAAAGAGGATACACCTCTTACTTATGCAACTAAAGTAGGGAACAGAGGTGTTGTTGCAGCACTCCTCTCAAAGGGTGCAGATGTAAACTTGGAGGGTCGCAACGAAACATATGCTTTGCATTCAGCCATTGAAATCAAGGATCTTGAGATGGCAAAAATGCTGTTGGATGCTAAGGCTAATACAGAAGTGAAAGATTACCTCCAACGTACACCACTACACTACGCTGTGATATATGGAATGTTTGATGTGGTGCAAATACTACTAAATCTAGGCTCAGATATCAATGCACTAGATAGTGACTTTGAATGGACTCCTTTGCATTTGGCCGCGTATCATGGACACGCCCACATAGCTGAAATCTTGATACAACATGGGGCTGACCAAAGTATACTGGATTCAGACTTTGACACTGCATTGGATGTTGCCACCTGGAATGAATCCCTCGAGGTTGTCAACATATTAAATCTCTCTAAAATAGGGAAAGAGCACCCCTGACACGGGTGCTCTTTCTTCTTATGTGGGCATACTATCCTCTGTAATATGTCCATGTGATTGTAGTAGTTGTATGGAGCCACTTTTATTGAATCTGTATGCCCAGTTAACGGGACTATCCCCTCTTTCATTCTTTATGAAGGGGTCTGCTCCCACCTTGAGTAGTATGTCTACACCTCCGATGAAGTCACTGTGCACTGCTGTGAAAAGAGGAGGAGATCCCTCATGATTTGGCGCATTCACAAAGGAACCAAGATCTATAAGCCTTTGTGTTATATCTTCCTGATGAAAATAAATAGCACAATCCAGTGGAGATGATAGTCCCTGATAAAAATTCTTGTCATTCACATTGACACCATGCTCGATGAGCAAGTCCACACACGATAAATGTCCACTTTCTATGGACACAAACAAAGCGGATTCCCCATCTACATTCACATGGTCAATCTTAGCCCCACCCTGTAAAAGTAACTTGGCACTCTCGACGTTTCCATTTGCACAGGCAATATGCAGTGCTGTCATACCAAAAGATTGCTCAGCATTTACATCAGCACCTTTTGATAAGAGTAAGTTTATAGCAGATTCGTCACCGTACTGAGCACACAGCATGAGCGCAGTTCTATCTCCCTCACATTTCACATAGTTCACATCTGTTGCGCCTTCAATAATGAGCAATGTTTTTAATGTGTCCCCTTCTGCAATAGCTTCCTTTAGACCTTGATCCCACATAACATATACACTCCTCACATTTCTATTTATATATCCATTCTATCACATGGCAGAGATAACGTCAAGATCGATAGTAAGCAGTGTGGATATCTATGGATTGGATCTGCAGGGAATCTCATCATACATTCTTTTCTCTATCATACCAACTATCTCGACATGCCCCTTCCGCCTAGCAACATCTAGTGGGGTTTCCCCTTTAGTGGTTACTACATTGGGATCTGCACCTGCGTCTAGGAGCATTTTAACTCCACAGATATACCCAGCTTCGGATATTGTGTGTAGGGGCCTGTATCCTTGTACGTTTGACGATTCAATGTCAGCACCCCACTGCAATAGCAATTTTATCCCTTCCCCAAAACCATGCTGGCATGCGAGGTGTAAAGGTGTTTCTTTATTGTCATTTTGTGCATTAACATACACACTCGTCTCCAGCAGAATCCTTACAACTTCCGTATCTTTGCTAAACATAGAACGATGAAGAGGTGTACAACGACTCTTACTTCGAGCATCAACATTTGCTCCAGCTTTTATGAGTGAATGTACCACTTCTAGGCTACTACACTCAACAGCATTGTGTAGGGGTTGCCATCCCCAATAGTCTGGCTGGTTCGCATTCGCCCCTGCACATAGTAGTAAGTCAACCACCTCGACATCATTTTCATATACAGCATCATGTAGCGGTATCTGATAGTTTACATTGGCCCCTTTTTGTATTAGTGCAGCAATGAGGCTGTTATTCTCACCAAAACGTATTGCATATGTGAGAGGTGTGTAAAGACAGTCATCTGACCCAGTAAATATCTGGTCTATATCGGTATCTGCCAAAACTAGTATGGCTCCCAACACATTTCCAGTATCTACACAGTCTTTGAACTCTCTCAGTTTCGTTTCGTGCAGTTTGTTTGTCCCCATTGTAGCACCCCTCACCCTCTTCTATTCACCCAGATAGTTATGTATTTACTACACCATATGTAAGGGTCGCCTGTGTTTTCCAATACCTTGGGACAGGCCTATTGGAAAGAGTTATTAGTGTCTACCCCTGTTCTCCTATATCAAAATATCTCTCTAACATTTGCAACAATTATAATCATTGTGTCTTGGGCAACGGAAGCCCCTCTGAGATTATATGTGTCACTGCGTCTAGCTCTGTGTATTGCAAGGATAACATGGCCATTCCGTCCAAGTCAAGAGACAAACGTAGGCAAGAACACAAAAGGGGCCCTCTTTTGAGGGCCCCTCTATGTAGTAGTTTTAACAGAACTACCTGCTTCGATCAGTAAATCTTCGATATCCTTATACCCATCCTTCGAAGCGTACATCAAAGCAGTCCAACCACGGGCATTCTCTATCTTCACATCAGCACCTGCGTCCACTAGTACCTCTACAATGTCCTTGTAGCCATTTTCGGTGGCGTAATGCAGAGATGTCCAGCCATGACGTTCCTTGGAATCTACATTTGCGCCCGAATTGAGTAGAAGTGCTACTAGATCTTTATGTCCTCTAGTCGTTGCGATATGAAGAGGTGTCCTTCCATCATTTCTTTGCGTGTTAACATCTGATCCGTATTCCAATAAGATCTTAGCTAACTCTATCTTTTCTCGGTCACAAGCAAGATACAATGCTGTACAGTCATGCAGATCTTTCATGCTTACATCGGCACCGGCCTCAAGTAGCATTTTCGCGATGTTCATATCCTCTGCAAGGTGTAAAGCAGACCCATCACTGAACATCTGGATATTGACATCTGCACCCGCTTTGATAAGTACATCAGTTACATCTGTGTAATCTTTGTCTGCAGCATAATACAGGGCAGTCCACCCAAAATTATCCGTCCCGTTCATATCTGCACCCATACCAATAAGTGTCTCAACGACACTTGCTAAACCATGGAGAGCTGCATAAGTCAGCATCGTGTCTCCATCCAGTTCCTTATATCTGAAATTCAAGTCACTAATAGATTGGCATGCAAGGATTGCACCAAGCACATCACCCTCGTAAACAAAGTCTCTAAACTTTTTGATAGACATTGCCAAACACTCCTTACACCTAATTTATATGACTCTATTGTACCATACAAACCTCCCTAGATGCAAGAGTTGATTTCCGGACACGGATCTGGCCATCCCAAAGGTTGGAATGGCCAGCATCATATATATATGATAAGGAGTGTTTGTAGAAATAATTATACCACGTAGACACTCTTTTTGTCAAGGAATCGGTGACCGTGACGTGCTGATGCAAAATACAGTGCGCTCACCTTAGGGTTGTTTCTTGGCTTCACATTGGAGCAATACCTCAGCTACGTCTTTGTGTCCTAGTTTATGGGCAATATGCAGTGGGGTCCAGCCATTTTTGTCCACAATTTCAATATCAGCACCATACTCTAACAACAGTGTGATCACATCTCTTCTTCCCTCTTCGGATGCATAATGAAGTGCCGTCTTTCCGTAGTCATTTTCCAAATCAGTACATGCCTTGTGTTCTAGTAGTATTTTTACTAAATCATATGTGCCTGTACTCGAAGCAAAATGCAGGGGTGTGTAATTGAGTGTATTTTGTCCATTCACCTCTGCACCAGCCTCAATAAGCGCTGACACGACGGTACTTGATACATCACGGTTGACTGCATAAATCAAGGGGGTGTCGCCATACAATTCTACATATACACTGTTAAGGTCTTCTATATTCTGCATCGCTATGAGAGAACCAAGGACATCCCCATTATCTGCACATTCTCTAAACATTTTTATGGACATTAGGACACTCTCCTTTACATGTAATAAACAAACGAAACTGGAAGCCTTACTCTTGGTTTGTCATTTTGGCTTCATGTTCATGCAACAGCTTCACAATATCCATGTACCCAAATGAATTTGCAATATACAGCGGGGTCCAGCCATTGTTGTCTGCTATCCGGTGATCTGCCTCATGTTCTAGCAACATCTCCACTACATGATTTTGCCCTGATTGGCATGCGTAGTTTAGTGCCGTTTTTCCATTCGTTCCGGAAATGTCTACTTGTGCGTTTTCATCCAAAAGCGTTCGCACTATATTGCTGAATCCCATGTGTGAGGCATAATGTAGTGCCACTCTCCCATGGTCATCTTGTATATCTGTTTGCGCACCGTATTCCAAGAGCATCATCACAATGTCTTCAAATCCCGCATGTGAGGCATAATGTAAAGCAGTTGTTTGCGTTGCATTCTGCGCATCCACATTGACACCTTTTTCAAGTAATGTCAATACAACGGCAGGTGATTGATCGGATGTTGCATACATTAGAAGTGTATCGTCGGCCAGTTCCACGTAGCTTCTGTCCAAATCTTGTATATCTTCTAGGGCAAGAATAGCACCCAAAACATCCTCATTGTTTGCACATTCCTTGAACCTTTCTATAGACATCAAATCACTCTCCTAGGACAACAAATATAACTAGTATACCATTTATTTTTCTACCAAGTCAAGAAACAACATACATGTGTCGGAATGGATGATGATGATGAGTTGTATTCGGGCGATAAGAGCAACCAGGCCACCCTTAGATAAGGATGGCCTTTCCCATACATTACTCCTCAAATACGACAGCATGTGTTCGATCTGCCATTTTATAAACAAACTCGAGTATGCTTTTGTCATCACTCATGATCTGCTTTGCCTGATTTCCACCTGTAGTATAGAGCAATATAAATGCTGCCCCCGCATATAAGGAATTTTCAGTCTTTAGGTGGAGAAGTGCATTACTCAAGTATGCTACAATAACAATCAGTATCTTTTCTTTCTCGTCAGTCGTGGTGGCAGCTTTAAAATTTGCAACTGCCTCTTTTGTCTTGCGTATTAATGCTTTCCGTTCCTCAAGTGCACTGTACTCAATAGCAAATCGGCCGTTCATGAGAGCAACTACATTGGCCTCTTCGCATTTCCAGGGCTCTGTTTTTTCTTCAAAAGTGGCAATCTTCAAATCTGGTTGCTCTTTATGAGCCAGATCAGCCAGATACATGTAGAAATCCTTGTTATTTAACGAAATGGCTTCTGCAAGCATAGCTTGCAATGTGGTGTTGTGTTCCATCGAGGAGTGCGGGGCTAAAACTAAACCCCATTTTCGAAAAGTCTCTATATACTCCTTATTTTGCATCGAATGGAGTGCAACAGACTGTCCTCCACTATCGGTAGCGTTGACATCCGCTCCCCATTCCAATAATCTACTTACTATAGGATAATTATTCTGTATGGCACAAGCCCCCATCAACAAGGTTCGGCCGTCGCTATCTCGACCACTCAAATCTACATCAAATTCCTTCAGTAAATCTAGGATATCAACACGTCTTCGTTTAATTATATAGCGTAGAATCTCGTCCTTCAGTTTAGGAACATCTTTTTCAAGACGTATCCGTATTACATCCAATATGCCTGGCAGCATCAGGAAGTTTGAAGATATGAACAGACTAGAGCCATCGTCTTCCCAAGTAAGTTGCGCCCCATTTCTTGTTAGAAATTTTGCCAGTTCGAGATTCCATGTACCACTTACTGCTATACGCATTTGTAGTTGCAATGGGCTTCTTGGCATATCCTTGAAATCCATTCCCATTTCTTTTAAAGACTCAAGGCATATAGCAAGTTTCAGTAAATCTCCCGTCTCCACACTTTCGTAAATTGTATGATACAATGCATCCAACGCCTGACTCGACATACACAACACTCCTCATACATTATCTAATATTTGGTATATTTATTATACCATGTCTCTAGTTCATGGTCAATACTAAGACGGGTGAACAACCTTACATAAACAAATACAAAGAGAGAACCCTCTAGGGGTTCCCTTTTGTTATACTGCTGGCGTTTAGTAAATCGGCCATATTTTGGTGGCCACACTGCATAGCCAAGTCGTAGGGTGTCTCATTGTCATTTGTCAAAACTAAAGTATTCGCACCGGCTTCAACTAACAACTTGGCGATTTCAAGGCGATTGTTGTATGCCGCAAGGTGTAAAGCTGTCCAACCATCATCTTTCTTTGTCTCTACATTGGAACCAGACTTAACTAGCAACTCCACACGGCCTGTATCACCTTCAACAGCAGCATGGTGTAGAGGCGTCCATCCCTCCGGAGATTCTAAATCAACCCTTGCACCGTACTTGATCAGCACCTCTGTCACGTCGAAGCTTGAAGTAGTATTTAAGGCTGTCCAGCCATGTTCATCGCGCACATCTACATCAGCGCCGGCATCAAGGAGTGCACATACAACACTGACCAATCCAGCATCCGCCGCATATATCAGAGGTGTTTCACCGCCTAGATCTTTGTGTGTCTTGTTTAGTGGGTGAATGATCGGGATTGTGAGAATGGCACCGAGAGTGTCGCAAGCTCCCACACATTCTTTGAACTTTTCTATTGTCACAACATACACTCCTTATACACTTCATCTATATAGCCATTGTAACATACACTTCCCCTTTGGCACAAGAGGCACAAATGTTATAGCAATTGGCGCATCCGTATATCGTGTTTGTGTATATTTAGAAGTCCTATGACATTGTCGTGACTCCTTTCCACAGCTATATCCATGGCTGTATCCCCGTGTACTGTTTTTATTTCCGTATCGGCACCCGCTTTGAGTAACAACTCTATGACCTCCAAGTGCCCCTCTTGTGAAGCCCTGTGCAAAGCGGTCCATCCATTTTCGTCTCGGATATCTATCTCAACTCCAGCAACCAGTAACAGGTTTACTATATCTTCGTCTCCATTATTAGACGCGAAGTGCAGGGCAGACCATCCCCCCATGTTTATTACATTGACTTTTGCGCCATATTCTAACAGTAGCTTGACTACACCGAAGCTCCTTATATAAACAGCATTATGCAAAGCAGTCCAGCCCCATTGACCCGGCTCATTGATATCCGCTCCTGCTTCAATCAATGCTATTATAATACTCTCTGAATCACAGTACGATGCATACACCAATGGTGTATCAGAGTCTAGCTCCATGTAAATCATGTTCAGATTGTCAATACCTCGAATAGCAATTATTGCGCTAAGAATATCGTCATCATCCACGCATCTTCTGAACTTCTCTACGGACACTGGCGAACACTCCTTTAAATACTCCTTATGTATAAATACCTTTACGGGATAATTGTGTTGCACTAAGTATATTCAGTATTCTTACAACATTGGAGTTCTCGTTCGTCACGGCTAGGTCTAAAGCCGTGTCACCATTATCTGTCTTGACTGAGCTGTCAGCCCCAGCTTTTATCAGTGTCTCGACAAGTTTGGAGTGATTATTGTACGCAGCAAGATGTAGAGCTGTCCAACCATCATTCTTTTTGGCTTCGATATTGGCACCGGATTCTAGGAACAATTTGGCTCGGGATACATCACCATCAACAGATGTTATGTGCAAGGGTGTCCATCCATCCCACGTTTCTGGATCAATTGATGCACCATGTTTAATCAGTAACTCTATCACTTCTATACTTGTAGTCATGTGTAGAGCCGTCCAATAACGTGCATCTGGCATATTAACATCCGCACCTGCTTCAATGAGTGCACCCACCATATTCACTAGGCCTTCACCTGCTGCATAAGTTAATGGTGTTTCATCAACTAGTTCTTCGTACGTCTTGTTCAATTGAGGGATGCCAGATATAGCGAGAATGGCACCGAGAGTATCTTGAGTATCCACACAATCTTTGAATTTTTCTATCGTCATAGCCTACACTCCTTACATTCTGTTGTTATGAAACAACCATTGGATCAGTACATAAGCTTGATGGACAATATCCGCTCTCTAATGACATCAAAGTTTATTGATGGATCAAACACTTTTTGTATCGTGTCATATGTATATAAGACACCAAAGGGCCTTGGCTGAGTTTCTTGTTGCGGAACAATAAAATACACAAATTCATCACCAAACTGCACAATGTATTCGCCATACCTAGATTTGGCTGTCATATTCAATGTCGGGCCTTTTTTCGTATTCGTTACATGAAAGGACGATAGTGTGAACAGTTGTAGCGGTGTAACATTCATCTTTGCGCTTTTTCTCCCTAGAGTTTCATGTGCTAAAACTACAAACTTTTCTAGGTTTGTCGCAACTTCTTCTGCAAGTGCGTATACGCCCGACTGTTGTATTGCATCGAGTGTTGTAGCATATGCAGTGTCTTTAAATACCTTACGGTTTTTTTCTAGCATTAATGAAAGAACCTTTTGATTCATATCTTCTATATCAATACCTTCCGTCTCTCTTGCGATTGTATCATAAGTTAGATATTTGAAAGATCCTATCACTGGTTGGTTTGGTGGATACTGACTAGTAATAATAACTACACCATCTCTTCGAAAATGTATAGTGCAATCAGTTCTCAGTCCAGGCCCAGTATACCAGATGGTAGAGATGAAATCTTTCACATCATTGCCATAATGACATGATGCAGCTATTGCTGAGTCTACATTAGCTCCATATGCAGGACTGTATGGGCGATTCCGTAACCATTCTACTTGAAGATCCAAAAGTCTCTCTATGTTACAGGCTATATGCTGTACTACATCATGCTCATATTCCAACGTATATATCTCTTCTAGAGTGTAATCTATACCATGTTCTATATCATACGTCAAGTCAAATACACTACGTGTCACACACGTTAATTCCATACTCATATTAATGTTCCACATCCTCTCATGTTTACCACATTCTAACATGTACGTGCAGCTTGGCACAACCTGTTACAATATTAAGTACACATGTGAGCATGTGCTTTCGTTATTTATTTCCGTTTGTCTGCAATAGCAAATTTTTGATCTTAATGTTACCTGACTCCTTGGCAAAACTCAAGGGTAACATATCTCTCCTTGCTTTCGCTTGAGTGTTAGCTCCTGCATCGAGTAATAACTTGGCTACATCTGCATCTTCTCCTGCGCATGCGATGTGCAGTGGTGTCTGAGCATCCATATCTGTAGATTCCATATTAGCACCAGCCTCTAGGAGCAGTTTCACCATACTCTCGTTGGCATGTAATACAGCCAAGTGAAGAGCAGTGTATTCGTTTTTATCAGAGGAGTCTATATTCGCACCCGCTCTCACTACAAAATCCAAAATATCTAGACTGTCGGTCTCCACAGCTAAATGGATAGGAGCATCACCTGGGGAATGTTTGGTATTTATGTCTGCCCCCATCTCGATCAGTGCACTTGCGATTTGCAACCGTTCCTTTGAGATAGCATAGGCAAGGGGAGTGATATAATCCAGATGTTGGTAACAACTATTCAAATGAAGTTTCTGTGCCACTAGAATAGCACCCAAAGTATCGTCATCATCTACACAGGTTTCGAACTTTTCTATTTGCCGAATCAGCAGTGATACAACATCGTCGTACTCACCTCGTTTAGCTATATCTAAAGGTGACCCATCATAGTCATCCCATACTTCTGTGTATACACCCGCTTCTATTAACAGATGACATATCTCACGCCACCCCTTATCTGCACATATATGTAGGGGTGTAGAACCATCTAGGGCCCGAAGGTTCAAATCGGCACCTTTGCCAATCAGCAAGTTACAGACATCTATATGTCCCAGCTTTGTTGCATAATGCAGAGGAGCCCACCCTAATGTATCTTTGGCATCGATTTTAGCACCAAAATTGAGAAATATCTTGCACGCCTCCATATTCCCCTCCGCCGCCACAAAATGGAGAGGTGTACGGTTATTATAATTTTTTGCATTTATGTTTGCCCCTGCATCCATGAGTTGCTTAACCAAAGATAAACTGATATTGTCCGTTACGTAGTAGATAGCTGTAAAGTCCCGGTCATCTTGAGCATTTACATCCGCACCTGCCTCAATTAGTGGCGTTATTAGACTCTCCACATTATATCTTACACAGTAGCCAAGCGGAGTGTGGCCATCCAGTTGATAATATGTTTTGTTCAAGTCTATACTCGGTACAACAAGTATAGCTCCTAACAAATCTCCTTCATCTATGCCTTGTTTGAATTTTTCAATCGACATACTCTCAACACTCCTTACTCACGTATATATCTTTATTCTATTTTACCACAAAGAGGTCTTCGCAGACAAGGTGATTGATATCCTACTCACCAGTTTTCGTGAATATGGCTAATACATCATAAAGAGACCGGAAGGGCTTGCCCAAATGGTAAGTCCTTCCGGTCTCTTATATATCTCCTAAGTGCTTACTGTAAGTGACCAAGTGCACTAACTATTAAATGGGGATGAGGACTATCTAGGTCTTGAATACCAAGGTCGTGTGCAATCTCTGGACGCTTGGTCAAAAGAACTTAGATTATCTTACAATGTACTTTATAATAGATATTCCAAAGGTCTGCGCGGTGATGAGTTATTCGCTGCCTTGCGACAACCAGATTTGCTCATTGAGCATCTAGGTCGGACACAAACCGTCGCAGCTTGGTCGGAGGAAACTGGTATTAAGCAGGATACCATATATAGACGACACAATAATGGATTGTCTGGTTATGACTTATTTACTACAAATGGTTCTAAGCACATGGATTATGCACAAATTAAGTACAGAGGCAGAACTCAATCTTTGTTGAAATGGGCGAGAGAATTGGGCATTACATATAACACACTAATAGATAGATATAAGAAAGGGTTACGTGGGGATGACCTATTTAGCACGAAAGGATTAGTGCAAAAGACATTGGGACAAAGAAATAAGAACCTTATTACGTATAAGGGAAAAACCCAGTCTATATCCAAATGGTCTGTTCAATTCGGAATACTATATAATACAATATACCATAAGCATAAAAAAGGATTAAGTGCGGCTGAGATATTTAAACAATAAGGTACACCATATGGTGTACCTTTTCCGGTTTTAATTATTGTATCTTGTATTTAGTTATGTTATAATTGAAGTAGGCATTTAAATCTAATATGTGTCTGGGGAGTGTTTTTAATGTATATCTTCGTATCGAAGAATTTAAAGGACAAGGCAATGAAGAGAGCATCTATTCGTGCTATATCAACCTACCTAACTGAGGTATTGGGGATTTCTGGTGAAGCGAAACACGTAAAAAACCTGGAATACACTGTTGTGCATCCATATATGAAGATTGCACACCCTGTAATTTTTCAGGTGTTCGGTCAGCAATCGGAACATCTCAACAGCGTTATGGATGATATCACGAATGCAGTGCAAAATATTGAGACTAAAGGTGCTGATGTGGCTCTCTCTTCTAAGGAAGCATGGGGACAATATGTGGATAAGCACCTGGATTTGTGGATGCAACAGTATTATGTGTCCACCGTACCCAATGAGGGTGATCTCGATATCTCACTTTTGACATTTTCTGCGGATCAAGACCTTGAGATCAAGCGTCGTGCAATGTCATCACATGAGAAATGGAAAGAAATGTTAGATTCTCTAGATCCAGAGATCGCGCAACATGTACCTAGCGATTTTCTAAGTGATATTGAACATATCGTTAATGATTTTGGTGCACATGTGGACTTTGAGTACTTTGCACTGCGTATGAAAGGTTTCGAAGAAGAACTGCAGAATTGTGTTTCTGAGTACAACATCGAAAACACAGACAGAATCGATGTGGAATCTCTTGCCATCAATATTGACTCGGATTCTCACGATTGGTCAGAAAATCATTTGGAAGAAGGCTTCATTAGAGTAACATTAGATGAACTTGACATGCATGAATTCGATTATGCAGATTATTATCCGCACAATGTTGGTTCATTCCACGAAGTGGCATGCACAAGTATTCGTTCCTACAAATGGCGTGCACATTCTGCATTAGCTACACACTTTGTGGCTCTTTGGATCCTAGCTAAATACACTGCATAAAATGCAAAAGAAGAAGCATGTCCCTTATGGGATGTGCTTTTTTCTTTATGTAGTATACCAATCTTAGTTGTCAATGAAATCTTTTCACACTTCTAGGGAAAACCCCCAATATTCTCTAGTCTCAACCTCCAACACTCTACTTTACGTCTGATTTCGATGGATGGAGCTGGCTTTATCGTTTGTATACCAAGGCATAGAGACATCCCCACTGTGTCACCATAATATTCAGCTCCCCCCAGCTCCACCCCCAGCCCCACCCCTAGCTCCACCCCATCCAAGTTCTTTTTTAATTAAATATAGATATATATAAATGGAGCTAGAAAAGTCAATATTGTATATATACTTTCTCTAATAAGCATATATGTACCTGATCACAGGCCGCTATGATCCACACAACAGATGTGGCAGGCCCATAGTCTTCTCCCATTTCACTTGATGCATGGAAAGTGCAATACAAGATTTATCCTACATGCGTAGCAATCTATTTTGATGTACGCATACTCCAAATTCATAAAAACATGGTATGTTGCTGGTGTATTCCATACACTGCGGTCTGGCTATGGCATCTCTAGGATATTGAGCCGACACACCGCTTTACTAATAAAGGTGATGGTTGATATCGCGGTGTATTGTGAGATATTCAGCTCAATATGGCTCAATATCCAGCTCAATATCCAGCTCAATATACTCGAGGGTCTCTCTTTATTAAATTTAAAAATATAAAAATATAAAAAAATTGAGCTGACCTAGGGGGAGGGTATAGGGGGTATATCTCATACTTATGTGTATGTGCATATATATATATATATTTACTTTTCAGCTCAATATCCTCAGATGGATATTTCAACAGGCCTTCTGTTCCGTCTCCAGAAGAATGGACACCGGCTCAATATGCACCCTATTTCAGCTCAATATGGCTCAATATGCCTCTGAGTTGGTTGATAGAATGACCCGTTCGGAAAAGGTCACAGCTAATATGCACTGTGGAGGCTCAATATCGCCATTGGAGGCATATCGGCTCAATATGGCACATCAACCCTGAAAGTATTGCGTACATGTCAACCAATGTGTTATGATGTGAATATGAAACAGGAGGTGACGATATGATGGACAGACATGAAAAATTGGAACGATCGGCCCGAATGCATTCCCTGCGGTCTATGATCTCCAAAAGCAAAAGGACGAAAAATCTAGAAGTGTATAGAAGAAATAGAAAAGAGTACTTGAAGATGAAGAAAGAGGATCTGGAAGCAGAATTGAAAGAAGTAAATAAAGAGTTGTCAGGCATAGACCAAATAACCAGTCTAGAAGAAGTATGAATCAGGATATAAAACTAAGACAGATCGTAACTTGCAATACCTATGAAACTTATGTCACAACGTAGGAGGGACGCTCACATGAAAAAGACTGAGGACCAGAAGAGTATTAAAGATACTGTGAATATCATACTCGAACAACACAGTCTTAATAAACTAACCGAAGAAGGATTAAAAGATCTGATCGGTGCCATATATTTGAATAAACCAAAAGGTGTTACAGAGCAGAATGGCACAACTGTAGTATATACAAAGAATGGAGAGGCAAAAACCGTTGCGTTATTCACTCTGAAACCTTTGTATGTTGTCCGGTATAAGGGAGAAGAAAGATATGCATATGAAATAACTACCCAGTCTCAACATAAGTCAAAAATCCTATTGTCACAGTCTGACATGATCAAGTACGATGCTTTGAATGCGGCTTTAAAGCTAAATGGTATATCACATGTGGCCACATCAGACTACGGTTCTCACAGCACTCAGATGCTGTTATACTGGACCGATCCTATGAAGTTTAAAGGTAAAGAGAAGGTAGGAACGGAACATATTGGACTAGTGATGTCCGAAGGGGAATACTTCTATGTCGCTCCAGGAAATGTCTATGATATATCTACAGGTGAGGAGACAAAAAATATAGAGTATATCCGGCAAACTATTTCCGAAAACAAAGTCAGTAGCATGGGCAATCAGAAGTATGATCCAATTGCTTGGGCAAATGTATTAAGGGAGTTTGCCACTAATGTACACAAAATTAATAGGAAAGAAACAATACTACCGATACTTGGATGGATAACGATGTTATCTCATGAGTATGTAATGAGGAGAGTCGTAGCATCTGGTGGCGGTATACCAATAATGTTTCTTATTGGGTTGCCTGGGTCAGGTAAATCTGCTACAGCAAAAACACTGGCTCCATATTTTGGGTGGAAGGATAACGCTGAGTACGGCAAGCTGTCTTCGGGTAGTGAGTTTGGCATACTATCTGACATGGTGTCTTCATACAACGTGCCAACAATTTTGGATGAGTACGGAAAACCTAACCAAAAGATGAGTCAGTCTGATATAGATGAACTCATTTCAGCAGCGTATGATAAAACCTCGATCCGGAAAGGTAAGGCAGATCTCTCTAGTGTAGCATACCCAATCAAAAGCCCCTTGTTAATAATGGGAGAGCAGCCACCCCAGACCAGATCTTTGCAAGACAGAGGGTTGATAGTAGAATTAGATAAGTCCTTTCTAGGAAATAAAGACGCTGAAAAATCCCTAAACAATTTGAATAGAGCCAAAGATAAAAACTTCTTTGCTGGAATGGTTATACAGCAGAGGCAAATGTATACTAACGATGATATAGCTAACTTATTTGACAAGTATACTGATGTCTTAGAGGAAATGTACAATCTAGATCCACGTATTAGGAATAAATTTCTCACTGTGATGGTAGGATTGCATTGTTATATAGAGATGTGCATGGCTAACGGATTAACTACATATGAAATTGGAGTATGTATGGAAGACGTATTGGCTATTCCTAAATACCTGATGGTGGCAACGGAAAACCAAAGAACTAACGCGACTGTCTTAGAGAGATTATTTGGCGGTCTAAATGACTTCATAGATATTACTTCACCAGGTAATAAAGCAAGTGATGTAATTGGCAAGGGAAAATCCGTCTTCGTGTACACACCACAAACAGACACATATCGCGTTAAAATAAATGGAAAATACGAAAATCATGTAGGGTACATGAAGGATAAGAAATGTGTGGCCCTTAGTATTGGTCCGGTGTATAATGCGATGAAAAAACATTATGGGGATGTTCTGAATTACAACGATCAGGATATAAGAAATAATATACGTTCCGAATTTAACAAAGTTTCTATGTCGGAAAGCAAACAGGGATTGGTACTATGTCCTGGGGGTTATGTAGTTAAAGGAAGGGAGTTTGCACTGTTCGATTATGAGAGGGTGAAAGAGATGGCAGGTGGCCTTATAGAGTATCTAGAGACAAATAACTGATGGATAAAGATATGTTATATAAGCCACCATGCGTTTGAGAAACGGAATTGGAGTGTGGGGTTACCGGCCCCATATTTCCCTGCCATTATATCACAACTTGTTACGACATGTCAACCACGACCTTGCAATTAAGTATATCCAAGTTTCGATGGAAAAATGACTACAATAATAGAGAACAGGGGGAGCCTTCAGGCTTCCCTTTTTTATTTTTAATCTTGACTACATATGCGCACAAATGGTATACTTAGATTACAAAATATATGTAAGGAGTGTTTTTTGTGTCTAAACCTGTGAGTGCTGCCTCTCCACTATATCCAACATCTGTCATTATATCTGAGTTAAATCAAAACCCTCATGTGTTGACAGAAAAGTCTAGATTGGACTTTGTGGAAGGCGATGTTACCGTGCGCGAGAGTAACAGCAGATCATGCACCCTCAAGGTGAGATGTGGTATTTATCACGAAGATTATGGTCGATTGCCTTTTGTGATTAATGACAGTACGGAGCATGCTTATATTGTTGTTCGTACACATCTGACTGACGATGTGCAAGCCATTGCTTCTAAGATAAGGGCTGCATGTGTAGCCGCGATTTCACACCGCCCACGAAATTATCCGATGTTACCATCTGTGGAGGAAACTATTGCAGACTACATCCAACTTATGGAGTTTCTAAGGGAAAGTGGATCGCCATCTTTTGTATCCATAGAAACTGTAGTAACAGAAATATTAATTGATGCTTACAAGAGTGGAGATGTAGTTCCACCAAGTGTAGTTGATCTTTTAAGTACCATCCCTGGTTTTTATGTCGGTGGTGAAGGTCTAGCCTGTTTTGTTACTACATCATCAGGCAAGAAATTTTTTGCCTCTTTCGAAGATGGTGAATACTTATGTACCGAAGATAAACAAATTGTGAAAAAACTGAAACGTACTCTCAAGTTGAAACAAGAACTGATGAAATAACTCTTAAGGAGGCCAGCTATATAGCTGGCCTCCTGTCATGTCTGATCTTATCCACAACACATCTTGATTCTTGACTTATCATACAATCAAGTGGTATACTTAAGTTATAAAATATATGTAAGGAGTGTTTGATTTATGTACAAATACACTGTGGATATGCCTGTGTCGCAATTTTTGACATCCACTATCTTATCTGAATTAAACAAGAGGACCTACAGCATTACAGAGAAAACCAGACTAGACTTTGCGGATGGAGATATTGTGTTGCACGAAGGCACTAGTAGGTCAAACGCACATAGCACCCTTAATGTGACCTGTGGATTATACCATACAGACTATGGAAGGATGCCGCTCACTGTAAACAATAGCTCACTACATGCATACGTCAATGTTGGCATAAAACATAGTGACACAGTAAATACACTTCTGTCCAAAATCTATCAGGTGTGCGTATCTGCTCTTGCACGTCATGCAAGTTCGTATCCAAGAATGCCTTCCATTGAGGAAAACATCGTAGAGCACATCCAGCTTACTTCTTTCCTACAGAACAGTAAGTTGTCTGGTTATCCCACTGTAGAAACTAGAGTGGCGAAGCTGATAGATGAAAAGTATGTAATCGGAGATGTGATACATCCGTCTGTGATTGAGCTTCTAAGCAGCATACCTAGTACTTACATCGGCGATGGATTGGCGCTTATGTCTACCACAAGGACCGGATCCAAGTTTTTTGCAACCCTAAAAGAGGGTGAATATGTACGCACAGAGGATAAACAGATTGTAGATAAGTTGAAATCTTTGGTTGAACTAAGGGCGAGACTGATGGATTAGATAAGATTATCCTATCTCATGTGTGGGGAGTGTATATTTATGTTAGAACATCGATTGACAAATGCCATTTGGGAGCAGAATACTCTCCAAGTTGCCATACTACTAACCCAAGTACCTGAGGATAAGGATCTTCTCGGAAGAATGCTTACACAAGCGTGTGCTAAAGGATTCACGGATATCGATTTGTTCCTCGACAGAGGTGCTGACATCAACTTCAATCC
>Ga0105244_10000179_pt1 | contig 64199 bp, 57 predicted proteins | sample KBSM44metaG_FD_80423 | JGI IMG/M metagenome (GOLD analysis project Ga0105244, IMG submission 80423) | Miscanthus rhizosphere microbial communities from Kellogg Biological Station, Michigan, USA - KBS M4-4 metaG | ecosystem: Host-associated > Plants > Roots > Rhizosphere > Soil | place...
CGGGGAATCACCGTGGTCGGTGCTCAAAGTGATTCCAGTGGAATCACCCTGATCGGCGCTGAAAGTGATGCCAGTGGCATCACCCAGACTGGAGCTGGAAGTGATTCCCGGGGAATCACCTCGGTCGATGCTTGAAGTGATGCCAGTGGAATCACAGTGCTTGCATTGATTGCAGCATTCAGCTGATCTGTTCAACCCTGTGATCTCGGTCGAATTATCCGCTTGATGTCCATCATTGAGCTGCGCCCGGCAGCCAGTGAAGACTCGTCACGATCTTGCGGCGAGACTTTTTTGACGGGAGGCGGGGGAGTTGGCTTTGGTTGATCAGGCGCGTTGCTGAGATGTTTCGGCTGGGGGGAGTGCGCCTGTGGATTTTGAGCTGACGCTCTAGGAGCCTGCCACTGGGCATTGAATTCCCCACTCAGGGCTTTCTGCATGCAGCTCAATAGATAACCGAATGGGTTCTTCACGGAACCGCTATTGCAACGATGGCGCCATTGATCAAGCAACGGTTCTCGCAGTGTCGGCTCGACGCTCTGCAATGCGGTCATCGCCCTGAAGCGTTGATCCTCTGTAAACCTTTCAAACCCTGGAGGTAGATCGACTGGAGCGCTCACAGCCTCGCGCGGTACAGAGCTTTTACATACAGATGTATTTGTATTCGTATACGTACTATATGAGTTCGGAATCCGAACTGTGCCGTATGACGCTGATTTTAGACTGAGTTCGGATTCCGAACTCGGTCTATCGAGATTCGCTTTCTCGCTGATTTTACTGAGTTCGGAATCCGAACTCAGTGCTGAGGGCCGGCTTTCTTGCTGAGTTCGGATTCCGAACTCAGGCTGGTTTTCTTCGCGATCCACGGCATTCGGTGCATCATGCCAACCCTGACTACGCCATCTACCCTCAATGACATCAAGTCGCGTGGGCAGCACACCTGTCGATTGATTAGGGTCGGCTGCGAATTCTTTGAATGCCAAATCTGCCACGGTCCTGACAGCTTTATTTGCATGCTCGAGGGAATGGCCTACAAGCAACAGGTAGTCGCGATCAAGCTCCATAGCCTCAACACACCCGACCGGTTCGTCATGCAGGATGTAGACGTTTCCCTGCATTCGACCGCTCAGAGAGTCTCTTACTCGGCGTCCAAGACTAAGCCAGCGCGTCAAGCGAAGCACTGTCAGAGCCTTCGCTACAGTCTCTCTGGATGCGAATTTTCCTGGGACGGAGCCAAGGTAGGGACGAAGTTGTTCATAAGTCGGAAAGGCTGTGATGCCATCTGCGTTAATAAGCAATCTGAAGACTTGCCAAGCATTGCGCTCAAGCGGTGAAAGTCGATCATCAAGCAGGAGGCTTCGCGGCACCGTCTCATGTGGATTTCCACTGAAAACGATACCGTCGAGTGTCTCCTCAGTATCTGAGCCAGCAACCGACTTTCTATTATCTGAGCCAGAGCTCTGCTGTTGGGCCAGCTTTAATTGCTGGAGCAGCAGATGATTTTGTAGAGCCCCGGCAGCGGCATTAATGGCTCCCCCCAGAGAAGGGCGCCGGTTCATCCTTATCACATCCGGTCGCCTTCTACCTTGCCCACGGGCTTGTTCGCCTGGCTTTGACCCGGCCGGCTCCGATTAGCGTTTGCTTTCGACTGTTGCCGAGACTCCCCCAGCATCACGAGGCTTGCCGATTTACGCTTCTTGCCAGTCGGGTATAGGTCCTGAGCCAGCCATCCTTGAATCTTGTTCCAGACGAGGCCCAGGGTGATCTGATCCGGAGGCACGATGTGGGGCTCTTCAGGAGGGACGTTTACCTCCTCCGTCAGCATCATCGCGATATCAAGTAATGCGACACCATCCGTATGATCCACGTTGTACTCTTCCATCAACTGCACAAACCTATGCCACAGAGGTGCGTCATCGGGAATGTCTCTGAATCGCCCAGGGCGTCCAGGAACACCTACCAGTACCCGTTGCAAGGAAACTTCTTGGGGGGACATGCCGAAGAACTCCTGCAGCATTGGGGTCGTCGCCCCCAAACGAAGCGCGCGCTGCACGATTCGGTTTTCCTGATCAGTGCGCTCCTTGTTCGCCAGCAGACGCTTCACCATGTCCGGATCAACTGCCACGCGGCACCAGATAACTGCAGAGTTCAGCAACACACTTTGTGATGAGGGATGCTGGAGCAGTGCCAGAATTTCTGGGTCCAGTCCCATATCAAGGCAACGCCTCACTTCACCGTTGCGCAAGTGATGCAGAATTTGCGCGACCATGGCTTCGTTGAGGGGGTTATGTTTTTTCGACATGACCAAACTCCTGTCTCACAACGTCGGAAAAAAACCTCATGGGGTCTGAACCACGCTGACGCTTCCCATCTCCAGCTCCACCAGCCGTCGGCCGAGGCGAATGAGTCGGAAAAGCTTCACGATGCAGGTATCGTCCAAGCGTCCCTGGAGAATTGCTTCACGGTCTTCGTATCTCGGGCTACCTAACAGCAACTGGGCCAGCGCTGCGGTGAACTGAAACTCGGACACATCCAGTGGTTGCTCGGGGGACTCTTTGATCAAGGCAATTGCGTATACGCCACTAATCGACTGGAGAAGGGTCAGTACGTTATTGGCCAGATCGCTGAGGTCTACATCCTCAGGAGGGTCTTGGCAGAGGAAGCCCAAACCACCTGGTACATCAATCACGCTGTCAGGATTGATGCCTGACAGGTGGGCGATTTCCCGGGCGAGCTGAGCGATTACCGGCCGCAATTCATCCGGCTGATCGAGGATACGTTCGATGTACCAGACGTCAGAGATGGGATGTAACCCACCCGCTTGGACGGGTATCGAAATCAGTGCATTTGTCTTGAAGTCGGGCAGATTTTCCCCATCGAGGGCTGCCAACTGCCGCTTTACATCCTGCACACGTTCAGTGGTGGATATCGGGCTAACGATATGCCCGGCAACCCTTGCTGCGCGCTCCTCCTCTGTGAGTTCAGGAGCCTGAGGCGGCTTGTCAGCTTCGTTTTTTGAGGACTTCGGTGAGACGTCCTGTTTGCCCTTGGTTTTGTCAGCCTCAGATGGGGGAGCCTGAATGCCTGGTTCCTGTTGCTGATCGATACCCGGAACGTCACCCTCAGGCGGAAGACCGTCAGGTCGAGGCTGTTGAGCTGGCGTCAAACTCACTGGCGTGTCGATCACAGATGAACGCCGTGCTTGGTTCTGATTTTCACTCAGTGTGAGCAGGAGCTGCTCGTAAGATAGCCCCGTTCCCGACTGCATGTGACTGATCAGCTCATCCTGAACCCGCTCGTATACAAACTCGCTTGCATCTCCATCGAACAGCGAAAGTACGTCCTGGAACAAACCTTCGAAGTCAGGGATGTGTTCTTTCCCCTCTGTATGCGTGAGCCAGGTCTGGCCAGCAGCCTTGCGTAGCGAAAGGAGACGCTCGATCTGAGGTTTTCCTAACCCTGAATAAAGCGCACTGGGTATTACTGGAAGAAGGCAGCGAACCGTATCCTGCATCTTGCTGATATGTGACTGGGAAACCGGATAGCCGTCGGCACTTAGCCTTCGAACCAGCTCCCTTTGAGATATGGACTCACCGGCTTCTTTCTCATAAATGGCGCGGGCACTTTCTATGCCCACAGCCCTTTCTATGAACATTAGAGAACCGCGAAGATCGTTCTCCGAAAGGTGACCTGTGAGAGCGATAATCTCCCCACGTGCTGAGTCCCAGGGCCGAAACAGAACATTGTGTCGATAGAAACGGTCTTCGCCGGTTTCGCTGTATAGCTCCCGGAGAATCTGCAGGCGTGTGTTGCCACCGTTGTTGATTGTGAATTTAATTTCGCCAGGTCGACGCGTAACTGTAGGACGATGATCCAGGCCGCGCTGCCTGATGGAATCTTTGATCTCTTTGTACTTCGCATTGGTCACGGTGCGCGGGTTTTGCTCGAAAGCTTTCATCTCGTCCAGGGTGAGAACCATGGGCGTATCTACAATCGGATCCGGCAGCTGATCGACCGCGGGGCCAGATCGACTGAATGAGCCTTGTAACAACTTGCCCGAGATGTCATCTGCAGTCAGTTTGCTTGCCATGATTATTGGCCCGCCTCAGGAAGTTGGATGACGTTGCTGGTGGGTGTTCCGCCTTTGAGCAGCACATCGATCACAGCCGTAAGCCTCGCAATCTCCTGCTCGTGACGAAGCGTCGCTTCAATACGGCTTATGATTTCTGAGTTCATTGAGCGATGGTTTGCTTTTGCAGCCCCACGGACCCGGCCCCTCATTCCGGTAGGTAGGCGGATGACGAACTTCTCGTCTTTGTCGTCCTCACGAATATTCACAGCTTCGTTATTCAGCATGGCGATCTCCAATCTGGCTTTGGTTTTGTGCGCGGCGCAATTGAGCGCGAGCATTGAGGCCGGCCCTGTGGTCGCTGGGTGTGAAAGAAGTGAAGATGGGTGAACACCCACCTTTGGTGAACTTGATATGCCCACCATGAGTGCGATGCACTGCCCATCCCTGTGAGATGGCGAAGTCAGCCAAGTCCTGCAGAGACTTTTTCCTGCCTCGAAGAAACGTAGATGTATTGCTCATGACCGCGCCCTCGCTTTTGTAAAAGCAGCAGAGCGGAAGGGGATCTGATAGCGACGAGCTATGGCTTCACAACGCTTCCGCGTTTGATTGAGCGTCGCAGCGGCGGACGCCAGTGATGCCCCTGCTGTGCAGTGGGCTTTTAGCAGTCGCGCCAGCTCTGTGTCGGTCAGATCGTTTGTTTTTTTCCGCCCACGAGCGCTTGAATCCGCCTTCAACTGTGCGGTTTTTTCAGAGTTGATAATGAATGAGCTGTCATTCGAGCGCTGGCTCGCTTCAACCTGGTTGATAGCGCCCCCACGACTTAAGTAATCAGCCATGGCCTTTTCGATATCGCTCCGGAGGCGCTCTTTTTCCCGGTCCGACTGGATCGGCAAATCCTCTTCAGTGGTGTGATATAGCTGCATGTCACTGGCCTCCCGATCCGCCGAGCTTGTCACCCGACTGGATCTCTAGGATTTCAACCTCGTGGTCGACAAAGGTGTCAGTGAGTTTTGTCATGAAGGCTTTTCTGGAAGTACCTGGGCTCATGCGGAACACGACGGTGTACTCCTTGCTGTCTGGTGCCTTACTGGAGGCCACAACGCTCCACTGTGGGTGCACCAGCTCCAGTTCGACGACTTCACCGCTGTGGCACGAAGGACACTCGGGCGCACGTTTTCCTGCTGGCATGACCGCAGTGAAAGGGTGGTGGTGGCCGCAAGCGCGACACTCATGAGTTATGCAAAGAGGTTTATTGCGCGCGCTCATGATCGAGCTCCTTGCCATGCGGTGGCCGAGAGGTTTTCGAAACGGGTGTGTTGGGGGATGAAGGCCGTTCGGACGGTGCCGAGCGCGCCGTTTCGATGCTTGCTGAGAATGAGCTCGGCGATCCCTTTGTGCTCGCTGTCGGGGTTGTAAACCTCGTCCCGATATACGAACAGAATCAGGTCAGCGTCTTGCTCTAGGGCCCCAGAGTCACGAAGGTCTGCGTTGATAGGCCGCTTGTTCGGACGCCGCTCCAGTTCTCGATTGAGTTGAGATAGCGCCACGACAGGGCAGTCGAACTCTTTGGCCAACGCCTTGAGTGACCGAGATATCTCACTGATTTCATTGGCCCTATTTTCTTTGCCTGGGCATTTCATCATTTGCAGATAATCGATCAATATTAGGACTGGCTTTCCAAAACGCCGCGCGCCTCTGCGCGCCCTTGCACGGATTGATGAAGGCGTCAGGTCCGCTTGGTCATCGATTACAAGACGATCGCCATACGAGTTGATCTTTGCCACTGCCATCGAGAGCTTCGGCCAGTCCTCATCTTCCAACTGCCCACGGATCAACTTCTCCAGGTTCAGGTGCCCCAGGATCGAGATGAGCCTGTAGATAATCGCCTCGGCCGGCATCTCCAGGCTGTAGATCTGGACGGTGGACTCGGGATCTTTTTGAAGCGCAGCGTCGACCAAATTGAGCGCCAGGCTGGTTTTACCCATGGAGGGCCTAGCTGCAAGGATCACCAGATCCGCTGGCTGTAAACCGCCCGTCAACTCGTCCAGGTCGGCAAGCCCAGTGGGTAAACCAACAACCGACTCGCCCGCGTTGAATCGAAGGTCGATCTTGTCGACTACCCGTAAAAGCATTCGGTTTACGTCGATAAAGTCGGAAGTCTGCCGTCCTTGCCCCAAGGCAAAAAGCTGCTGCTCGATGACGTCCTGTACCTCAGACGCAATCGCTTGAGGATCCGAAGCTTCCCGCGCGCATCCATAACCGTGCGAAATGAGTCGACGCAGATGAGCTCGGTTGCTCACTGTGTCGGCATACGCCTTGATGTTGGCTACAGAAGGGGTGTTTTTGGCAAGCTCACTGATGTAAGCCAAGCCCCCAGCAGCTTCTATTGCCGCAATGGAGTCGGAAACCGTGACCACGTCAAATGGCATGTTCGATTCAGCCAGCCCAGCAATGCTCTGGAATATCAGACGGTGCTCGGCTCGGTAGAAATCATCGGCTTTGATACGGTCTGCGATCAGGTCCCAGGACTCGTTATCAAGCATCAGTCCGCCAAGTACAGCTTGTTCGGCTTCCACGGAGTGGGGAGGTGACATATGAGAAATGTCCATTAAGCACTCCCGATTCTTGCCGGGGACGGGGAGTGCTGATCGACGCCTCTGTGCAACGCTGCTGTAGAACCTTGCATCCAGCCCTGATGTTGAGATCTGAGGTCGTGGCCCTTAACAGAGGTAGACTCAAGCTCTTTCTCGATCACGGTAGGGTGGTGCAAGCTGAGGTAGGCGCTTATCGCTTGCTGAGTTTCAGCGTTTTGTCGTCCGGCGAATTTGTAAACGTTGTTCGCCACCGCATCTATCCATGCTTCGGCAAAAATCCGTCCACGTCGTCTTTTGGTGGTTGGATTGCAGCGTTTGAGCTGCGATACGTGCTGACGACGCGCCGAGACAAGCTGCAGATGAAGCGCTGAATAGGCATAGCTGGCCAGATCCGGCGAAACCCCTAAACCGATGAACTTGAAATGCCAGTCACCAGGCCGGGCTTGGTAAGCAATGCAATCGCAGTCGAAAGCGCTCGCGCACGTGCTTGCCAGGCTGTGCAGCCAACTTGCAGGAGCTCGCTTCGTACCCGCAGATGCTGAGGCCTCGCAGGCGAGGTGGGCGTCCACCTCAAGCTCTTCTAGCTGGTACTGCTCCATAAGCTTGCGGCCTTGCCGCAGGGCTGTCTCCGCTTCATTAGGAGAGGCACCCGCAGAACGTGCCAGTGCGAAGCATTTGATGACTTTGTCGATTATCCGTTGGCGGTCAATGCTCATGGCCGTACCTCCGGTACTGCCTCAACTGCCAGAGCCTCTTTCCAGAGTCTGAGGGTTTCATGTTCTTCATCTGTGAGCGCGGCTTTAGCATTCGCATCACGGACTTTTGACTGCAGAGCGGCTAGCCGATCCTCGACCTCAGATCCATCGTCGTAAGAGATGTCATTAGTCAGTGCCTCAACGAGCCGGATACGAAGCGAGCCTAGGCAACTGAGTCGGTAAGCGGTCAGGCTTCCCCAACCTATCAGTCTGCTAAACGGCGTCAGTAAGGTGCTTCGGATCTCGCTATTAAGCTCGACTGTGGAGTAGAAACTGTCATATGCGCCGATGCGGTTGAATAACAGCGCCGTTTTCAGGAGCTCAAGTTTCTGGTCCAGGCTCTCAGTGGGCAGGGGATATGTAGCCGCAATCAGTAGTTTCGCTCTTGCGTTCCGAGCCTCCTGCCGACGTTTAACCGCTTTCTCGTCGCGTACACGTTTTTCCTTGGCATGCTCGACATGAGAGTTCACTGATTCAAGGAGCTGCGCGGCCTGTGAGAGCAGTTCACGCTGTTCCACGCTCAAGTGATCACCCAGTCGACTAATCAAGCCGCGGCCCATCTTATGGCCGGAGCTTAAATTGCGGAGCTCACGTGACGTGTTCGTAAGCTTGGTCTGAGCGGCGCGCAGTTGTGATGAGTTGTACTGCTCGTTGAGCTTCTGCATCAACTGAGGAGTAATGCCGGAAGCTTCCGTGAGATTTGTCTTTGCCATCTCATTGACCCCCTTTTACCAGGGCCTCTACGGCGGATTCAGTCATCGCCTCGAAACGGTCGGTCCACTGCGGAAAAAGCTCAACCACAAGCTCTCGAATGACCTGTAGCGCGCTCGGCGCGCGTCGATTTGAAGGTTTTTTGTATTCGAGCCGATGTGCAGACATGCCTGCTGTAGATCCCTCGCGGAAAATTACTGAAGCAGGAACTGTGCTGTTGAGGACATCGACTTCCATGTTGTCCGCGAAGGTCTTTCTGATGGCGTCATGAATCCCGCGAGCGTCAACGGTCTGGTCGAGGCAGTTGACTACAACCTTGATTGGAGGGACGTGCAGTCCAAGCCTCGAGTAAGGACGCAGTCCTTCAAGCATTTGCAACGTCCCACGGTTAAACTCGCGGGCGCTGAGCATGTTCGGTGGCAACGGGGATACAGCAAGATCTGACGCTAAAACCACCATCTCCAACATGACGCTTCGTGCGCCCTGGGTATCAATGAGAATCAGGTCGAATTGACCCTCGAAAGCTTTCAGCAGAGAAGCCAATCGCAGACGACCATCCGCAGCCTGAAGCAGGAGGCTAATCAACTGGTTGTTGGGGTCGTTCGACAAGATCAAGGACAGGTTCGGGATGCTTGTCCTCGATATGATTCGCTCTGGATCAGTCAGGTTATGTGCGATGAGGTCGAATATGCCGCCGCTGACTTCCTGTGCCATTGGGTAATAGGAGGACAGCGAAGGCTGTACAGGGTCCATGTCGAGGAGGAGGACCCTCAAGCCGGCGTCGGCGCAGAAGCCGCCGATGTTGGCAGCCAAAGTGGTTTTACCGACACCACCTTTGGTGGACAAAAGCGAGGTTATGTACATGATTTAAAGCCTCTAATGGGGACATTAGAGACTGCGGATTGGATCCAGAGCCTTCATCAGGAGGTTCTGCCTAAACTGAGGGTGTGAAACCAATTGGCTTTTAACCAATTGGTCGTAGGTTCGAATCCCACACGACCCACCATTTTTGGTCAGTTTGTATCTGGCTGGATCTTAGGGAGTGACGCCACAAGCGTCACCCAAATAGAAAACGCCTCCTCGGAGGTGTTTTTTAGCATCATCGGGGTATAGCGCAGTCCGGTAGCGCGCCTGCTTTGGGAGCAGGATGTCAGGAGTTCGAATCCCCTTACCCCGACCATTTTCGCCCAGTTGTATCAGGGTTGAATATCAGGACTCAAGAACAGTCGTTTTGAGTCCAACAGAAAAGGCGTCCTTCGGGACGCCTTTTTTGTTGGGTGCATTTTCAGGTGAGACCGCTTTGAGCAGCCGCCTGATGCGAAATAGGGCACCAGCAAGCTGCGATGTCTGGAGCGCCCCGTACCGGGCGAATGCTTGTACGGGGCCTCACGCATGACATCGGGTGCTGGAATCAACGTGCTCGCAACTGACAGGCCGCTGCCTGCCTTACTGACTGGCCCGCGTCGGCGCTTTTTGACCCAGGCGTATCAGTTCGTTGGAGAAGCACAAACCAGCGATGATCAGGGCCGCTCCCGGATAGAGGCTTTCGCGCGGTACTTCATTGAGGGCTACAAATGCCAGCAATGCCGCAAACAGCGGTTCGGTGAGTTCAAGCGCTTGCACCTGGGATGGCTTGAGGTACTCAATGGCCTTGGTCGTGCAGAAAAAGCCGAGGATGGTCGGCAGGGCGGCCAGCGCCAGCAGTGCGGCAATAGCCATTGATGACAGCTCGCCGATCACGAAACCATCGGCGGCGGCCGGCATCAGCAGGTACAGGCTGCCGAAGAAGAGCAGTTGACGAGTGAAATGCAGGCCCCCCGAAACGCCCATTTTTTTCATGGCAACTGAAAACGCTCCGTAGCCACAGCCTGCGATCGAGGCCAGCGCTGCACCTTCCAGAGTGAAGCCCTGTTGCAAATCAGCGCCGAAGATCACCGCAATACCTGAGATGGCCAGTGCGGCGCCCACGGTTGCGTTTGCAGTGATGGCATCCTTCAGTAACAGGCGCCCCAGAATGATCGACGAGATTGAGGCACTGGCCATGAGTACGACCACGACACCCGCCGCAGCGTAATGTCGGTAGGCGGACGTTTCGAAATGGAACAGCACGAAAATACCAAGGAACGCGCAGATCGCGGCCTGGCTCCATTTGGCGGCTGATGTCGGACGCTTGAGGAAACGCAGCACGATCGAGAGCAGGATGCACCCCAGTATCGTTTTGATGACGGCAACGCTGCTGGAGGTGAAGCCATTGCTCATGAGTACCTTGCTGAGCACACCAATGGTTGCGTTCAGTGCGGCGGCGGAGAGCGCAAAGATAACACCCTTGCTGAAATTGGATTGCATTGATGACGTTCCCTGTCGCTGGTTTGTCGTTTGAGAGGAGTGAAGCGATTGCGGGTGGCCTGCAGATCCACGCTGGCCTTGGCAATCATCGGGCAATGTTCGGCGAGTTCGATAAACCGGGTCAAGGCCTGAAAAGTTGTCGAATGCGGCAGCAACCCATAAAGCAGGTAATCCTTGACGCCTGACAAGAGCGTCAAAAGCAGTGCGAGCAAGACGTTGGCGCACGACCACGGAAAGCAGTTCCAGCTTACTGGGGCTGCGAATCAGCCGATTGACCAGCAGATCCTTCAGGTTTGCCGGTGCGCCGATCAGCAGGGGGGCCAGTAGTAACAGCCGAGGCGTGGACTCGCCCAGGTTAATCGCCAGGCTGTGCCGGAAAGTTGATATTGTTTCGCCATCTTAATCGTCCGGGTTCAGTTGTTGATGTACGTTACAGAGACCGTGTTACCTGGGTTTACATCATGGACGATCATGATATATTAACGCGATAATGTGTTTAAGGGTGGATGAATTAAATTTAATTGTTGTTTCTCGATCAGTGAATGTACGCTCGTTTAAATATTGCCAGAGGGCGATAATGAGCATGCGTACGTCGAGGCGCTACAGGGCTTAATTCAATAGATTACCCGCTAATATGAGTGACTGCCATGAGTGATATTCTAAATAAAATAAAACATTACAAGCTTCAAGAAATAGAGGCGGCAAAAACTAACGTACCATTAAGTCGCATCAAGCAGCGTGCCCTCGAACAGTCCAGTCCCCGCGGTTTTTATAAAGCACTGAAAGCAAAAGAACAGCAGGGTCTGTTGGGGCTCATTGCAGAAATAAAGAAAGCAAGTCCATCAAAAGGCCTGATTCGCGAAGACTTCAACCCGCCCGAACTGGCGAAGGCTTATGAAACCGGTGGGGCCGCCTGTTTATCCGTTCTGACCGACACGCCCAGCTTCCAGGGTTCCCCGCAGTTTCTCATCGATGCGCGAAACGCTTGCGCCCTTCCTGTGTTACGAAAAGACTTCATGTTTGACACTTATCAGGTGTATGAAGCACGTGCCTGGGGTGCGGATTGCATATTGCTGATCATGGCCTCATTGACTGACGACCTCGCCGCCGAACTTGAAGATGCGGCCATGACGCTGGGGATGGACGTTCTGGTGGAAGTGCATGACGAACATGAAATGGAGCGTGCGCTCAAACTGTCTTCTCCGCTGCTCGGCGTCAATAATCGCAACCTGCATACCTTCGAAGTAGACCTCGGCACAAGCGAGCGACTGGCATCCATGGTGCCCGCAGGCAAACTGCTGGTCGGTGAAAGTGGCATCGGCAACCATAACGATTGCCTGCGACTCAAAAAATCCGGCATTACTACCTTTCTGGTCGGCGAAAGTCTGATGCGCAAAGAGGATGTTACTGCGGCCACAAGAACACTGCTGACCGGCAGTGCTGACTGACGCGTAGGAAACTCACGGCTCAGAGGGGCGTTAATGCGCTCCTCTGACCGTCCTGCACTTGTCCAGACGTATGCAGTTGATTGGCCCTGAATGCTGTGGAATCAGTATCCACAGCATCACGACCTGAAGCAGTAGAAAACCCTTAGAGCGAAAACCTGGCCACCAGCTTATTCATGTCTACAGCAAGCACTGAGAGCTCGGCACTGGCCGCCGCTGTCTGATTGGCCCCCGTTGCACTCTGGATGGAAAGATCGCGAATACTCATCAGGTTGCCGTCGACCGAACGTGCGACCTGCGCCTGCTGCTCCGATGCGGTCGCAATCATCAGGTTCATTTCGTTGATTTCATTGATTGCTTTCGCGATCAGGGTCAGTGCTGCTCCGGCTTCATGAGCGATGGTGAGTGTGCCACCGGCCTGATCGCAACTTTCACTCATGGCCTTGGTGGCCTGTGCAGTGCCCGTGAGGATGTCGCCAATCATTTTCTCGATTTCCTGAGTCGAGGTCTGGGTACGATGGGCCAGCGCTCTGACCTCATCAGCCACCACCGCGAAACCGCGTCCCTGCTCACCTGCCCGGGCGGCTTCGATAGCTGCGTTCAAGGCCAGGAGATTGGTTTGTTCCGCAATCGTACGAATGACTTCCAATACCTTGCTGATGTCCTTGGATTGCACGGCCAGACGCTCTACATCGACACTGGTGCTCTGCACGGTCTTGCTCAGTTTCTCGATGGCGTCGACCGTACTGGTAACCCGTGCTGCGCCGGTGCGGGTTGACTGATCAGAGGCTTTGGCTGCATCCGATGCAGCGGCAGCATTACGCGCCACCTCATCGACCGCAGCGGTCATCTGGTTAACGGCGGTGGCTGCCTGATCAATTTCGTTATTCTGGCGCAGCAAACCTTTGCTCGACTCCTCGGTGACTGCGTTCATTTCTTCAGCGGCGGATGCCAGTTGAGTGGATGAATCGCCAATCAGCTTGATCGTATCGCGCAGATTGTTTTGCATGACCTGGGTAGAGCGCATCAGGTCGGAAAATTCGTCTTTGCCCGTGACGGTAATCACGCTGCGCAGATCACCCTTGGCGATGGTGTCGTTGACACGCAGCATGTCGCGCAACGGCGTGACGATACTTTTGGTGAACAGCACGGCCAGCACAATCGTCGCCAGCGTCGCGGCTGCAATAATGAAGATCACAAACGTTAAGCCGCTTTGATACGAATCCTCGGATTCTTTTCCTGAGTTTGCCGCCTCGTCAATGTTCATTTGAACAAGCCCGTTCACAGCGTCGTCGAGAAGACGGGTAACAGGCGTCACGTTTGAACTCAGGTAGGCCAGCGCTTCAGTGGTTGCGTTTTGACGGATAAGTGCAATCACTTGGTCGAATGCAACCAGTGCTTTATCGGTGTTTTCCGACACGGCTTTGAACAGTTGTCCTTCTTTATCGCTGGCGACAAAAGGGGCGTAAAGTGCTACCTGCTTTTTCAACTCCTCACTCAGCGAAGCGATCATGCCGGACGTGGTGGCCATGTCCTGCGGATTGGTCTGGGACAGCATTCTGCGGACTTCCAGGCGCAGGCGCAGCATCGTGGCATTGATTCGGTCTGCAACCACCACGCTGGCCAATGCATCGTTTTCAATGTCTCTGGCCGTCTCGCGGATTTCTCCCATTTTCCATACTGAAATACCACCCAAGGCGACCAATAAGAGTGCAATAAACATAAAGCTGAGTGCTGCGCGCGCAGATACTTTCAAGTTTCTCATTGTCACTGACCTCCTTGTAGAATTGATTTTTCACGGCTTTAGAACTATCGGCTACCAGAAATATTACTTGAGGTGGTCGGGTTTGGTTTCTGGATTAGTTCGTGCGTTAGTTGCGCACGGTTTTGTTCTTTAATTTGTTTAGTGCGCTTTTTTGGGGCGGGATTCACGTAAGTCAGAGGGTGTACAGCTCGCCTGTTTTGAGCGTGCAATCAGTAGGCGCTTGAAAAGTAAGAGAAAAGCTATCTTTTTAGAGTGGCCGGACAGCCAGGCGCTCTTACCCCTCTCAATCGTAACCATTTAATACGGTCAGCGTTTCAGGGGTGTAAATCAGAGCTCAAGAGCAGTCGCTTTTGTCTGGAGGGTCCCGTGACGACTTGCTGCGTGAGCTTTCCAACGCAAGGCTTCATAACGATTCTCTGATCACCAGCGGGCAGTCCACCGGCTGGGAGCCCGACACTTCAAGGCTTTCAATCAGGTGCCGGGCGGCGTTGCGACCGATCTCGTAATACGGCAGTTGCACCGTGGTCAGCGCAGGAATGAACAGCTCGGCGATGCCGATCATGTTGTCATAACCCAGTACGGCAACATCGCCGGGGATTTTCAGGCCTTGGCCCAGCAGCAACTGGTAGGCACAAAAGGCAATGCGGTCATTGCCGCAGATCAGAATGTCGAACTGCGGACGCCCATCTATCATGTGTCGTGCAAGGATAGCGGCGGTTTCCCAGTAGGCATCGTGTTCGGACAGGTTGTACTGCAAGAGTTCGTCGCGAGTCAGGCCGAATGCCTCGCAGGCACGCAACATACCCGCTTGGCGGATTTCCCAGGCCAGGCTCTGTTTTGGCAGGTTTATGAACAACGGGCGTCGATAGCCCTTGCTGAACGCGTGGTGCAAGGCGCGGTACTGACCCGTTTCGTCGTCTGGCACATAACTGACCAGGCTGCTGTCATCGGCTACGCAGTTGGCGAGCACCAGCGGCTTGCTCTTCAGGCGCTGGGGGATACTCACTTTGCGTAACCCCATGGCGCTGAAGATCAACCCGTCCGGGCGGTGCGACAGCATCAGGTCAATGTTCTGGTCGGTAGGCGGATTGCTTAGCAGGTTGAGGATAAATACGTTCCAGCCTGCCTGCTGCGCGGTCTGCTCGATCGACAGCAGCAGCTCGACCGCAAACGGCGTCGTTGCGGTGTCCAGGGCAAATACGCCGATGGTTCGGGTCTGAAGGTTGTCGCCGCGAATCCTGCGAGCCGACAGGCTGGGTACGAATTGAAGCTCATCGATCGCGTTGCGCACTCGCTGATAAGTCTCCGGACTCAGTTTTCCCGGATCATTGAGCGCCCGAGACACCGTCATCAGAGACACACCGGCCAGTTTTGCAACGTCTTTAACTGAGGTCATGCGAAGCGGAGCCTGTCGGGTTGACTGATGATTATCATGCTACAGAGACCTGATTTTTTTCGCGACTTCAATGATTTACCGACAGGTATCCCGAGGCGAGTTGCCATGCGTCGGCGATGCAGACCCGGCCTCCGGTTCCGTTGGCAATAAGCTTTACCCCCAGGCTGTCGGTCTGTGGATAAAGACGGCTGCTGAAGCTGAAACTGCCGTTTTGCTCGAACACCTCGATGGACGAGCGATCAAGGAAGATCCGCAGTTCAAGCTGATTCTGTTGTGGATCTATCGCTACACTGCGCTGACCGCTGACGTGGGTGCCCGACTGAGTACGGTCGAGTATCAAACGTTTCAGCGACGCATCGTAGTAAAGCAGCGTCTGCTCATTGCCATCCTCACTGCAACGCAAGGCCACACCCAGGTGACCTTCGATGCAGTCGAGCAGGTCCAGGTGCACGTGGATTTCGAGCATGTCGCCGTGTATGTCGGCCAGCGATTGGCTACCCGCTTCGCTCCACCAGGGGGTGCCTGGCAGTGACGCGTTGCGCAACGCTGTCAGCTCGCGCGCGGGCTGCACGCACAGGCGATCGGCGCGTACTTCAAGTTCTCGCGGCAGGCCCAGCATGCCGCGCCAGTGATGTGCCTCGGTTGGGGTCGGGCTTTCCCACATGTCGATCCAGGCCCACAGCAGACGCCTGCCATCGGCAGCCACCAGCGTCTGCGCCGCATAGAAATCGTGACCGCTGTCCAGCTCGATAAAAGGCCCGCCGGTGAACTGCCATTGACTGTCGACCTGGCCCACTCGATAGCCGGTGTGAAACCTGTTCAGTCGCTCGTAGCGCTGCGCCGGCATGCCCTGGGGGGAGTAAAGCAGTACGTCGCGTTCATTGAGGCCAAACAGGTCCGGGCATTCCCACATATAGCCGTCGCCTTCGCCGCCTGTGGACACATAACTGACGAAGTCCCACGCGTGCAGGTCCCTGGATCGATAGAGCGGCAGCAGCGGTTTGTCGCCCAGGCGTGCGCCGGCAATCAGGTACCAGTGGCCATCCTGTCGCCAGACTTTCGGGTCACGGAAATGAATCATCCCGTCTTGCGGCGGGGTGTCGATAACGGCGCCGTGTTTGATGAAGCTGATGCCGTCGGTACTGGTGGCCAGGCACTGCACCTGACGGATGAAACGCTCGTCGCCCACGTCACCCAGCCACGTGTGCCCGGTGTAGAGCAGCGCCAGGGTGTCGTCATGTACCACTGCACTGCCGGAAAAACAGCCGTCCCGGTCGAAGTCATCACCGGGTGCCAGGGCAATGGGCAGGTGCTGCCAATGGACCAGGTCGGCACTCTTTGCATGGCCCCAGTACATCGGGCCCCATTTCGCGTCGAGCGGGTGGTGCTGATAGAACACGTGATATTCGCCACGAAAGAACACCACCCCGTTAGGGTCATTCATCCAGCCCGCAGGCGGGGCCAGGTGGTAACCGGGGCGATAATCGTGGACGAGCTGCGACAGGCCCTCTTCCAGCGCATGGCGCGCGCGCTCGAGGGCGGGAGACATCGGCTTGCTCATGGCATTTGCAAAAAAACTCATAGGGTGCCTGCTTGTACGAGGTGCGGTGTGGTGCCGGGTGTCAGGTGTTGACTGGCGTCTGTGTGGCGCTTCAGGGCCAGGCCATCGGCGTCGAACAGGTGCAGGTTGCTGTCGTCGAATTGCAGCGCGACCTGATCGCCTGCCTGCCAGCCGGCCTTGGCATCGCAGCGACAAATCAAGGGCTCGCTCGCCCCGGTAGCCAGATGCACATAGACCTCGCTGCCCAGGTATTCGACACCGGATACCGTGACGCCAACGCCGTTGTTCGCAGCATTGAGGGTGATGTGCTCCGGGCGAACACCCAGGGTCAGTTGCGCATCCTCGGTCAGATTCGAGCTGTCGAAGGGCAGGGATTTCATACCCAGTGCCGGGATGTCGATCAGGCTGTTGCGACCCGGTGCCTGCAAGCTCACTGGCAGAAAATTCATTCTCGGCGAGCCCAGAAAACCGGCGACGAAAAGGCTGGCAGGGCGTTCGTAGAGTTCGCGTGGTGAGCCGACCTGTTCGACCTGACCGCCGTTGAGCACGACAATCTTGTCCGCCAGGGTCATCGCCTCGACCTGATCGTGGGTGACGTAGATCATCGTCGAGCCCAGCCGCTTGTGGAGCCGGGCGATTTCGTTGCGCATCTGGACCCGCAGCGAGGCGTCCAGGTTGGAAAGCGGTTCATCGAACAACAGGATGTCCGGTTCCCGCGCCATGGCTCTGCCCATGGCCACGCGCTGACGCTGCCCGCCGGACAATTCCCGGGGCTTGCGCTGCAGCAGTTTGTCCAGTTGCAGGATCTGCGCGGTTTTCAGCACGCGTTCGCGCAGGCTGCTTTTTTCCGTCTTGGCCAGCTTGAGGCCAAAACTGATGTTGTCGTAGACGCTCATGTGCGGGTACAGGGCGTAGGACTGAAAGACCATACCGACACCACGCTCGCGCGGTTCCAGGTCATTGACCCGTCGTCCGTCGATCAGCAGGTCGCCAGCACAGATCGAATCCAGTCCGGCGATCAAGCGCAGCAGCGTCGACTTTCCGCAGCCCGAAGGGCCGACGAACACAACGAACTCACCCGCAGCGATCTCCAGGCTGACATCGCGCAGAATGCGCGTGCCGCCCAATTGCTTGTTGATGTTGGCTAGCTTCAATTTCATCACGATGCTGTTCCTTGTCAGTTGTGTGCATCAACCTTTCAACGCGCCGGCAGTGAGGCCGGAAACGATGCGGCGCTGGAAGATCAGCACCAGAATCACCAGTGGGACGGTCACCAGCACCGACGCCGCCATCAACAGGCCCCAAGGCAATTCGTGGGAGCTGCCACCCGAAATCAGGGCGATGGCGACCGGGACCGTTCGTTGCGCATCTGTCAGGGTGAAGGTCAGGGCAAACAGGAACTCGTTCCACGCGGCAATAAAAGCCAACAGGCCGGTCGTGACCAGTGCGGGCCACAGCAGCGGCAACAGCACGCGGGTCAGCGTGACCCAGGGCGATGCGCCATCCATGATTGCCGCTTCTTCCAGCTCATGCGGCAGTTGCCCCATGAACGTGGTCAGCACCCAGACGGTGAAGGGCAGGGTAAAAATCGTGTAGCTCAGGATCAGTGCCCATGAGGTGTTGTACAGACCCAGTGCGCGGATCACTTCAAACAGCCCCGACAGCACCGCGACCTGAGGAAACATCGAGACGCCGAGCACCATCATCAGCACCGTGCCGCGGCCTCGGAACTTGACCCTGCCCAGGGCGTAGGACGCCGTCAGGCCCAGGAACAGCGCCAGCACTACCACACTCAGCGCAACCACCAGCGAGTTGGCGATGGCCTGCAGGAATGACGCCTGACTGAGGACCGCTGCGTAATTGGAGAAGTCGGCTTCGGTGATCCAGTAGCTCACTTCAAACAAGGCACTGGACGGTTTCAGCGAGGTCAGGATGGCGTAATAGAAAGGGAAGATCGCGTACAGCAGCACGACCCCGACCAGGCCCCAGAAGGCCAGGCGCAGCAGCGCTTTCTTCAGTGGGCGCAGGTTCATGAGCGCACCTCCAGCTGGCGACGTCCGAGGTACAGATAAAGCATGGCAATCACTGCCACGACCAGAAACAGCAGGGTGGAGGCGGCGCTGCCGTAGCCGACGTCCTGGAACTCCACCAGGTGCTGGCGGGCATAGACCGACATGCTCATGGTGCTCGAAGAGTTGGAGGTCAGGACGTAGATGACGTCGAAGACCCGCAACGAATCGAGAATGCGAAAGATCGCGGCGACCAACAAGGCGGGCATCAGCAACGGCAAGGTGACTCTCCAGAACACCCGCACCGGATGAATGCCGTCGACCCGGGCGGCTTCGTAGCAATCGCTTGGCAGCATCTGCAGTGCCGCGAGCATCAGCAGGGTGACAAAGGGCACGGTCTTCCAGACGTCGACGATGATCACTGCCCACATCGACAGGTCCGCATCTGCCGTCCAGGCCAGCGGCGCATCGATCAGGCCCAGGCTCAGCATCATATGGTTGATGATGCCGAACTGGTCATTGAGCATCCACGACCAGATCTTCGCCGAGACGATGGTCGGAATCGCCCAAGGGATCAGAATCAACGCACGGACCAGCGCGCGGCCGGTGAACTTGACGTTCAACAGCAACGCCACCATCAATCCCAGGACCATTTCCAGCCCGACCGACACCACGGTGAAATGCAGGGTGTTGCGCACCGCGTTCCACCATTGCGGATCGACCAGCACGCCAGACCAGATGACGCCGTCGTAGAGCAGATAATTGCTCAGGCCCACGAATGAGCCACTGCCGGTATCCGACAGATCGGCATCGGTCAGGCTGAACCAGAATGTGCGCAGCAACGGCCAGGCCGCCACCAGGACCAGGCACACCAGCATCGGCGTCAGAAACAGCCAGGCGGCGCGTAGCCTGCGACGTTGTACAGGCGTTTCCCGGGTGACGAGTTCGTCGTCTCCGGGGAAGTCGGTAGAAGAGACGGGCATGTTGATTTCCTTACGTGTGGCTTACCAGTTCCGGCGTTTGATGCGGGTCAGTTCGCGTTCCAGTTCGACCAGTGCCTGATCGACCGGAATATCGCCCGCCAGCACGCTATGCACCCGATCGAAGAATGCGTTGGAGACGCGTGGGTAGCCGTTGGCCGTGATCGCGGCGGGGCGCATGACCCCATTGCTGAGGATGCTGTGCAACTGCGGGTAGTAAGGCATCGCCGCGAGCAACTCGGGGTCGGCATACAGGGACTCGATGACTGGGTTGTAGGCACCTGCCAGGGCACGCTGTTTTTGCTGCTGGGCGCTGGTCAGGTAGGCAACCAGTTCTGCCGCCAGTTTGGGGTTGCGGCTGTAGCGCGAAACCGCCAGGCCCCAGCCCCCGAGCGTTGAAGCGTGGGTGCCGTTCGCGCCGCCACTGGGCAGGGGCGCGACGCCGACCTTGTCTTTTATCGCGCTGTCCTTGCTTTGCACCAAGGCCCAGACGTAAGGCCAGTTGCGCATGAACAGCGCATTTCCCGACTGGAATACGCCACGGCCTTCTTCCTCGGTGTAGTTAAGGACGCCGGGCGGGGAGATCTCGCCGATCCAGCTTTTTGCCAGGGTCAGCGCGACTCGTGAGGCCTGGCTGTTGACCACGATGTCTCCGCGCGGGTTGACCAGTCCGCCGTCCGGCTGGCTGCTGATCCATTCCAGGGCGTTGCACGTCAGGCCTTCATAGGCGCGCCCCTGGAACACGTAGCCCCACATAGTGGCATTCCCCGCATCGCGTTCGGCTTTTTGCACTTTTTTGGCGGTAGCGGTCATGTCCTCCCAGGTCTGGGGGACCGGCTGCTGGTACTTGTCGAGCAGATCCTTGCGGTAATACAGCAGCCCCGAGTCGGTAAACCAGGGCATAGACACCAGCCGGCCGTCGACGGTGGCGTTGTCCACCTGTGCCTGGAAATAGCCTTGTGTCGCATTTGCCGGAAGCAGTTCGCGCAGATCCGTCAGGTGTTTGGCGAGCATCCCCGGCCACACCATGTCGATTTGAATGATGTCGATGTCGGTGGACTGGGCGCTGAGGATCTGCTGGTAGAACGACAGGCGCTCGGTTGCAGAGTTAGGCGTGGAAACCACCTGAACGTTGTTGCCGGTCTGTTTTGACCAGCTATCGACTGCCTCCTTGCACAGTTGCAATTCAGCGCCGACGGCCCCGCACGAGATCGTCAGATCGGCTGCGTTCGACAGCGCAGAAAACCCGGCAGACAGGGTGAGCAGCGCGACGGGAAGAAGAGATTTCAGCTGTTTCATAGAGCCCTCTTTATTTTTGTTTTTATAAAAGTTAACGTTAACATCGTCAATGTAACAGCGTATTTTCGATGTGGCACCCTTTTTTCTCCGATTTGCACAATTTTGTGCCGAAGGAAAAAGGCTAGGCCAACGTCACGAAAACAATAAAAACAAAACAGGAAGTCCACATGCAGAACGCATCAAGATGGCTACTCGCAGGGGTACTCGGCACCTCGACAACCGTCTCTCAGGCCGCGACTCTGGAAGAGCGGATGGCCGCATTCGAAGCCCGTGCCAGCGCTGCGGAAAAACGTGCAGCCGCAGCCGAACAGCAAACCCAGGCGCTCGCCAGGGAGCTTCAGCAACTCAAACTCTCGACCCCCGTTGCGCAGCCTGCCGCACCCACTTCTGCGTCCACCGTTGCGGCCAGTTCACAGCCGGCTCTGGATGATCGCGTGGCAAAACTCGAAGCCCGCCAGCAAAGCATGGAGAAGCCAGGCAGTGCCGGACACCTCACCGACGGGTTCAGCTTCAAGGGCTACGCTCGCTCCGGTCTGTTGATCAACGACGGTTTGGGCGGCGGTCGCGGTGGGCCTTATACAACCCCCGCAGGTTCAGTCGGTGGTGCGGTCGGGCGCCTGGGTAACGAAGACGACACCTACATGCGCTTCGATCTGTCGAAAGAGATCTACGCGCAGAACGGCACGCGCTCCAAGTTCACCGTCTCCATCGCCGACGGCGTTGAAAGCTATAACGACTGGACGGCCACCGAAAGCAGCCTGAACGTGCGTCAGGTATTTACCGAACTCGACCACATTGCCGCTTTCAAGGGGAATTCAGTGTTCGAAAACGCCACGCTGTGGGCCGGCAAGCGCTTCGACAGGGATAATTTCGATATCCACTGGCTGGACTCGGACGTGGTCTTTCTGGCTGGGACCGGTGGCGGTATCTACGATGTGCAGATGACCAAGGACTGGCGCTCGAACTATTCCCTGATCGGACGTAACTACGGAGATTTCAGTGAGGGCGGCGTCGATGCCGATGTGGAAAGCTATATCCTGACCTCCAACCAATTCTTCGACAATGGTCAGTGGCAGTGGATGTTCAACGCCATTGGTGCAAAGAAAAACGACGTCGGTACGCGCACCAATCAAGCCGGTTTTGCGCCCGCAGATTCAGGCCTGCACACCATGTTGGCCAATCACCAGAAGGACTTTTTCGGTCGGGAAGGCTTCTTCAAGACGGCGTTGCTCTATGGGCAGGGCCTGGGTGCGCAGGTCAAGGACATTGGCGCGGATGGCGAACTGATCGACGACGCCCGCGCAGTGCGTCTGGCCATGTATGGCGAGACACCTATCGCGCCGGGATGGCGCATCGGCCCGAGCCTGCTGGCCGAACAGAGCAAAGACCGCTACGTCAAAGGCGACGATTACCGCTGGCTCACGCTGAACATGCGCCTGGCCAACGAGATCAACAGCAACTTCGAGATGGCCTACGAGCTGAGTTGGCAAACCATGGACCTCGACCCCAAAGGCTATCTGCAACGCAATGCGGTTGACGGTAACTTCTGGAAGTTTACGGTTGCGCCGACCTTCAAGCCGGACATGGGTGACCTGCTCACACGCCCCGAACTGCGAGTGTTCGCAAGCCTCATGAACTGGTCTTCGGATCTGGACCGCTACAGCACGACCGGCAACTTCGGCAAAAGTGATTTCAACTCCGGTGGTGTTTGGCAGTTCGGCATCCAGATGGAGACCTGGTTCTAGGCTCTGCAGGTAAAGCCCGGCACCGTGTGCCGGGCTTTGAATCGGTTTACGGCTACCCGATGAGCATCGGGACAGTTCGTCCTACTGACCCGCTACGCTCTTCATCACCTGCACCCTGAGCACCTTGTTGGCAGCGGTAATGTACGCCCAGCTTGCCTGCTCGCTGGAGCAGAACGTCAGGTTGCTGGTATCGGCAGCCGCGACCAGCAGTTTTCCGAGTGGCTTGCCTGCTGCGGAAAATACCTGAATACCTTCCTTGCTGCTGCTCCACAGGTTGCCAAGCGCGTCGACTTTGATCCCGTCAGGGATGCCGGGCTGGATGTCAGCGAACACCTTGCCGTTGATCAAGCGACCGTCGCGCACCTGATAGACCATGATGCGATGTGCCAGCTTCTTGTTGGTGAAGTCGTGGGCCATTTGTGAGTCGGCCACATAAAGCAGCTGCTGATCCGGCGAGAAGGCCAGGCCGTTGGGCGAGTGGACTTCGGGAGTGTCGAGACGGGTGATCTGCCCGGTGTCGGGTACGTAGCGATAGATGAACTCGCCGCCTTGCTCAGGCTTGCCGCCATAGCCCTCGCTTTTGCTCAACACCCCGAAGGTGGGATCGGAAAACCAGAGAGCGCCGCTTTTATCCGCCACTACATCGTTCGGACTGTTCAGTCGTTTGCCCTGGTAGGTGTCGACCAATGTACGCCACTCACCATTGGGCTCCTGCCGCACGATGCCGCGCTTGCCATGGGAGGCCGCCACCACACGGCCCTGGCCGTCGAGCGTATGCCCATTTTGAAAGTCGGCTTTTTCCAGCCAGGTGGACACGCCATCCTTTGCCTGCCAGCTGCTGACCTTGTTGGCCTTGATGTCACTCCAGATCAAACGGCCATCGGCCAGGCACAGCGGGCCTTCTGCCCACTTCGCCTGATCGGTGAGCAGCTCGACGTGGGCCTGTGGGGCAACCAGTTGGCTGAAGGCCGGGTCGATAACGACTTGCCGGACAGGGGCGACGGCGTCGGTTGCGCCTGCTGAACCCGCAGCCAGGAGCGCACTGCCCAATAGCCATGAGGAGGGGCGCAGAAAGCGATTTTTACGGGTCGGTTTCATAGATTCAGGTCCGTATGCGATCAGTAGGCACAGCTGCCGTTGGTACGTTTGTCAGCCGCACCCGGTTTAAGTTTGATGATCAGTTGAACATTGGGTTGATCACCCACGGTGCGCGTCAGGTGGCCTACACGTTCGTCATCCGGACGCGGCCGGGACCGGGTGTCGGCATTGAACTGCATCTCTCCCGGTCCTTGCACCAGCACACTGCCATCGGTGGTCTCCACCGACCATTGCCCCTGCAGGGTGACGACCCATTGTGGCCCCGGCGCGTGGTGCCAGTTGCCGACGTATCCCACCGGCAGCACCGCGTAGGCGATGCTTTCGATATCGTCAGGGGAGACGCCGACCCATTGCGGCGCGGCTGGCGGGGCATAGCTTTTGAACTCCAGGCCTTCCAGGCGGCAGTGGCCCACATGCGTGGCACCGTTTTCGTCAGCCCACAGCGTGGCATATGAAACAGGTGGTTGCAGTTGACCGTTACTGTGAGTCATTTGCGCAGACTCTTTCGGCACCGATTGCACGTCGGCATTGGCACTCGCCATGCCCGCGCAGGCGGCGCAGGCCAGAGCCAGGGTGTATAGAGATTTCATCGGGTCACTCCGTTTACAGGGAAATTCCGTGTGTCTGTCGCAAGACAGCGCGCTACTCAGGCCGGTCGGGTGTGAGGCAGCCAGCGCTGCTGCAAATCCCGCCGTATGACTTCGATCACCCACATCCACAGCAAGTGCCCGAACGTTTCAGATAACAACTCCGAGGCAGGCAGCTCCCACAGCGGCGGTGCCCAATGGAACGCAGGCAGGATGACGCCGTGAAACCCCAGGGTCACCAACAGGCCGAAACCCAGACCCTGCCACAGGGCGGCGCGCGGATACCGGAGTACAAGCAGGCAATAGAACATGGCGAAGAAGATGGAAAAGCCATGGTGGACCAGGGCACTGCCGTAATTCACCACATGCTCTGAATACACATAAGTCAGCTGCTGAGCGTTGATGCCCAGCGAATCAAGCATCTCCACGGGCGGGACCGGGCGGTCCGGCGTGCGAGGCGGGAAGGGGATCTCTGTACCCCATTTGATGAAACTGGAAACATTGCCTCCAACAAAGCCGGCCAGTGCGGCGACACCATACGCTCGCGTGTTCAAATCAGCGCCCCTTCTTCGATAGACCAGGCTGTGAGCGATCTCGCTCTAGCCGTTTACCATGAAGTATGTGCAACGCTCATTTATTTGTAACATACTAATTTGATAGCTCATTGATACTAAAAAAATATCAGATGATTGATTTGAAATTGATGCGCCAGTACGTGGTGGTCGCTGAAACCTTGAATTTTCGCAAGGCCGCGCAGCGCTTGAACATGTCACAGCCGCCCCTGAGCGTTGCGATTCGTCGTCTGGAAGAATGCCTGGGCGTGCAGTTGTTGCTGCGCAGTACGCGCTCCACGCAATTGACCGCTGCGGGCGTCGTGTTTTTGGCCGAGGCGCGGCAAACGCTGTTGCAGGCCGAACGGGCCTGTGAAATGGCACGTCGCTCAGCGGCAGGCATGCTCGGCACGATTCGCCTGGGCTTTGTCGACAGCGTGGTCGATGGTTTGCTGCCGGCGTTGCTGCGTCGCTATCAGGCAGCGAACCCGAACGTCGATATTCAACTGCAGGAGGCCACCCCTCCCGAGCAACTTGAAGGCCTGCGCAACGACCGGCTGGACGTTGGCATTCTGGTGTTGCCGGTCATAGACCCGGGCAATATCCATATCGAGCCGCTGTTCGAGGATCGCATGGTTGCGGTGCTGCCGCAGGATCATCCCTTGGCCGAGCGTGCGTCCATCGGTCTTGCGGCGTTGGCAGACCAACCCTGGATTCTGTTCGCCCCGCATCATGGCCCGGGCATGCACTCGCACATTCTGCTGGCCTGCGCCAACGCTGGCTTTACTCCTCGGGTCGTGCAACAGCCTCGCCAGATGCAGACCACCGCCGCGCTGGTCGCCGGAGGCATGGGTGTGGCCCTCATGCCGCAGCGCTATGCCCGACGTCAGCCGGGGCGGCTTGCCTGTCGTGAGCTGACGGGCCCAGGTACACCTGTCGCCTATGTGCTGGCGCTGGCGTATCGCGAGCTGTCTCCGTGTGCGCAGTCCTTGCGCGAAGTGATCATGGAGCTGGTTCAGTCGCCAGCGTTCACGCTGTCGTCCGCGGAGTCGTGACGCCGTCACCTGAACTCAGGCCCCAACCCGCTATTCGCGTGCCGGTTCAAATGCACTGAACGCCTGGCTACGCCCTGACTCCAAATCTTGCCCCGGCGCTCAAACAATGCATCACGTCGATGGGTGTTCGAATCCTCTGCCAATCAAGGAATTCCCATGACCGATCCACGTAACGTTGCTCACGACAAAAAAGTCCAGCAAGAGAAAAAGAACCACGGCGAAGAAATCGCGCCGAATGCCGAGCACGCGCCTCAGCCGGGGATGAAGCCGGCACTCAAGCACGATGATGACGAGCAGGAAGAGCAGGCGTAAGCCAGGGACCTGATCGTGACCTTTGGCGGTGCTGGCTGATGTCAGCACCGCCAGGTGGCGCATTCGATGCCATCACTTCAGGCAGGCAACAGGGGCCTATAGCATGCTCAAACACATCATTTTTGACGTAAACGAGACGCTGCTGGATCTGGCCGCGCTCGACGCTTTCTTCGAGGGACTGTTCGACGATAGCCGTGTGCGCACCGAATGGTTCCTGACACTGCAAGAGTGCTGGATGACCAACACCATAACCGGCCAGTATCAGGCGTTTGGTGATCTGGCGCAGGGCGCTTTGAGAATGGTTGCCGCACGGCACAAGGTGGACGTGGGCGACGATCAGTGCCAGGCCCTGGCCGCAGGCATCAAATCTCTTCCTGCGCATAAGGACGTTCATCAGGCACTGCAGTTATTGAAGGACTACGGGTTTGTGCTCATTGCCCTGAGCAATGGCGCGCTGGAGGCGCTGCAGCAACAGCTCGAATTTGCAGGATTGACCGACTGCTTCGAGCACATCATGGCAGGCAGCGAAATCAGTCAATTCAAGCCAGCCGCAGCAACCTACCACATGGTCGCACAGCGCTTGGGCATCGCTACGGATCAGATGATCATGGTCGCAGCGCACGCCTGGGACATCGCCGGGGCTGCCCAGGCCGGGTGTCGCACCGCGTTTGTCGAGCGCCCGGGGAAGGTGCTCAACCCGCTCGGCACCCAGCCTGACTTGATCGGTAAAGATGTTCAGGATGTCGCCATGAAACTCTGCGCAGGTCCGTTTTAGCACTGATTCGGGAGTCGGCCTGCAGCCATCCCTGATCACTTGCAGACCTTCACTTGAAGGGTATGACCGATATCTCCCCGTTCCTTTCGATGATCGCGTACCTGATGTCCTTCATCTCCACTATCCCTTGCGTGGTTCGTGCTGCCTCCATCACATCGGATTCACTGATACGCGCCTCTCTCATTCGTTGAGTCAGTGGCTTGCCGTCTTCCACAATGACCGTGGGGCCGCCATCCAGAAACTTTGCCAACCGCTTTGATCGGCGTTTGGCCAGGGAAAAGCCGACGTCTATGGCGATAAGGGTGGAGATGATCAGTATCGCGTTAGTCACCGAAAAATCATCGCCCAGCAGCGCCTGCTGAGTGGCCTCGCCAATGATCAGCAACAAGACGAAATCGAAGGTGGTGAGGTCGGTAAGAGAGCGGCGTCCGGCAATACGAAACAAGACCATCAAGACAAAATAAATCGCTGCTGCTCTGAGCACTGCATCCATAAATCGCGTTCTCTCTACGGGTAGATAAACCTGGGCATCGGCAGCGTTTCGCCACCCAGCATATGCATTTGCCCTCGGTACAGTCCCACCCCGTTACTGCGAACAGTCAGGTACAAGGTGGCCAGACCGTCCTTGTCGGCCTGCATCGGAATAACCAGATCACGGCCTTCGCTGTGAAGGGGCGCGGGCTGGGGGTTGAGGTTCTCGATCGACACGCCTTCGAGCAGTCCACTGCCGACGACCAGATAACGCATTTCGGAGGGGGCGCCTTTGGACGTGACAATCATATCGTCCTGACTGCCGTTGCGGCTGAAACGCTCGTAGCTCACCTGCAGTTTGCCATCTGCCGTTTCGGGCTCCACCTGGCTCAATGGCCCTTTGGAAAACAAGCCGGCGAGGGTCAGCACTATCAGCACAATCAGGCCAGCCCAACCGATGCGCTCAAAGCGCCAGACTCGACGCTGCTGCGCCATATCTTCCTCGACGGGATATGACCGGCTGCGGAACTCATGGTCGTCCGCTTCATCACCGCGTAGTGCCATTAACGTGCTGTCCATTAGGGAAATTTTGTAGGCACCTTATTACGCTTCCAACCGGCCCGCTGTCCAGAACGGTTTAAGTCCTTGCCATGGTTTTGACGTTCCTGGTGAGTGACTGCCAGAAGCTCTGGCGTAATGGCGTAGATGCGATTCACCGCATGTGATTGAGCGCTTGCCTGTAACAGTCGTGTTGTTTGAGATAAATGGCCGCATCACTCGCAGGTAATCTGATGGCCTGGAGCACGGTTTGAACGTTAGCCGAGCGAATGCCGACAGGAGGGCGATGAAGGGGCGGTTCGAGTGTCTTGCGTTAGTCGTTGATCGGCGCGTAGGACGATAACGCGGAGTGGATTCGGGATCGCACTATGTAAATGCCTTCCAATGAATTCGGGCTGGATGCCACTCCAGGCGAGCCTGTGCAAATGGTTATCCAGCCCGATGCTGCAATTACGATCAGAAGCGGACCGTCACGCCGGCATTCACCGAGTGGAAACGAGTGTCAGTGCCGAACTGCCCCTGGTAAGACAAGCCCAGATCGGTCTGACGGTTCAATCGCAGCTTCGCGCCGACTTCGGTCAAGGCGGTGTCGCGGTTTTGAGCTACGCCTTGCACTTCGAAGTTTGGACCGCCGGCAAAGCTCTGCTCGTTTCGCGGATCCAGATCACCAAAGGCGCGTCGCCATCCCAGTGAGCCGTAGACCTGGGTATCGAGGTTGGCCACTCGGGTGTTCGTCGATGCGCGCAGGCCGAGCGTCGAGAAGACGGTATTCTGCTTGTCGCTGGACACGTCTAGCGCGGCTGGCCCACCTTTTTCGTGCAGATCTTTGGCGTCGTAGCGAACATAGGAAAGCCCGGCGAAAGGTTCCAGAGCCACGCTGCCAAGCGGTATGCGGTAGGCCGCTTCACCACTGGCCTGCAACGATTTCGCGTCGCGTTTGCCAGTCAAGTGATCACTGAATCCGGCGAAGGCCACATTCCGCTCGCTCTCCAGCTTGTGCCAGGTGTAGCCGACGTCGGCGCTGAGGCGCAGTGCATCGATCTGGGCTCCGGTGTACAGGCCAAGATGATAGTTGTCGCTGTGGCCGTCGGCATCGCGATCATCGGCGTCGAACTTCGAGCGGCTATAGCCAGCGTAGACGCCGCCGCGCCAATCCGGGGTGAAGCTGCCGTCCGCACCGAACAGCAGGCCACCTGTGCTTTGATGCAGACCGCCTGCGCCATTGTTGCTGCTTGTTTTGGTCCAGTTGCCGAATGGTTGCACCCAGGCACCGCTTTCGGCGGGTGGAGTGGTTGGCATCAGATTGAGTGCCATGGCTGGCATCCGCAATGTCCCGGTATCGAGAAGATTACGCACACGAGTCCCCAGTACTCCGGACACCACCTGGCTGTTGGCGATCAGGGCGGTCGAGGTACTGGCGAGCGTGTCGCCGGACAGCTGATCGGCAGCATTACGCGCGCTTTCGGCATCCAGAATCAACAGATTGTTATAGAGGCGCAGCGGTTCGCCGCTTTGCTCCAGCACGCTGAGCGCACCCGCTGTATTGAACTGATTCTGGGTCAGCATGACCGTTTGAAAGATACCCGGTGTTGGCGCGGGGGTCGGCTCTGGCTCAGGTGTTGGAGTCGGCTCAGGTGTTGGTTCAGGTGTAGGCTCCGGAGTTGGAGTCGGCTCTGGAGTCGGTTCTGGAGTTGGCGTAGGTTCTACGCTTTTTTGTTCAATGGTGAGGTTAAGGTCATTGGCTGTGCGTTGCAGCCCGACATTCAGGAACGCCGAGTTGGTAAGTGCCTGGGCATAGGCAGTGCCTGCGGCGGCGCCGTCGACCAAACCGCCCTGGGCGGAGAGCAGCGTGTAGGTTCTGCCGCTCTGATAGCTCTGCGCGGGATCCAGCGCGGTCACGTTGACTTGCGTACCGCGCAGGGTTGCGGTGCCGCTCACGTTGATCCGGTCTGCGCTGCCGTCGCCCGCGATGTCTGCGGCGTAGCGTGAACCGGCGGCCATCTCGAGGTTGCCTTGTATCGCCAGCGCACCTATGGCGCTTTCTCCTGGCGACAGCGTACCGCCGGAGGCGACCTGGGTGCTGCCCACCTGACCGACACCGGCCAGAATACCTCCGTCCAGTACCTGAGCGCTGTTTGTGTAAGTCCCGAACTCAGTGCGGCCCGCAATGCCGTTGACCACCAGTGTGCCGTTACCTACGTTAAACCGCGAAACGCTTTGGGTGGTGGCTGTGTTGCCGCGCTGATTGACTTGGTCGACGTTCCCCGCCAACACCAGTCGCCCGCCGCGCACAACGACGCTACCGGCCAATCCCGAGGTGTCGCCGCTCAGCGTGGTATTGCCGCTGAATGCATACACTCGACCCGTACCATTCAGCGTGTTGGCGAACTGCAGATCGGTGTCAGTATGGTTGAACGCCAGGGAACCGTTGCCGGTGCCAAAGCTGACGGCGGTTTGCGGGTTCAGTCGGCCTGCCGCCAGAGCTGCTCCTGCAGTCATGGAATCAACATCGGTACGGTCAGGGTCCACCGCGACCGGGCCGCCGATGGTAAACGTGCCGCGCGTCGCCGAGTTGCTGTCGTTCACGAAGCTGATGAGCATACCGTTAGTGGCGCTCAGTTCGGCACCGTCGGCCAGCGACAGGTAAGTACGGACAACGTTGGTGCCGAGCGTCAGCGATTGCACGTCGAGACGGGTACCCTGTCCGGTAACATTGACCTGATTGCTTTGGTTGATAACGGCCGACCCCAGTCGCAGCTCGTTACTCGTCAGTACTGCGCCGTTCTCGAGGGTCAGGTCGTTTCTGTTCACAAAGGAGCCGCTGTTGTCCCAGCGGGTTCCTGCGCCTGAAAGCTTGACGACGGAGTCTATGTCGACCTGCTGGCTGTTGATTTTGCCGCCGTCATTGGCCGTGATGCTCGAGCGATAGACAAACACTCCGCCAGCCTGGATGTTGACCGCATCGACCAGGGAGTTCTGACCACTCACCGACAGCGTCGCGTTCGAAAATGCGTTGGAACGGTACCCGAAAACTTCACCCATATCCAGATCCCGAACCGACACCTGCCCTCCGTTACGGACCGTCAGATCGCCCTGGCCGACACCACCGACAACGATCGAGTTACCGAGCACGAATGAGGTGCGAGGCACCACCCAGCGCGAACCTGCCCCTTCAACCACAACATTGGCCTGAGCCATATTGACGCCGGTTCTGCTGGCCTGGCCAACGATGCTGCCGCCTTCGCTGGTCACGGTTGCGCCGCTGTTGATTGTCAGGGTAGAAGTGTTGCCGTCAGTTGCATTGACGTCGATCGCGCCATCGATCAAACGGTCGCTGTTAAAGGTTTCCTGACCATTAGTGAGCACATAGTCAACGGCCTGAGCCTCTGGAAGCAGTGCGAGAGTAATTGCAAAAGCAAGAGGGGATATTCTGAATAGGGGGTTCATAGCGACTCCAGATACTCCATAAAAGCCACCAGGGTGGCTGCCAGCCCCGAGGGCTTAAGCGTTTCCGTTCGGCGGGTTGCCAACAACGGGAGTATCAGGAGGGGAGGGTGCAGTGGATATAGCACGGATGTACTAGCGGCGGCCTGTGACTGATTATATAAGTTCCGATCAACAGGCAGGCAGTTATTCAATAGCTCATCTGTACTATGGAAGTAGGTGTCGGCGACTCTTATCATCGCGCGGTTTTATTGAAACGTTAGAAATCGGCGTGGCCTCGGGTAACGTTGACAGTTGCAAATTCGCCATGGACGCTTATAAATCACAACGGCCGCAGATTAAAATGACCCTGTTGAAAACTACACTTGGCCTTGCCGCTGTATTGGCATCCACTCAACTTCTTGCTGGCGGCTTCGCCCGTACCGAGCAAAGTATCGCCGGTATGGGCAGCGGTCAGGCTGGCCGTGCATCGATGGCTGAGGACGCCAGCACGGTGTACGGTAATCCGGCAGGTATGGCGCGGCTGGACAACAGCCAAATCACCATGGGGGCCGCGTTCGTGGACGCATCCACTGACATCAGCCATGCCGCCGGTCGCTCACAAGGGAGTAATGATGGCAATATGGTGCCCTTCAGCACGGTGCCGTTCGGTTTTTACACCCGGAAAATCGATGAGCACTGGGCGTTCGGCCTGGGGCTCTACGCACCCTTCGGTTTGTCCACCGATTATGAAAGCAGTTTTCAGGGGCGCATGTTCGCCAGCAAAAGCGAGATCAAGGTGGTGACGTTACAACCCACCATCAGCTACGCCTTCAATAACAGGCTGTCGATTGGCTTCGGTCCGACGTTCAATCGAATTGCCGGAACGCTTGAATCAGACATCACGCTTAATCCGGCCATTGCTGACACCCGTGTCAAGGTTTCAGGTGATGACACGGCCGTGGGCTTCAATATCGGCGTGTTATTCAACGCAACCGACTCCACCCACGTAGGCCTGACCTACCATTCCAAGGTCGATTACAAGCTGGGCTGTCACACGCAAGTTTCCACCGGCGCAGGAACGCCGCCGCAGTTGCTTGCGAGCAACCGTTACGACTGTACGTTGAAAGTGGCCACGCCGGAGTCTTACGATTTTTCAGTGACTCAGGCGCTTAGTGACGCCTGGACACTTTACGCCAGTGCGACCTGGACAGGCTGGAGCAGCATGCAGGACTTGAGCCTGCGCAATCAACCGGTCTCGGCCGCGCAAGGCGGCACGCTGGCTTCGGCACTGACCGGCTCCATTCAGGAAGGCCTGAACTGGCACGATACATGGGCTTACGCGCTCGGTACTGCGTATCGGCTGGATCCGCAGTGGGTGTTGCGTGCGGGCGTGATTATCGATCAGTCGCCGACCGGTAATACCGGGCGTTCACCCCGTACGCCGACCGGGGATCGCGAGGTCTTCAGCGTAGGGGCGGGTTATGACGTCACGCCACAACTGAGCCTGGATGTCGCCTATTCGTATCTTCAGGAAGAAAGTGTCGATGTCAGTCGCGCCAATGCACTGGGCAGTTACAGTGCGACGTACAAAAGCCGTGCGAGTTTATACGGTATTGGGGCGACGTATAGATTCTGATCCTGAAAGAGACTCTCATAACGCCCGGTTAAATTTTCTAGGCGTTGTTCTAATGCCTGTCAGTTAGCCTGGACCGGCTCGAGGAAGGTCCAGGTTTTTGCGGGGGTGACATAAAAATTTAATGGCTTGTTTCTGTGATCAAAAACAGTACGCCGTATAGCGCATCTGTACTATTGATACGCCCTCAGGTCGTAGATACAGTCCCGTGCGATGTGCATGTCGTGGTTACTTAAATAATGGATGCGTGGGTAACTCCTGCATCGATCAGTCGGCGGAGTATGTGAATGAAAAGTGCAGCCTTGTTTCCGTTAGTTCTGGCCTTGTCAGGATGCGCGGGGCTTGATCAGGCCATGTCGGTGACAAACGGGGTCTTTGATCAGACCGGAGATTTGCTGAGCGGGGATCTTCGGGGGCTGACAACTGCCAAGCAAACGACATTGACGGAAATCTGGAACGACTGGGAAACCAATGAGGTCACTGCCAAGGAAAAGTGGGACGCTAACACGCTGATCATCCCTGGCATTGTGCAGCGCATTACCAAGACAGGAACAGCCATCGGTCAGAATCAGATTGCGATCATCTTCACCGACCCCAAGAACCCCAAATGCACCGGTCAAGGGCTGACCCGCGATGATCTGCTGGTGAACAAGAAGAAGATCAGCGGATTAAAGAAAGGCGACAAGATTCTGATGAAGGGTGTTCTCGGCACCAGCGAGTCAAAATGGACCGACAACGATTCCTGCTGGCTGTCTTTCGACAAGGCCGAGTTTACGCTTCAAAAATGACAGGCTGAACCGCCGGTAATCGCAGCATTACCGGCTTCACACTTATTGCTGAGCGGTCAGTATGTATAGAACCGGTCGACCGTCTCGCCGTTGAAAAGTATGACTATCCTGTTGATCACCTTCTTCATACCCGTACTCTTCGTTCCTGTGACGGTACTGACGTCATCCATCACATCTTCGGCATCTCCCAAGTGACCATCTGCCTGCGCCAATACTGAGTTCGACGTTCCGGCGCCGTACTTGTAACTGTACTTGTAGGCCATTTTCTTCAGCATTGCCACGCCTGATTCGCCACGCTCGTATGACCACTGTGCGGAGTTGTCGCCGACATCATCTTCCGCCGAATTAGGAGCACCAAATTTCGCCCGGATTTGAGATTTGGTCGATTTTTTGGGAATGATATTGGCTTTTATATAGTCAGGCTCAAACTTAGGCTCACCCGTCAACGCATCCAGCCCGCCAAGAGGGTTACTGCCCCCCGTCGAACAGGCCGTTAAAGCGGCCATGACTGTTATCGCAACCGCTAAACCTTTTAGCCGCGCCAGTGAATAATAATTGCCCATGCCGAATGCCCCTGATGGTAAATCAGTTGTTGAAAGTTTTTATAGACAGACAGAAACGTGCGAAAAAGCCTTGCGGTGACAAGCTTTTCAGCGTCTATATATAATGAAGTCGTTTCTTTCTTAGCTTAGGCTAACGGCGTAAGTATTCACTATAGTACAGGTGTACTAGCGAACTATAACGCCGTTGTAATCAAACTAACGTGCGCTGTTGGCTGACTGTCGCACTCATGACCCGGTAAGAGACGCGCGACGTGTCGTCTGTATCAAGTCCATCTTGAAACTCAGGAGCAGTGAACGTAACTCCGCAGGCCGTACCGGTTTGGACAGAACCGGTATCTGTGGGTCATTCAGCGATTGCTGTACATGCTGAATCTCGTGGCCAGTGATGACGATTGCAGGTATCCGGCGGCCATGCAGTTGGCTGAGGTAGCTAATGCAGTCTGCGCCTGTGGCGCTTCGGTCTAGGTCGAAGTCGGTAACGACCAGATCGCAATCGACGCTCGCTTGAGGGGTGGCGGAAGCGGTCTGGACGTCGCAGCCCCATTTGCGCAGCAGCATCGCGGTGGCCTGCAGCACGTTGTAATTATCCTCGATCAGCAGAACACGTAAACCGCCCAACAGGTGTTTGTTCCAGTCGATGTCCGGAGCGTGCGCGATTTGCCTTGCCGCCACAATCGGTAGCCCGCTGATGACAACCGCAGTGCCTTTATCCAAGCGCGAACCAATCCGGATGTGCAGCTTCAGCAGACCGGCGATGCGTTTGACGATACTTAGCCCAAGCCCTACGCCTTCAATGTCCTGATCACGCTCTTCGCGGACGCGATAAAACTCGTTGCACAAATGAGGGAGATGCTTTTCCGAAATACCGCGGCCCATGTCGTAGACGCCGATGTCCAACGTCCCCTTGCGGGGTCTGCAAGCAATAAGCAGGGGTTTGCCGGGGGCATATTTAAAGGCGTTCGAGATAAGGTTTTGCAGCAGGGTGCGAAGCAGCGCAGGGTCGCTGCGTATCTGTTGCCGGCACGGGCGCACGCGGATTTCGACACCGGCCCAGCTGGCCGCCTCACTGTTCTGGCTGACCAGGCCATTGATTAATGCGTCCACATCAATCGTCTCGAGGCGTGGACTCACTTCTCCCTGATTGAGGGTATAGATATCCAGCAGAGAGCGGAAAAGCTGTTCTACAGCGCTGAGTGCCCGGTCGATGTTATCGACCAGGCGGCGCTCGTCTGTGCCCAATGAAGCGTCGCGCAGACAGGCAGTAAACAGGCTGATGGAGTGAATCGGTTGCCGCAGGTCATGGCTGGCCTCGGCAAGAAACCTTGATTTCGCCTCATTGGCCGCCTGGGTTTCATTCAGTGCGATGTGCAATCGCGAGAGCAGGAAGTAAACGAACGACGGCAGCACCAGCATGGTCAGGATCATCATCACCGCAACGGCGGGATGCTCTTGAAGGAAAGGGGTGAGCTGGATGATCAGGCACAAAGACGACAAGGCAAAGCCGGTCGCCAGCAACAGGTAATTGCGCCCGTAACGCATGCCATACCCCACCGTCATGCTGAGCATTACCGAGTAAACCGGCAGCATCGGTTCGCCACCCACAGTGATTGTGACGATCCCGGCCATGTTATCGACGACCAGCGCGAACATTCTGCGCCGGGTAGACACACCGGGCCGTACTGCAATACGCCAGATAAGCCCGATACCAACGATGGCGAAGCCCAGGCAATAGCCGAGAATGACCCACATTCGGCTGTCGGACATGTCGTCCAGTGCGTGCATGATCAATGCGTACAGTGCAGAGGTGGCAATCACTGCCATGCGCAACAACGCCTGGATCATTTCCAGGTCTCTGCATCGGGAGAGAATCGACATCACGTTTTCCTGGTCAGTCCAGTACTGCTGAGAGGCACGTCATGTGTTCAGCGCGTCGATGGCGGTACACAGATATTGTATAAAAGAAAAGGGGGCAGGCTCTGTACGAAAAGTGGGTGCGCTTGGGGACGTTGCGTTAAAGAAACGGGGTGGGATGCGCGTCCAGTCAGCATGCTCTTTACATCACGTAGCGTCGAACGCGACCTCGGCCGCTCCGCGACTGCTTTTGCCTTGCCTGACCTTCGCGCCGGCGTTTCGTCCAGAACCTGGCAATGTCGGCGCGCTGTATAACGCAGGCTTTAGATGTTCGTGAGTACGGAACCCGGAGGCAGTCCGGGTCCTGTCACTTGCATGCGATGGCCTTATCAGTTCTGCCAGGTGGTGTAATAAATTGGAATACCGCGCGAGTTGGTGATAGAGGCGTAGTTATAGCCGGGGGCAAACGACTCGCCGCCTGCGAAGGTATAACCAAAAGCACTGAACTCAATACCGCCTCCCACGCAGTCCAGCTCTGCCTCGTTCAACAGTCGAACTGCCTGACCGGTATGAAGCGTTTCGTGTGCTTTTTTTGGGTTAATTGCTTGAGTCATCGCGTCATTTCCTCTAAGCGGGTCATTGAAAAGTCAAGTCTTCCGTAGCAGCGACCTACGGCAGAGAGCGTTATTAAAATCATCCCCTGACGCGAGTAGCAATAGTACACATGAGCTATCTGTGCCGCTGTCTTTTGGCGACTAGTTCATGTGTGCTATTGAGGTGGTCGGTCGCCAACGCTTTAATACGTCGCGCTTTAAATACGGTGACGTTCAGTCGGTCGGTGAAGGGTTTGCCCGTTACTCATGTGACGGCTATATGAAACTGTCCGGCTTCTATTCGCCCCTCTCTTTAAATACTGTCGAGCCCTGTGGTTTCTTATGGCGCATTCCTGATGATCGACGCGATGCATATTTATGCTCTTTCGACCTGAAGCGCTCGCCGCTCAGAAGCGCAGCACGCTGGGTACGGTCTTGTTGATCAGCCCGGTATCGATGCGCCTGGCAGCCGCCGTCGCGCTACTGTTCTGCATCTGCATGGGGCTGTTTCTGACTTTCGCTACATACACCAAACGTACGGCGGCGAGCGGTGTGGTGCTGCCTGAAAAAGGTCTGATCAGGATTTATGCGCCGCAAGCCGGGGTGGTCAACAACCTGGGCATCAGCGAAGGGCAGCCGGTGAATGCCGACGCTGTGTTGATGGCGTTGTCCAGCGATACGCAAAACGGCGAAGCGGGCGGTGCGCAACGGGCGATCAGCCTCTCGATCAAACGACGTCAGGAAAGCCTGACTCAGGAGATCGACAAGACCCTGGCCCTGCATCAGCAGGAGTTGGAAGGCAAAAAGCGTCAAGTCGAAGCGTTGGAAACCGAACAGCAGAAAATACTCGCGCAAATCGACCTGGCGCGTCAGCGGCTGGCGTTAACCAAAGGGATTGCCGAACGCTACGCCAACCTGCAACGCCAGGATTATGTGTCCCGTGATCAGCTTCAGGAAAAAGAAGACGCCGTGCTGGACATGCGCCTGCGTGGTGAAGAGCTGAATCGCTCGCTGCTGACAGTGCGCGCCGAAAGCACCAGGCTGCGCGCGGAGCTGGTCGAGTTGCCGTTCAACCACAGCAAGCAACTGGCCGATCTGCAACGCAGGCTGGCCGAGAATCAGGACCAGTTGGTCGAAAGTGAAACCAAACGGGAGGTCCTGATTACTGCACCAACGGCCGGTGAGGCAACCGCCATCGCGGTCTCCAACGGCTCACGGGTCGACAGTGCGCGGCCGCTCCTGAGCATCGTGCCTGCCAATGCAAAGCTGCACGCGGAGTTGTATCTGCCCAGTCGCTCGGTGGGCTTCGTGCGCGCTGGCGATACCGTGATGTTGCGTTACCAAGCCTATCCCTATCAGCGCTTCGGCCTGCAGCCGGGCAGGGTGTCGTCGATTTCACGTACTGCATTGCCTGCTGAGGAAGTCATGACGCTGGGCAATGTTTCCGAGCAGATGCGCGAGCAAGGCCCTTTCTATCGGGTCACGGTCGCGCTGGCGTCACAAGTCATCGAGGGTCAGGGCAAACGCGAGCGCTTGCGCTCCGGCATGCAGCTTGACGCCGACATCATGCAGGAAAAGCTGCCGCTCTATGAGTGGCTGCTCGAGCCTTTGCGCGGAATAGGAAAACGCCTTTGAACCTCAAAAATGCGTTCACTTTCGGGGTTGGAACCAAACTGCCGGTGGTGTTGCAGACCGAAGCCACTGAATGCGGTCTGGCGTGCATGGCCATGATTGCCCGTTACCATGGACAGCACAGCGACCTTTTTTCTCTGCGTAAGCGCCTTTCGCCGTCGATGAAAGGCGTGAACCTCAAGCAACTGATCAGCATGGCCGCGCAACTCGGGCTTGGCAGCCGGGCATTGCGCGTTGAACTGAATGCGCTGGGTCAACTGCAACTGCCTTGTGTGCTGCACTGGAACTTTAATCACTTCGTGGTGCTCAGGGAGGTTACGGCGTACGGCGTGGTGCTGCACGATCCTGCGCGTGGCCTGTGCAAGCTGTCGCTGGATGAGGTGTCGGCGGCCTTTACCGGCGTGGCGCTGGAGGTGTGGCCCGAGAGTGATTTCCAGCCAGTGGCTGCCCGGCCGCCGATTTCGTTGCGCAAGTTGCTGGGGCGAGTGCACGGGTTTGGCCGGGTGCTCACCCACGTGCTGCTGTTGGCACTGGCGCTGGAGCTGTGCACTATTCTCAGCCCGTTTTTCATGCAGACCGTGATCGACAAGGTGCTGGTCAGCGCTGATCTGGATCTGCTGGCGGTGCTGGCCATCGGCTTCGGCATTCTATTGATCATGCAGCATACCGTTGCGCTGGCCCGTGGGTGGGCGCTTATGTACCTGAGTACAATGCTCGGTTCGCAGTGGCAGATTAATGTGTTCACTCATCTGCTGCGTTTGCCAGTAGCGTTTTTCGAGCGCCGCCATCTTGGCGATATCGTCTCGCGCTTCGGCTCTCTGAAGTCGATCCAGCAGACAGTCACCACGTCGTTCATTGAAGCCATACTCGACGGGCTGATGACGGTCATTACGCTGGGACTGATGATCGCTTACAGCCCTAAACTGGCGTTGGTAGCCGTGGTGGCGATGGTGATTTATGCCTTGGCGCGCTGGGCATGGTTCGGGCCGTTGCGGCGTGCCAGCGAGAATCAGCTGGTCCATGCGGCTCGTCAACAATCACACTTTCTGGAAAGCGTGCGCGGCGTGCGCACCATCAAGCTTTTCAATCGTCCTGAGCAGCGTTGCAGCGCCTGGAGCGCCTTGCTGGTGGAGGAAATCAACGCCGGCTTGCACCCCCAGAAACTGCAACTGGCTTATCGCACCTTCAACGGCGTACTGTTCGGGCTGGTGACGATCATTGTGATCTGGCTGGGCGCCACGCTGGTGCTGGAGGGGCAGTTCAGTGCCGGGATGCTGATTGCATTCAACTCGTACAAAGAGCAGTTCAACGGCCGCGTCGCCGCGCTGATCGACAAGATCGTCGACGTGATCATGCTGCGCCTGCATGGTGAGCGCTTGTCCGACATTGTGCTGCAGGACGCCGAGCCGGTTTCGGGACTGGATGGGGCGGATGACGCCAGCAGTGAGAACGTGCCCAGCCTTGAAGTACGTGATGTACGCTTTCGCTATTCCGAGTACGAACCTTACGTGCTGGATGGTGTGTCGATCCATGTTCGCGCTGGCGAGTCGGTCGCCATCGTCGGTCCGTCGGGTGGCGGCAAAAGCACTTTGCTCAACGTCATGCTCGGCATCCTGGCACCCAGCGCCGGTAGTGTTCTGCTGGATGGACAGCCGGTCGGGCCTGATCATGTCAGCAGGCTGCGGCGCCTGACCGGCACGGTACTTCAGGATGATGTGCTGTTCGCCGGGTCGATTGGCGACAACATCAGCTTTTTCGAGACCAGTGCCGACCAGCAATGGATTGAGCAGTGTGCACGGCTGGCCGCTGTCCACGATGACATCGCCCAGATGCCGATGGGCTACAACACGCTGGTGGGTGACATGGGGACTGTATTGTCCGGCGGTCAGAAGCAGCGGGTATTGCTGGCCCGGGCGCTTTATAAAAGACCGCAGTTGCTGTTTCTCGATGAAGCGACCAGCCATCTGGACATTACTCGCGAAGCGGCGGTCAATCAGGCGCTTGAGACGCTGAACATCACCCGGATCATTGTCGCCCACCGACCGGAAACCATTCGATCGGCGGATCGGGTCGTGGCGCTGGCCAATGGTCGAATTGCCTACGACGGCCCCGTGCTCGGAGAGCCTTCAGCGCAGGGCCCCGAGCCGTGATGCGCCGTGTCGGCAAATGGGCCTTGTCGAGCGTCGCCGGTATATTGCTGGCGTCGCTGTGCATGGCGGATAACCGCGTACCGGCGTGCCCTGGTTCCAGTCGGCTTCCCGATACCCTGAACCTCGCGACGGCGGTGTCTGTCGCGTTGTGTGCCGATCCCAAGTTGCGTGAAGCGTGGCTGACCGAGCTGGCGCGTCAAGCGGAGATGGACGCCGAGCATTCGGCCTACTACCCGACCGTGGAAGGGCAGTTTCAAAAAGGCCGGGCCGGTAAGACCACGCGTTATCCGGGGTTCTCCGAAGCCAATTCAAGGCTGAACGCCAGTACCAGCATCTACGGCGTGAACATGAGCTGGGTGCTCTTTGACTTCGGTCTTCGCGCCGCAAAAGTCGAAAGTGCCCGGCAATTATTGAACGCCGCCAGTAGCAGCCGCATTGAAGAAGTGCAGAAGTCGATGCTTGCCACCGCCAGAGTCTTTTACCAGGTGCAGGCCAACACCGCGCTGTTGCAGGCCAAAGTCAGTGCAGAACGTCTTGCCGACAACAGCTTGAAAGCTGCTGACGCGAAATACCGTGCTGGCGCCGGTGAGCAGACTGATCGTCTGCAGGCACAATCCGATTTTGCCGAAGCGCAGCTGGATCGAGTGATGGCGGAAGGCGACCTGGCAGCGGCGCGCGGCGAATTGGCCAGCCAGCTCGGGTTATCACCCGGTGCCCCGCTCAAACTGGTTGCGTTGGATGAGCCGGGCAGTGAGGACGTAGCGTTTCTGGGGGACGTCAATGCATTGATGGAGCAGGCCAGGGCGCTGCATCCCTCTATAGAAAAAGCCCGTGCGGACTGGGCGGCGAGTCAGGCAAGAGTTGATGAGGCGAAAGCTCAGAGCCGACCCTCCATCTCGCTGTTCAGTAACTACAGTCGCCAGGATACGCCCATCGAGCAGGTTTCCACCCGTCAGGAGATAGACACCTGGACAATCGGTGTGCAAATCACGGTGCCGATTTTCGATGGCTTTCTCAATCGGCGCAGGGCGAAGGCTGCCAGTTACGAAAGCGCTGCTCGCGAACAGGCGTTGCATGAGGTTGAAAACAGTATTGCGTTGAGCGTCTGGAAGAGTCAGCAGGCGCTGGAATCCAGAACCCGGGCACTGGCCATCAGTCGTCTGTTTGTCGAGAGTGCGAGCAAGTCTTATGAAATTGCCCAAGGGCGTTACAAAGCCGGGGTGGGAAGTATTCTCGAGCTTCTGCGCTCGCAGAATGATCTGGCCTCAGCGACTCAGAAACGTGTGGAATCGTTGGTCAACTGGCATAACGCCAAGCTGCAACTGGCATCTGACCTTGGCAGTCTGAACATCGACGACTGAACGTTTTTCAAGCACTTACTTGATCGCCAGGCTGGAGAATTGCGCTGCGGCGGCCGCTCGGGTGGACACGCCCAGCACCTTGAGCAGGCTAGAAACATGTATACGCACAGTGAAAGGCGAGATACCCAGATCCTTGGCGATTTCCTTGTTGGTTTTACCGGCAGCCACCAGGCCAAGTACTTGTTTCTGGCGGGCAGTAAGAGGGCTTAGCGCATTAACGGCCGATTCGTTGAAAATTGATCCTTCAGACTTGTACTTGACGACGACTTCGCCCTGACGGATAGCGACGATGGAGTCGGTTATTTCCTGCGGGTCGATGTTCTTGCCGATAAAGCCATCAGCGCCGTTCAACATGACTTGGGAGATGGTCTCCGGATCATCGATCATCGAGACCACGATGATCGAGGTGCGTCGGAACTCATTGCGCAGTTCGGCGATGGTGTGCATCGACTCCAGACCGGGAAAGCGCAGGTCGAGAATCAGTGTGTCAACTTCGTCACCGGAGCGCGCCAGCGTCAGCACTTCATTGAAATTGCCGGCTTGCTCAATGAGTGCTTCTGGCAGTAGACGTTCGATGGTGCGCAACATGCCTTCGCGAAATAAGGGGTGGTCGTCAGCCACTATGATTCTGCACGCCATGCCTCTGCTTCCGAATTTTTAGTCGGGTTATCATACTCGATAGCAACAATATGTATCGCCTGTGATACAAAATTAGAGTCATTATTTACGCGCTGCCGCGACACTCTGGAAAGGCCGGTTTGCAGGACGCCAATCAGATGATGGTGGCGACGGAAGTGTAATTAAGTTGCCGTGCAAAATGGCACACCACAAGCCTGTACTGCGCACGATCCCAAGCGGTATGAGTTCGCAGTAAATCGAGGTGCGTTGATGGACGACCGGAAAAACGCTGAACGGGATCAGGCAACGCTGAGGCTGATCGTGGCAACCTGCGCGATCATCTATGTGTCGCTGGTGGGGTTTCTGCCTGGGCTCGATGTAGCGAAGTATCAACCGATCATTCTCTATTACGTCGCCTTTCTGGTGGTGTCTCTGATTCTGCGCCAGCACATCATCACTTACCCGGGTGTGTTTCCGGTGCGCCGTGTCTTCGGGATGGTGCATGACTACACCGCAATTTCCGTCGGCCTGGTCGTGGGTGGTGAAGCAACGCTGCCGATTTTCAGTGTGATGGTCTGGGTGACCCTGGGTAACGGTATGCGCTTCGGCTCGCGTTATCTGGCGATTGCAGCCTCGCTCGCGCTGCTGGCGATATTGATCATCTATCAATTGACGCCTTACTGGCAGGCGCAACCATTTGTGGTGCTGATGCTGATCGCTGTCACAATTCTGGTGCCCGGCTACGCTCACATTTTGTTGGTAAGGGCTCGGCAGGCGTCAGAGCAGGCGACTGTCGCCAACCGTGAAAAAGAGCGTTTTCTCGCCCAGGCGAGCCATGATCTGCGCCAGCCCATTCACTCCATCGGCATGTTCACTGCGTGCCTGCGCGCCAGCCCGCTTGGCGAATACGAGCGGCAACTGGTCGACAACATCGATCGTTCCCTGCACAACCTTTCGCAGTTGTTTCGCTCGATTCTGGATATCTACACGCTGGACAGCGGCAAGGTGTCGGCCAAGTCGGACGTGGTCAATCTGGGCGACATGCTCAATGAAATCGTGCAGCAAAATACGGCGGCTGCCCGATGGGCCGGCGTGGAGTTGAGAGTCCGGCCTTGTCGACGCTGGGTCAGAGTCGATGCCACCTTGCTTGCCACGATGGTGCAGAACATTCTGTCCAATGCACTCAAATATGCCCCCGAGCACCCGGTGCTGATCGGTGTGCGTCGCCGCAACGGTGGCTTGTCGATCAGCGTGCACGATCAGGGGCGTGGCATTGCGGCGGAGCATCTGCCCAAAGTCTGCGACGAGTTTTACCGCATCCGGCATGTGCGCGACAAGGACGTGGAAGGCGTAGGGCTGGGGTTGTCCATCGTCAAGCGACTCAGTCAGATTCTGGAAGTACAGATCACTATCGATTCGCGGGTCAACCGCGGCACCACGGTGACCATTCACGGACTTGAAGAAGTGAGTGCTCCGGTACAGCCTGTGCGCAGAAAACCATTGGGCGACAGCCTGCTGAAAGGCGTCAGGATCTGTCTGGTGGAAGACGACCGCAACGTGCTGATGGCCACCGCCGCATTGTTGGAGCGATGGGGGTGCGAAGTCCAGACCGCGCTTTCAGCCGAGGGCCTGACTACCAATTGCGACATCATCGTCGCCGATTATGATCTGGGTACGACGGCCAACGGCCTTGATTGCATCGAAAGCATAAGGGCTGCCCGAGGCTGGGACGTACCGGCACTCATCGTCACCGGGCGAGAGATGGACGTCGTTCTTGAATCGTTGCATGGCGCGGAAGTGTCCGTACTGTCCAAGCCGCTGCGACCATCGGAATTGCGCCTGAACCTGTTGTCGGTTCGCGAGAGGCGGGTGAATGTGCCCTGATCTGGCCAGGGCACACAGGGCATCAACCAATGAATGGCCCACGAATGTCTGACGGTGGAGGCACGTCAGGGAATGGATAGACGCAGACCGGATCAGGCTTGATCACGCCAACACCGGGTACCGGCATGATGGTGAAATCAGCACCACCGGACACCCGCTGCAATTCGGCATCTGTCAGTTCATGAGTGTTAATGGTTTCTAGGGGCCGGGACATCATGTCAACTCTCCTGGTCGCTATGAGCGTTTTCACTGAGGCCGCCAACAGCGACAGCTGCAAACATGCCGGCGAATCCAATGTAGCTCCATTGAAAGTCCAGGCTGGCGGCGATCAGAAAAGAAACCGCTGTGAGCCAGAACAGTAATGACGAATTGACGGCTTTCCCAAATACTTTATAACGATCGGATGTCATAGGGTTCTCCTAAGTACTGCATAAGTGCCTGTAGCACAGTGTTCACGCAGCATGACAAAACGTGTTATTGCGCCATCTGGTAGCTTTGGAACGCATCAAAAGCGCTGACAGCTGCCACACCGGCCAGTATCACTCCGGCACCGACCGCAGTCGCAGGCGCCAGAGCGGTAGCCGCCACCACCACACCAATGGCCGCAACGCCTTCGCCGGTGCTCATGCCACCGTTGATCTGTGACATTTCCTGCTCGTTGAGTTCGCGCATCATCAATTCTTTATTCATGGATCATTACCTTTTTATGGAGTCAGTTACTACCTGACGGGTAAGTAAGCCGATGCTCGTCAAGGCTGTTCAGACACAGCCTGTTCCGCGCTAAAGGCAGCGACAATACTCAACGAGTGCGCAGTTAAATCAAATAGTGCAGGTGTGCTAAACGGCACGTACTGGCAGAGTTGCGCAACGCTCCGCATCACACGTGCAGGGCTGTCCAGTCTTCGATCAATCCGGCATACAACTCGACGCATTGGTGAAGTTTGTCGACTTCACAATACTCATCGACCTTGTGCGCCATAGCGGGGTCCCCCGGGCCGAGAATAAGGGTGGGCGGATAGCCGATGGCGGGGAGCAGCACGGCAGCATCGGTAAAGTAGGGCACTGCCTTTTCCTCCAGGGGAGCGTCATGCAAGGCCTGGCAGCGTGCAAAAACCTGTTGCACCCAAGGCTCGTCGGGGCTGGCACAAATACCAGGCAGATCAATCAGGGTGCTCAACTCCGCGCTGCTGCCCAGGTGGGCCGCCAGCCGTCCGCGAATTTCATCGTGGTCCAGATTCGGTGCAGTGCGCAGGTCCAGGGTGAACGCTGCGTAGTCCGGCACCGAGTTGATGTTCAGGCCGCCGCTGATGGTGCCGACGTTCAGCGTCGGCTTGCGCATGAGTGGATGTGCAGGGCCTACTTCAAAGGTCTGCGCGCGGCCAATGTGTTCGGCGGCCAGATAGATAGCGTTCACGCCTTCTTCCGGCATGGCGCCGTGGGCCGTCAGGCCATGGCTGGCGCAGCGCAGCCATAACGCGCCTTTGTGCCCGAGTATCGGGTAGTTGGCCGTCGGCTCTCCGATCAGCAGTGCGCCCAGTTCACCGAGCAAGTGGGGCGCGTCACTGCACAGTGCCTTGGCGCCGTCACAGCCGGTTTCCTCTCCGCCGGTGAGTATCAGGCGAACGCCGGGCCCGCGTCGAATGGAATCACGGCTGCGCTGGCAGGCCACGATGAAGGCGGCAATGCCCGCTTTCATGTCGCTGGATCCTCGCCCGTACAGCCGGCCGTCGGCAATCTCACCGGCAAACGGCGAGTGACTCCAGGTGGCATTGCCGAGCGGTACGGTATCCAGGTGGCCGGTGAACCCCAGCGGTTTGCCGGGGCCGTCGCCCTCAAGCCAGGCGACCAGATTGAAACGGCGCTCACCGAAACGCTGCAGCTCGCAGACAAAACCGTGGCGGCTCAGCTGCTCGGCAAGAAAAGCCGCACACGCTTCCTCGTCGCCCGGCGGGTTGAGGGTCTGGAACGCTAACAGTGCACGGGTCAGGGCTATCGGGTCATCGAGCATCGGAGCCTCCGGTCAGGTACGGCGGGTCAGCCAGTCGAGGCTGTTGATCCAGAAGCGGCGATAGCCTTCCCAGTCGAGAAAAGCTTCCGGCAGCCAGTGTTCGGAAAGGTCGCTGGTCCAGGCCAGAGAGCGTCCGGCACCAACTTCGCGCGCGGCAAGCAGCGGGTGCCGAGAGCCTTCGACGGTGGCCAGCAATTGAGCTTCGGGATGCAACTCAACTTCGTTGTAGCCAAGCAGGTACGGCCATTCGCCGCCCAGACCTTGCAGTATCGGGTGATCGCTGTCGATCTGCGGCAGAAAGCCTTCCGGCACTTCGACACGATCGTCGTAAGGCAGGCAGCGCACAGGCAAGACGTCCTCGACAGGCGTTCCACGGTAGCGCGCGCCGCCGTTGATGCCTTGAAAGCTGAAGTAACCGCCGACCATCATCAGTGCGCCGCCCTGCAAGACGTACTCGCGAAGGGCTTTGAGGCGGTTGGGCGTACGCTTGCCACGCAGCCAGGTGTCCGGGTGCAGCAGCAGGGTATTGGCACCGATGTCGGAGAGGATCACCGCCTGATACTGACTGAGTGCTTCAACCGTGGCCGGAAAGTCGGTCTGTGCCTGATCGGCGCACATCTGCGTGATCTGATAGTCGCTGTCTGCCATCGCCGCAAGCAAACGCCGTGCGCCATTGTGCGCGGTGACACTGTCGAACTGATCGAAGCCCTTGATGTGGGTTGACGTGCTGACCCATGATTCGCCAGCCAGCAATACGGACTGTTTCATGACGTTGCATTCCTCTGCGATGAAAAAGGAGCCTGGAAGCCGCGCTGGAAGACCCGGCGCGGGTTGTCGATCAAAAGGTTTTCGAGTTGTTCACCGGTAACGCCATGGCGGCGCAGGCGCGGGACAAAGTGTTTCAGCAGGTAGCCATAACCATGGCCGCCGTAACGGGTCAGCATGGTTTTCAGAAAGACGTCCTGAGACAACAGCACCTGCGAGCCGAAGCCGTGCTCGATCAGAGCGACGATGGCCCGCGCGTTTTCTTCATCGCTGGGCGACTGCGCGTGCTCGTCGGCGAAGTAGTAACCCATGCCGATCATGTCGTATTCCAGAAACGCGCCGCGTGCCGCCAGCGCATGCTGATACGCAGGGTCGCTGTGGCTAGGGTTCATGTGGCACAGCACCGTATGGCGCAGGTCGGCGCCTTCAGCCTCAACGATGTCCAGTACCCGGTGGCCGAGGCGCTCCCAGCCAGGCAGGTGCACCGAGAGCGGCACGCCGGTCGCAGCACTTGCACGGGCTGCGGCGCGCAGTGATTTTTCTTCGTCAGCCGTGAACGCGGCAGAAACACCAATCTCGCCGATCAGGCCGGCAATCACCTCGGGCTTCTCTTCACCGCCGCCCACGTCATGAATGATCTGCTCCGCCAGTTGTTCAACCGAGCGTTCGTGCACGTAATGCGGGTGCGAGGGTTCCAGATAGAAACCGGCACCCATGATGATATTCAAGCCGGTCAGACGGGAAATCCGCTGCAAGGCCTGCGGGTCGCGGCCGATGCCCAGATTGGTCGGATCGACCACCGTTTCCCCGCCCAGCGCCCGGTACTTCAGCAGTTCTTCGCACGCGAGGTCGACATCGAACAACTGACAATTGTCGCGGCTGACCAGCGGGTTCATGTGCAGCTCGCCGAGCAGTTCGATGCTCACCGGGCGCTCGGCCAGGTGCCGTTCGCCGCAGCAACTGGGTGCGACCCATTTGCCCGATGCGTCGAGCAGAATGTGTTCGTGCATCAAAGTGACGCCAAGGCGCTCGACTGGCATTGGCCCCAGCACCGTCATGGCATGGCCGCTGTCGACGCCGAGTGGAAGGGGGGAAGGATGACGAAACAGGCTCATGCTCCAGCCCTCCCGAGTGGGCGGCCGGTACGTAGAATGCGTGTGTTCAGCCAGATCGCCAGCAGTACGATCAGGCCCGTGGCGATTTGCGTGTAGAACGGTGAGACGTGGGCCAGAATCAGCCCGTTCTTGATCGCTGCCATGGTCAGTACCCCCAACAGTGTGCCGACAATCGTGCCGAAGCCACCGAACAGGCTGGTGCTGCCGAGGACCACGGCGGCAATCACTTCCAGTTCGAAACCTTCGCCCTGATTCGAGGAGCCACTGCCCAGCCTGGCCGTGACGATCATGCCCGCCAGGGCGGCGGCCATGCCACTGAGCATGTAGACCCGCAGCAGCACCCCGCGATGATTCACCCCGGCACGGCGCACGCTTTCAGCGTTGGCACCGATACCCGTGAGGTAGCGGCCAAAGCGCATTTTGCCGAGCACCAACACCCCGCCCAGTGTGACCAGCAAGGCCAGCCAGGCGGTCAGCGGCACGCCGAGAAACCAGCCGCGACCCAAGGCCAGAAACGCTGCTTCCTCGCGTGGAACGGGGATCGAATAGCCTTGCGTCAGCAGCATCGCCAAGCCACGAATAATGGTCAGGGTGGCCAGGGTGACGATAAAGGCCGGGATGCCCGCGTAGGCGATGAAGTAGCCGTTCAGCGCCCCGATCATCGCGCCGACGGCAAGCCCGCCGAGCAGAACCAGCGGCCAGGGCAAATGCCAGGCATTGAGTGCCATGGCTGCCAGCGCACCGACCAGCGCCAGGGTCGAGCCAACGGACAGGTCGATGCCGCCGGTGGTGACCACCAGCGTCATCGCCACCGCGACAATCAGTAACGGCGCGTTTTGCCGGATAACGTTGAGCAGGTTGGCACCGCTTAAAAAGTTATCGGTCACCAGCGCGAACAGCACAAAGCACAGGGCGAAAAACAGGCCGATGCTGACCACGCCGGGAAAGTCGTGCAGCAGGCGCTTGAACAGCGACTGCGGCAGAATGCGTTGGCGCGTGAGATCGAGCGTTTTCATGGCGTCATATCCTTTCAGGCGCTAGCGGAGCGGGCAGTGAATTTGTGCCCGACGATGAGTTCGACGACCTCGTTGAGGTCGGTGTCGGCGATCCTTCGCTCGGCCAGATTGGCGCCGTCATACATCACCATGAGGCGGTCACAGACCAGAAACAGGTCCTGCAACCTGTGGGTGATCAGAATCACGCTGACGCCTTGGCGGCTGATGGTACGAATCAACTCCAGCACCGCTTCGACTTCGGCTACCGCGAGGGCAGCGGTGGGCTCGTCCATGATCAGAACCTTAGGCCCGAAGGCGGCCGCGCGGGCAATCGCAACGGCCTGGCGCTGGCCACCGGAAAGGTGTCGTACCTGCGCGCGGGTATCCGGAATGGTGATGCCCAATGCTTCAAGAATCTGCCGTGCTTCGCGGTGCATGCGCGTCTCATCGAGCAATGGCACGCCGAGCACGCGGCGCATCGGTTCGCGGCCCATGAAGAGGTTTCCGGCCACATCGACGGTGTCACACAGCGACAGGTCCTGATACACCATCTGGATATGGCAGCGCTGTGCATCTGCCGGACCGCTGAAACTGACTTCCTCGCCATCGATGGCGATTCGTCCGCTGGTGGGTAACTCCGCACCTGACAGAATCTTGGTCAGCGTGGATTTGCCTGCGCCGTTGTCGCCCACCAGCCCCAGCACTTCACCGGGCTGCAACAGCAGGTCGACACCGCGTAACGAGGCTATCGAGCCATAGTGTTTAGTGATGGCACTCATCTGTACCCGAGGCACTTCGCCAGGCGTCTGCATGCTGAGCCCCTTATTTGAATTCGGCGCGATAGGCTGCCAGGTTGGCTTTGGTCACCAGCGTGACGGGAATACTCTGTTCGCGAGCCACGGTTTTTCCGGACAACAGTGCCAGTGCCGACTCCACCGCCGTCTTGCCCATGGCCTGCGTGTTCTGTTGCACCACCACCGCGACAGAGCCGTCATCCAGACCCTGCACTGCCTGAGAGGACAGGTCCCACCCGAAAATCCTGACCCGCTCGCCCGCACCTTGCGACATGCTCGCGGCAACCGAGCCAATCAGGGCGGGTTCGCCAGTGGCATAAATGATCTGCAGATCAGGGTTGGCGGTCAGCAGGTTTTCCGCCGCCGCCTGGGCGGTGTCCTGCACATTGTTACCGTCGACGGTATTGACGATCTTCGCCTGGCTGGCGGTCTTTGCCAGGCCCTCGCGGAAACCGTCCAGACGCAGATTCTGTACATAAGAGCCGAGGGCTCCGACCACGCCGATGCTGGCCTTGCCCGCCAGTTCGCGGTTGATGTATTCGCCGGTGTACTGGCCGATCTGTCGGGCTGCCTCGCGGTTATCCACGCCGACCTGTACGGCATTGTCGCCATTAATCACAGCGTCGATTGCCACCACCGGGATTCCCGCCTGCGCAGCTGCGGTGACCGCAGGTTTGATACCGTTGACGTCGATGGCGCAGACCAGAATGGCGTCGACCTTGTCCTGAATATAGGCCTCGATGGCGTCGTTCTGGGCTGACGGATTGTCGTTGGCGTTGAACACCACCAGCTCTGCTCCGGCAGCTTTCGCCGCAGCCTGTGCGCCCTGGGTAATCTGGGTGAAATACAGCGCCTGCTGGTTGACCTGTACCAGAGCCAGACGTTTGCCGGTCTGGGCCTGAATGATGGTTGACAACGCCAAGGCCAGAACAGCGCCGAGGGTCAGGGTGAAACGCTTGCTAAAACGCAGCATTGCCATCCTCCTAGTCTGTTTGCCGGTGCGGCAAATCAGATCGGTAAACCGGTTTACCAGTCGTTTCAAAAAAAAGACAAATGAGCTTTGTCTTCAGGTTTGAGAACTGGAGAAAGCAGATTGTGTGCCATTTTTTTCACGATCCTGGCCAGTCACCGTACGTCCTTGATGCGCCACAGTTTTCCGCAATCATCGGCTTTTCAGGATGCCGATGGCAGTGCACCGATTTAAGGCCGGGTGTTACTGGTTGCCCCGCAATCAGTCACTGCGCGTTGCTACCGTGCCCCGGCAGATCAACTCTACGGGTACGCGCACGACGTCCTGTGTACAGTCGCCGCCCGCCATGCGCTGCAGCAGTTGCGCCACACCGAGACGGCCAAGCTCTCTGGAGGACTGGCGGATGGTACACAGCGGCGGGGTCAGCAGGCTGGCGTAGACGGCGTCGTCGAAACCCACCAGCGACATGGCACCGGGCACGCTGATATTGCGCTCACGCAGGACATCGAGTACGCCCAGAGCGATGAAGTCACTGGCGGCGAAAATCGCCTCTGGAGGGTGGGGCAGGGTGAGCAACTGAGCGGTTGCGATACGCCCGAACTCACGGCTGTAATCCCCGAAGCACAGGTATTCCGGCACCTCTGCGATGCCCGCCAGCGCCAGCGCTTCCCGGTAGCCGGCATAGCGCTCGCGGGCACTCATCAAGGCCGACGGCCCGGACACATGAGCGATGCGTCGATGGCCATGGCGGATCAGATAGTCAGTCGCCAGGCGACCGCCCTGATGGTTGTCGGCGAACACTTTGGGCTGCGACGTGCCGGGAACATCTTCGTCGAGCAGAATGATATTGCGGTAGCTCATCAGCTGGCTGGCCAGCGTGCCGTCGTCCGGACGGTTGCTGACCAGTAGCAAACCATCGACGTTACGTGAATCCAGCCAGCGCACAAAGGTGCTTTCACGTTCAAGCAGGTTGCGGGTGACACACAGCACCAGGTTATACCCGTTGGCGGACGCCTCTTCCTCGGCCGCGTCTGCCAGCTCGGCAAAAAACGGGTTGGCGATGTCCGGCAGCACCAGACCGATGGTCTCACTGCCGCCTTTGCTCAGGCGTCGGGCCAGACTGTTGCCCCGGTAGTCCAGCGCCTTGATCGCCGTGTCGATACGTTTCGCGGTCTCCGGCGGCAGGCTGATACTTCGATTCAGGTAGCGCGACACCGCAGCCTTGGAAAGGCCGGCATGGTTGGCGACATCCTGAAGTGTTACGGGTCTGGTCATGGCGGTCGGATTTTATACCTGAAAAACGAAGCATTGACGTGAGGTGCCGGTATCTTCTCATGCGTGCCCGAACAGCCCGACGATTTTCTCTGCGGGTGACGTCGAAAAAATCCATGTGGGGCGTTGGTCTGCCAGATCTCGTTAACCTTTTGCACGTTGGCGACACGCTCTGCTCGGGCAAATGTGTGCGGTCTGGAGCTTTTAGTGCGTCACTGAATATGGCGCATTATGTATATGTTGTCGCATGACTTATGTCTGATCACTTCACACACTACGATCACGCAAGTAGCTTAGGTATTCATTGGATTGGCTTTAAGACATTCGCCACGAATGTCGATCACTTACAGTGATGGTTCTCCATTGAAGAAGTCCCTCTTGTTTGCTTAATGGAACCGCACAGCACACTGCGACACTCATTTACTCAATTTTCCAGTAAATGCGGGCGATGAGTGTTTGCGATGAATGCCATTCAGCCAATTATAAGCTCTGCTTATTTTCAATATTCTCTCGGTGATAGCGACTGGCTGCTTTCTCGGGTCTCTTCATTATCAGCAGGCTTTATCCATGAGTGGATCAACCCGAAAAGTGGCTATTTGCCTTGTGAGTATCGGCTGATGGCGTTCGAGTCTGATAACAGTCCTGATGCCTGTAACTCCAGGGACGAATGTTCATCGCGTGCCGCAAGACGAACGTTCAGGAGGGCTTAATGATAAATCCCGTAAAACACAATTTCAGTCACCTTGGGTTTTCAAACGCTCAAAGTACCTCGGCACTGGGGCCTGTCAGTAATAAAGTGCCCAACTTTGTTTCGCGAGGGCGAGGCAAGGGAGTTCCAGTGGAGCAATTCAATACTGTTGAAGAGTGTCGTTTGGCGGGGCGGCAGGACAGCGTACTGGATTCGATAGACGGCAAAGAGTTCATGCGACTGCTGCAGAAGTACACGGCCTCTGAAACAACCGAAGAAGAATTTGCGGATCTGAGGGCCGCCATACCGCGCTACTCCATTGAGTTGGCCGAGTCGGATCACCCTAAAGTGCTTTATCGGGGGATATCTCTGGATGATGAGACTGCGTCGCTGTTACTGAATACCTCCAAGGGTTACCGCAGTCGCGAAATAGCCCATGGTCTTATTCACGGCCTGCGCGTGGTTAAAGGCGTTTACACCGCGACCGGGGTGGCCAGTGCCTCGACAGTGTCAGCCGTTTCGCAAGGCTTTGCGCTGGTGAACGCGAACAGGAAAAAAGAAACACCGGTTCTTTTTGTACTGAAAGCGATGCCTGCCGTTCCCGCGCTCAACCACAGTGGTGCGAAGGGGGTGACACTCAGTGAGAGCCGGTTGCCGTTATCGGTGGCCAGCAAGAGTGAACATGAAGTCATTCTGGATATCACCAACCGGTACGAAATTACGCAGGCTCGCCGGAGCGGTGAGTTCATTGTCGTCGACATGACGGTTTTAGGACGGTCCAAGAGGGGAGGTGAATTCGCTCTCGTCGAGACTGACAAATGGAAACAACTCTCTGGCGCCAAGGGCTCTAATCCAGGTGGATTGTTTCAAGCGCCCAATGGCGTTAAGTGGTATGTGAAAACCAACCCGTCTGCCAATAGGCTTCGAAACGAGGTGCTTGCCTCCAGGCTGTACCGTGCCGCAGGAATCGATGTTCCTGACATAGAGCTGGCGTCCCGCAAAGGCAAGCCCGCACTGATTTCAAAACTGATAGTAGGGAACCCCAAAGACCTCGATACGCTGGCAAAAAATAGCCAGTTGAAGTGCGGCTTTGCTGTGGATGCCTGGCTGGCGAACTGGGATGTCATCGGTCTGACGGGGGACAATGTCATCTTCAATCACCGTAACAAACCTGTGCGCATCGACCTTGGCGGCGCGCTGGTTTTCCGCGCCCAAGGGGAGCACAAGGGTAATCAGTTCGGTACCACGCCCATGGAACTGGTCACGATGCTGTCTCGTGAAGACAATTCGTCCAGTCGCGTCTTTCGGAACATCGAGCGTAATGACATCCGCGAGGGTATTGCAGCGATAGAAAAAATACCGGATGCGCGTATTGCCGCACTTTGCGCAGAGCACGGTCCTGGCAATCACAGCGAACGCATTGAGCTCGGTAAAAGACTGATCAGTCGGAAGAAGTGGCTGGTCGATATGAAGCAGACGCTTCCTTATATTCATCGCCAAAAGAACGAGCGCGGCAATGTTGTCACTGTTAAAAATCCCACGTCTCCCAGCGCTTTGGATACGTGGCGTGATCGATACGCCACAGCCGTTTTTGTACCCCACAGCGCTGTACGTGGCAGCATGAACAACCTGCCGTTCAGATCATTTACGCCCCCCAACACAATGGATGGCTGGCGCCGATTTACAACCCGGGCGGTCAACTTCACAGAGCCGGAATTTAAGCGTTCCCAGCACCTTGCTCCCGCCAGTGGAGCGATCATTTTTGAGCCCGACGGCAGGGTGTGGATCACCGAGCCGACCAATCACCCGTTCGGCGCAACGCACGCTTTTCCCAAGGGAAAGCAGGAAGCCGGTTTGAACTTGAGGACCAATGCACTCAAGGAAGTCTACGAAGAGACGGGGCTTCTGGTGAAGTTCCACGGCTTCATCGGTGACTACGACCGAACAACATCCCGAACTCGTTATTACCTTGCCAAACGGATCGATGGAACACCGTCCGATATGGGCTTTGAATCTCAAAGCGTCAAGCTGGCAAACATTACCGAGGCCAAAAGACTGCTACCCAACGCCGTGGATATTGCCATCTTGCGAGACGCAGAGCGGGCTTATCTAAAGGGCCCCTTTTAATGAATCTCCCTCTGCTTGAGCGCTGACAGACGATAAAGAGGATTTCTGAAGCCCTGCACAAAAACCCGTTCACCCAAACGCGTTACCTCCACAAAAAGGAGTAATGAAATGAGTATGAATACCTCTGTAAGCAACAACAGCCCGGGGTGGTCCCCTGTTTCATCGGGCAACCAGGCTCCGAGTCCGGACTATTCAGGTAAATCGTCGAGCAATGCCGTGCACTTTCTTCCTCCGGAAAGTACCCGGCACGCGCCGAACACGGTGAGTTGGGGGAATGGCGCGCCGACAACCGCCACCGCCGGGAATGGACGAGTAGGAGGGGGCGATCAAAGTGACTTGATCGAGGCGTTGACGACGCTGATTCAGGCGCTGCTGAAACGCTTGCTCGGTGATTCTTCCGCAAGTAACTCTTCTGCAAATAACCCTTCCGAGAACCCGTCCCCTGCTTCGTCCGGGCCAGGTCGAGCTTCTGCTTCTACCGGCGGCGCTGCCAGTTCGACGCCAGACTCAGGACTGTCTGAGCAGTCAAATCAAGCCCAACCGTTCAATAACACTGGCTTGGGTTCTCATGGCGGCGCGAATACGGTTCCTGACCGAATTGCGTCTCCTGAGGCAGCGCAAAAAATGGTCGAAGATGTGAAAAATGCCGGAGGGGAAACACTTCGCATCCAGATGACCCATGACCAGATCAATGACCCGGCGCAAATGGCCAAGCTCAAGGCGATGGTCGATGCCGGCGACAAACAAGGGGTCAGGATTCAGTTTACGTTTCGTGACAACGCCAATGGCGGTGGTGGCAACGTCTTGTCCGGCGACAAGCTCCGACAAGCCGCCGACGATGTCAAAAACGTGGTATCTGCCCTTGGAAACCATCCGAGTTTTGTACTCGATACGTTCAATGAGGGCGGCAAGAGTGCCACTCAAGATTGGGCCGATATGCAGAGCACGCTGATCAAGTCAGCCCGCGACGCAGGTTACAAAGGCGACATCGTGGTGGAGGACAGCAATTGGGGTGGTGGTCTGACAGCCGGCGGGGAAAGCGGACTGGTCAAATACGCTGATCAGTTGAAAGCCGCCAACGGCAGCAATAACCCTGGCCTGATCGGCAGCATCCATGAGTACGCCAGCGGTGCCGATGCCTCCTCGCGTCTGTCATCGGAGATCAAGGCGCTTACGAGCGCGGGCTTCAAGCCGCAAATCGGTGAAGTCGGCAACGCCAACTGGACCGGAGGCGGTAACTTCGAACAGCGCGACGGCGCCAACCAGGCCGTGAAAGACAACATGGGCGCCCTGAAAGCGGCCGGTGCCGATGTGCTGCCATGGATGGACCAGTTCGAGAACGGCAAGATCAAACACGATGTCGGTTTCTCGAAAGGCGATCAGTTTTCCTGATCCTGTTTCATGGAACCTGATGTGCCTGTTGACCACTCAGCGGGCAGCTATCTGCGAGGTCGTCAACGACCAGTGCAGAGCGGCGAGTTGGAGAGATTGCGCAGAGGCTGCGCTATCTGCGCAACCCCCTTTTTTCATGACCGATAAGTAGCAGGTATAAAAGCTATGCCTATCAACAGACCCGCCTTCAATTTAAAACTCAATACGGCAATTGCCCAGCCGACTGTGAAGAAGGATGCAGGTGCAGAATTGCGCCGTTTGAATCAGAGCGAAGTGCGTGCCAACACACAGACACGTTTTGCCGTTAATCACCGTGCCCCCACTTATGACGTCGCGCAAAGCGCGCTGGGCGAAAATCACGGTGGCTGGACTGCCGCCAATCATTTCAAGATGACGGGGTCTGAAGTCTTCATCCATATGGATCGCCTGGAGCCGAACTGCAAGGGAGAGTTTGCCGGAGACAAGATCCACCTCAGCGTGGCGCCTGAGGATGTACCGAACGCATTCAATGCGATAGGCAAAATACTGCAGGCGAGCGACAGCCCGGTGGACTCGTGGAAAGTGACTGACATGAAGTGCCTGCAGGCAGAGATGCCAGCGGCAAAGCAGCGTGTGGCGCTGGGCGCTCAGTTCACAATCTACGCCAAGCCTGACCGTGCAGATAACACCTACAGCCCAGAGTACATGGGCAAAATGAGGGGGATGATCAGCAGTATCGAACAGGAGTTGAGCTCCGCCGGTGTGAGGCAGAGCAGCCATCGCCCGGACTCCGATGTCTCCCCTGGGCACTGGAGCTATGCGTCTTACCGCAATGAGCATAAAAGCAACCGATCAGGGACTTCCAATCAGCACAGGAACCTGGAGGCAGAGCCTTTTTTCCAGTTGGTCTCATTCTCTGACGGGGCTTCAGGGTCATCCAGGTCCAGCGCTGGCCATCAGGCTTTGCTGACACCATCGTGGGCCCGATAAGGCTGTTTTTCTGAGCGCTGCCGTGCGCCCGGGGTTTCTGTCGTGATACGTGGGTGTCGAAAGAAACGCTGGCTGCACGGCTACAGCTTCGGTTTCACCGGTGCAGGATCACCTGATGAATCTCCTGCAACGGGATGATTCGCTGCGCCGCGTTCAGTTTGATCGCTTCCTTGGGCATGCCGAATACCACGCAGCTGGCTTCGTCCTGAGCCACTGTCGCGCTGCCGGCGTCGAGCATTTCCTTGAGCCCGCGTGCGCCGTCGTCGCCCATGCCAGTCATGATGATGCCGGTGGCGTTCTTGCCGGCGAATTTGGCCACCGAACGGAACAGCACGTCCACCGAAGGACGATGGCGGTTGACCAGCGGGCCGTCGATGACCTGGACGTGGTAGTAGGCGCCGCTGCGCGTGACCATCATGTGTTTGCCGCCGGGGGCGATCAACGCGAGGCCGGGCAGGATGCGGTCGTTGTTTCTGGCCTCGCGCACCTCGATCTGACTCAGGCTGTTCAGGCGTTCGGCGAACGATGCGGTGAATTTTTCCGGCATGTGCTGGACGATGACCATGCCGGGACAGACGCGGGGCAGGGCCGTCAGAACCGCTTCAAGTGCCTGTGTACCGCCTGTCGAGGTGCCGATGGCGACGATGCGTTCAGTGGTCTGTGCCATGGCATGGCCGCTGGCAGCCGGCAAAATGGCATCGGCGGTCAGTTTGCTGGCCGGGGTCAGCACCGGGGCGGCGGTGCGCTTGCCGAGGTTCCTGACGTTGGAGTTGGCTGCTGCGCGTACTGCTGCAACCAGCTCGGCAGCCGAATCGATGAGGAAGTTCTTCAGGCCGGTGGTGGGCTTGGTGATGATTTCCACCGCCCCGGCAGACAGCGCCTGCAATGAGGTTTCCGCGCCTTTCTGGGTCAGCGACGAGCAGATCACCACCGGTGTCGGCCGCTCGCTCATGATCTTCTTGAGAAAGGTGATGCCGTCCATGCGCGGCATTTCCACGTCCAGCACAATGACGTCCGGCCATTCCTGAGCGAGCTTGCTCATGGCGAATATCGGGTCTGACGCCGCACCCATCACGTGAATATCGGGGGTGTCGTTGAGAATGGCCACCAGTACCTGGCGTACCACGGCCGAATCATCGACCAGCAGTACGCTGATTTTTTTGTTTGGCATCTTTTTCAATTGCTTCCATTGGTTGGTGCCTGACCCATACGTTTCCGTCCCACAGGTCGAAGATGATGCTGCGATGGCCGGTGCTGCCCAGATCCTGAGCCATCAGCTTCAAGCGGTGCTGTTCGGCCAGCGCAAGCGCCGCATGAACGTTGCTGTCAGCGACGTTCTGCATGTGCGGGTCATGGCGATGAGCTGGAAACATTTCGCCGCCGCCAAACAGTTTGACCTGATATTCCTCCGGCAGGGTGCCATTGGCCAGCGCATGGCGAATGAGTATTTCCATCGCTTCGTCAGCGTACCTGCCGTCCAGTGGCTGATGCCTGCGTATGCGCCCGGGCAGCATGAAGTGGCACATGCCGCCAATACGCCGCCACGGGTGCCAGAAGGTAATCGCCACGCATGAACCCAGCAACGTGCGCAGGCGAGTCGGCCGGGTCTGAAAGACCACTTCGCCAGGCCCCAGCACTATTTCGGCTACACCGACAGGCGTGTTCATGGTTTGCGGTAAATCGAAGGGGAGACCATTTTCAACATGTCATTTACACCGTTCAGGCTTTCTGAGTGGCTGATGATGAAATAGCCTCCTGGCTTGAGACGCGGGATCAACCGCGCCACCACTTTGCTTTTGGTTTCCTGATCGAAATAAATCATCACGTTGCGCAGGAAGATTACGTCGAACTCGCCCAGATCCGGCAGGGTGTCATTGAGATTGACCTGCACGAAACTGACCCGGCTGCGCAACGACTTGTCGATCAGGAAGGTCCCTTCCTGGCGACCTATGCCTTTCAGACAGTATTTGAACAGCAAAGGTTGCGGTAACGTCTCGGTGCGTTCCATGGGGTAGTGACCGCTGCGCGCCTTGCTCAGCACGCGGGTACTGATGTCCGAACCGACCACTTCCCAAGAGGTTGTGCCCAGTTGTTCGGCCAGGGTCATGGCCAGGCTGTAGGGCTCTTCGCCAGACGAACTGGCAGCGCTCCAGATACGGAACATTTTGCCGTGCGTGACCTTGGGCAGCACCTGCTGACGCAGAAAATCGAAGTGCTTGGGTTCGCGGAAGAAATACGTTTCGTTGGTGGTCAGCAGGTCCAGCGCCACTTGCAGCTCGCCGTTGCGCTGATCGTTCATGATCAGCTTGAAATACTCGCCATAGTTGTCCAGCTCGTAATGCTTGAGACGCTTGAACAGACGGCCGGCGACCAGCGCTTTCTTGGCCAGCGTCAGTTTGATGCCCGCAGCGTTGTACAGCCAGTTCTGGAACTGGCCGAATTCGCGATCGGTGAGCGACGCTGTATCAGGCATGTGCAGACCTCACGTCGCATCGACGTCGGGCGGCAGCGACTGGCTTGCCTCGGCAAGGCTGGACATTTCATCGATGGACAACACGCGGTCGACCTCAAGAACGATCACGAACTTGCCGTCGACCTTGGCCATGCCGCTGATGAAGTCGGCGCGAATTCGCGCACCGAAGTTCGGCGGCGGCTCGATCTGCGACGCCGGAATCTCCAGCACCGCCGAGACATTGTCGACCAGCAGACCGATGTCCTGCGGCTGGCCGTCCTCGCTGTTGGCCTCGATGATGATCACGCACGAACGCCGAGTGATATCCGAGTTCTGCCGCCCGAAGCGCGCCGACAGATCGACCACCGGCACCACCGCGCCGCGCAGATTGATCACCCCGCGTACGAAGGCGGGCATCATCGGCACCACCGTCAGGCTGCCGTACTCGATGATTTCCTTGATGCCCAGAATGCCGATGGCGAACATCTCGCCACCGAGCATGAAAGTCAGGTACTGCGCCTCTTCTTCGACCGTCGCTGCGGTCTGCCGAGTCGTGACCAATGAGCCCATGTCGTTCTCCCTTGGAGTCTCTATCGAAGCCGGCAATCAGAAACGGGTAAATTCCGATTCGTCCGGGGCGCCCGACATGCTTTGCGCAAATGCCTTGCGCGGAGCCTGCTGTGGAGGGCGCGGAGGCTGACGGTTCGGGCTGTTGCGGCTGTCGAACGTAGCGTTCTGCGCGACGGCCCGTGGCGATGCGTCGAGGGTGAAGAAACTCATGGCCTGTTGCAGTTGTTCGGCCTGGCTGCTCATTTCTTCAGCTGTGGCCGCCAGTTCTTCGCTGCTCGATGCGTTTTGCTGGGTGACCTGGTTGAGCTGGGTCATGGCAGTGTTGATCTGCGCCACACCGGCTGCCTGCTCTTCCGACGCGGCACTGATTTCCTGCACAAGGTCGGAGGTCTTGTTGATCGAGGGCACCATCTCGTCCAGCAACTTGCCGGCCTTCTCGGCCATGTCCACGCTGCTCGACGACAACTCGCCGATTTCCTGCGCGGCCACCTGGCTGCGTTCGGCCAGCTTGCGCACCTCGGCGGCCACAACCGCAAACCCCTTGCCATGTTCGCCGGCACGCGCGGCTTCGATGGCAGCGTTGAGGGCGAGCAGGTTGGTCTGGTAAGCGATGTCGTCGATGATGCTGATGCGCTGGGCGATTTTCTTCATCGCCACAACGGTCTGCTGAACCGATTCGCCGCCATCGGTGGCCTCCTTGGCGGCCTTGCTGGCCATGCCATCGGTGACTTTGGCGTTCTCGGTGTTCTGGTTGATGCTGGCGCTCATCTGCTCGACCGACGCGCTGGTCTCTTCGACGCTGGCGGCCTGCTCGCTGGTGGCCTGGCTCATCGACTGAGCGGTGGCGCTGACTTCTTCCGAGGCACTGGCCAGGTTGTCGGCGGCATTACGCACTTCGCCGATGATGTGCGACAGCTTGCCGACCATGTTGCGCATGGCGTTGAGCACCATGCCGGTCTCGTCCTTGGAACCGTGGCCGATGTGGGCGTTGAGGTTGCCCTCTGCCAACTGCTCGGCGGCCGTTGCAGCCTCTTTCAGCGGGCGGGAGATGATCCGGGCGATGAACAGCGCCAGGCCGAGACCGATCAACAAGGCTGCAACCAGCACGACGACGATCGAGATGCGTGCGTTTTCGTACAGCGTGGTGCCTTTGTCACCAGCAGCAGTCGCCCCGGCGTCGTTGAGCTCGACCATTTTTTGCAACTGACTGGTCACTTCGTCGAAATGCGTTTTGGACTCGCCCTTCAGCAGCGCTCGTGCCTGGGCTTCGAGGCCCTGACGGGACATGTCGAACAACTCGTTGCTGCTCTTGAGGTACGCAGCCCATGTCGAGGTAACGCCATTGAACAGTTGGCGATCTTCGTCACTGACCACCAGCTTGTCATAGGTGGCCAGGCGGGTTTCGAATTGTTTGCGAGAGTCCGCTGCTTCAAGCTCCATCTGCGCCTTTTCCTGGGCGGTGTCGGCTGCAATGTGGCGGTTTTCCTTCAAGCGATAGTTGGCGGCGAAGAAGCGCATGCCCGAAGCAGCACGCATGGACGGCATCCAGTTTTCCTTGATGTCCTGAGCGGCCTGGTTGACCTGGCCGAGCTGGATGATGGCAAAGACTCCCATGGCCGCGGTCAACGCCAGAACCACCAGAAACGAGGTAATCAGCTTGGTGGAAATCTTCAGATCGTAGAACCATTTCATTGAAGTAACTCCTTGGGAATTGCGAATCCGTCAGCGAGAAGTGGGCAACAGGGATTGAGGCGCCTGGGTCGAGCGGGCCTCCATTTGTACGATCTGGTTAAGCAGGGCGGGTATGTCGAGAATCAACGCCACCGCGCCGCTGCCCAGAATCGTCGAGCCGCTGATGCCGCGCAGCGCGCCGAACAGCTTGCCCAGAGGTTTGATAACGGTTTGGAACTCGCCAAGCAGGTCATCGACCACCAGACCGGCCTTGTGCTCGGCGTAACGCACCACCACCACGTTCTGGCGCCTGGCGGCCGGGCCTTCATGATTGAAGTGGTCACGCAGGTAGACCAGCGGCAGCACTTCGCCACGCAGGTCCAGGTAGCCGCTGTCGCGGGTCAACTGCCGGTTGTGTTCGTCCAGCTCGATGCATTCCTGCACCATGTCCAGCGGGATTACGTACGTCGACTGATCGATACCGACCAGAAAACCGTTGATGATCGCCAGCGTCAGCGGCAGGCGGATGCGCACGATGGTGCCCTGACCGGGCTGACTGTCCAGATCCACCGTGCCGCGCAGCAAGGTGATGTTGCGCTTGACCACGTCCATGCCGACACCGCGCCCCGAAAGGTTGGTGACGGCCTCGGCAGTGGAAAAGCCTGGCTCGAAAATCAGGTTGTAGATTTCCTGATCGGTGAGGCTTGCGCCGGCCGCCACCAGTCCGCGTTGCTGGGCCTTGTCGAGGATGCGCTCGCGGTTGAGTCCGGCCCCGTCGTCGGCGATTTCAATGACGATGCTGCCCGAGTCGTGGTACGCGTTGAGGCTCAAATGACCTTTGGCCGGTTTGCCTGCTGCGCGACGTGCTTCGGCGCTCTCGATGCCGTGGTCCATGGAATTGCGCAGCAGGTGCATGAGCGGGTCGCCGATCTTTTCGACGACGGTCTTGTCCAGTTCGGTCTCCGCACCATTGATGATCAGGTCAATGTCCTTGCCCAGTTCCTGGCTGACATCGCGCACCACACGGCGGAAGCGATTGAAGGTATCGCCGATGGGGATCATGCGCAGGTGCAGCGCGCCATCCAGAATCTGCTCGACCAGCCCCGATACGGTGGAACTGGCTTCCTGAAGCGGGTCGTTGTCGCACGACTTGGCCAGCAGGCTGGCACCAGCGCTGGCAATGACCAGCTCGCCGACCAGATTGATCAACTCGTCGAGCTTGTCGGCGTTGACCCGCACATAGCGGCCATCCTTGTTTTTCTGCTCGCTGGCCGAAGAAGGGCGCTCTACAGCGGTTGCCGTTGCCGTTGCCGTTGCCGTTGCCGTTGCGGGCGTACGAGGCACTGCACGCTGATCGCCCAGCAGTTCGCCGCTGGCCACCAGAGGGCTGTGCTCGGGCTGTGAGACCAGTTCGGTGCCGGTAGGCTCGAGGTGGTCTGGCGTCTCGTTCACCGGGGTGATTTCCACGGCGCAGTCTTCACGCACGAAATCGAAGACTTCGTTGATCGCGGCGTGCCCGGCAGCAGAGCGGAAATCGATCTCGAAGCCCAGGTGGCAGGATTCCGGGTCCCACGCTTCCAACGCCGGGATGCTGTCGGTGACGGTGGTGACCTGAACCATTTGCCCCAGCGTATTGAGGTAACGCAGGAACGACAGCGGGTCCATGCCGTTGCGAAACACATCCACGCCAAAACGCAGCGAGATATGCCATAGCACTTCGGCAGCCTGTTCATCGATCACACTCGGCGCTTGCGCCTCGTCAGCAGGCTGGGCATTGCCCGGCGTCTGATAGACCTGTAACGCCTGACGCAGCGCCGCTTCGCGTTCCAG
>Ga0105244_10000180_pt1 | contig 64168 bp, 45 predicted proteins | sample KBSM44metaG_FD_80423 | JGI IMG/M metagenome (GOLD analysis project Ga0105244, IMG submission 80423) | Miscanthus rhizosphere microbial communities from Kellogg Biological Station, Michigan, USA - KBS M4-4 metaG | ecosystem: Host-associated > Plants > Roots > Rhizosphere > Soil | place...
ACTACCAGGATGCTGTGCTCCATGGTCCCCTCCCGCTGCGATATTGAATGTAAGGCTGACGCGGGTTCCTTCCTCTTCGCGGCTGCTCAGGCTGACCGAGCCGCCAAAACGTTCCATGATGCGCTTGACCAGGGCCAGGCCTACACCGAGGCCACCCTGCTTGGTGGTGAAGAACGGCTTGAACACCATCCGTTCCTGTTGTTGGCTCATGCCCTTGCCAGTGTCGGTGAGCACGAACTCGGCACGCTGGCCCTCCTGCACATTGACCTGCGCAGTCAGCATGCCACCCGCTGGCATGGCCTCCAGGGCATTGGAGAACAGGCTATTGAGAATCTGCGTAAGCTGTAGCGGCTGGCTGGCCACCCACTGCGCGTCAGGCCCTTCGAAATGGAACCGCACACCATTGCGCTCGATCTGCTGGACGAATGCCAGATGGGTATCCTCGATGGCCGCTACGAGGTCCACAGCCTCGGCCTCGTCGCTGACCGGGCGCAACGACACCAGCAGGTCACGCACCCAGCGCGACATGCGGTCCACCTGGCTGATGATGTCGGTGATGTTCTTCTGCGCTGCGGGGTTGGCGATTTCCTGGGCCAGCTCGGCGCTGGAACGGATATTGGCCAGCGGGTTGCGCAAGCTGTGGGCCACCGCCGAGGACATCTCGCCCAACGCCACGTAGGTTTCGCTGGCCACCAGCCGGTCTTGCTGCAGGTGCAGCATCTGCGCCGCTCGGCGCACGATCCAGAACAGCCCGAAATAGATCAGCGCCCCGCCCACCAGGGTCGAGGCCCAGATCAGCACATAGCCGCGCTGGATGCGCCGAATCAGGTCCTGCGGCTCCTTGTAGATTTCCACCATGGCCAGCACCTGCTCGCCCTGGCTGTCGAACAGCGGGATGTAGTTCTCGATGAACAGGTAGCGCGGTTCACGCTGAAACTTCTGCTCTTCGCGATCATCCTCGGCCTTGTGGTAGCTGGCCGACACGGCCTTGCGCGAGCGGAATGCACGGTCGAGGTCGCCATCGGCTTCTATCCGCTTGCCGATCAGCTCGACATTGGTGGACCAGACAATGGTGCGGTCGCGGGCATAGACATTGGCCAGCAAGGTGTCCGGCAGGTGCTCGACATGGTCAAGGAACTCGACCCGGGTCGCTTCGGCCAGCGCCGGGGTGAATTGCAGGTGCTGCAAGTCCAGGCGCGGGTCCAGCAACTCGCCCATGGTGGTACCCGGCGGTAGCTGCGAATGGCGCACCTCGGCTTGTGCCATGGCCTGAATGAACTGCGCGGTCAACATGGCATCGCGTTGCACGCTGTCGCGCACCACGAAGCGCGTCGAAACGTAGCCCAGCCCACCCGCCACCGAGGCAATGATGAGCAGGCTGATGACCGAAAACCAGCGCAGCAGGTTGAATTCACGCAAAGGAACGGCCAGACCGCTGGCGGTCGCATTGGCCTTGTCGGGCGCTTCGTTTTCCAGCATCTGCATCGCGTGGTTCCCGCGCAGGGCGTCCGTTCAGAATTGCATCAAGGCCAATGACCGTAGTCACCGATTTGCAATCCACCTGGGCAGCCGCAGCTGCCATTTGTCGCGTGTTGCGCTCCACAGATCACGTAGCAAAAACTTGGCCAGCGAAATAAGAAATAATCTTTTACTTATATTTCAATAATTTACGTTCGCTTTATTAACCAAAATGGAGAAAACTCTCCCCACATTTGGGTAATTTCCACCCAAAAAGCGTATTCTTTTATAAATCAATGAATTACCAGAAATTCTTAATGTAATTCAGAGCGTATTAGCCAAGCGAAAACTTAACGAAACCCGGGTGCCATGACCTTCGCTGCTGCTGAGTCGAACCGTTCCGCCGAAACGTTCCATGATGCGTTTCACCAGTACCAGCCCCACCCCCAGCCCACCCTGCTTGGTGGTGAAAAACGGCCGGAAGGCCATACGCTGCTGCGCTTCGTTCATGCCCTTGCCATTGTCGGACAAGCGCAGGGTCAGGCAGCGCCGGTTCTGGCGCACCACCTCGATACGCAGCCGCCCGCCATGCTCCATCGACTCCAGGGCATTGGCAATCAGGCTGCTGAATACCTGACGCAGTAGCGCCGGGTGCCCCAACACCTGCACTGCCGGTAACGGTTGCACGTCCAGGCTTACCCCATCGCGTGCCAGCGGCACGGCGTAGGTCTGCAGGCTTTCCTGCAATGCCTGGGGCAAATCCACCGCCACCGCCTCGTCGTTCAACGGGCGCAGTGACTGCAGCATCTGGCGAATCCACTGCGACATACGATCGACCTGGTTGATGATGTCGTTGACCTGGCGTTGCGCCGGGCCTTCATCGAACGCCTGGGCCAGTTCGGCACTTGAGCGGATACTGGCCAACGGGTTGCGCAGGCTGTGGGCCACCGCCGAAGACACTTCGCCTAGTGCCACGTAGGTTTCGCTGCTGATCAGCCGTTTCTGCTGCACCGCCAGCAACTTTGCGGCGCGGTGCATGATGCCGTACAGGCCAACATAGACCAGCGCGGCGCCGACGGTGATCGCCAACCAGATCAGGATCAAGCCATGCTCGATGCGCACGATCAGGTCATGGGGCTCTTTGTATATCTCGACCATTGCCGTGACCTGTTCGCCATCGGCATCGAACAGCGGTATGTAGTTTTCGATGAACAGCTGCTCGGGGGGGGTAATGAACTTTTGCTCGGCGCGGGCCTGCTCGAAGTTGTGATAGCTGGCCGAGACCCGCATCTTGTACTCGAATGCCCGCTCCAGGTCGTCGTCGGCGTCGATCAGCTTGCCGATAAGGGCCGGGTTGCTGGACCAGATCACCGTGCGGTCCGGGGCGTAGATATTGGCCAGCAGCATATCGGGCAGGTGGGCGATATGGTCAAGGAATTCACCGCGCGCTTTGCGCCGGGCATCCGGGTCGACATCGGGCAAGTTGCTGCGGTCGGTGCGCGGGTCGAGCAGTTCGCCCATGGTGCGCACATTGGGGATAGACACATGGCGCACTTCGGCATCGGCGATGGAGGTGATGAACTGCGCGGTTAGCAATGCATCGCGCTCGACGCTCTCGTCGATGATGAAACGGCTTGAAATCAGCCCCAGCCCAGCGGCCACCGACAGGATGATGGCCAGGCTGACCCAGGCGTACCAGCGCAGCAAATTGAACGGCTTGTGCGGGGCAGCCAGTTCGCTACCGGCGGGCACGTCAAGAGCGTCGGAACGAGGGGCGAGGTCCATGGTGGACTCCACTGCTGGGCACCTTCAGAAGGTTATAGCCCAGACTTGGGGAAACTATAGTATTAAATTAATAGCATCTGCCGAAGGGTAGTTGGGAGGTGCGTACTGTGCAGGCTAACTACAAAGGCGAATCAGCTGCCAACCCCTGCAACTTGCGATATTCCCGCAGTACTGTGGGCACATAACGCCGTGTCTCGGCGAACGGCGGCACGGCCCCCCTTCGCAATACGGCATCCGGTCCGGCGTTGTAGGCCGCCACGGCCAAAGTGATGTCGTTGTCGAACAGCGTGAGCATCTGCTTGATGTAGCGTGCCCCGCCCTGCACGTTGTCTTCCGGGTCCAGGCGGTCTTCCACACCCATTTCTCGGGCGGTATCCGGCATCAATTGCATCAACCCCACCGCCCCCGCCCGCGATCGGGCCTTGGGGTTGTACCCGGACTCGGCCTTGATCAGTGCATGCAGCAGCGCCGGCGGCACATTGTGAATGCGCGCCGCCGTCGCCACCACCTCGGCGTAAGGGCGACCCGTGATCATCTGCGCATTGGCCGGCCCGCCCTGGGCCAACGGCTCGGCGATTACCTTCTCATAGTGGCGCCCTGGTCGATGGACGTTGGTCAGTACATAGCCACCCTTGGCATCGATTGAGATGTACATATCGGCCTGGGCAGTACCTGCCGCCAGCCAGATCAAACCGAGGATGAGTCCACGCATGTCGGTCGCCTCTTCGTCGTGGCCCCCAATGTGGGGAAAATGCCCCGGAAAACCCGTGGACGATGACCACGACGCAAGCACTGTGCCGCTTCCTGTGCCGCATGGCGCAAGGCCCCGAGGCAGACGTGCACGGCTGTTGCATGGTGCCTGCCAACACGTGTCCCCATGCAGTGGAGGGCTTCACCATGCAGCGCAGAACCAACCCGCAACGTGGCTTCACCCTGCTTGAACTCCTGGTGGTACTGGTGGTGCTCGGCCTGCTGGCCGGCATTGTCGCGCCCAAATACTTCAGCCAACTGGGCCGCTCCGAAGCCAAAGTGGCGCGAGCGCAGATCGAGGGGCTGAGCAAAGCCCTGGACCTGTACCGCCTGGAGGTCGGCCACTACCCCAACAGTGAGCAAGGCTTGCAGGCACTGGTGGTTGCCCCCAGTGGCGAGACGCGCTGGACCGGCCCCTACCTGCAGAAGGCTGTGCCGCAAGACCCGTGGGGCCGCCCCTACATCTACCGGCAACCCGGCGAGAACGGCGGTGAGTACGACCTGCTGTCGATGGGCAAGGACGGCCAGCCGGGTGGCGATGGGGAAAACGCCGAAATCACCAGTTGGCAGTGAGGAGAACAACCATGCGCTACAGCCTCAAGGCCCTGGGCAGGCAGGGCGTGGTGCAGTTGCAGATCGACGCCGAAGACGCCGAGCAGGCTCGCCGCCAGGCCGTAGACCAGGGCCTGCGCGTGCTCAGCCTGCGCGGCAGCGGCGGCTCCTTGCGTGGTATGGCCTGGCGCCGCGAAGCAGCGTTTGACCTGGTGCTGTTCAGCCAGGAATTGTCGACCCTGCTCAATGCCGGCCTGCCGCTGATCGACGCACTGGAAAGCCTGGCAGAAAAGGCCCCTTCGCCTGCAACGCGCAAGGTACTGGCCGAACTGGTACGCCAGTTGTACGAAGGCCGCTCGCTGTCCCAGGCCCTGGGCCAGCAACCCTGTGTATTCCCGCCGCTGTATGTAGCGCTGGTGCAGTCCAGCGAGCGCACCGGCGCGCTGGGTGACGCCCTCGCCCGCTACATCAGCTACCGCCAACGCCTGGACCTTGTGCGGCAGAAACTGGTCGGTGCCTCGGTCTACCCGTTGTTGCTGTTGCTGGTGGGAGGCGGCGTGGTGCTGTTCCTGCTCGGCTACGTGGTGCCGCGCTTCAGCCAGGTATTCGAAGGCATGGGCACCGAGCTGCCCTGGCTATCACGGGTGCTGATGCAGATCGGCCTGTTCCTGCATGCCCAGCAATTGCCCCTGGCGCTGGGCACCGTCGGCGGGGTCACGGCGCTTTGGCTGTTGCGGCGTCATCCGCGTGTACGGCATTGGGCCTCCTGCCAGTTACGGCGCCTGCCAGCACTGCACCAGCGTCTGATGATGTACGAGCTGGCGCGCTTCTATCGCTCGCTGGGCATACTGCTGCAAGGCGGTATTCCCATCCTCACCGCCATGGGGATGGCCCGCGGCCTGCTCGGCAGCGCAGCAGCGCAGGGCCTGGCGCAAGCCAGCCAGCGGGTGGGCGAAGGGCTGCCCCTGTCCGATGCGCTGGAGGCCGGGCACCTGGTTACACCGGTATCGCTGCGCCTGTTGCGGGCCGGCGAGCAGTCGGGCAACCTGGGCGAGATGCTGGAACGCTGCGCCGACTTCCATGACCAGGAAATCGGCCGCTGGGTGGAATGGTTCGTCAAACTGTTCGAACCCCTGCTGATGACCTTCATCGGCTTGCTGATCGGCCTGATCGTGATCCTCATGTACATGCCGATCTTCGAGCTGGCCTCGAGCATTCACTGAAGCGCCAGGCCTAGGCTTTCGCGCAGTGTGGTGCCTTCATAAGCAGTGCGGTATACCCCGCGTTCTTGCAGCAAGGGCACTACTTCCTGGGTAAGCCGGCGGAACTGCCCTGGGTGGCCGATGTAGATGTTGAAGCCATCCAGCGCCCGCGCCTCGAACCATTCGGCCATCTTTGCCGCGACTGTTTCAGCCGAACCGACGAAAGCGCCCGGGCGCAGCTTACGCCCGTACTCCACCGCCTGTCGCAGGCTAAAGCCCTGCTCCCGTGCCTGGTCGGCGATGCGCTTGGCGTTGGTGAAAAAGCTGCTGCGCGCCTGTTCCAGGCTTTCTTGTGGGAAGGGTGCGTCAAGGTCGTACTGGCTGAAGTCATGCCAACCAAAATTGCGCCCGAACTCCTTGAGGGCCAGTTCGAAGCTGTGATCCTGCTGGTGGTAATGACGCTCGATCTCGCGGGCGTGTTCGTCGGTGTCGCCCACGTAGACCTCGGCGCCGGGCAAAACCAGCAATTGCTCCGGGTCGCGGCCTAACCGCGCCGCACGGCCTTTCACATCGCGGTAAAACGCCTGCCCCTGCTCGATGCTGGCGGCATGGGTGAAGATGACATCCGCCGTGGCGGCCCCCAGCTCGCGGCCTTGCTGCGAGTCGCCGGCCTGGAAGATCACCGGCTGGCCTTGGGGTGAACGCTGGATATTCAAAGGCCCAACGACCGAGAAGTGCTCGCCCTTGTGGTTCAGCGCGTGCATACGGCCAGGGTCGAGAAACTGCCCGGTTGCGCGGTTGCGCGGGAACGCGCCGTCCTCATAGGACCGCCACAGGCCCTGCACCACCGCTACATGCTCCTGAGCCCGGGCGTAACGGGTGTCGTAGTCGTAATGCTCGTCTCGGCCATAGTTGCCAGCAGTGCCGGCGTCACCGCTGGTCACCACGTTCCAGCCGGCGCGGCCTTTGCTGATCAGGTCCAGCGAGGCCAGGCGGCGGGCGACGTTGAAGGGTTCGTTGTAGGAAGTGGTCAGGGTGCCGACCAGGCCGATATTGCGGGTGGTCACCGCCAGTGCCGAGAGCAGGGTCAGCGGCTCCAGGCGGTTGAGGTAGTGGGACGGTGAGCCGGGTGTGATGTACTGGCTGTCGACGATGAACATCAGGTCGAACAACGCCGCCTCGGCCTGGCGGGCGATATCGATGTACCAGTCGATATTGACGCTGGCATCGGCCGGAAGCTCCGGGTCCAGCCACAGGTTGTGCCGGCCGGGGCCGCCACAGCCCATGGTCAGGGCGCCGAGTTTGATTTTGCGGGTGGTCATGGTCATTCCTCGCAAGCGCAGGTGAAATCAATGCTCGAACGCTGGCGCGAACGAGGTATCGAACAGGCTCGCCGCCGGGTATCCCTTGATCAGCCCCAGCCCGGCAAAGAAGTCCACGGTTTTCTGCGCATCCACGATCACCTGCGGGTTCAGCGGTGCCACATCGGTGCGCGCACGGGCAAACCAGGCACGGGCAATATCGCGGTCGGCGCGGGTGCGCTTGGCCCAGGCATCGGCATAGGCTTCGGTATGCGCCGGGTCGCTCAAGGTCCAGTCACGGGCCTTTTTCAGGCGCTGGAGAAAATCGCTGATCTGCGCCCGCTTGGCCTCTACCGCCTTGGCGTTGGCCACCACGAAGCTCTGTGCCGGGATCAGCCCTTCGGCCGTGGCCAGCACCCGCGCCCCTTGGCGCTCCTGTTGGGTGACATAAGGCTCCCAGGTGGCGATTACGTCCACCGAGCCACCATCCAGGGCATGCGAGGCGTCCAGGGCACTGAGGTAGCGCAGCTCCAGGGCATCACGCGGCACGGCAGCCTTGTCCAGCGCGCTGAACAGCAACTGCTGGCTCCACGAGCCCTTCCAGATCGCTGCGCGCTTGCCGCGCAAGTCTTCGAGGCTGTGAATGTTCGAGTCCTTGCGTGCCAGGATGGCCACGCCATCGAGGTTCTGCCGGCTGACCGCGATCACCTTGATCGGCGCGCCCAATGCCCCGAGGAACAACGGCGGCGCATCGCCCAGCAAGCCGATGTCCAGGCTGCCCACATTCAGCGCCTCGGCCACCGGCGAACCGGCGGTAAATTGCTTCCATTCGAGGGTATACGGCAGGTCTTCGAGCACACCGGCTGCTTCCATCACGGCACGGGCATTGAAGCTCTGGTCGCCGACCACCAGGGTTTGTGCAGTGGCGGCCAGGCTTAGGGAGCTGGCCAGCACACCGGCGGCCAATTGCTTGAGGTATCGCACGTTCGTCTCCAGGTACCGTCGGGGTACATAAGGCCGATCCGCGCGTGCGGTCTCGTAGGTTGTACGTTCATTTGAAAACAGATCGGGGCAATCTGTAAATGCATTTTATGCATATTAGCTTATGCATATTTTTACTTTTGAGAATATTTAGCGCATTTGCTAGGGTTAAGCAAAACCGCCAGCCGAGCCTGAACCATGAGCCAACCCCTACGCTTCGAGCGCTTGCGACACTTCATCGACGCCCTTTCGCAACTGCTGGACCGGGAAACCGACGAAGCCACACTCCTCGACCAAGGTCAGGGCCTGCTGCGCAGCCTGGTCGCGCATGACGACTGGCTACCAGAGGCATTGGCGCAGCCAGATCCAGCCCGCTATCAGCAATATCTGCTGCACTGCGATTCGCGCCAGCGCTTTTCCATCGTCAGTTTCGTCTGGGGGCCCGGCCAGCAGACGCCGATTCACGACCACCGGGTATGGGGCCTGATCGGCATGCTGCGTGGCGCCGAATACTCGCAAGGCTTCACCCGTAGCGAACAGGGCGCCTTGCTGCCGGCGGGCGAGCCTGTGCGTATCGATCCTGGCCACGTCGAGGCTGTTTCGCCCCGCATCGGCGATATCCACCAGGTCAGCAATGCCTTCGGTGACCGGGTGTCGATCAGTATTCACGTGTACGGCGCCAACATTGGCGCCGTCAGCCGGGCGGTTTACCTGCCCGATGGCACCGAAAAAGCGTTCATTTCCGGCTACTCCAACCACCTTCTGCCCAACATCTGGGACTTGTCCAAAGAGAACCCTGCCCCATGAGCACCGTTGCCACCCGTTCCTATCACGCCATTCGCCAAGCCCTGCTGGCCCATGAAGAACTGGCACTGATCGATGTGCGCGAGGAAGACCCGTTCGCCCAAGCACACCCACTATTCGCCGCCAACCTCCCATTGTCGAAACTGGAGCTGGAAATTTTCGCCCGCGTGCCCCGCCGTGACACCCCCCTCACGGTGTATGACGACGGCGAAGGGCTGGTTGCTCTGGCGGCCGAACGCCTGGTGGCACTGGGCTACAGCGATGTTGCAGTGCTCGAAGGTGGCCTGGCCGGCTGGCGCGCAGCCGGTGGCGAGCTGTTCCGTGACGTCAATGTGCCGAGCAAGGCCTTTGGCGAGCTGGTCGAAAGCGTGCGCCACACCCCATCGCTGGCGGCCGAACACGTGCAAGCGCTGCTGGACGCCAAAGCCGATGTGGTGGTGCTCGACGCCCGCCGCTTCGACGAATACCAGACCATGAGCATTCCTGGAGGCATCAGCGTGCCGGGCGCCGAGCTGGTGCTACGGGTTGCCGAACTGGCGCCCAGCCCCGCCACCCAAGTCATCGTCAACTGCGCCGGGCGCACCCGCAGCATCATCGGCACCCAGTCGCTGGTCAACGCCGGCATCCCCAACCCGGTGGCCGCCCTGCGCAACGGCACCATCGGCTGGACCCTGGCCGGGCAAACCCTGGCTCACGGCCAGGAGCGCCGTTTTGCAGCGGTCAGCGATACCACCCGCATCGACGCCGCTCAGCGTGCACGCCATGTAGCCGACCGTGCCGGTGTGCTGCGCCTGACGCGCGAAACGCTGGCCACCTGGCAGGCCGATAGCCGCCGTACTACCTACCTGTTCGATGTGCGCACGCCTGAGGAATACGCCCATGGCCACCTACCGGCCAGCCGCAGTGTGCCGGGCGGCCAACTGGTGCAGGAAACCGACCATGTCGCCAGCGTGCGCGGGGCGCGCATCGTGCTGGTGGATGACGATGGCGTACGGGCCAACATGAGCGCCTCGTGGCTGGCGCAAATGGGCTGGCAGGTAGGGGTGCTCGATGGTCTGTCGGTGGCGGACTTCAGCGAGACCGGCGATTGGCAGGCACCGCAGCCTGCACTACCCGCAGTCACCGAAATCGGCGTCGAGCAACTGCATGACTGGCTGCAAGCGCCAGGCACCGTGCTGCTGGACTTCACCAGCAGTGCAAACTACGTCAAACGCCACATTCCAGGCGCCCATTGGGCGATCCGTGCGCAATTACCGCAGGTGCTGGAGCAGTTGCCGGTTGCCGAGCGCTATGTGCTGACCTGCGGCAGCAGCCTGCTGGCACGCTTTGCGGCGGTAGACTTGCAAGCACTTACGCAAACCCCGGTGTATGTACTGGACGGCGGTACTGCGCGCTGGATTGCGGCAGGCAAACCCTTGGACAGTGGCGAAACCCACCTGGCGGTTGCGCGAACCGACCGCTATCGCCGGCCTTATGAAGGCACTGATAACCCACGCGAAGCCATGCAGGGATATCTGGATTGGGAGTTCGGGTTGATTGCCCAACTGGAGCGCGATGGCACCCATGGGTTCAGCGTATTGAGCTGAGATTGCCGGGGCGCTCTGCGCCCCAACCATGCCCGCCATCGATGATTGATCCGCACATATCATTCAGCGTGATAATAACCTTCGTCTCGTTCGATTCGTGCCTCACGCGCAACACACTCACACTCCGCCCACTACTAATACATTGGCGGAGTTCTCCATGGAACAATCACTCAAACCCTTGCGCTTTCCCCTCGCTGCCCTGGCAGTGGTGGTGATCAGTGCTTGCGGTCGAACCCCCGACGCCGTGCAGGCTCCCGCCGCGCCGAAAGTCACTGTTGCCAAGGTGATCGAACAACCGATCAACGAATGGGACGAGTTCACCGGCCGCCTCGAAGCACCGGAAACCGTAGAGGTGCGCCCACGGGTCTCCGGCCAGATCGACCAGGTAGCCTTCACTGAAGGCGCCCAGGTCAAGAAAGGCGACCTGCTGTTCCAGATCGACCCACGCCCGTTCCAGGCAGAAGTCCGCCGCCTCGAAGCGCAGTTGCAACAAGCCAAGGCCACCGCCATCCGCAGCGCCAACGAGGCCCGCCGTGGCGAGCGTCTGCGTGACAGCAATGCCATTTCCGCCGAACTGGCCGAATCGCGCAGCAGCGCCGCCGCCGAAGCCCGCGCCGGGGTCGATGCGATCCAGGCTCAACTCGACCTGGCACGCCTGAACCTCAGCTTCACCCGCGTCACCGCACCCATCAGCGGCCGCGTCAGCCGCGCCCAGTTCACCGCAGGCAACATCGTCAGCGCCGATGTCACCCCGCTGACCAGCGTGGTGTCCACCGACAAGGTCTATGCCTACTTCGACGCCGACGAGCGCGTTTACCTCAAGTACACCCAGCTGGCCCGCGAAGGCCAGCGTGGCCAGAGCACCCCGGTGTACCTGGGCCTGACCAGCGAAACCGGCAACCCGCACTTGGGCCAGATGAACTTCGTCGACAACCAGGTCAACCCGCGCACCGGCACCATCCGCGGCCGTGCGGTATTCGACAACAGCGACGGCCAGTTCACCCCTGGGCTGTATGCGCGTCTGAAGCTGGTCGGCAGCGCCCAGTACGACGCCGTATTGATCAACGACGAAGCCGTAGGCACCGACCTTGGCAAGAAGTTCGTACTGGTCATGGACAAGGACAACAAGGCCGCCTACCGCGCCGTGGAGCTGGGGCCGAAGCTGGAAGGCCTGCGCATCGTGCGCAGCGGCCTTGGCAAGGACGACCGCATCGTGGTCAAGGGCCTGCAGCGCGTGCGCCCTGGCTCGCCGGTCACCCCAGAAGAAACGCCAATGGCCAGCGAACAGACCCTCGCCGCCCTCGCCCAGCAGCGCCAGGCCCTGGAGGCCAGCAACCCGGCGCCGAAGGTGGCGGGCAACAACGTGAAAGTCGCCAGCGCCCAGGCGCCACGCGGTTAAGGGAACCTACCGATGAACTTCTCGAAATTCTTCATTACCCGGCCGATCTTCGCCGCGGTGCTGTCGCTGGTGCTGCTGATTGCGGGTTCCATCTCGCTGTTCCAGCTGCCGATCAGCGAATACCCCGAAGTGGTGCCACCCACCGTGGTGGTGCGCGCCAACTTCCCCGGTGCCAACCCCAAGGTCATTGGCGAAACCGTTGCCGCGCCGCTGGAGCAGGCCATTACCGGTGTGGAGAACATGCTGTACATGTCCTCCCAGTCCACTGCTGACGGCAAGCTGACGCTGACCATCACCTTCGCCCTGGGGACCGACCTGGACAACGCTCAGGTGCAGGTGCAGAACCGCGTCACGCGTACCCAGCCCAAACTGCCCGAGGAAGTGACCCGTATCGGTATCACCGTCGACAAGGCCTCGCCCGACCTGACCATGGTCGTGCACCTGACCTCGCCGGATAACCGCTACGACATGCTTTACCTGTCCAACTACGCCATCCTCAACATCAAGGACGAGTTGGCGCGTCTGGGTGGTGTAGGCGACGTGCAGCTGTTTGGCATGGGCGACTACTCGCTACGCGTGTGGCTGGACCCGAACAAGACCGCTTCGCGCAACCTGACTGCCAGTGATGTAGTGGCCGCGATCCGCGAGCAGAACCGCCAGGTTGCCGCTGGCCAGCTGGGCGCCCCGCCCGCCCCCGGCTCCACCAGCTTCCAGCTGTCGATCAACACCCAAGGCCGTCTGGTCAATGAGGAAGAGTTCGAAAACATCATCATCCGCGCCGGTGCCGATGGCGAAATTACCCGCCTCAAAGACATCGCCCGGGTCGAACTTGGCTCCAGCCAGTACGCCTTGCGCTCGCTGCTGAACAACCAGCCGGCGGTGGCCATCCCGATCTTCCAGCGCCCAGGCTCCAACGCCATCGAGATCTCCGACGAAGTACGGGCGAAAATGGCCGAGCTGAAGAAGGACTTCCCGGAAGGGATGGACTACAGCATCGTCTATGACCCGACCATCTTCGTGCGCGGCTCCATCGAAGCGGTGGTGCACACCCTGTTCGAAGCCCTGGTGCTGGTCGTGCTGGTGGTGATCCTGTTCCTGCAGACCTGGCGCGCTTCGATCATCCCGCTGCTGGCAGTACCGGTGTCGCTGATCGGAACGTTTGCGGTGATGCACCTGTTCGGCTTCTCGCTCAATGCGCTATCGCTATTCGGGCTGGTGCTTGCCATCGGTATCGTGGTGGACGATGCCATCGTCGTGGTGGAGAACGTCGAACGTAACATCGGGCTCGGGCTGAAACCCCTGGAAGCCACGCAGAAGGCCATGAGCGAAGTGACTGGGCCGATCATCGCCACCGCGCTGGTGTTGTGCGCGGTGTTCGTGCCGGCCGCGTTCATCTCTGGCCTTACCGGGCAGTTCTACAAGCAGTTCGCTTTGACTATCGCCATTTCCACTGTGATCTCGGCGTTCAACTCGCTGACCTTGTCGCCGGCCCTGGCTGCCGTGCTGCTGAAGGACCACCATGCACCCAAGGACCGTTTCTCGCGGTTCCTCGACAAACTGCTGGGCAGTTGGCTGTTCGCCCCGTTCAACCGTTTCTTCGACCGTGCCAGCCACCGCTACGTCGGCGGCGTGCGCCGAGTCATTCGCTCCAGCGGCATCGCCCTGTTCGTGTATGCCGGCCTGATGGGCCTGACCTACCTCGGCTTCTCGTCCACCCCGACCGGTTTCGTGCCGGCCCAGGACAAGCAGTACCTGGTAGCCTTCGCCCAACTGCCGGACGCCGCCAGCCTCGACCGTACCGAGGCGGTGATCAAGCGCATGAGCGAAATCGCCCTGAAACAACCTGGCGTTGCCGACTCGGTGGCGTTCCCAGGCTTGTCGATCAACGGTTTCACCAACAGCCCGAACAGCGGCATCGTGTTCACCCCGCTCAAGCCGTTTGATGAGCGCAAGGACCCGAGCCAGTCGGCGGCAGCCATTGCAGCCGCGCTGAATGCCCAATTCGCCGACATCCAGGACGCTTACATCGCCATCTTCCCACCGCCGCCGGTACAGGGCCTGGGCACGATTGGCGGCTTCCGCCTGCAAATCGAAGACCGTGGCAACCTGGGCTACGAAGCGCTGTACAAGGAAACCCAGAACATCATCGCCAAGAGCCACAACGTACCCGAGCTGGCAGGCCTGTTCACCAGCTACCAGGTCAACGTGCCGCAGGTCGATGCCGCCATCGACCGGGAAAAGGCCAAGACCCACGGTGTGGCGATCACAGACATCTTCGACACCCTGCAGGTTTACCTGGGCTCGCTGTACACCAACGACTTCAACCGTTTTGGCCGCACCTATCAGGTCAACGTCCAGGCCGAGCAACAGTTCCGCCTCGATGCCGAGCAGATCGGCCAGTTGAAGGTGCGCAACAACCTGGGCGAGATGATCCCGCTGGCGACCTTCCTCAAGGTCAGCGATACCTCCGGGCCAGACCGCGTCATGCACTACAACGGTTTCATCACAGCCGAAATCAACGGGGCCGCAGCGCCGGGCTACAGCTCTGGCCAGGCCGAAGCCGCCATCGAGAAGCTGCTGAAAGAGGAACTGCCCAACGGCATGACCTTCGAGTGGACCGACCTGACTTACCAGCAGATTCTCTCGGGCAATACTGCACTGCTGGTGTTCCCGCTGTGCGTACTGCTGGCGTTCCTGGTACTGGCTGCCCAGTACGAAAGCTGGAGCTTGCCGCTGGCGGTGATCCTGATCGTACCGATGACCCTGCTGTCGGCCATCACCGGTGTGATCGTGTCGGGTGGCGACAACAACATCTTCACCCAGATCGGCCTGATCGTACTGGTGGGCCTGGCGTGCAAGAACGCGATTCTGATCGTCGAGTTCGCCAAGGATGAACAGGCCAAGGGCCTCGACCCGCTGGCTGCGGTGCTGGAAGCCTGCCGCCTGCGCCTGCGGCCGATCCTCATGACGTCGATCGCCTTCATCATGGGTGTGGTGCCGCTGGTGTTCAGCTCCGGCGCAGGTTCCGAAATGCGCCATGCCATGGGTGTGGCGGTGTTCTCGGGGATGATCGGGGTGACCGTGTTCGGCCTGTTCCTGACCCCGGTGTTCTTCTTCCTGATCCGCCGTTTCGTCGAGCGTCGCCAGGCCCGCAAGGCCGAACGCGTTCAAGTGCTGGAGAACCATGCATGAACCTGCTCAAACCCCTGACCCCAAGCCTGCTGGCACTGGCCCTGGCGGCCTGTGCGGTAGGCCCGGACTACCAGGCCCCCGCTACCGAGCCTGCGCAGCTGGCCAGCGATGTGCAGGCCAAGGCCTACGACCGAAGCCGCTTCGAGAGCCTGTGGTGGAAGCAGTTCGACGACCCGGTGCTGAACCAGCTGGTGCAGGCTTCGCTGGACGGCAACCGTGATTTGCGCGTGGCCTTCGCCCGCCTGAAGTCGGCCCGCTCGATCCGTGAAGACGCTGAGAACGATCAGTTCCCGGTGGTCACCAGCCGCGCCAGCAGCGACATCGGCAAGGGCCAGATCCCAGGCCAGACCACCCAGCGGGTGAACAGCGAGCGCTACGACCTGGGCCTGGACATGGCCTGGGAGCTTGACCTGTTCGGCCGCATCCAGCGCCAGATCGAAGCCAGCGAAGCCCAGGAAGCGGTAGCCGCCGCCGACCTGCAGCAGTTGCAAGTCAGCCTGATCGCCGAACTGGTCGATGCCTACGGGCAATTGCGCGGTGCCCAGTTACGCGAAAAAATCGCCCTGGCCAACCTCAAGACCCAGCAGGAATCGCGCACTATCACCGAAACCCTGCGCGATGCCGGCGTGGGCAACGACCTTGACGTGGTGCGTGCCGATGCGCGCCTGGCCGGGGTCGAAGCCACCGTGCCGCAACTGCAGGCCGAACAGGCACGGGCGCGGCACCGCATCGCCACCCTGCTCGGCCAACGCCCTGACGCGCTCAGCGTAGACCTGTCGCCCAAAGCCCTGCCGGCCATCGCCAAGGCGCTGCCGGTGGGTGACCCGGGTGAGTTGCTGCGCCGCCGCCCGGACATCCGCAGCGCCGAACGCCAGCTGGCGGCCGCCACCGCCAACGTGGGCGTGGCCACCGCCGACCTGTTCCCGCGGGTCAGCCTCAGCGGCTTCCTCGGCTTTACCGCCGCGCGCGGCTCGCAGATCGGCTCCTCGGCGGCCAACGCCTGGGCGCTGGGCCCGAGCATTACCTGGGCGGCCTTCGACCTGGGCAGCGTGCGGGCCCGCCTGCGCGGCGCCAAGGCCGATGCCGAAGGGGCATTGGCCAACTACGAGCAGCAAGTACTGCTGGCCCTGGAAGAGTCGGCCAACGCCTTCAGCGATTACGACAAAACCCAGCAACGGCTGTTGTCACTGATGCGTCAGAGCGACGCCAGCCGCAAGGCGGCGGAGCTGGCCTCGATTCGCTATCGCGAGGGTACGGTGGATTACCTGGTACTGCTCGATGCCGAGCGCGAACGGCTGAGCGCTGAAGATGCACAGGCCCAGGGTGAGGTTGAGCTCTACCGCGGCATCGTCTCGATCTACAAGGCCCTGGGCGGTGGCTGGCAACCGGAGACCGTTGCCAGCGCCCGCTGACCCCCGTTTCAACGACTCCTTTGGTTGGTTCCTCCCCCAACCGTTTGCCCCGCAGGCCTTGGCCCGCGGGGCTTTTTTATGCCCGACAGCATCGGGGGCCGAGGCTCGGTACGCAGCGCTCAGGCCTTGTTCAACACGCCCCGCAACAGCAACTCCAGTGCGTTCAAACCCTTCAACAGCCGGCCTTGGCCGTCTTCCCCCTGTGCAATCCAGCAGGCGGCTTCCGCCAGGCTCCCGTAAATCAACGATGCCAACGCCTGTGGGTCGGCTTCGGCAATGACGCCCTGCTGCATGAGGTCTGCGATCAACCGTTGCATCGACGCAATGCACTGCCGTTGCGAACCCGGCGAAGCCCCGCCGAGCACCGCTTTGGCGTCACGCAACACAATGCGCTGAATCTCCGGCTCCAAGGCCATTTCCAGGTAAACCCGACAACGTTGGCGAAAGCCCTCCCAGGCATCTTCGGCCGCCTCCGAAATTGCTTGCAGGCGCTGGTCCATCTCGGCGTCGATCTGCTCCACCACCGCAGTCAACAAGCCTTGCTTGTCACCAAAATGATGATAAAGCGCCCCTCGAGTCAGCCCCGCCTGTGCGGTGAGGTCATCCATGGAGGTGTCCGCATAACCCAGCGCAGTGAAGCACTGGCGGGCGGTTGCCAACAGCGTGGCGCGGGTTTCTTCCATCTCGGCACGGGTGCGGCGAACCATGTGTCTCTCCTTACATACGCAATGCACGTAATGTCACCACGCAGGCCTGGCCCGTGGCAAGCAGCCTGTTCGGTTCGGTTGCAATTACCCCCCGGCTGGCCCAAGCTCTGCCCTTCCCGCCGCCACGGATCGTCAGATGCCCAGACGCAACCGCTACCTGATCGCCCTACTGTCGTCGATTGTGGTATTGGCCCTGTTCGGCTACCTGTGGCGTGACGCCCCGCCCGCGCAGCCTACCTTGCCGGCACACAGCTACACCAAGGCGCTACGCCAGGCACACGACGGTCAGCCTGGAGCAGCACGGGTGCTGTACCAGCAACTACAACGTAACGACCTGCCCGCCATCCGCCGTGCGGCGCTGTACACAGAGTTGCCCAACTACCCCTCGCCGCAGGCATTGAAACTCGCCAGCCAGGACCTGGAGCATGGCGACCCGCTGGTGCGTCGTGCGGCCATTGCGGGTATCCGTCGCCTGCTGCCGGCGGCGCAGCGCAGCCTGGTACTCGGCCCGCTGCTGGACGATGACGACCAAAGCGTGCGCTTTGCCGCCGTGGATGCCCTGCTAGGCCTCGATCCCGACGCCATCGGCCTGTACTTCGGCCCGCTTCAGGCAGCCCTTGAGCAATACCAGCAAGCCCTGGAACAGCAACCCGAGGATGCCGACGCGCAGGTGCACCTGGCGCGCCTGTACCTGCATGAAAACGACTACACCCAGGCCTCCACAGCACTGCAACGCGCGCTGGCGGTTGACCCCGGCAACCTCGACGCGCTGGCCACTCAAGTGCGCCTGCTGGAACGCCAGGGCCATCACGACGCCTCACGCCAAGTACTGGGCAAAGCCTTGACGTTGAGCCCTGACTCGGCCTTTCTGCAGTACGAACTCGGGCTTTGGCTGAACCGCCACGAGCAGCGCGAATATGCCTTGCTGGCCCTTTCCCGCGCCGTCGAACTTGACCCGGACAACACAGACTATCGCTATACGCTGGCGGTTACCCTGCACGAACTGGAGCAACTCGATGCCGCGCAGAAGCAACTGGAAACCGTGCTCAATCGGCAACCCGCCAATCGTCGGGCGCGGGTATTGCTGATTCAGTACTGGAAAGAATCCGGCCAACTGCAGAATGTGCAGGTACTGCTGGCCGAACTGGAACGCCAGAACCCGGACGATCCCGTATTGCAACAGGGCCTGTAGGCCATTCCTGATTTATTGTTGAACCCCGTGCCAGTGCCCGGGGTCCAGTGGATAACAGGCCACCCTACAGGAGAGCCGTTTTGGCCAGTTCGTTGACGCTGGATCAACGTGCGTTGATTCTGGCACCCCCGCCGTTGGCGGCGGACACCTCGAACCTGCTCGCTCGCGCCGGCATCGAAAGCCTGTGTGCGGTCGACATGGCCAACCTGCAGGCGCGCCTGGCCGAAGGCGCAGGTTTGGCGATCATTGCCGAACAAGTGTTCAGCCATGGCCCATGCGAGTCGCTGCAAGCCTATATTGACCAGCAACCAAGCTGGTCGGACCTGCCCATCGTACTGGTGACCCAGGGCGCCTGGTCAGCCACTGGCGCGACTAATCACCCCGTGGGCAACCTGGCATTGCTGATTGCGCCCTTCGAACACGCCCAGCTGTTGCACATGACCCAGTCCGCACTGCGCAACCGCCGCAGGCAATACCTGATACGTGACCAGCTCCATGGCCTGCAGCAGCGCCTGGACACCCAGCTTGAGCCGCCAAACGAAGAACAGCAGCACAGCGAATTCTCCCGTTACCAAGTACGCAAGATGGAAGCCATCGGCCAATTGGCCGGCGGCGTCGCCCATGACTTCAACAATTTGCTCACCAGCATTGGTGGCAGCTTCGAACTGATCGAGCGGCGCCTGCACCAAGGCCGCAGCGACGGCCTGGACGGCGTGCTGAGCATGGGCCGCGAGGCTGTAGCACGCGCCGCCCGCCTGACACACCGCCTGCTGGCATTCTCTTCCCGACAATCGCTGCATAACGAACGAATCGACCTGCATACACTTCTGCAGGCAAAGCGCCTCAAGGCTCGGGTGAGCCCGGCGGTAGCCCTGCAGGTGCAGGTTGCCAAAGGGCTCTGGCCTGTGGAGGCAGACGACGAGCAGCTGCACGAAGCCCTGGACAACCTGCTGCTCAATGCCTGCGAGGCCATGCCCAGTGGTGGTCTACTGCGCATCGAGGCGAGCAATCAATACATCGCCACCGAGCAATTCGCCGACGGCGCTCTGCGCGAGGGCGATTATGTGCGCCTGCGGATCATCGACCACGGCCAGGGCATGGCACAAAGCACACTGGAGCACGCCTTCGAGCCGTTCTTCAGCACCAAGGCGACCGGCCAGGGGATCGGGCTCGGCTTGTCGATGGTGTACGGCTTCAGCAAGCAATCCCACGGGCATGTCACGCTGCACAGCGAGCTTGGCCAAGGCACCCAGGTAGAACTGTACCTGCCCCGCCATCGCGGTGAAGCTCGGCGAGTGTCCAGCCCAGCGCCCCCCAAACAAGGCGATTGTAGCCGGCATGTCTTGGTGGTCGAAGATGACCCTGATGTGCGCCATCTGCTGTGCCAGGCTCTGCGCGACGACGGCTTCCCCTGCCACAGCGCCGCCAATGCCAACGAGGGTTTGAAAGTTTTACGCTCGGCACAAGCGGTAGACTTGCTGGTCAGCGATGTTGGCTTGCCTGGCATGAATGGCCGGCAACTGGCCGAAATTGCTCGCAGCCTGCGACCGCACTTGCCAGTGCTATTCATCACCGGCTATGCGGAGACAGCCATGGCCCGTGAGGGCTTCCTGGGCACGGGCATGCACCTGATCTGCAAACCGTTCGAACTGAAGCAGTTGCAGGCCCAAGTGACGCAGATTCTTGGCAAGCCCTGAAGCGCCCTACTCATCAAGCATGCGTATCGCTTCGTCGGCAAGGTCCGCCAGCGAGAACGGTTTATTCATTAACGCCGTGCCCGGCTGGCCGAGCAGTTGCGCTTCAATCGGCTGATCCGCATAGCCTGTGATAAACAGAATCTTCTGCTGTTCAAGTTGCATGCGCATGGCCTTGGCCACTTGCCGACCACTGAAACCACCCGGCAGGCCGATGTCGGTGATTACCAAATCGAAGGGGCCGCCATGGCGGAAGCGGTCCAGCGCAGTATTGGCATCGCCCACGTCGGTCACGTTGAAACCACGCTCAGTCAGGTATTCGCGCATCACCGCGCGCAAGTTAAGCTCATCATCGACCAACAGCAGGCGCTCGCCTCTTGCCAAACGCTGCGGACGCGGTGCCGGCGTGAGCTCGTCCGGTAGCGGCTCATGGCACCGAGGGAAAAGCATGGAAACCTTGGTGCCCTTTCCCTGGGTCGACTCGATCCAGGCATACCCGCCCGACTGGCCGACAAAGCCATAAACCATCGACAAACCAAGGCCGGACCCACGCCCGACGGGTTTGGTGGTGAAGAACGGTTCAAATGCCCTGGGGATATCTACCGCCGCCATGCCATGGCCATCGTCCTCGACATGCAAAGCCACGTAGTCGCCTGGGGGCAAGCCACCCTCATCCGGGAAAAAGGCAGTCAGCCGTTCGTTGACGCTGCTGATGGTGACATTGCCTTGCGCCAGGCATGCCTCACGGGCATTGGCGCACAAATTGATCAGCGCATTTTCAAGCTGGCGCACGTCCAAGTTCACCGCCCAGTGCGCAACATCCAGTTGCCAGTGCAAACGCATCTCTGCCCCCAGCGCCTGCAATAACAGCGGCTCGCTCTGACGTAACTGCCGATTGAAATTCAGCGGTCCAGGTGCCAACGGCTGATGGCGAGAAAACGCAAGCAAGCGATGAGTCAGTTCCATTGCACGCTGCACTGAGTCACGCGCGACCTCCACATAGGCCTCCACTCGCTCCAGGCGCCCGTCCTGCAGGCGCCGCTGCAGCAATTCGAGGCTGCCACCAATACCGGACAGCAAGTTGTTCATTTCATGGCCCATGCCGCCCGCCAACTGGCCTACCACCTCCATACGCTCGCTGCTGCGCATCAGCGCCTCGGACTGACGTGCAGCTTCTTCGCGCTCTGCGGTAATGTCCCGGCCAACCACGTTCAGAAGGCTGCCATCAAACCGCGCACTCCAGCAAAACCAGTGGTAGTGACCATCGCGGTGGCGCAGACGGGTCTCGATCTGTTCCGCATGACTGTCTTGCAGTAGCCCCGACACTGCCACTTGCACTTCGACACGATCGGCGGGGTGAACCAGCTCCAGTATCGGTATGTCCTGCACCTGTTCTTGAGGCCATCCCAAAATGCGGTGCCAGGCCGGGTTGGCGGCATGCAGTTTCAGTTCCGGGGTAATCGTCATTATGGCGTCCCGCGACAGCTGCCAGAACTGCTCGCGCTCGGCCACATGGCGCTCGACCTGCCGTTCAAATCCCTGCGCCTGCTCACGCCAGTGACGGTGCGCCTCGACGCTGGCCGTGGTTTCGATCACCGTATGCAGAAACCCGGCCACGTTACCGAGTTCATCATGCAGGGGGGCATAACCGAACGCGCACCATAGCGGCTCGGCGCTTTCGCCCCGGACGATTCGCAGGGGTGGGTCCTCGACGAAACTCGAGCGCCCCTCAAGTACGTTGAACACCCAAGGCCCCACTGCTGGCCAGACATCATGCCAAAGGGCATCGAACGTCTTACCCAGCGCATCATGGGTAACAGCCCGCAGCGCCCGATAGCCATCGTTGTGCACCACACAGAGGTCAGGCCCCCAGACCACCGCACACGGGAACGGCGACAAGTGCATCATGTCTACAGCAATGCGCAACGAAGCCGGCCAGCGCGGCAATGGCCCGAGCGAGGTATGCCCCCACTCGAACTGGGCGATGCGTTCCCCCATCGGCTTGATCGATGACGAAACAAGCGACTGCCGTATAGCCTGCGGTACAGGCTCGCGTGGCGTACCGTTTGCGACCAATGTCGTGGCTCCAGCTGTGAATTCATTCAACTTAGCACAGCATGCATCGCACACCATGACGCCCTGGCTGGTGGCAGCTATGCTCATTAGGTTTTTCCTCGGGCCAGGGAGCAACGGCCCATTCAGGTTGCCGACGGGAGCGTGGTCATGAGCAAGAAAATACTGGTAGTACTGACCAATACAGCCAAGTATCCGACGCTGAGTCGGGCGACCGGGCTGTGGCTGGGCGAAGCGGTGCACTTTGTCGAGAAGGTCGAAAAGGCCGGCTACACGGTCGATTATGTCAGCCCACAGGGCGGCTACATCCCCATCGACCCACACAGCCTGCAGATGGCCCCCGACCTGGACTGGCAATGGTATGACGACAAGGGCTTCATGAATCGCCTGGGCAGCACCTTTAGCCCTGGCCAGGTAAAGGCCGAAGAATACAGCGTCATCTACTACACAGGCGGGCACGGAGTGATGTATGACTTTGCCGAAAACCAACCGCTGCAGGAGCTGGCACGCAAGGTCTACGAAAATGGCGGCATTGTTGCCGCAGTGTGCCACGGTGTGGTCGGCCTGCTGAACATCAAGCTCAGCGACAATAGCCTGCTGCTGAAAGATCGGAAGGTAACCGGCTTTTCCAATATCGAGGAAAAACTGGTCGAGTTGGACAACGTGGTGCCCTTCCTGACAGAAAACGAGTTGGGTGGCCGTGGCGGCGTGTACAGCAAGCATGACGATCCATGGAAGCCATACGTGGTCGATGATGGTCGACTGATCACCGGGCAGAACCCTGCCTCTACCGCGCTGCTCGCCGAAAAAGTCCTCGCGAAACTCCAGGGCAAGTAAAACCTTACATTAACCTTGTTGGTTTCCTATCGAGCAGACTGCACGCGGACTACAGCAGGCAGCTCATTGAAAACATAGGCTCAAGGCTCAGCTGTTCAACGCGAACAGCTTCGGGCCGGAGAACCCTTGTCCTATGTTGAAAATCTTGCACGCCGGGCGCCGCATGCGGGAGCTGCTGCTACTCACCACTGTGGGCCTTGTACCTGTGATTTCCGGTTTGCTGGTAATGATTGTTCAACTGGAAATGAAACTTGCGGAAAACGCGAACATCTCGGTTCGGGAAGCGGTGTTCAGCATCGATCAGGCGCTGAACAGGCTGAGCGAGGCTGCCCATCGCGCATTGCCACTTGCCGGCAAGCCCTGCGAAAACGTCAGAAGCGTTTTACAGGACCAGGTTGTCAGCCGCTCCATGCTCAGGTCATTGACCTTGGTGGAGGACAATGAAGCTTACTGCAGCAGCGCTTCAGGCTCAATGGACTACTTGTCGTCCTTGACGCTGTCGGGCCAACAGGTCGAACTGTCTTATGGGCAACCCGACAACCGCCGCAAACTGCTGGTCAACTTCTACCTGCAAAGCAATGGCGTCGGCGTAATCGTGACCGCGTATGCCTCACAGCTGCGCAATGAACTGGATGCTTTTCAGGATGGGCTGACACTGGTAGTGGAGTTCGACGATCGCTATATCTGGAGCAAGGGTGATAGCCGTGACGCACAGCCCCCCTCGCAGTCCGAGTTCTTGGCCAACGCCTTGTCGGCCAAGTATGGATACAGAATCAAAGGCGGCTATGCACAGGGTTTCACCGCCCAGGAAATACGCCAGTCCATGCTGCAGATCCTGCCATCGTTGATGTTGGTGGGGATCGCGACCAGCTTGATCGTGTATCTGGGCCTGTTCAGGACCCGCTCCTGCAAGCCTGAGAGCGCCGCCAACAACCCATGAAGGCAGGCGCTACCCAGAGCGGCATCAGTCGGTGCTCAGTACACCACGGCGAACTTGGTCCCGTTCGATGGATTCGAACAATGCCTTGAAGTTGCCTTCACCAAAGCCGTCGTCACCTTTGCGCTGGATGAACTCGAAGAACACCGGCCCAAGCAAGGTTTCCGAGAAAATCTGCAGCAGCAGGCGCTTGTCGCCGGGCTGCGAGGCGCCATCGAGAAGGATGCCACGCGCTTGCAGTTGATCGACCGGCTCGCCGTGACCAGGCAGGCGCTCTTCGAGCATTTCGTAGTAGGTTTGCGGTGGCGCGGTCATGAAGCGCATACCGAAGCCCTTCAGGGCATCCCAGGTCTTGAGCAGGTCATCAGTCAGGAAGGCCACGTGCTGGATGCCTTCGCCGTTGAACTGCATCAGGAACTCTTCGATCTGCCCGGCACCCTTGGAGGACTCTTCGTTGAGCGGGATGCGGATCATGCCATCAGGAGCGGTCATGGCCTTGGACGTCAGGCCGGTGTACTCACCCTTGATATCGAAGTAACGGATTTCACGGAAGTTGAACAGCTTCTCGTAGAAGCCGGCCCAGTAGGCCATGCGTCCGCGGTAGACGTTGTGGGTGAGGTGGTCGATGATTTTCAGGCCGGCGCCCACCGGGTTGCGATCCACGCCTTCGATGAAGTTGAAATCGATGTCGTAGATCGAGCTGCCTTCCTCGAAACGGTCGATCAGGTAAAGCGGTGCGCCACCAATACCCTTGATCGCTGGCAGACGCAGTTCCATCGGACCCGTTTCGATTTCCACCGGCTGGGCGCCCAGCTCGAGGGCACGGGCATACGCTTCATGGGCATTGCGTACACGGAATGCCATACCACAGACAGACGGGCCGTGCTCAGCCGCGAAATACGAGGCGATGCTCTTGGGCTCGTTGTTCAGGATCAGATTGATGCCACCCTGACGGTAGAGGTGTACATCCTTGGAGCGGTGGGTAGCCACCTTGGTGAAACCCAGTATCTGGAAGACCGGCTCGAGTACGCCAGGGGTCGGCGAAGCCAGTTCGATGAATTCGAAGCCCATCAGGCCCATTGGATTGTCGAAGATATCAGCCATGTTCGTGTCCTCATCTGCAGCGAAATATTATTGATTGCGTGGGATGCGGAACAAAAACGGCGGTGAGCACGGGATGCCCCGCACGCTGCGAGCGAGGAAGCCACCTATGATCAGCTTGAACCCATGGTATGTCATATGGACCCATTCTCGGCGGGCTTGATCCTTCGGAAATGAAGGACCTTATTGTTGTATTCGTAAACCGATTCTACATTGCGTAAAAATTTTTGTCGCGTTTTAGTTGCTCGCACGGTCAGGCAAACGGCTATCCTCTCGTTTATCCCTCATAGTAGTCAGGTCAGCATGCCCCTCACCACCAAACGCCGCGCCGCGCTCAGCTGGCGTACCCTGTTGCCCTGGGTCGTCGGCGTACTGCCGGTAATGTGCGGCCTGGGCGTGATGAACTGGCAGATCGAGCGCGAAATGCAAGCCAGTAGCCAGGCCACCACCCGGCAGGCGGTGGAGCACGTCGAGCGCATCCTCGACAACCTGTCCGCTGCTGCCAATGCGCTGCTGCCCCTGGCTGGCAGCGCTTGCGATCAGGCCCAGCTCACGTTGCGGGCCCAGGTTACCCGCAATGCCTTCGTGCGCTCGACCAACCTGTTCAGGCACAACAACCTTTATTGCACCTCGTTGTTCGGCGAGTTCCAGGAACCGGTCAATGCAGCCGACTACGTAGACGGCAAGCTATGGCTGATGGACGGCAATTCGGTTACGCCTGGCCACCCGCTACTGGTATACCGTGCCAGCGATGGTGACCACGGTGCAATCACCACGGTGGATGGCGACCACCTGCTGACGGCATTGCGCCTGATCGGCCCCGATGAAGAACTGCAAATCCGCGTCGGCGACGCCTGGATGGGCAAAGACGGAGTGGTGCACAAAGGCGTACCACCTGCCGCCTCCAGCGCCAACGTGTTGCTAGGCTCCACGCGATACCCGTTTAGCGTGCAGGGCGGCTACAGCGCCAACAAGCAAGGCCAACTGTTACGCAGCCACTACCCGGCCCTGCTCAGCCTGCTGCTGGTGCTGGGGGTTGTGGCGGCGCTGGCATGCCGCTGGCAGATTCGTCGCGTCACCTCCCCCCGTGCCGAACTGGATCGCGCCCTGCAGGCCGATGAGTTTCTGCCGTACTTCCAGCCGGTGGTACGCAAAGGCGATTACCGCTGGGCCGGCGCCGAAGTGCTGATGCGCTGGAATCATCCACGAGAAGGCCTGGTTCGCCCTGACCTGTTCATCCCATATGCAGAACACAGCGGGCAGATTGTCGCCATGACCCGGGCGCTGATGACGCATACCGCGCAAAGCCTGGCACCTTATGCCGGGCTGATGGAGGACGGCTTTCATGTTGGTATCAACATCACCGCGGACCATTGCCGCGATCTCAGGTTGCTGGATGACTGCCGTACGTTCCTGCAACACTTTCCGCCCGGCCGGGTGGTACTCACCCTGGAGCTGACCGAGCGCAAACTGATCGAACCCACGCCCGTGGCCCTCGAACTGTTCGAAAAACTGCATGCCATGGGCGTAATGATTGCCCTCGACGACTTCGGCACCGGCCAGTCGAGCCTCAACTACCTCCGGCAATTCAAGGTCGACTACCTGAAGATCGACCAGAGTTTCGTCGCCATGATAGGTGCCGATGCGCTGTCGGTGCACATTCTCGAAAGCATCATCGAGCTGTCGGCCAAGCTGGGCCTGGGCATCGTAGCCGAGGGTGTCGAAACCGACATTCAGCGCGACTACCTGGCCGAGCATGGGGTGGACTTCCAGCAGGGTTACCTGTTCGCCAGGCCCATGCCAGCTGCCCAGTTCCTTGAAGCCCTGGCCACACGCCCGGGCGCTGCGCAGTTGCCGCAAGGCGCTGCCCCTGAGATCATGCGCGGCTGATTCACTCGCTCAACTCCCGTATTCGAGGCATTCGTGTCAAAAGGCATTGTTTCATCGGTCATGGCGTCTTGTCTGTTCGCCGTGATGTACTTCTATACCTCGCTGCTCAAGCCACTCGATGGCGAAGAAATCTTTGGCTGGCGCACCCTGTTGACGCTGCCCTGCCTCACCTTGTTCATGCTTGTCTCGAAGGACTGGAAACGGGTCGGCGAGCTGTTGGGCCGGGTAAAGCGCACGCCGGTGCTGTTGCTCGGCATGGTCGGTACTTCGTGGCTGATGGGCGTGCAGCTGTGGCTGTTTCTCTGGGCGCCCCTGCACGGGCGTAGCCTGGAAGTGTCGATGGGCTACTTCTTGCTCCCGCTGGCCATGGTCCTGACCGGGCGACTGGTGTATGGCGAGCGCCTGTCGCGCCTGCAGAAGGTGGCGGTGGCTTGCGCCGCGCTGGGCGTGGGCCACGAGCTGTACCAAAATGGCAGCTTTGCCTGGGAAACCCTGTTGGTGACGATCGGTTACCCGATCTACTTCGTGCTGCGCCGGCGTTGCCGCACCGACCACCTGGGTGGCCTGTGGTGCGACATGTGCCTGCTGCTGCCGTGGGCCCTGTACTTCGTTATCCAGGGCCCGCTATCCAATGCCGACCTGCAAGCACACCCTGGGCTGTATGCGCTGATCCCGATCCTTGGGGCGATCAGCGCCTCGGCCCTGATCGCTTACGTACTGGCCAGCCGCATGTTGCCATTCAGCCTGTTCGGCCTGCTCAGCTACGTCGAACCCGTGCTGCTGGTGGGGGTGGCATTACTGCTAGGCGAAACCATCGGCCCGGATCAGTGGTTGACCTACCTGCCAATCTGGGCCGCAGTGCTGGTGCTGGTGCTCGAAGGCTTCAAGCACCTGTTGCGTCAGCGCCGCCGTTCGGTGTAAGCCGAACCTGGCGCACCCGCCGCTCTTCAACCGCCTCCACGGTCAGCATCCAGCCGTTCCAGGCCAACTGATCACCCACCATCGGCAGGCGGTCGAGCAAGCTCATCACCAGGCCCGCGAGGGTCTGGTAATCTTCGGTAGCACGGGCACTGAAGCCTGTACGGGCCTGCACCTGGCTCAAGTTCAGTGCACCACTGACCACAAAGGCTTCACCCTCCTGAACGATGCCGGGGCCTTCTACCTCGCTCGCATCCGGCAATTCACCGGCAATCGACTCAAGGATGTCGGTCATGGTCAGCAGGCCGGTAAAGTCGCCGAACTCGTTGACCACGAATGCGATGTGGGTCGACTGGCCACGCATCTGCTCCAGGGCATTGAGGATGCTGAAACTCTCCAGCAGGTTCAACGGCGCCCGGGCCATGCTTTCCAGATCGGGTTGGTCGCCCGACAGTAGCTCTTTGAGCAATTCCTTCTTGTGCACAAAACCTAAGGGTTCGTCCACACGGCCATCGCGGATCAACGGCAGGCGCGAGTACGGCGAGTTGACCAAGGCCTGGGTAATGGCCTCGGCCGGCTGTGCCAGGTCGATCACATCGACCTCGGCACGCGCGGTCATCACCGTACGGATCGGCCGCTCTGCCAGGTTCAGCACACCACTGATCATTACCCGCTCACGGCGGTCGAACAGCACCTGTTCCTCGCCACCTTCGACCAGATCGGCGATTTCCTCACCCACCTCGTCAGCTTCGATCCGGCGGCCGCCCAGCAGGCGCAGCACCGCATGGGCAGTACGTTCGCGTAGCGGTCGATGCTGCTGCAAGCTGCGCTTGCGGCGGGCACGGGCCAGCTGGTTGAACAGCTCGATCAGGATCGAGAAGCCAATCGCCGCATACAGGTAGCCTTTCGGGATATGGAAGCCCAGGCCTTCTGCAGTGAGGCTGAAACCGATCATCATCAGGAAGCCCAGGCACAGCATGATTACCGTGGGGTGGGCGTTGACGAAACGGGTCAGCGGCTTGCTGGCAACGATCATGATACCGATCGAGAAGATCACCGCGATCATCATCACCGACAGCTCATCGACCATGCCCACCGCCGTGATCACGGCGTCCAGCGAGAACACTGCGTCCAGTACCACGATCTGGGCGACGATCGGCCAGAACGCGGCATGGCGCAATGTGCCACTGGCCTGTGTCACGTGGCCCTCCAGGCGTTCATGCAGCTCCATGGTGGCCTTGAACAGCAGGAATACACCACCGAACAGCATGATCAGGTCACGGCCAGAGAAGCTCTTGCCGAATACGTCGATCAGCGGCGCGGTAAGTGTGACCATCCACGAAATACTGGCCAACAGGCCCAGACGCATGATCAACGCCAGGCCAAGGCCAATGACCCGTGCGCGATCACGCTGGTGAGGCGGCAACTTGTCGGCGAGGATGGCGATGAACACCAGGTTGTCGATACCCAGCACCAGCTCAAGGACGATAAGCGTCAACAGGCCTAGCCAGGCCGTTGGGTCGGCTAGCCATTCCATTAGCGGGTACTCACGAGGAAGGCGTCACAAGGACAGGGAAAGGATGGTCGAAACGGCCGAAAACTGGGGGGCTCCGCGAAGGTGCTCATATAGACCTTGATAACAAATTGGGAGGATGATGCTACAAGCACAGCAGGTTTCTCTAGTAGCGCAAAACTATTACAAAACCTGTAACACCTCTGCACTGCACGCTTCCAGTTGTGGAGAGGGTACTTTTGTTCAATACCTCTGCAAGCGGATGCCCGAGGATGAAGCCCTCCTTCAGCCATTCGGATTTCCCTCATGAGCCTGTCCTTGTCAATGGCCGCCTTCGCCTTGGCGGCCTCGATTTCCCCCGGCCCGGTCAACATCGTCGCACTAGGCAGCGGTGCCCGCCACGGCCTGCGCGCCAGCCTGGCACATGTGGCCGGCGCCACGCTGGGCTTTTGCCTGCTGCTGGTGCTGGTCGGGCTGGGCGTGCATCAGCTGATGTTGCGCTGGCCTTTGCTGGGCCTGCTGTTGCACTGGAGCGGTGTGGCATTTCTGCTGTACATGGCGTGGAAACTGGCCAGTGACGATGGCAACCTGGGCAGCGAACACCCGACCATGGCCCCTTCAGCCTGGCAGGGCGCGGTAATGCAGTGGCTCAACCCCAAAGCCTGGTTGGCAGCAGTCGCCGGCGTGGGCGCCTACACCGGCGGTGAACAGCACCTGCTGTGGCTGTTCGCCTGGATCTATGGGCCAATCTGTTTCATCTCGGTGGCCTGCTGGGCGTGGGCCGGGAGCGTGATCCGGCGGTATCTGGGCAATCCACGGCATATGCGCCTGCTGAACCGAGGGTTGGCCGTGTTGCTGATTGCCAGTGCGGTTTACCTGATCATTCAGCCAAGCGCATTGCGATAATGCCCTGGTGTCGCCGCCAGTTGCTGCTTGAATGCCCGCTGCAAATGCGCCTGGTCGGCAAACCCGGCCTCCTGTGCCACTTCGGCAATCGCCCGGCCTTGCCGCAGCCGCGCCCTGGCCAGCTGCACGCGCTGGTCGAGCAGATAGCCATGCGGGGTCAGGCCGAAATGTTGGCGGAACGCACGAATCAGGTAGGAGCGTGACAGGCCGCAGGCCGCGCAGATGTCCTCGAGGCTCAACGCGTCACTGCGGTGGGCGCGTATGAATGCTGCCGCCGCCTGCAGTCGAGGGTTGCCCTCGTCACTCACAGGGGCACTGCCACCCAGTAATTCCGGCAATCCGCTGAAGAAAGCCGCCAGGCGCGCTTCGCGATCTGGCAGACGGGTATCGAACAGGTCGGCGAAGGTTTGCAAAAGCCGCTGGTACAACAGCGGCGAACGGCTCCAGGTCTGCGCCGGCAAGGCAAACCCCAAGGCCTGCAACCAAGGCTGGTCGACGAACAGCATCAGGTAGGACCACGGCTCCCCGGCAACAGGGTTGCAGGTATGCACCACACCCGGGTTCATCAGCACCGTGGTCCCCGCCGTCACCTCGACACCCTGACCGGCGTTAAGGTAGGTGCTGCGCCCACCCGTGATCACCCCGATGGAGAAGCTTTCGTGGGCGTGCGCGGCGTAACACACCTTGCGCCCGTCCCCTACCCTTCGGGCTTCGACGAACGGCAGCGCCGGGTCGCGCCAGAACCGTGATACCTCGATCATCCTTCGCCTCGCCCGCCGCAGCCATGTGCCCGAATACTACACACTTAGCGTGGGAACAGGTCCAGTGTGCGCTCTACCTCGCCGATATCGATCCGAAAACCGTCACCTTCGGGTATGCCGACCACGAAACCGAAATGCTGGTGGTCGCGGTCCGTCAGGTACTTGTAGTAACTGACAAAGCGGTTAGGTGGCTGCAAGGTCAGCAGGCAACCGCCTGCCTGCAGCACATTCACGCCGTGCACCAACTGGCTGCCCTCTACCCCGATCACCACTTGGGCACCGGCGCAGGCAGCGACAATACTCGGCAGGTCGGACTTCAGCGGGTTGACGATGCGAAAACCACGGGTAACGCGCAAGTGCTCGGCAAGCTCAAGCTCGTTGCGCAAGAGGCGTAGGTCGCCATCACCACCGCGCAGCAGGAACACCCCAGGATGTTGCGCATGCGGCACATGCGAAAGCAGCTTGTCGCCCATCGCACGATAGCGGGCATGCCGGCTGCGGTTGTTGCTCTGGTCATCGAACAGCACCAGCTCACGGAAGAACGCACTGCGCAAACGCAGCGGTTTCATACCCAGCAACTCCTCATAGGCCGGTGCCTGAGTAAACAGTGGAAACCGGGCAGAAGGTGCGGTGGTCACCGGGATACCTTCGTTACAAGCCAGCGCATAGGTCGGGCAATCTTCCATCAGCCAGGTGCCGAACCACGAGTTGCCGTTTTGCGTGCAGTAGATAGCCGCGCGGTCGATCTCATTGTCGACGATGATGGTCGGGAAGGTGCTTGGCTTCAGTGACAACCAATGGCTGGCCTTGCCCTTGTACAACGCCCCGTCGATTAGCCACACATCCTTGATCAGGTAGCCGCGGGTTGGCCCTTGCAGCGTATTGACGCCGCCTTCCATGGTGCGTGCCGGGTGCACGTAGGGGTAGAAGCGCTTGCCTTCCCAGCCTGTCACCCGTTCCAGCTGGCCGGGCAGAAAAATGGCTGGCGGCGAAACCGTGGCTTCGCCAGGGGCTATGTCCCAGCTCTTGGTGGCGATGCTTTTAAGGTCGATGGCCGTGTTCTTGCCCAAGCGTTTGCGCGCCATGTAGCGATAGGCGGCCAAGGTCCAGGTGTGATGCTTGGCTGCGGGCGATGCACTGAACTGCGAGATATCGCCTCCCATGAAGCGTCCTCCCTTGATGACAAAGTCTGAAGCCTGGCGCAAGGCGCCCTATCAATGCATCCCTGGCAGCCACTCAGTTGCATGTGACCCTTTCCATGGTGGGCGGTGACTGCTGGCTTGCATAACGGCTGCGCAACGTTTCCACGAACGGCTCACCTGCACCGTTGCCACCGTACAGATAAATCTTGTGCAGGCCGCCAAACACCATTTCGTGGTAACGGCTGGCAACTTCCTCATCGCTAGGCCCATCCGGCAACCCCAGATGCAGCGTGAGCTTGTCGCCTTCAACGGCGAACATCGGCGTGTCCCACAAGAACTTCGCCGTGCCGGTCTTTGGCAGGCGGACAAACAGGTACGCATGGTTACCCAGTGAGTCGATATCACCACCCCGGCGGCGCTTCCATTTCAACAGGCCGTCGTCCGGGCGTGCCAGGCACAGGCCGATGTCGTAGTAATCGAAGCCCTGCTCCAGTGCCCATTCAAGCGCCATGAAGGTGGTGATCGAATTCACCTCGCGCAGTTTCTTCGCATCGGAAAACACCGCCTCGCAATAGCCAAAGCGCAAGGTGCTCCAGTAACGCTTGCCGCCGCGTACCACTTCACACCCCAGGTGGCAGCCGATCACTTCATCGCCCAGCATGATCAAGTCGAGCCGGCCGACGCTCTTGGCAATTCGGAACACCTCTTCGGTAGGGAACTGCGCGGCGTGGATGCCTTGCCTGGCCGTGGCATAAGGGCGCAGCAGGTCGCGGTCGGCCATGCTGATTTCGTCGTCCGAGAGGGCTTGGCGCATGTGATACAGCGGCCGGTTCTTGCGAATGCTGCGGCGCAGTTCGCTGTCGTAGCGGGCCGTGATGTCATCCAGTGGTCGCCCCAGCGGCACCACGGCGCTCAGGTAATGCGGCACGGACAGCGCCCCCGAGGTCGGCATTTCGCTGATGACCACCACATGGTTGGCAGCCGCCGTGGCATTTGCACCCTCCACGATCGATGCGCTGCCCTGGCCTTTGCCGCCGATCAGCAGCTTGGCCATTTCCCGTTGCTGCTTGCGGCCGATGTAGAGGATTTCGTACGGGCTCTCCTGCTGCGGCCGAAACCTGGCAACCTCCCACCGCCAGAAACAGGCACGCGCCATCATTTCTCGCGTTTTGCTGGCCAGCAGCCTCATTTCGTAGCGCGTGGAGGGCGACAGGAGCTTTCGCGCCACAGCTGTCAAGGTCTCTTTCATTTCTTCTTCGACGTCCTTTGAAGTGCTCTATGGCCATGCGTAAAGAGAGAAAAATGCAGCAAAAACACTTAACGCTTTGATTTTTATAGTTTGCCCTACAACTTTATTATCACATTCAGTAACAATTTAAGATGCCCCGAAAGGCTTTGGCAAGCGGCTCTTCGCTGACTTTAGATCAAGTTTCATGGCGTCAAATTTTCTGCTCTAAAAGCCTCCATCAGCGAAACTTTGCTATAAGCGTGCCGATAAGCACGATACTCCGTTACCACTTGGCTATTGATAATTAGCGTTTGATGCCTTCTTTGCATAAAAGGAGCATCACCATGCCTGATTACCTTCCGCATCAAGCCCTGCTGAAGGCGCAACTACCCCATTGGGCCCACCGGGCAACACCCAAACAGTGGGCCGCGTTGCAGCAAACCCAGGCTAATGCCTGGCAAGAGCAGGACTGGTTCGCCAATGCCGCCCCAGACCTGCGCCAGGCAGTGCACGCCAGCCAGGCACGCCTGGTTCGCTCACAAGCCGCCTTGGCCCGCTCACTCAAGGGCCTCGCACAGATCACCGAATTCGCCGAACCCTTGCTGCAAGGCCGCCTTGCGGCACATGGTTTTCACGCGCCACTGCGCAACAGCCAGTTGCTGCGGGTTGAAAGCAACTGGCACTGGGTCGGCTTACGCTATCTCTACAGCCATCGTCGCGACAATTTGTTACAAGCGGCCCTGCAGAACTTTGCCGATGACGAAGTATTTACCTCCCAGAGCGCGATTGCGCTGAAGGACAACATCCATGTCACGGCAATTCAGGTTCAAGGGTACGCTCCCCTTGGCATGCAGGTGCCGACTGCGCAGTTTCCACTGAAGTCGGAACACTACCAGGTAGATCGTTTGCCGCTTAGTCCCGAAGCCTTCGCCACACTGTGTCGAGAACTGGACTTGGGTGGCACCTACCAGGCCCATCTGACACACCATTTAGGGCAACCCGGCGTTCGCGCGCAAGCCATGCACGTGCAACAAGACAGCCTGCGGCTGGCGGCCGACCTGGCCTACCTGCGACACCTGCTTGGCGGCAACGCTCGTGACGAAATAGAGCGACTGTTGCAAGGTGACAACGTGACGTGCTGGCAGCTGGCGCTGTTCGGCAGCATCCTGCACGAAGTGATGCTGATCGATGTCGGCAGCGCGGGGCTTGCGCTGTTCTTGCCTGGCCATGACCCAGCGCTGCGCCAGTGCCATGACCTTGAAGCGGTGCATGAAGCGTTGGCGACGTTGTTGCTGGAGCCCGCAGCGCGCCAGGCATTTACCGCCTACATCAGGCTGGATGAGCGCGCGCACTTTCTCGACCTGCTGCAACAGAACCTCGACGCCTCCGGCAACGCTGCCTTCGACCGCCCCTGGTTGCGTGCAGCGCACGTGGACTTGCGCCCGACGCGCCAGGTAATCGCGGCAGAGCCGTTCGGCTACTACCAGGACCAGCACCTGGCCCGCCTCAAGCATGAAGCCAGCCAGCTTGCGGTACCGACCGCAACGGCCGATGCCAACGCTCGAACCAAACGCCTGGAAGAATGGGAAAGCCTTGGCTGGGATGCACTGAACGTTGCCGGCTTCTTCATACCAGGGGCAGGCCCCTTGATGCTGGCCGTCACCGCTTGCCAGTTGCTGGGCGAGGTATTCGAAGGCTACGAGGCTTGGGAGGAAGGCGACCGCCACCTTGCCCTGCGCCATCTGGAAGCCGTCGGCCTGAACCTGGGCCTCATAGGCGGCCTTGCCGTGGCAGGCCGCGTGGTCCCCAAACTGTTCGGCAGCCCGCTGCTGGAAAACCTCCAGGAAGTGCCCGGCAACAACGGGGGCTACAAGCTCTGGAATCAGGACCTGACCCCTTACCGCAGTAGCATCGAGCTGCCAGAGCATCTGCAACCCAATGCGCAAGGCCAGTACCTGCACGAGGGCCAGCAATTCATCCGCCTGGACGGCCATCTTTTCCAGCAGCACTTCGACAACACGCTGCAGCAATGGCGCATCATTCACCCGGATACACCGGATGCCTGGCAGCCACCGCTGGAACACAACGGGCAAGGTGCCTGGCGCGGCCAGCATGAACAGCCCGCCCAGTGGCCTTTCGCAACACTCGTGCGGCGCCTGGGTGAGCCATTCGCAGCGTTCACACCCCAGCAACTGGAGCAGGCCGGGCGCATCTGCGGCATCGACGCAGAACGCTTGCGACAGGTGCACCTGCAAGGCCAGCCAACCCCGCCGCTGTTGCTCGACACCCTGCAACGCATGGCGATACGGACCGAAGTGCGAGGCATGGGTGCAAACGCAGCGCCGGGTCTGTTCGACCAGCTCTACAACGGCGACGCGGCAGTCGCCCCCGCAACGCAGCAGTTGCTTACGGCCTACCCACGCCTGTCTCCCGCCTTGGCCAGGCGGTTGCTGGCACGGCTGGACGATACTGAATCACTCACCTGGCAAGAGCACGGCGAGCTCCCCAAAGCGATTGGCCAACAGATCCAACGGGCACACAGCGAGCTGCCGCTGGTACGTGCGTTGGAAGACTTGTTGCATCCTGCGCAGTGCAGCGCTGACAGTGAGCGCCTGCTGTTCAGCGCACTGGACGCCCTGCCCGAATGGCCTGCTGACCTACGCCTTGAGTTGCGCGCTGCAAGCCCGCAAGGCCCAATGTTGAACTACGTCGGCAGTGAGCAGGCCACCACCCTGTGCCGGGTGATCAAAACGGCCGAAGGCTATGAGGCCGATCTGGGAGAGCGCCCGGCGCCCGCGCTGCGTGATGAGGACCTGTGCCGTGCCGTGGAGCAGGCGCTGCCACGCGTGCAGCGCGAAGCCCTCGGCATTGCACGAAGCGACGGCAGCGTAGTGCGCCAGCGCGTACTGGCGTGGGTCGATAGAAACAGGCCCGTGCTGGCGCAGCGACTCTGGGGAGCGCCTCTGCAGCGGCGCTCGACACAAGGCTGGCTACGCGGCGGCCGCCCCCTGGAGCCGTTGCCAGCGCCCCCGCTTCAGGCCGGTTCTCTGGCAGCGGCTTACCGCCGCATTTTCCCCGATGCCACCGATGCGGAATTCGCCGACTGGCTGGGCGATGAACAGGAAGACCACGACCTGTATGACATGCGTACACCCACCGAGCGACTGCGAGACCTCCAGCAGCACCTGAGCGCTCTGCGGCAAAACCTGCAGCAATGGGCAAGGCCCGACCCATCAAGCCCGCACCAGCGGCACCTGGCAGTGCGCCCAATCATCAACGCCTGGCGCCGCCTTTCCTGGCTGCCATTCGGAAGCACTGGCCGACTCTTCAGCCTTGACCTTTCCGGCCTCGACCTGCGCAACGAGGACCTGGCGACACTCTACCTGCCCGATCAATTCACCCACATCGAACACATTGCACTTAACGACAACCCGATGCTCAGCCACCTCCCAGCTGATTTTCACGAACGTTTCCCCAACCTCAAGCGCCTGTTTCTCACCAATTGCCGTTTCCAGCGCCTACCTGAACTGACCAACCCCGAGCATCTACTCTGGCTGGACCTGGACAGCAATCGCATTACCTGGGATAGCCAGGCTCAACGAACGCTAAACCAGTTCAGCCAACTAGGCATACTCGATCTGACTGACAACCCCCTGCTTCAGGCACCCGACCTGCGTCGGCTTTCCGGGCTCAGGACCGTGTTCCTGTCCGGTTGTGCGCTCACCGAATTGCCGCGGGGCCTGCAGCTCATCAGTGAACCTGTGGTGCTGGACCTTACATCCAACCAGTTCCAGCAACTGCCTGCCGCGTTCAATGTTCCACACCCGGTAGCTGAATCCCTGAGCCTTGAAAGCGAGTGGCTGGGCCAGACTGCATTGGCACAAATCGATGCCTACAACACTGCCCACGGTGTCGATCTGATGGTAAACGAAGATGATTACCTGGACTTCTTCGAGAACACAGGCCCTGCAGAAGCCCAATTGTGGCAACGCTTGCCACTGCAATTTCGCCGTGACCTTCGGCCATTGCTCGACCAAGAGCCCTTCCTGTCGCAGCCGAATCAGGCCCGGAGGGAATTCTGGAGACGTTTGACAGTGATCGATACGAATCAAGCCCTGCGCGAGGAGTGGCTCACCCACCCGCCACGCGACCTTTTCAATTTGCCGCTTTAGTCATGTTCGCGGTGCCTGTCGGCGCATCGGCAGGCATTTGCTCTGCGGGTGAGCCAGACTGGTGTTTTTTCCGCAGCCGGTGCATGCTCGAAGCTGAAGCGATTCACCTGGCTTGAAACCCGCCCTGTAATGTGAGGTGCAGTACCCATGGACCGTCTGCTCGATTCACTCTTCCCCAGCGCCGATAACATTCCGGAAGCCTGGCGCCTGGGAGCCCCCCTGGAACAACGCGACTACCTGGTCAACGGTGAACTCAGGCGCTGGGACGGCCCCCTGGCCACGGTGCGCAGCCCGGTGTGGCTCAAGCAAGGCGACACCGAGCATCAGGTCATTCTGGGCAGCGCCCCGCTGCTCGATGCCGACACCGCGCTCACCGCCCTCGACGCCGCCGTACAGGCCTACGACAAAGGCCGTGGTGCCTGGCCGAACATGCGCGTGGCCGAGCGTATCCAGCATGTCGAAACCTTCCTCGCACGCATGCGTGAACAGCGCCAGGCCGTGGTCAAGCTGCTGATGTGGGAAATCGGCAAGAACCTCAAGGACTCGGAAAAGGAATTCGACCGCACCTGCGACTACATCGTCGACACCATAAACGCCCTCAAGGACCTTGACCGCCGCTCCAGCCGCTTCGAACTGGAACAGGGCACCCTCGGCCAGATCCGCCGTGCGCCACTGGGTGTCGCACTGTGCATGGGGCCGTACAACTACCCACTGAACGAAACCTTCACCACGCTGATCCCGGCGCTGATCATGGGCAACACCGTGGTGTTCAAGCCGGCCAAGTTCGGTGTGCTGCTGATTCGCCCACTGCTCGAGGCGTTCCGCGACAGCTTCCCGCCGGGGGTGATCAATGTCATCTATGGCCGCGGCCGGGAAACGGTGAGCGCGCTGATGGCCAGCGGCAAGGTGGATGTGTTCGCCTTCATTGGCACCCACAAGGCCGCCAGCGACCTGAAGAAGCTGCACCCACGCCCCCACCGCCTGCGCGCCGCACTGGGCCTGGATGCCAAGAACCCAGGCATCGTGCTGCCCCAGGTAGACCTCGACAATGCCGTCGAAGAGGCCGTCACCGGGGCGCTGTCGTTCAATGGGCAGCGCTGCACGGCACTGAAGATCCTGTTCGTTCACGAGGACGTGGTCGACGCCTTCCTCGACAAGTTCCAACGCAAACTGGCAGCGCTCAAACCCGGCATGCCGTGGGAGCCTGGCGTGGCGCTGACACCGCTGCCCGAGCCTGGCAAGGTCGACTACCTCGATGGCCTGGTCGCCGACGCCACGGCCAAAGGCGCGCACGTGCTCAACGAAGGTGGCGGGCACAGCCGCGGCTCGTTCTTCTACCCCGCCTTGCTGTACCCGGTCAGCCAGCAAATGCGCGTGTACCACGAGGAGCAGTTCGGCCCGCTGGTGCCGGTGGTACCCTACCGCGACCTGCAAACGGTGATCGACTATGTGCTGGACTCCGACTACGGCCAGCAACTGAGCCTGTTCGGCAACGACCCGGCCACCATTGGCAGCCTGGTCGACATTTTCGCCAACCAGGTCGGGCGCATCAACATCAACGCACAATGCCAGCGTGGCCCGGACACCTACCCGTTCAACGGCCGCAAGAACAGCGCCGAAGGCACACTGTCGGTGCATGACGCCTTGCGCGTGTTCTCGATCCGTACCCTGGTCGCCACGCGCTTCCAGGAGGCCAACAAGGAACTGATCAGCGACATCATCCGCAACCGCCAGTCGAGCTTCCTGACCACCGACTACATCTTCTGACGGCCGCGCTTATAGACAATCGATCTAGCGTCACTGTCGATTTTCCATCTGTGCAAACGACTCTAAGCAACAGGGCGTCCTCCGGCGCCCCTTGCACAGGAGCGTCCAACATGGCAGTCAAACCCATCCCCGAAGGCCAGCACAGCATCACCCCCTACCTGGCCATCAACGACGCCGCCAAGGCCATCGAGTTCTACAAGCAGGCCTTTGGCGCGGTTGAAATGTTCCGCCTCGATGCCCCAGGTGGCCGCGTTGGCCATGCCGAGCTGAAGATTGGTGATTCGTCGCTGATGCTGGGCGACCCCTGCGACATGGAAGGCGGCCTCACCGCCAGCCAGAAGCTCAGCGGCGCAGGCGTGGGCCTGCACCTGTATGTCGAAGACTGCGACAAAGTCTATGCCCAGGCCCTGGCCGCTGGCGGCACCCAACTGCACCCCTTGACCGACCAGTTCTACGGTGACCGCAGCGGCACCCTGAAAGACCCGTTCGGCAACATCTGGTTCGTCTCCACTCACAAAGAGGACCTGACACCCGACGAGATTCGCGCCCGCGCCGCGAAGATGTTCGGCGGTAACTGAGCGGCAAGTTGAAAGCGGCGCGACTTTGCTTGAAGCTTGAGGCTCGTAGCTTGGAGCCGCTTCATGCGAATCATCGACAAAACCGCCGTTCAGGTGCGCAGCCTGACCCCTGCCGAAGAAGAGCTGCTGGTCGGCTTTGCCACCGGCAGCCTCGCCGGCCCGCGCCTGCTGCAAGCCAACCAGCTGCTGATGAAGGTGCGCAATGCCAACCAGTGGCTGGCCTGCGATTGCCGCAACGACGCCTTGCCGGTGCTCAATGTCACCCTTAACGGCAACACGGGCACGCTGTTCCTCAAGAACAACCCAGGCACCGCCGAGCACGCGCCCGGCTGCCCGTTCACCAAAGACGAGCAGGAAGCCGCCGAGCGCGAAAACGACCCCGCGCCACCCGCCGCCTGGCTGCCGCCAGACACCCCCTTGCGCCTGATCGGCGACTTGCGCGCAGGCACAGCCGGTGCAGGCAGCGATGGCAGCGATCGGCGCGAACAACAGCGCCTGCTGTCACTGCTGCTGACCTGGCTCGAAACCAGTGGCCTCAACCTTTACGCCACCCACCTGAAAAAGGACCTGACCGGCCAGTTCGCCGAACTGCGCAGCGCGGCCAGCCGCTACCCGCTGCTGGAACGGGTGCCTGCCAGCAACTACCTGGAAACACGCCTGGACATGAAGCACATGATGATGCTCAAGTCCCGCCTGCGCGAAGCCTCGGTGTTCGGCAACCACCGCCGCCACGGCCTGCTGTTGGACTGCGTCGACCAGATCAAAGGGCGCAAACTGTTCAACAACCGCAGTGAAGACGGCTTCGACTTCCAGGGGCACCACCTGTACTGGGGCGGCAGCCGTACCACCGGGCCGTTGCTGGCCCTGATGATCTACTCGCCGACCAGCGCCGGTAGCCATTACTACGAGCTGATTCATGTGGCCAGCGTGCCCGTGCTGTCACGCGCGCACCTGTTCCCGGTATACCGCGATGAAGAACGCGAGCCGCTCAAGGCGCTGGTGTCGCTGATCGACTGGATGGCCAGCAAGGGCGTGAAAGTGCAGATGCGCCGGCCGGTAATTGGCGGGCAGGTCATGGATGAGCTGGTGATGACCTCGGACCAGGACCGGGTGCTGTCGGTGTCACTGCTGGAACAGCCGATCGGGCCCGAGCCGGATGCTGAAAATTTCAAGCGCTACGCCGACTTCAAAAGTTTGGAAACTTTCCGCAAGTTCGTCGCCGGCTTTTTCATGCGCGAGCGTTGATACCCGCCCTTGCACGAACCCTTGTAGGAGCGGCCTTGTGTCGCGATCGGGCTGCAAAGCAGCCCCTCGATTTTTGCGGCGGCAATGATATTCAGGGGCCGCTTTGCGGCCCATCGCGACACAAGGCCGCTCCTACACGAGATTGCATTGTTCAACGATTGCGTGTCAGCCCAAAAACAGCGTGTACGCCGGGTTATCCGTCTCATCCCAATACCGATACCCCATCTCATCCAGCGCCAACGGCAACCCCGCCAGCTCATCCACCGGCACTTCCAAAGCCGCAAACACCCGCGCCTCCGCTGCCCCATGGTTACGGTAATGGAACAGGCTGATATTCCAGCGCTTACCCAACCGCTCCAAAAAGCCCAGCAACGCCCCAGGCCGCTCGGGGAATTCGAACCGCAGCACCCGTTCATCCGCGCCCGGTGCGGCATGCCCGCCCACGGTATGGCGCACATGCAGCTTGGCCAGCTCGTTGTCGGTCAAATCCAGCACGTTGTAACCCTGCTCGCGCAAGTTGGCCAGCAACTGCTCGCGCGGGTCGTGCACAGGGTGGGTTTGCACACCCACGAACAGGCGCGCTTCCTTGCCGGGGTAGTAGCGGTAGTTGAATTCGGTGATTTGCCGCTTGCCCAGCGCCTGGCAGAAGGCGCGGAAGCTGCCCGGCTGTTCCGGGATGGTGACGGCGATGATCGCCTCGCGCTGCTCGCCCAGTTCAGCCCGCTCGGCCACATGGCGCAAACGATCGAAGTTGACATTGGCCCCGGAGTCGATTGCTACCAGGGTCTGCCCCTGCACGCCTTCGCGCGCCACGTACTTCTTGATCCCGGCCACGGCCAGGGCCCCGGAAGGCTCGGTGATCGAGCGGGTGTCATCGTAGATGTCCTTGATTGCCGCGCACAGTTCGTCGCTGCTTACCGTTACCACCTCATCGACGAAGTGCCGGCACAGTTCGAAGCAATGGGCACCGATCTGCGCCACCGCCACGCCATCGGCGAAGGTGCCGACCTGCGGCAAGATCACCCGCTCGCCAGCTGCCATGGCAGCCTGCAGACAGTTGGAGTCTTCCGGCTCCACGCCGATCACCTTCACCTCTGGGCGCAGGTACTTCACATACGCGGCGATACCGGCGATCAAGCCGCCTCCGCCTACCGGTACAAAGATGGCGTCCAGGGCACCTGGGCGCTGGCGGAGGATTTCCATGGCCACGGTGCCCTGCCCGGCAATCACGTCCGGGTCATCGAACGGTGGTACGAAGGTGGCGCCTTCGCTGTCGGCCAGTTTCAATGCGTGGGCCAGGGCATGAGGGAAGCTCTCGCCGTGCAGCACCACATGCCCGCCGCGCGACCGCACCCCTTCCACTTTCAACGACGGGGTGGTGGTCGGCATGACGATGGTGGCCTTCATGCCCAGGTGCGATGCCGCCAGGGCCACACCCTGGGCGTGGTTGCCCGCCGAAGCGGTGATCACCCCGCACTCGCGCTGCGTGGGGGTAAGACGCGACAGGCGAGTGTAGGCCCCACGAATCTTGAACGAGAACGTAGGCTGCAGGTCTTCGCGCTTGAGCAGTACTTGGTTACCCAGGCTGGCGGACAAGGCAGGCGCGGCCTGCAGGGGCGTTTCGATGGCCAGGTCGTACACCGGCGCGGCAAGAATGCGCCGCACCTGCTCCGACAGCAGTTGCTGGGGGGTGACGGTGGTACGAAGGACACTGAAGCTGGTCATCGATGACTCCTTGGCTGTTTTCGCATTGCCCAGGAGTCAGAGAGAAAAAACCCGCCTCCAGGGCGGGTTCGGTGCACGTATGCGCTAGCCCGCCAAGCTGATAATGGCGGTAATAATAATGGCGTTCACGTACGGGAATGTGTTCATGGGGTAGGAACTTAGCCTGCCGCCCGGCCGCAAGTCAACACTTGGCTTGCTGCGCCGAAAGCGGCACATCGAACACCTTGTCGAAGCCCCACTGGAAGACGAAGGCGTAAACGAAGAAGAACACGAACAACGCCAGGTTGGTCAGCAGTGCCGCCCACAGGCTCACGTCCAGCCAGTACGCCACCAACGGCAGCAGAATCACCACCAACCCGCCCTCGAAGCCCAGCGCATGCAACAGGCGCCGCAAGAAAGTGCGCTCCCGCTTGTGCTGGCGCGCTTCCCAACGCTCGAACACCCAGTTGTAGCCCATGTTCCAGCTCATCGCGATGCCCGACATCAGCACCGACAACACGGTCGACTGCGCCATCCCGGCACCGAACGCCAGTTCCAGCGCGGGCGCCACGCAGGCGACGGCGATGGCCTCATAGAGAATGGCCTGGACGATCTTGCGGGCCTTGCCTTGCATGTTCAACTCCCTGAATAAACGACCTGTAAAACTACAAGATGTAGCCTGTAAGAAAAAGCCCGAAATTTGGACAACATCGCGTTCGGCTGCTTGTATCTATCCCGTACAAACAGTGACATCTCGTACAACTTCGTCGAAGGAACCGAGCGAGGATAATGACGATGGCCCCCTCTACCCTTTCGGTGGCTGCCACATGAGTTTGGCATTCATCGATTTTCTCACCTATGTGCTGTTCGGCCTGAAAATTCTGGCAATCACCCTTGCCTCGCTGATGTTCCTGTTGGGCCTGGACGACCTTTTCATCGACCTGTGCTATTGGGGGCGCAAGCTGATCCGGCGTTTTCGCATTTACGACAAGTTCGAAAAAGCCGATGAAAAACGCTTGTTCGAGGTGCCGGAAAAACCCCTGGCCATCATGGTCCCGGCCTGGAACGAAGTAGGCGTGGTCGGTGAGATGGCGCGCCTGGCAGCCTCGACGATCGACTACGAGAATTACCAGATTTTCGTCGGCACCTACCCCAACGACCCGCAAACCCAGGCCGACGTCGACGCGGTGTGCCTGCACTACCCCAACGTGCACAAGGTGGTCTGCGCGCGCCCTGGCCCCACCAGCAAGGCCGACTGCCTGAACAACATCATCGACGCGTTGCTGCGCTTCCAGCAGGACGCGGGCATCGAGTTTGCCGGCTTCATCCTGCATGACGCCGAAGACGTGATCTCGCCCATGGAGTTGCGCCTGTTCAACTACCTGCTGCCAAGCAAGGACATGATCCAGATCCCGGTGTACCCCTACGCACCGGAATGGAAGGGCTTTACTGCCGGCCACTATGTCGACGAGTTCGCCGAAAACCACGGCAAGGACGTGATCGTGCGTGAAGCGCTGACGGGCCAGGTGCCCAGCGCCGGCGTCGGCACCTGCTTCAGCCGCCGCGCCATCAGCGCGCTGCTCGAGGACGGTGACGGCATCGCCTTCGACGTACAGAGCCTGACCGAAGACTACGACATCGGTTTTCGCCTGAAGCAAAAAGGCATGAAGTGCATTTTCGCCCGCTATTCCATCACCGACCCGGCACTGACCCTGAAGCAGGACTGGCGCCCGGGCATGAGCCGCGAATTCTCCCAGGTAATCTGCGTACGCGAGCACTTCCCACGTGACTGGCAGCATGCCATCCGGCAGAAGTCGCGCTGGATTGTCGGCATCGTGTTCCAGGGCACCAGCAACCTCGGGTGGAGCCGCAAAGGCGCACTCAACTATTTCCTCTGGCGTGACCGCCGTGGGCTGTTCGCCTACCTGCTGAGCTTTCTGGTCAACCTGTTGCTGCTGGTATTGCTGGCCATGTGGCTGGTCACGGTGGTCGCGCCGAATTCGTGGCGTTTCATGTCGATCCTAAGCGACAGCTGGCTGCTGTCGACCCTGCTGTGGCTGAACGGCCTGATGCTGTTCAACCGGCTGTTCCAGCGCGCCTGGTTCGTCACCCGCTTCTATGGCATCGGCGAGGGCCTGCTGTCGGCACCGCGGATGATGTGGAGCAACTTCGTCAATTTTTTCGCCAACCTGCGCGCCCTGCGCCAGGTCATGGAAATGGGCGATTCGCGGCGCGTGGCCTGGGACAAGACCACCCACGAGTTCCCCGCTATCGCCGCACCTGCCCGCATACCACTGGGCCAGCGCCTGGTGGCCAAGGGCCTGATCAGCGACGAACAGCTGCAGCAGGCCATCACCAGCCCGGTTCGCCGGCGCCTGGGCCGCGAACTGCTACTGCGCGGCTGGTTGAACAGCGAGCAGTTGGTGGCCACCCTGGCCGAACAGTTGGACTTGCCCTGGGCACCGCTGAACCCGTTCAAGCTCGACCCGCAGTTGATCGCCAAACTGCCGCGCAAGCTGGCCACGCATTATGGCGTGCTGCCGGTGGATGAAGACGGCGACACGCTGATCCTGGCCAGCGAAAGCCCGGTCAGCCAGGTGTCGCTGGGGGTTATCAGCCGCCAGCTGAAACGCCCGGTCAAGGCCCGCCTGGCACCCCAGGGCCGGGTTACGCTGGGCCTGCGCTACCACTACCCAAGCCCCTGGCAGAAGCCAGAAACCCGCGACATGCTGGCCGTCCTTGAACGCCATCAGGACAACGAAGCGCTGCTGGAGCGGGTCAGCCATCACCAGGTCATGCTCGGCGCACTGCTGCAGGTGCGGGGCATGGTCCCGGTCACCCTGTTCAACCAGGCGCTGATCGACTTCGACCCTGAACACCAGAGCCTGGGCGAGCACCTGATCGCCCGAGGCATCATCACCGAACAGGTGCTGGAGCAGGCCCTGATCGAACAGGCCAGCGAACAGCAGGCCGCCTTTGACCTGACCCGGGAGGTGGCATGAAGCCGCGCTTTTCCCTGACTTTCACTGGACTGTTGCTGTTCTGCGCTGCCCTGCCCGCCGCTGCTTCGGCGCCGATGACCGACTTTCAGCGGTTCACCAGCTTTCCGTTCATGGACCGCAGCTACCGCGAGGCCAAGAAAGACAATTGGGCGGAAGTCGAGCGCCTGACTCGCCACGTGCTGGGGCGGGTGCCGAACAACGACGAGGCGCGTGCCCTGCTGGTCGAGGCCCTGGCCCACCAACGCCGTTACAAAGAGGCCCAGGCGCAGGCCGAGCAGCTGGGCGACAGCCCCGAGTATGCCGACGCCCTGCTGGCGCTACGCTTGACCTGGATCGAACAGGACCCACCGGCGGCCAGCCAGGTGGAACAATGGCTGGCCGCCAGCGACGGCAACCAGCGGGAGCGCCTGTGGCAGGCCTACAGCCTGAGCCTGGCCAAGTTTGGTGGCGCGGCCAAGGCGCTGGACTGGCTCAACCAGCTACCGCCCGGCAACGACGGCCAGGTACTGCGCCTGGCTCGGGCCAACTTCGCCGAGCAACTGCGCAACTGGAAAGGAACCATCGAACAGCTGCAGCCGCTGGCCGACAAAGGCCAGTTGCCCGCCGAAGACTGGCAACGCCTGGCCAATGCCTATATCCAGAAAGTCGACGAAAAAGGCCTGAATGCGCTGTTACCCAGCGCGCCATCCGCCACAGCGGCCAACCAGGCGCGCCTGGCCATGGCCAACCGCGCCATTGCCGTTGGCCACCACCAGCAAGCCCAACGCTGGCTGCAGTCGCTACCGCCCGAGCAACTGCAGCACCCCGAACAGCGCCAGCAACTTTGGCAGTTGGCCCGCGAAGGCGACGACGCTGCACTGGTGCAGCGCCTGAGCAACGACCTGCAACGCCCTTGCCTGGAAACGGTCGACTGGTTGTCACACCAAGACCCGGATCTGGCCCGTGAACAGTTCAAAGGCTGCACCGCCAGTACCGACCCGCGGGCCTACGCGGTGCTCAAGCAACGCCTGTACGGCGACCCACCACAACCTGCGCAGCCGCGCACCGCTGCCGAATGGGAGAAACGCTACCGGCAGAGCGGCGACCTCGCCGCGCTGGAGCAAGCCACCTTCCTGCTGACCGAACAGGGCCACGGTGATCGCGCCCGGCAACTGCTGGAGCAGGCCTACGACCGTCGCCAGGGCCGCCTCACCCCCTCGCTGCTGCAGCGCCTGGGCAACCTGTATGCCCGCAACGACGGCCCGCTGGACAGCCGACGCATGCTCAGCCTGATCCCCCGGGTCGACGCCAATACCCGCGCCCAGTTGCTTGGCCGGCTGGCCGAGGCCGGCCTGTGCGATGCCGTGCGCCAGGCAGTGCCGGCTACCCCGGGCGAGCCCGGCCAGTACCGCGCCCTTGGGCGTTGCGCCATGCCCGACCAGCCGGGCGAGGCGGTGGTCTACTACCAGGCCGCCGAACGCCTGGGCGACAATGGCAACCGCTTGCCACTGGCCTACGCACTTGAAGCGGCCGGCGACTCCGAAGCCGCCCTGCCCATCTGGCGCAGCCTGCCGGACAGCGCCTGGACCGACAACGCCCGCCTCACCGCAGCCCGTGGCGCGCTGAATGCAGGCGACGCGGATGCCGCCCGCCGCTACTGGGACGCCGCCGCACACCGCAGCGCCGATGACTGGGCGCTGGGCGCCGCCATCGCCCAGCGCCAAGGCGACCCGCAGACCGCGCTGGGCTTTCAGCGCCAGGCTCTGGCGCACAACCCGCGCGCCGATCACTACTACGCCGCATCCAGTACTGCGCAACTGGCTGGCGACAGCGCGCAAAGCACCGCCTGGCTGGCCGAAGCCGTGCGCATGGCCCCCGATCAGCCGCGCTATCGAGCCGACTACGGCATGCGCCTGGCCGGTTCGACAGACAAGGCACAGCGCATACAATCGATTCCCTACCTCGAGCGCGCCACCCACGATTTCCCCGAAGACTACCGCCTGGGCGAAACACTGGCCTTGCGCTACGACGAGCACGAAGACAGCGCTGCGGCACGCCACGAACTGCGGCGTATCCTCGACGTGGAGCAGAACCTGGTCGACGCTGATGACGAATACGGCAGCCTCGAAGCCCGCAAGTACCGCCAGCGCCGCGCCCACGAGAGCCTGTCACGTCGTGACACCATTACCCTGGCCAGCACCTGGTCGCCCGCCGGCACCTCGACCAACGACAAGTTCCTCGACAATGGCCAGCGCAGCGGCAGCTCGCGCCGGGCACAATCGCAGAACGTACAACTGGCCATGTGGGACCACGCCCTGGGCGAAGAACCCAGCCGCAACGGCAGCACCCTGTCGGTGTATGGCCGGGTATTGTTCGGCGGCCAGAGCCGCACCGACTATGCACAAAGCATGGGTACCGGCGTCGGCCTGCGCTACAAGCCGCTCGGCCAGGCCAACCTCAACCTGTATGCCGAGCTTTACCACCAGCGGCAGATCGACGAAGCGCACTACCGCGGCCTTAGCCTTGGCCAATTGCTGAGCCCGGCCAAGGTCGGCGGCAACTGGGGCGACTTGCGTCACCACGCCGAATCGAGCAACGACTTGCTGCTGCGCGCCACCGCCTCGTTCCTTGACCAGGGTGACTGGCGCAACGACTGGCGTGTCGATGAGGACGATTGGAACGAGCGTTTCCTCTACCTCGACGCCGCCTGGTGGACCCGTGCCGGCGACCACGCCTGGCTGTCACGCTTCCAGCAGGGCCACGCCTGGAAACTGCCGGGCAGCTCGCCGCAAACCCTCATGCCTTACGGTTTTGTCGAATTTTCCAGCCAGGACCCAAGCAACGACTGGCGCCAGGATGCCCGCGCCGGGGTCGGCGTGCGCTGGCAATGGTGGTTCGACGACGACCGCTACAACGCCTACCGCGGCTCGCTGAAAGTGCGTGCCGAATACCAGCAATCGCTGGGCGGCAACCTCTACGAGCGCGCCAACGGTGTGCTGGTCGGTGCGGAGATGACTTTCTGATGCGTACGATCATCGCCTATTGCCTGCTGGTCCTGTGCCTACAGGCCTCCGCCGACCAGCGCCTGTTCTACCAACCGCTGAACCGTGATGCCAGCGTCACCCCCGCCCAATGGCAGCAACTGTGGCATGCCACCGCTGCCCAAGGTGGCAACACCCTGATCGTGCAATGGAGCGCCTATGGCGACAGCGACTTCGGTGGCGCCCAGGGCTGGCTGGCCAACAGCCTGCGCACGGCGCGTGCCGAGGGCCTGCAGCTGGTTATGGGGCTGTACATGGACCCGGCCTATTACCAGCGCATCGAGCAACTGGATGGCGAGGGCCTGAACAGCTACTGGAAGGCGCAATTGGGCCGTTCGCTCAGCCAGTACCAACACCTTCGTCAGGTGTGGCAGTTGCCGGTGGATGGCTGGTACCTGCCCATGGAACTGGACGACCAGCATTTTCGTGATGCCGAACGACGCGATGCGCTCTACAGCCAACTGCAGGCGTTCAACCGCCAGCTGGACAAACCGTTGCACATCAGTGCATTCAGTGCTGGCAAGCTGTCGCCGCGCGTCCATGCCAGCTGGCTGGATCAACTGGTCGGGTCGGGCTTGACCGTGTGGTGGCAGGATGGCGCCGGTACAGGGCGTTTGCCGCCGTTGGTGCGCCAGAGCTACGAGCAGGCCTTGCCATGCCGGGTAGGCGTGGTGCGCGAGGCGTTCCGCCAGGTGAGCGCGCCTGGGCAGCCATTCAGGGCCGAACCTGCCGAGCCCAAGCTGGGCAGCGGGTGCCATGCCGAGGCGGTGTTTGCCTTGCGCTACCGGCCTTGGGCCACAGGTGTCTTGCCACAAAATTGAGTCGTTTGGCCTGGCAAAGCAGTACTCCGAGGAGCCCACCGATGTTCAAGACCATCGAAGAACACGTGCGCAAGCAGGTCGCCCCCGCCGCCTTGCGCGCCGAGTTCCGACAACACGAATTCGAGTCCATGCGCCCGTTCTGCCTGCTGGTGTTCTGCATCAGCATCCTGATCTGGCTGGTCTTCGACCTGATCGTCAGTTTTCTCGGCGGTCAGGGTTTCACCTGGCTGTCCTACCTGTTCATCGCCGCGCTCGGCAGCCTTTGCGTAGTACTGCATTTCACCCGCCGCAGCCATCACTTCGATGTACTCAACCTGCTGTTCATCACCATCATCACCTTGGGCATGCGCCTGCTGATCGAAGGCATCCCGGTGGCCCTGCGCCCGGTGTGGCTGGTGCTTGGCGTATCCACCGTGCTGTACGCCGTGTCGGTGCTGCCGGTGCGACGCTGGTCGTTCTTCAGCGCCATGGTCATCACCTGGGTGATGCTCAACCCGTTCTACCACACCCGTATCGAGCCCGACGCGCTCGAAGGCGCCATGCTGGTCAGTTACGCCGTGTTTCTCAGCGGCCTGATCACCTACAGCTACCTGCAGACGCGCAAGGCCAAACTGCACAATTTCTACCTGTCCAGGGTGCTGCTTGAACAAGCTTACGTCGACGCCCTGACCGAAATCCCCAACCGCCGCTCGTTCATGGCCAAAACGGAGCAACAACTGAAACTGGCAACGCCCGGGCAATACCTGGCGATGGTCGACATAGACAACTTCAAGAAAGTGAATGACCGTTTCGGCCACGACATTGGTGATGAAGTGCTAAGACGCGTGGCACTGCATATCAAGGCCGCCATGGTCGATTCCGAGTTCGCCCGACTGGGCGGCGAGGAGTTTGCCATTTTTCTTGAAGGGCTGGACCAGCAAGGTGCCGAGCAGCAGATGGAGGCATTGGTACGCAGGGTACGCGAGGATGCGGGCACACACCCGGTGACCATCAGTATCGGGCTGGCCCAGGTGAGCGCGGGCGATACATTGACCATGGCGTTGATCAAGGCCGACCAGGCGCTGTATGAAGCCAAGCACACCGGCAAGGACCGGTTCGTGCTGTGGACTACCCGGCTGGCAAGCGAATCCTGAACTGCGCCCCACCCAGCGCCGACTGCGCCACGGTCAAGGTACCACCCTGCCCCTCGATGGCCCGCCGGCTGATCGCCAGCCCCAGGCCAAACCCACCGGTATTTCGGTCGCGGCTTCGGTCTAGCCGGTAGAACGGCTGGAAAATGCGCTCGCGCTCCTCCACCGGAATGCCAATCCCGTCATCCTCCACCGTCAGCAGGCAGGCGCCATCCTCTTCCAGGCGCAAGCGCAACAACAGGCTTTCGTCGCAATAGCGCATGGCATTGCGCACCAGGTTCTGCACCGCGCGCGCCGTCAGCCGAGGGTCCAGCACAAAGCGCGGCAGGTCACCTTCGGCCCGCACTTCCCACTGGATACCACGGCCATCAAGCTCCTCGGCAAAGCTGCCAAGCACACTGTCGACCAGCTCCAGCAGCGACACTTCGACCCGTTCGCGAGCCTGGTCAGCGTTGTACAAGCGGCTATAGGACAGCAACTCCAGTACCAGCTCGTCCAGTTCGCGCACATGCCCGACCAGTTCCAGCAGGCGCTTGCGGCTGGCCGGCGGCACTTCGTCGAACAACAGCACCAAGCCGAAATCCAGCCGGGTCAGTGGCGTGCGCAACTCGTGCGATACCGCGTTGAGCAGCTCGCGCTGCTGGTTGACGTGGCGCTCCAGGTCACTGGCCATGGTGTCGAACACCCCGGCCAGCTCACCGATGTTGGAGTGCGGTGAAATGTGCGTGCGCTCGGCCATCTGCCCTTGGCCCAGGCGCCGAGCGGTTTCCTTGAGGCGCTCCAGGTCGCGCCAGTGCGGCCAGACCCACAGCAGCAGGCACCCGAGCATGGCCGCACCGATCAGCACCGTCACGCCCCACGACAGCACGTTGATGTCCAGCGGGTCTGGCGGCGAATGCAGGCGCACCAGCCATTGCTTGTCCAGCGGCGCCAGCACCGTTTCGTAGTAGCCCCACTCGGCAATACGCACCGCGTACAGGCCATGCTCCAGGCGTGCCTGTTCTTCCTCGCTCAAACCCGCCTGGTCCATGCGCAGCAGTTTCAGCTCCAGCGGCGCAAAATCACCGGCCAGTTCCTGCTCCACCGCCGGCCACTGCTCACGCGGGGCCTGGCGGAACTGGCGTACGATCAACGCCTGCACACCCTTTGCCTGGTCCAGGTTGTAGGCCATGAAGCGCTCGCGGAACAGGCCAACGATGGTGTCGGGGATGAACAGCAACGCGCCGGCGTAGGCGACGATGATCACCAGGTACAGCCGCACCAGGATCTTGAGCATGGCCGATCAGCACTCCCACTCGACGCGGCTGAACAGGTACCCCTTGCCCCACACGGTCTTGATCTTGCGTGCTTCGCCAGCGTTGTCGTCGAACTTGCGCCGCAGTTTGGAGATGGCCACGTCCACCGAGCGGTCGGTGCCATTGAACTCGATGCCACGCAGTTGTTGCAGGATACGGTCGCGGTTCATCACCTCGCCGGCATTGCGCGCCAGCACCACCAGCAGGTTGTACTCGCCGCTGGACAGCTCCACCTCTTCGCCGCGCCAACTGACCGTGCGCTCGGCCAGGTCGATGCGCAGGCCGCCGATCAGGATCAGGTCGTTGTCCAGCCGCGGCTCGTTGACACTGCTGCGGCGCAGCAGCGTACGCACGCGCGCCAGCAGCACGCGTGGCTCGCAGGGTTTGGTCACGTAGTCGTCGGCACCCATTTCCAGGCCCAGTACCTGATCATGGCTGTCGTCGCGGGCGGTCAGCATGAGAATTGGCAGGCTCTGCGACTCCTGGCGCAGCAGGCGGCACAGCTGCAGGCCATCGATGCCTGGCAGCATCAAGTCGAGTATGACCAGGTCGGGCTTTTGCCGGCGGTACTCGTCCAGCACATGATCGCCCCGGGCGATCACCTGGACATGGAAGTCGTTGCGTTGCAGGTAGCTGGCGATCAACTCGGACAGGGCGCTGTCGTCTTCGACCAGTAAAATATTCGGCATAGGTGCTTGGGAGTCTGGGTTGAGGTATACCTGTGCCCGCGAAGAAGCCGGCACAGGAACACTCAGGATATAGAACACTACCGCGCCACAGGCTTGTTCTTCACACTTTTTCACACTCGCCCTACAGGTATTAACAGCCGCCCAGGCAGCACCTGCCTTAGCATAGACACGGTCATCATCGGAAGATCCGCATGCCTACTACCCTCTCCCCGCGCCTGCGCCCATTGGCGCTCCTGGCGTTCCTGAGCCTGTCCCTGGCCGGCTGCGGCGACAGCGCCGAGCAAGACGAAAAAGCCCCCACCCCGCAAGTGCGGGTGGAAACCTTGCAACTGCAACCCCTGGCCATCAGCAGTGAGCTAAGCGGCCGTATCCTGGCCCCGCGCACCGCCGAAGTGCGCGCGCGGGTCGCTGGCGTGGTGCTCAAGCGGGTGTACCGCGAAGGCAGCGACGTCAAACAGGGCGATGTACTGTTCTTGATCGACCCGGCGCCGTTCAAGGCCGACCATGACAGCGCCCGCGCCACCCTGGCCAAGGCCGAGGCGACCCTGTACCAGGCGCGCCTGCAAGAGCAGCGCTACCGCGAGCTGGTCGATGACAAGGCCGTCAGCCGCCAGGAATACGACAACGCCAAAGCCAGCTTCCTGCAGGCCGACGCTGCAGTGGCCGAAGCCAAAGCAGCCCTGGAGCGGGCTCGCCTGAACCTCGGTTACGCCACTGTGACGGCACCGATCTCCGGCCGTATCGGCCGCGCCCAGGTCACCGAAGGCGCGCTGGTCGGGCAAAACGAGACCACCCCGCTGGCGACCATCCAGCAACTGGACCCGATCCATGCCGATGTCACTCAGTCGACCCGTGAGCTGAACGCCTTGCGCCGCGCCCTGCGTGCTGGCGAGCTGCAACAGGTAGGCGACAGCCAGGCCCGCGCCACCCTGATCCAGGACGACGGCAGCGCCTACCCGCTGCCGGGCAAGCTGCTGTTTTCCGACATCAGCGTCGACCCCAGCACCAACCAGATCACCCTGCGCAGCGAGTTCCCCAACCCGGACCTCGACCTGCTGCCCGGCAGCTACGTGCGCGTACGCCTGGAGCAGGCGGTGCAAGCCAAGGGCCTGAGCGTGCCGCAACGCGCCATCCTGCGCGACAGCGCCGGCGTGCCGAAGGTGCTGGTGGTCGACCAGCAGGCCCGCGTCAGCGACCGTCAGGTAGTCCTGGGCAGCGCCCAGGGCGACCGCTGGATCGTCAGCGAGGGCTTGGCCGCCGGCGAGCGGGTGGTGATCGAGGGCCTGCAGCACGTCAAGGCCGGCGACCAGGTGCAGGTCGACACCACACCCGGTGCCCCCCCCATCGCTCAGCACATCGGCCAGTGAGGGCCTGATCAATGCCGCAATTCTTCATCGATCGCCCGGTATTCGCCTGGGTGGTCGCACTGTTCATCCTGCTGGCCGGTGCGCTGGCCATCCCGCAACTGCCGGTGGCCCAGTACCCCAACGTGGCACCGCCACAGGTGGAGATCTACGCCGTGTACCCAGGCGCCTCGGCGGCGACCATGGACGAAAGCGTGGTCAGCCTGATCGAGCAGGAACTCAACGGCGCCGACAACCTGCTGTACTTCGAGTCGCAGAGCAGCCTGGGCAGCGCCACCATCACCGCCACCTTCGCCCCAGGCACCAACCCGGACCTGGCCCAGGTCGACGTGCAAAACCGCCTGAAGGTGGTCGAATCGCGCCTGCCACGCCCAGTCACCCAGCAGGGCCTGCAAGTGGAGAAGGTGTCTACGGGCTTCCTGCTGTTGGCCACCCTCACCTCCGAAGACGGCAAGCTCGACGAAACCGCGCTGTCGGACATCCTCGCCCGTAACGTGATGGACGAAATCCGCCGCCTCAAAGGCGTCGGCAAGGCTCAGTTGTACGGCTCCGAGCGCGCCATGCGCATCTGGATCGACCCACGCAAGCTGATCGGCTTCAACCTCACGCCCAACGACGTGGCCGAGGCCATCGCGGCGCAGAACGCCCAGGTCGCCCCTGGCAGCATTGGCGACCTGCCCAGCCGCGACACCCAGGAAATCACCGCCAACGTAGTGGTCAAGGGCCAGCTGAGCACGCCTGAAGAATTCGCCGCCATTGTCCTGCGCGCCAACCTGGATGGCTCCACGGTGACCATCGGGGATGTCGCCCGGGTCGAGATCGGCGCCCAGGAATACCAGTACGGCACGCGCCTGAACGGCAAGCCGGCCACCGCCTTCAGCGTGCAGCTGTCGCCGGGGGCCAACGCCATGGAAACCGCCACCCTGGTACGGGCGAAGATGCAGGACCTGGCCCGCTACTTCCCGGAAGGCGTCAAGTACGACATCCCCTACGACACTTCGCCGTTCGTCAAGGTGTCGATCGAGCAGGTCATCAACACCCTGTTCGAAGCCATGCTGCTGGTGTTCGCAGTGATGTTCCTGTTCCTGCAGAACCTGCGCTACACGCTGATCCCGACCCTGGTGGTGCCCGTGGCATTGATGGGCACCTTCGCCGTGATGCTGGCCATGGGCTTCTCGGTCAATGTGCTGACCCTGTTCGGCATGGTGCTGGCCATCGGCATCCTGGTCGACGATGCCATCGTGGTGGTGGAAAACGTCGAGCGCATCATGGCCGAAGAAGGCCTGCCGCCCAAAGAGGCCACGCGCAAAGCCATGGGCCAGATCAGCGGGGCGATCATCGGTATCACCCTGGTACTGGTGGCGGTGTTCCTGCCCATGGCCTTCATGCAAGGCTCGGTGGGGGTGATCTACCAGCAGTTCTCGCTGTCGATGGCGGTATCGATCCTGTTCTCGGCGTTTCTCGCCCTCAGCCTGACCCCGGCATTGTGCGCCACCCTGCTCAAGCCCGTGGCCAAAGGTGAGCACCACGCACGCAAAGGCTTCTTCGGCTGGTTCAACCGCCGCTTCGAAAGCATGAGCAACGGCTACCAACGCTGGGTGGTACAGGCGCTCAAGCGCAGTGGCCGCTACCTGGCGGTGTACGCAGTGCTGCTGGCGGTGCTGGGCTACGGGTTCAGCCAGTTGCCCACGGCGTTTCTGCCCACCGAAGACCAGGGTTACACCATTACCGACATCCAACTGCCGCCCGGTGCCAGCCGCATGCGCACCGAACAGGTAGCCGCGCAGATCGAGGCGCACAACGCCGAGGAACCGGGGGTGGGCAACACCACCTTGATTCTCGGTTTCAGCTTCTCCGGCAGCGGGCAGAACGCGGCGCTGGCCTTCACCACGCTCAAGGACTGGTCCGAGCGCGGCACCGATGACAGCGCCCAGTCGATCGCCGACCGCGCGACCATGGCCTTCAGCCAGCTCAAGGACGCCATCGCCTTCTCGGTACTGCCACCCCCAATCGACGGCCTGGGCGAATCGACCGGCTTCGAGTTCCGCCTGCAGGACCGTGGCGGCATGGGCCACGCCGAACTGATGGCGGCCCGTGACCAGTTGCTGGCAAGCGCCGGCAAAAGCAAGGTATTGACCAACGTGCGTGAAGCCTCGCTGGCGGAAAGCCCACAAGTGCAGCTGGAAATCGACCGCCGCCAGGCCAATGCCCTGGGCGTATCGTTTGCCGATATCGGCACGGTGCTGGACGTGGCTGTGGGCTCCAGCTACGTCAACGACTTCCCCAACCAGGGCCGCATGCAGCGGGTGGTGGTGCAGGCCGAAGGCAACCAGCGCAGCCAGGTCGAGGATTTGCTGAAAATCCACGTACGCAACACTAGCGGCAAGATGGTGCCACTGGGCGCGTTCGTCCAGGCCAAATGGGTCAGCGGCCCGGTGCAGCTGACCCGCTACAACGGCTACCCGGCGGTGTCGATTTCCGGCGAACCGGCGGCCGGCTACAGCTCCGGTGAGGCCATGGCCGAAGTCGAGCGCCTGGTGGCGCAACTTCCAGCCGGTGCCGGCCTGGAATGGACCGGCCTGTCCCTGCAGGAACGCCTTTCCGGCAGCCAGGCACCGATGCTGATGGCGCTGTCGTTGCTGGTGGTGTTCCTGTGCCTGGCGGCGCTGTACGAAAGCTGGTCGATCCCGACTGCGGTACTGCTGGTGGTACCACTCGGCGTGCTGGGTGCAGTGCTGGCCGTGACCCTGCGCGGCATGCCCAACGATGTATTCTTCAAAGTTGGCCTGATTACTCTGATCGGCCTGTCGGCGAAGAATGCCATCCTGATCATCGAGTTCGCCAAGCACCTGGTCGATCAGGGCGTGGACGCCGTCGATGCTGCCGTACAAGCCGCCCGCCTGCGCCTGCGGCCGATCGTGATGACCTCGCTGGCGTTCATCCTCGGCGTGGTGCCACTGGCCATCGCCAGCGGCGCAAGCTCCGCCAGCCAGCAAGCGATCGGCACCGGGGTGATTGGCGGCATGCTCAGCGCCACCCTGGCGGTGGTGTTCGTGCCGGTGTTCTTCGTGGTGGTGATGCGCCTGTCCGGGCGGCGCCAGACGCAAAACGCTGCCACGCATCCGGTGGCCGGTGAAAGCTGACTGGACAAGCCCCACTTGAAATGGGAGGGTTCCCGGCAATGACTGCCCGGAACCCTTTTTCATGCCTGATGCATTTCCCCCCTGCTCCATCCTCATCCTTGCCGGCGGTCGCGGGCAGCGTATGGGCGGCCGCGACAAGGGTTTGATCGGCTGGCAGGGCGAACCCTTGGTGGCGCATGTACAGCGAGTGGTGCGCCCGCTGAGCGACGACCTGGTGATTTCCTGCAACCGTAACCAGGAGGCCTACCGGGCGTATGCCGACCAGGTGGTGGGCGATGCCGAGGCGGACTTCCCCGGGCCTTTGGCGGGAGTGATTGCCGGGCTCAAGGTGGCACGGCATGAATGGGTTGTGCTGCTGGCCTGCGATGCACCACGTGTCGATCAGGTGTTGATCGAAGACCTGCTGCGGCTGGCGAAGGCCAATGACAGTGCGGCGATGGTGCGTCAGGGTGAGTATTGGCAGCCGATGTTCAGCGTGCTGCCAAAACGGGTGTTGCCGGTGCTGGAACAAGCCTGGGCGGCGGGTGAGCGGAGCTTGCAGAAGGCCTTGCTGCGCGAGGCGGTGCAAGGGCTGGCGTGTGCCGACGATGATTGTCGGCTAAGCAACTTCAACAGCCCGGAACTGCTGCAAGGCTGAGATCCTCTGCTGCCTGTGCCGGTCCCTACATCAATTGGCAGTCAGTTCCTCGACGCTGATCTCGCGCATCCTGAACTTCTGCACCTTGCCGGTCACCGTCATCGGGAACTCGTCGACAAAGCGGAAGTACCGGGGCACCTTGAAGTGCGCAATTCGCGCCTTGGCCCACTCTCGCAGTTCTTCTTCGCTGGCAGCATGCCCTGGGTGCAGCCGCACCCAGGCGACGATCTCTTCGCCATACTTGCTGCACGGCACGCCAATCACCTGTACATCGGCCACCGCTGGGTGGGTGAAGAAGAACTCTTCCAGCTCACGCGGGTAGATGTTCTCACCGCCGCGAATGATCATGTCCTTGCTGCGCCCGACAATCCGCACATAGCCTTGTTCGTCCATTACTGCCAGGTCGCCGGTGTGCATCCAGCCGTCTTCATCGATGCTCTCGGCCGTGGCCTTGGGGTTGTTCCAGTAACCCAGCATCACGCTGTAGCCACGCGTGCACAGCTCGCCAATCTCACCGCGCGGCACTGTGCCGCCGTCGTTGTCGATCACTTTGTTCTCCAGCCGTGGCTGGGTGCGCCCCACGCTGGTCACGCGGCGCTCCAGGTCGTCAGTGGCGCCGGTCTGTAGCGACACCGGGCTGGTCTCGGTCATGCCGTAGGCAATCTGCACCTCGGCCATGTGCATCTCGCCAATCACCCGGCGCATCACCTCGATCGGGCACGTAGCGCCGGCCATGATCCCCGTGCGCAGGCTCGACAGGTCGAACTCGCCGCGCTGCGGGTGGTCCAGCTCGGCAATGAACATGGTCGGCACGCCATACAACGCCGTGGCTTTCTCCTCCGCCACCGCGCGCAGGGTAGCCAAAGGGTCGAAGGCATCGTTGGGATAAATCAAGGTGCTGCCGTGGGTCATGCAGCCAAGGTTGGCCATGACCATACCGAAGCAGTGGTACAGCGGCACCGGCACTACCAACCGATCATGTTCGGTCAGGCCCAGGCTTTCACCCACCATGTAACCGTTGTTGAGAATGTTGCTGTGGCTGAGGGTGGCGCCCTTTGGGAAGCCGGTAGTCCCCGAGGTGTACTGGATGTTGATCGGATCGTCGCAGCGCAGTTGTGCCTGCCGCTGGGCCAGGGCCTCGCGGCTGACGGCCTCGGCGCGGGACTGCAGGTCGTGCCAGGCGAGGAACCCAGGTGGGGGCGCAACGGCCAGACTGACCACGCCACGCAGTTCGGGAAAACGCTCGCAGATCAGCGCGCCCGCTTGACCGCTGGCCAGGCCAGGTACAAGGCCCAGCAGCATGGCGTGGTAATCGGAGGTCTTGAACGCATCGGCACAGATCACCCAACGGCAGCCGGACTGGCCGAGCGCATAGTCCAGCTCGCTGGAGCGGTAGGCCGGATTGATGTTGACCAGGATTGCGCCAACCTTGGCGCTGGCGAACTGGGTAATGCACCACTCGGCGCAATTGGGCGCCCAGATACCCAGGCGGTCACCGGGCTGCACGCCCAGGGCCATCAGCGCGCGAGCATGCTGGTCGACGGCCTCGGCCAGTTGCCGCCAGGTGTAGCGAAGGGCCTGGTGGCGCACCACCAGCGCCTCGCGCTCGGGAAAGCGAGCGACAGTGGCGTCGAAGGCGTCGCCGATGCACTGGGTAAGCAGGGCCTTGTCCTGGTTGCCCTGGGAGTAGCTTGGCTGGGGCATGGGCGTTCTCTTGTTGTTCTTGTGTTTTTTGTACCGGCCTCTTCGCGGGTAAACCCGCGAACAGGCCCACACCGATCTAGCGGATGAACACCTGGGGCGTCGTGGTAGACATGTCACCACCCGGCAACTTGATGTTCTTCACTTTCTCCAACGTTTCCGGGTTGAACACCGCCAGGTCGTTGAAGGTGCCGCCCAGGTACAGTTTGTCGCCCTTCTTGTCGAAGGTGACGCAGTAGTAAGTGTGCTCCAGGTTAGCCGCCTTGATCAGCTTGCGCTGTTTGATGTCGTACTTGGCCAGGCGGTTGAGCACGCCGTAGATCTGGTTCGGGTCCTTGGGCGAGCGCAGGCCGGTGAAGTACAACTCAGTCAGGTCGGCGAACTCCTGGGTGTGGGTCTTGCCGGTCTTCAGGTCGACGCTCAGGTAGCCATACAGCGGCTCGGCGGTGGCCGGGTCCTGCTTGTCGTCCTTGAACTTGGCAATGGTGTACAGCATGGTGAACTCGTGGCGCGGGCTCTGGTGCGGCCAGAAGTACAGCACGTCCGGGGCGCTGTAGCCCTTGCGGTTCCAGTTGCGCAACGGCAGGGCCACTGTGTATTTGCCGGTCTTCACGTCCATCTTGTAGATGTCCGGCCCTGCGACGAACAGGCTGCCATCGTCAGCGGCGCGCATCAGGTACACCTGGCGCGGCATCGGGAAGGTACGCACCGGCTTGGCCTGCAGGCCATCGGCGGTGCTGAACACCTCCAGCCGCGGCGGTTTGACCACGTAATGGTCGTTCAGCATCTGGGTCGGGTTGACCGTGGCGTACACTTCCTTGCCATCGGGGCTGATGGCGAACGAGTACATCGACCGGCCGACTTCGCCTGCCACGCTGGACAGGTTGGCGCGGAAGGTGTTCTTGCAGGTGTCCAGGTCGATACCGTAGATGTCGCCGTAGTGGTTGTTGAGCACGTAGGCGGTGCGGTTGTCCGGCGCCATCATTGCGGTGCCAGGGCCGAACTTGTCGGGCATCTGGCAGCTTTTGTAGACCGTGTCACTGGCCACATCGACCACATGCAGGTTGTTCGGGTAGTTGGTCACGATCATGTATTCGTGGCCAGCCTTCAGTGCCGGCCCGGTGTCGTCGGCCTGTACCAGCCCGGCGCAGGCCGTGGCGGCGATGGTGAGCGCAAGTTGCGCGCAGCGTCCAGCTTTCATGCGGTTTCCCCTTGTCATTCTTGTTGGGCCGTCACTTGTCTTTCGGGAACACGGTGCCGAGGTTGCGCCAGTCGTCCGCCGAGTTGGTCGCCTGGGCGTTCCAGTCCTGGTAGGTGCTCATCATGTCCGGCACCTGGGCTGGCCACCAGCAAGGGTCGGAGCAGCCATACAGGTCGGCCTCCATCGGTTGGCACAACGAGCTGACGCCGCCAAAGGCATCCACTTCCCAGCCCGGGTCGGTGGTGGCCGTGCAGCCTGCCACCGCGCTCATGGCCATCACTTCTTCGACACGGTCTTCGGCGGCGGCCTGCTCCAGGATGCGCGCCTTGTTGTTCAGGGGCTTCAAGTGCTTCATGTCAGTGCGCCTTCCGCGGGGTGATGTAGCGATCGATGAAGGCCGGGTTGGCGGCCATGATGCGGCTGTAGACTTCGATGCCGAAGTCCACCCAGTCGCGCATCAGTTCGCAATAGTGGTAGGTCGGGTGCTGCGGGTCGCCGTAGCGTGCATAGCTTTCGTGGTAGCAGCCGCCCGAGCACAGGTTGCGGATGCGGCAGCTTTCACAGCCGGTGTTGCTACGGTCCAGGCGTTGTGACAGGAAGTCGTTGAGCTGCGCCTGCTTCACCCCTTGGTGCACATTGCCGAAGGTCGGCAGGCTGGAGCCGGTGAAGCGGTGGCACAAGTTCAGCTCGCCCTCGTGGTCAACCGCCAGCATCTTCAGCCCGGCGCCACACGGCAGGGCCTTCTTGTGGCCTTCGTGGATGTCGGTGATCAACTGGTGCAGGTTGGAGAAACCGATGTTGCGGTGCTCCAGCGCCGCCTCCAGGTAACGCCGGCCGAGGGCCTTCATGTTGGCGAACACCTGCACCAGCTCTTCGCTCGTGAGGTTGAAATCGGCCATGTCGCCCGAGGTCACCGGGGCAAAGCCGACTTCGGCGAAGCCCATTTCATTGAACAAGTGGTTCCAGATGGTTTCGACATCGGTAATGCCACGGGTCAGCGTGACCCGCGCGCCCACCGGGCGGCTGGTGTAGCGCGACAGCAGCAGGTCGGCCTTGCGCCGCACCACGTCATAGGTGCCCTGCCCACCCACGGTGATGCGGTTACGGTCGTGCACGGTCTTGGGGCCGTCGATGCTGATCGACAGGCCGAAACGGTGGACGTTGAGCCAGTCGATGATTTCTTCGGTCAGCAAGGTGGCGTTGGTGGTCATGATGAACTCCACCTGCTTGCCCGCCTCGGCGAAACGCCGTTCGCAGTAAGCCACCATGTGCTCGATCAACGGCCGGTTGGACAGTGGCTCGCCACCGAAGAACACCACGCTGTAGCGCTCCTCGTTGGGCGATTCCTTGAGCAGCATCTCCACCGAGGCCTCGGCGGTGGCGGTGCTCATCTTCTTGCCGGCGGAAGGCTTGTCCAGGTCTTCCTTGTAGCAATAAGTGCAGCTGAGGTTGCAGCCAGTGTTGACGTTCAGAACCACGGTGTTAAGCGCGGTGCGTTCGACCTGCTTCAGGGCGATTTCCGGGGTCAGCGGCGAGCCGTCGCTGACCAGCTCCAGCGCGATCAGCTCGCGCAGGGTGTCCTGGATATCGTCGCCGGCAAACTGCTGGCCAAGGCGCTGCATCAGCTCCTCGGCCGAGCAGCCTTGCTGGCGCAAAGCGTCGATGATGCTGCCGGTCACCGCATCGGTGGCAAACAGCGAGCTGCTGGGAATATGGAACAGCATGCGGTCGGCATCGACCTGCACTTCGTGCAGGTTACGCTCGACCAGGTTCAGTAGTACGCCCATGGCGACCTCCCGATAATCGATCCGTTGGAAAACCGTTGCGCCCTGCCGTTATGGCAGCGGCGGGTTGTTCCAGCGCTGTACGGTGACGATCATGTGCCCTTCGCCGGTCTGGCCACCGTCGGCCAGCGTGGCGATGACTTTCAAGTTACCGGCGTTGTTGGTCATCATCTTGCGCTCGGGGTTGGGCCCGGCACCGCCTGGTACGAACACGCCATCAGCCTGCATCTGCCCGGCGAACTTGACGTCTTCGTCCTCGACCGCACGCTCGTTGAACGGCTCGACCTTCCAGGTGGCCGGCAGGTAGCCGATGCGCAGCGGTTGTCCGCTGGCGTCTTTACCCCAGGCTTCGGCCTCGAAGCGGCCCTGCACTTTCGGCACCGAAGCGCCGTTCTCGCCAATGCGGGCGATGGAGAACGCCGGCACCACCTTCACTTCGTCGACCTTGTCGTAGACCGCCAGGTTGACACCTTTGAGCGCGCCCACCGCAACCTCGCGCTGGCCAGGCTTGGCGTCTGCCGCGGCGCGGGCCTTGACCCGTACCAGGGTCGGGGTTTGCTCCAGCACCTCGGTCACTTCCACCCCTGCACCCAAGTCGGGCTTGCCGTCCAGGCCGCTACCCACCAGGGTGATCTCGCTTTCGCCGCCGGCCTTGATGAATGCCGGCTGAACCGCCAGCAGGCGCGCCTTGCCTTCCTTCGCCGCAGTGAAGTCCAGGCCGCGTTCATCGTGTTCGGCTTCGAACATACGGCCTTTCATCTCGCCATCCAGCGCGGCGAACACCTGGCGCAGGTTGGCATCGCCGACCTTGACGTTGCCACGCCACTCATAGCCGTTGTAGAGGATCGCCGTGCCGCTGCCGTTGAACGGCGTGCCGTCGGCGTAAGCGCCCTTGACCTCGACCTTGAAGGTATCGCCCTCCCCAGCCGTGGCGCTCATCACCCCACGTACGTCGCCCTTGGCAAGCATATGGCCGCTGAATGCCCACTGCCCCGGCAGTGCGTCTGCCTTGGGTTTGGCCTTCTGCCATTCGGCCCAGGCTGCGCTTTCCATCGGGAAGCGCTTGGCAAGCTCCGGCACCACTTGTTGCAGGGCAATCGGCAGCCAATCGCGGTCACGCGCCTGGGCCTGGTACTCAAGGGACGGCCATTGGCCAAGGTGGAAGTTGACCAGGTGTTCCCACTCCTTGGCCGGGCGCCGTTGCAAGGCGACGCGGGCACCGGAGTGGCAACGGCCACAGGTCTCGCTGAGCTGGGTGTCGAAGTGCTCGACGGTATTGAGCCGGCGCTCCATGGCGTAACGCACGCCATCGGTTTCGCTGGGCGCCAGGCCCTGCTTGTCGGCCAGGTACTTGACCAGCGTGCGACGGTCGTCGTCACTGATCTGCAGGCCGTGCATCACCTGCATGCGGGCAATGCTCATCAGCCAGCCTTCCGGCGTCTTGCGCTGGTGGCTGATGCGGCTATAGGTGTCGTTGCCTTCGGGGATATGGCACCCCATGCACTTGTTCTGCAACAGGCTCGGGCCCTGCTCGGCCGCCATGGCCTGGGTGCTCAGCAGCGCGGCGGCGACCAGCGCCAGTTTGCCCGCATGC
>Ga0105244_10000185_pt1 | contig 63288 bp, 45 predicted proteins | sample KBSM44metaG_FD_80423 | JGI IMG/M metagenome (GOLD analysis project Ga0105244, IMG submission 80423) | Miscanthus rhizosphere microbial communities from Kellogg Biological Station, Michigan, USA - KBS M4-4 metaG | ecosystem: Host-associated > Plants > Roots > Rhizosphere > Soil | place...
AACAAGTCACCTTTAAACTTCAAGCGCGGCAAGAAGGACGAGACCGAGATCGAGTTCCTGCCGGACGCCGACGCCATCGAGCGCGGCCCGCTGCCGAAGTTCGTGCGCCTGACGCTGCACACGATGCTGCTGGCGTTCGTCTGCTTCATCGTCTGGGCCTGCCTGTCGCCGGTCGAGAAAATCGTGGTTGCGCACGGCAAGCTGGTCAATCCGCTGCCGAATATCGTGGTGCAGCCGCTCGATACTTCCATCATCACCAGCATCGACGTGCGCGTTGGGCAGATCGTGAAAAAAGGCCAGGTGCTGGCCACGCTCGACCCGACCTTCACCGCTGCCGATGAAACCCAGCTGCGCGTGCGCCTCGAGTCGCTCGACACGCAAGCGGCCGGTCTGCGTGCCGAATTGTCCGGCAAGCCGGGCGCGGCAACGGGCAAAGGCAGCAGCGACGACGCCCAGCTGCAAGCCCAGCTGTCGACCGAGCGCAAGGCCAATTACGAAGCGCAGAAGAACAAGATGGACCAGAACATCGCGCGTCTGAAAGCCGGCCTGGAAACCAACAAGCACGACCAGCTGATCCTGGCCCAGCGCGTGAAATCGCTGCGCGAAGTGGAAGCGATGCAGGAACAGCTGATGGCCGAGCAGTTCGGCGCCAAGATGCACTTGCTGGAAGCGCGCGACCGCCGCCTCGAAGTCGAGCGCGACATGGATTTGCAGCGCAATAAATCGATCGAGATGGCGCGCGAGCTGGCCGCGGCCGAATCCGAGCGCGCCGCGTTCGAGAAGAGCTGGCGCCAGAAATCGATGGAAGACCTGCTGGCCGCCAGCCGCGAGCGCGACGGCATCAACGAGCAGCTGACCAAGGCCGACAAGCGCCACAAGGCGGTGCAGATGGTGGCGCCGGCCGATGGCGTGGTGCTGGAAATCGGCAAGCTGTCGGTGGGTTCCATCGTGCGCGAAGCCGAGCCGCTGTTCACGCTGGTGCCGCTGGGCGCCGACCTGGAAGCGGAAGTGCAGATCGATTCGATGGACGTCGGCTTCATCAAGCCGGGCGCGGCGGTGCACCTCAAGGTGGATGCCTTCAACTTCCAGGAGCATGGCATGCTGGAAGGTAAAGTACGCTTCATCAGCCAGGACTCCTTCAAGCGCGACGCCGCCGACAAGGGCAGCGGCCTGGACCAGTACTACCTGAGCCGCATCCCCTACACCGGCAAGCTGCGCAACACCAAGGGCGCGCAGCTGATGCCGGGCATGACGGTGACGGCCGAAGTGGTGGTGGGCCACCGCACGGTGATGTCTTACCTGCTGTTCCCGCTGACCCGCGCCATGAACGAATCGATCCGGGAGCCGTAATGTTCACCATCATCATCCCTACCCACGACCGCCCGCAGCTGCTCAAGCGCACGCTGGAATCGCTGATCGCCCAGACCTGCCAGGACTTCAAGGTGGTGATCGTGTCCGACACGCCGGGCTATCTGCCGCCGTACCAGGAGCTGTCGCAGCTGGACAAGCGCTTCGACTACGTGCTGCGCTCGACCGGCGTGCCCGGTCCTGCGGCCAGCCGCAATCTCGGGCTGGCGATTGCCGATTCCGAATACATCCTGTTCCTGGACGATGACGACACCTATCGCCCGGATCACATCGCCAAGCTGAAGGCGCGGCTGGAGAAGGACAAGCCGGAGCTGCTGTTCTGCGATTTCCAGGTGCAGAACGAGGACCGCACGGTGTATCCACCGAAGCTGCTGCCGGGTGGGCAGAAGGTGTCGATTGCCGATGTGACCTTCGATAGCGTGTACGTGCGCAACCGCATCCCGAACAGCTGCATCGCCTATCGCAGCGACGTGCTGCGTGGCGTGCGCAACGAGACCGATCTGATCATCTACGAAGACTGGGATTTCCTGCTGGCGGCCATGCACGGCCGTTCGCTGGTGCACTACGCCACCGACGGCGTGGTGATCCACAAGAGTGCGGCCACGGCGCCGGAAAATATGCGGCGCGGGAATTCGCGCGACGACAAGATCGTGGAGGTGATGCTGCAGCTGTACCGCAAGCATCCGGCGCCGAATATGGCGACGCGGCAGGCGCGCCAGGCGCTGATGGCCAGCGCCGGTGTGGTGCTGGACATCGCGCACTTCTAAGCGGCTAGAAAGCGTTGTAGCCGCTTAGCAGGCTCTGGTTCGACCACAGGTAGTCCCAGGCGCCGAAGCGGCCGCAGCTGGCGATGCCGTTGGCTGCCGCCCAGTCCAGCACGCGCTGGCGGTTGGCTTCCATGCCCAGATCGAAAATCACATTGCCGAAGTTCAGCACGCGGTGGTCGGTGAACAGCACGTCCTCCGGCTGGCCGATGCCCATCTTGACCAGCGCCGCCAGTGTGTTGGCGACCACTTCTTCCTTGCTGTACTGTGACTGCTCGCCACGGCTGTAGATTTCAAACTGCAGCGAGCTACAGCCTTCCGGCGCATTCTCCGGCGATTTCACCGACGGCGAATAGGCACGGCTGGCAAGGATATCTTCATCGTAGATGTAGAACCACAGATCCTTGATGAGCGGCTTCTTGAAACCAACCGAGACCAGGTCTATGGCGGTGGCCTTCAGCTGCTGCGCCGCCTGCGCCACGTCGGCCGGGACGTGGCTGCTGATGCGCGCCAGCACCGGCAGCGGCAGGGTGCTGACCAGCTGCCGGTAGCGCACGGTGGCGCCGTTGGCGAAGGTGACGGTGCGCTGCTGCGTATCGATGGCGGTGGCGCGGTGCTCGAGACGGATTTCGCTGTCGGCAATCAGCGGCGCGATGAAGGCCTTGTAGCCGCCCTGCTGCGGATAGCGCATCTCCTTGGTGTAATAGGTGTTGGGCGTTTCCGTGGTCATGGCGCCGTACAGGATTTCATCCAGTTCGGCGCGGCGCATGCGCTGGCCGATCCAGGTGGTCGACAGCGCGCTGGCCGGCGTGGCCCAGTACTTTTGCGTGTAGCGGACTGGATAGCGCTCGGAGATACCGTCACCGTACTGGTGGCGCAGCCAGCTTTCGTAATCGTCGCCGGCCAGTTCGGACGGGCGGGCGAGGAAGCTCTTGATCAGCGCCACCTTGTCGCTGGCGTCCAGCGGCGCCAGGTTGTTCTGCACCGGGTGCTTGAGCCAGCGGTCCTGGTCGAAGCAGTAGGAATCGGACGGATGCGTGATGTAGGGCGTGCGGTCGAAAATGCTGCGCACTTTTTCCTCGCTGGCAAAGCTCAGGTGCACCGCGTGGTCGAAGCGGAAACCATCGATGGTGAAGTTATCGAGCAGGCCGCCGGCCGAGGCGCGGGCTTCGAAGATGACGGCCTGGCGGCCGGTTTCGCGGGCTTTCAGCGCGGCGCCCAGGCCGGCGACGCCGCCGCCCAGGATCACTACGTCCAGTTCTTCAATCATGGTTGTTCTCAGTAGTCTGCCAGCTCGGTGCGCAGATAGGTTTGCAGGCTGACGCGCCAGTCCGGCATCTCGGGCCAGCCCAGCATGCGCATTTTCCAGTTGTCCGCCATTTCGTTGGGCGAGACCTTGGCCTTGCGGTTGAAGCCGGCGGCGCCGGATGGTTGCACGCTGACGCTGCAGCCGGCCAGTTCCACCACCGCCGCCACGTACTCGTAGCGTGAGGCGTTGCCGCTGTTGACGCAGTTGACCACGCCGGTGACGCCGGCGGCGCCCAGTTCCAGCATGCGCGTGGCGACATCGCGGTTCCAGCACGGCACGCCGCGCTGTTCGGTGTTGGATTCGATGTGGCGGCCTTCGGCGGCGGCCTTGCGCGCTTCGTCGATGCGGCGCGCCACGAAGTTTTTGGCAGTGGAAGGCGCGCCGCCGAACAGCCAGCCGGTGCGCACCACCAGATTGCGCGGCGACGCGGCCAGCACGGCTTGTTCGGCCAGCAGCTTGCTGCGGTGGTGGTGGGTGGTCGGCACGGCGGCCTCGTATTCGCGGTAGGGCGCGTCGCTGGCCGTGCCGTACAGGCCGGTGCTGGAGACGAACAGCATGCGCACGCCGGCCAGTGCGGCGGCTTGCGCCAGCAGTTCGGTCAACAGGAAGTTATCGCGGTAGCAGGCGCCGGGATCGGTTTCGCACTGCTCGACGTTGGTGTTGGCGGCGGCGTGCAGCAGCAGGTCGTAGCCTTGCAGCTCGCGCGCCAGCAGTGCCGCTACGCCCGCGCCGGCCCCGGCGTTGTAGCCGTTGGCGCCCGGTCCCGGCGCGGCATCGCGCCCGGCCGTGCCGGCGCCGTCGAGCGATGGACGCGCCAGCGGACGGCAGATATCGCCGCGCGCGGTGGCGGCGTCAATGACGGCGCTGCCGAGCAGGCCGCCGGCGCCGGTCAGCAGCAGCCTCATGCCGGAATCTCCAGCGGGTAGGTGGACAGGTCGACGTTGGTGGCTTCCTGCGGATCGTGGGCGATGCTGGCCAGGTTGAGGATCTGGTTCAGTTCCTGGCCGACGCCTTCAAACGCCACCCACCAGCCCGGCGGCACGGTCAGGCGCGCGTACAGCGTGCCTTCCACCGCGCCTGGCTGGTCGCCAAGCAGGAAGGCAAACGCGCGCCCATCGTCGCCGCGCACGTAGAAGCGCACGGCGCCGCACGGCACGACAAGGTTGAGCTGCATGCGGCTGTGGCGCTTCCAGCCCTTGACCGCACCGGGCAGGACGCGCGTGAAGTAGGCTTCGCCGAAACCGGCAAAGCCCTCATCCACCGCCTTCATGGCGTGCTGGATATCGCCCAGCGGGTGGGCGATGCGGCGCAGCGGCGTCAGGAACGGCGGCTTCAGCGCGTCCATACCAGCCCCCGCTGGCGGGCGCGTTCTTCGTAGGCGCCGATCTGGGTTTGCGTCAGCGCGTACATGTCGGCCGATTCGCGGTAGTACTTGTAGTACCAGTCGCTGACAAAGTCCACCAGCTCGGCGTATTGCAGGTTGGCTTCCCACTTGAGGTGGAACAGCGCTTTGTCGCAATTGAGCTTGAGCAGGCCGGCTTCGTGGAACGGGATGTTGGCGGTGACGCGGTAGGCGTCGTCGAGCGACTTGAAGTGCCACGATTTGCTGAGGTCGGTCAGCAGGTCGAGCACGGTGCGGTTCTGTTCCGCGCGCGGGCCGAAGTTGAACGATTCGCCGTGCAGCCTGGCGTTCTGCGCCAGCGCCGCGCCCAGCGTCAGGTAGCCGCTCAGCGGTTCCAGCACGTGCTGCCACGGGCGGGTCGCCGACGGGCTGCGGATCTCGACCGGCTTGCCTTCCGACCAGCCGCGCATGCAGTCGACCACGATGCGGTCGCGCGCCCAGTCGCCGCCGCCGATGACGTTGCCGGCGCGGCCGGTGGCCACGCGCACTTTGCAATCGGCGCTGCGGAAGAACGACTCAACGTAGGAGTGGATGATGACTTCGGCCGCGCCCTTGGAACCGCTGTAGATATCGCGGCCGCCCAGGTGGTCGGTTTCCTTGTAGCCCCACACCCACTCGACGTTCTCGTAGCATTTGTCGGAGGTGATCATCACCGCCACGCAGTCTGGATTGAGCTGGCGCAGCGCTTCCAGCACATTGGCGGTGCCGATCACGTTGGTGCTGATGGTGCCCAGCGGGTCGCTGTAGGAAGTCGAGACGATCGCCTGCGCCGCCAGGTGGAACACGAAGTCCGGCTTGAACTCCTCGATCACCTTGCGCACGGCGGTGAGGTCGCGCACGTCGCCCAGGTGGTGTTCGATATTGGCGGCCAGGCCGGTCTTCTCGAACATCGACGGTTCGGTCGGGATGCAGTCCGACAGGCCCGCCACTTTGGCGCCCAGCTTGAGCAGCCAGGTGGTCAGCCACGAACCCTTGAATCCGGTATGGCCGGTGACCAGCACACGCTTGCCGGCATAAATTTGTCCAAACATCAGCTCCACACTTTCCACGGCGCTTTGCCGTCTTGCCACAGGGATTCGAGATAGGTTTTGTCGCGCAGCGTATCCATCGGCTGCCAGAAGCCTTCGTGCTGGAAGGCCGCCAGCTGGCCGCTGGTCGACAGCTGCTCCAGCGGTTCGCGCTCCCAGGTGGTGTCGTCGCCGGCGATCAGGTCGATCACTTTCGGTTTCAGCACGAAGAAGCCGCCGTTGATCATGCCGCCGTCGCCTTTCGGCTTTTCCTTGAACGAGCCGACGCGGCCGTTCTGGATGTCGAGCGCGCCAAAGCGGCCCGGCGGATAGGTGGCGGTCAGGGTGGCGTCGACGCCGGCGTTGCGGTGGAACTCGATCACCTTGTTGATATCGACGTCGGACACGCCGTCGCCGTAGGTGAAGCAAAAGTCTTCCTCGTCCTTGAGGTAGTCCTTGACCCGGCGCAGGCGGCCGCCGGTCATGGAGTTTTCGCCAGTGTCGACCAGCGTGACCTTCCACGGTTCGGCGTACTGGTTGTGCACCTTCATCTCGTTGTTGCGCATGTCAAAGGTAATGTCGGACATGTGCAGGAAGTAGTTGGCGAAGTACTCCTTGATGACGTAGCCCTTGTAGCCGCAGCAGATCACGAAGTCGTTGATGCCGTAGTGCGAATAGATCTTCATGATGTGCCAGAGGATGGGCTTGCCGCCTATCTCGACCATCGGCTTCGGTTTGAGGGTGGTTTCTTCGCTGATTCGGCTACCCAGGCCGCCGGCCAGTATCACTGCTTTCATGTGAGATCCTTTAGTTGCGTGCGCCGTCGTCCATCAGCATGGTCATCGGCGTCATGATGACGCGATCCCAGCCGTATTGATCGAGGTGCTGTTGCAGCAGCATCGAATAAAAACGCTCGGCGGCAAAGCCGGCGTTGCGTTTCTGATTGCCTTCGCGCTCGATGTGGACGGTGCGCAGGAATTGGTTGGTGGCCGCCTCCACCTTGTCGATCATCGAGCAGAACCAGCCGACCGGAATGTAGGCCGCGGTGCAGGCTGGCATGAAGCTGTTCTGGCTGAGGAAGTCGGCCACGTCGTTCTGGTCGACCACGCCGGCGTCCACCGCCGAGCCGAAGTACATCAGAATGTCGCGCGCCTCGGCCACCGCCGCGTACTGGCGCAGCACGCTGCCGGCAAAGTTGACCTTGGACGGCACGATGATCTTGCCGCCGTCGCCGAAGAAGTGCTCGGGACGGGCGCGCGCCAGCAGGCTCGGATGGGCGTAGCTGTTGAAGCCGCGCATCTCGCCCAGCGGCTGGGTCAGCGCGAAGCGGCGGTAATGGCAAATGCCGAACAGGTGGTCTTGCGGCGCGCTGGCCAGCATGCGGCGCAGGCCGAACATGGCGGCAAATTCGCCCAGGTGTTCGTTCTGGAACGCGATATCGGGATACAGCTGGCTGATGGCCACGCCGCGTTCCGGCACATAGCCGCCGCTGCCGACGATGGTGAGAAATTCCGGTAACGGCCACTCGGGCTGCTTGTGGGTGATGCAGAAAAACAGGGGCGTCGACATGGCTCGGATCAGTGGTAAAAGTCGTACGTGCTCACAGTTGCGCCATCGAAACAGGCGAAACGATTATAGCGTGTTCGTTATTGGGGCGGGGCGGCGATTTCGGTGTCGTTCAAGGGCATGTTGCGCGGCTGCGTGAACAGCGGCTGGTCGACCCGCGACGGCAGCGGCTGGCCGCTGCCGTCGTAGACCTCGCGCGCGTAACTGGCGATCAGCGCCTCGGTGGCCTGGCGCGACGGTTCGCTGTCGAGCACGGCTTCCATGATGCGCAGCATGATCCATGGGTCGACGTCTTCGCGCCGGCCGGCCGCATCCTGCGGCGCCACGGTCTTGACGCGGAAGTGGAAGTGGCCTGCCTTCAGCAGGTAGCGCGCGATGGCGGTGATCTCGGCCGCATCGGCGCGCGGCGCGCGGGCGCGTACGAAGTTGAAAGTCGGCAGCGGCGTGCGCTGATATTCCGGCAGCAGCATCGCTTGCCAGATATCGTTCGGGTACTGGCAGGAATGATGCTGGGGGTCGTAGCGTTCGCGCATGCGCTCCAGCGCGTCGCGCGAGAAGATGGTGCTGGCGCCGCTGGTGAAGGTGAGGCCGGCCACTTCCTGCGGTCCGTTCAGGCGCGCCAGCGGGCCGGCATAGCAGCCGCTGTCCGGCAGCTGGTCGAGCACGAAGCTGAGGGCGCGGAAATCCACCACCGAGGTCAGCGTCAGGTGATGGAAGTAGAACGGCTTGCTGCGGGTGCGCAGCAGGTAGTCCTGCACCAGCATCTGGCGGTAGACGAACTTGGCGTTCTCGCTGCCGGACCAGACGCCGCTGGTGGAGTAGCCGGTGGCGCCCTGCATTTCATTGCCGATGCCGACCAGCAGGTCGTAGCCGTTGTGGATCACTTCGCCGGGCCGCAGCTTGCTGTCCCAGCGCGTGAAGATGATCTCGATGTGGGGGAAGTGGGCGGCGTAAAACTGCCACAGGGCGCGGGCATTGCGGTAGACGGGCAATTCGTCGCCGTAGCCGATCATGACGATCAGGTCGGGACGTTCGGTGGCGGCGATGCGCGCGAGCTGGCTGGACATGGGCAAGGGTGGTTCATTAAACGAACAGCCATTGTAGCGGCCAGTGGCCTACGGTGGAGCCAGCAATAAAGCGTATCCTTCCCGCAGTGCTTGCTGGATTGCCTCGCTGTACTGGCGCTCGCCGTCGGCCAGGTCGCGGTAGCGTGCGGCCACCAGTGTGGACAGGGCGCCCAGGCGGTCGGCCAGCAGCGCCTTGAAACGGGTGTCGTCCTGCAGGAAGTAAGCGCGCGTGTGGGGTTCATACAACAGGGCCAGCCGTTCCAGTGCAAGTTCGAGCGTGTCGGCGGGTTCGGCCCGCTGCGGCGGCGCGCCGCTGCACAGGGCGGTGGGCAGGTAGGCGCATTCGTGCTCAGCCAGCACCGCCAGCGCGCTGGCCACGCCGGCCAGGTTGCGGTAGCGCTTGCCTTGATAGTGACCGAAGGCCGCGCCCAGGCGATCGCGCCGCAGCAGCAAACAGGCGGGCTGGCACAGCACATCGCCGGCGCCGCCGTCGCTGGTCAGCAGCACGCCGGCCAGCGAGGCGCCGCTGACAGCAGTTTCCACCGGCAGCAAGGGCGCACCGGGCAGCGTGCTGCCATCGGCCGCTGTGCTCTGGCGCCAGCACGCCACCAGGCCGATGCTCGGGTAGTGCTGGTAGAAGTGCATCATGCGGCTGATTTTTTCCGGATGCAGCAGGTCGCCGGCCGGGGCCACGGCGATATATTCGCCGACCGCCAGCGTCAGGCAATGGTCGAGGTTGTCGGCGGCATCGAGCGCTGGGGCGCGGTTGTAGCGCAATTGCGGATGGCGCTTGAGCAGCGCGGCCAGCGGGCGCCGGTGGGCCGCGCTGGTGCTGCTGTCGCTGACGATGATTTCGCAGCGGCCGTAATGCTGGGCCAGCGCGCTGCGCACGGTGGCCTCCAGCTGCGCCGGGGTGGCGTCGTCGCCGGCGGGGATCAGAATGCTGACCAGCGGCAGGCTGGCGTCGGGTTGGGCGTCGTTGGCGGCCTCGGCGTGCAGGGCGCCGCGCGCCACTTGCAGGTACAGCTGTTCGAGGTGGCGCACCAGCGTGGGCGTGTCGAACAGCGGGGTCTTGTCGCGGTTCCTGGCGAGGCGGCGGCGCAGGCGCGCCAGTTCCTGCGGCTTGCCGGCCAGACGCACGGCCTTGTCTTCGTAGGTGCGGGCGCTGCGCATCACCAGCTCGGGCAGGCCGATAGCGTGCAGCAGGCTGCCGCCGAGACGGGCCGCGTAGCTGCGGCCGGCGTGGGTCAGCATCGGCACGCCGGCCCACAGGGCGTCGGCTGCTGCGGCGCCGCCGCTGAACGGCAGGGTGTCGAGGCAGAGGTCGGCCAGTTGCAGGCGGGCCAGATAGTCGGCTTGCGGCAGGTGCGGCGCGAACACCAGCCGTTCGCTGGCAACGCCGTGGCGCAGCGCGGCAATGCGCAGGTTGTCGCGCACCGGTTCGCTGTCGGCGGCCAGCCACAGCACGCTGTCCGGGGCGCGCTTGAGGATGCGCATCCATGAAGCAAACTGTGCCGGGCTCAGCTTGCGGCTGCTGTTGAAGCTGCAGAACACGAAGGCGTCATCGGGCAGGCCGCAGCTGGCGCGGCCCGGTGCGGCGCCGACGGCGCGGCGGCGGTCGTGGAGCTGCACGCAGTCCGGCAAATAAAGCGGGCGCTCGGTAAATGAGGCGTGCAGCTGCGGCGGCAGCACGAAGGCATCGGCCAGCACGTAGTCGACCGCCGGCATGGCGCTGCTGCCCGGATGGCCGAGCCAGCTGATCTGCACCGGCGCGGGCCGGTGCGCCAGGATGCCGGGGCGGCCGTCGGCGCCAAGGCCGTGCAGGTCGACCAGGATATCGATCTCGTGGGCGCGGATGGTTTGCGCCGCTTGCAAATCGCTCATCACCGTCAGGCGGAGGTGGTGGTCCATCTGCCCGGCGACGCGGGCACGCAGGCCGCTGCGGTCTTCCTCGTTCCAGCTGAAGCCGTAGATCTCGAACTGCTCGCGCTGGTGCAGGCCGTACAGCTCGGCCGTGAGGCGGGCGGCGGCGTGGCTGCTGAAATCCGAACACAGGTAGCCGATGCGCAGCTTGCGGTGCAGGTAGCCGTTGTGGTCGGCCAGCGGCGCCGGCGCGGCCGCGCGGTTGACCGGATGGCGCTGGGCGGCGGCCAGCTGCTCGGCCGGATCGTCGCTGATGCACAGGGCGGAGGCGGCCGAGGCGCTGTTGCCAAGGTCGGCCTCGGCCAGGCCCGGCAGCGGCGCGCACACCGGCCACGCGCATTGTTGCTGGCGCAGGCTGATCCACTGGGCCGCGATCTCGGGCTGCTTGGGATCAAGCAGCAGGCTGCGCGCACAGGCGTCCTCGGCTTCCGGGTAGTGCTTGCGCAGGGCGGCCACGCGGGCCACGCTGTTCAGGGCCTGGATCTGCTGCGGGCGGCTGGCCGGGTGGTCGGGATCGATCTGGGCCAATGCGGCGCGCCAGGTGGCCAGGGCGGCTTCATGCTGGCGCAGGCGTTCCTGCAAGGTGCCCAGCGTCATGCGGGCATCGATGAAATCGGGCTTGATGGCCAGCGCGGCGCGCAGCGACTGCTCGGCCTCCTGCTGCTCGTCGGCCTGGATTTGCAGCACGCCGAGGTTGTACCAGGCGGCAAACAGCAGCGGCGACTCGGTGCAGCGCAGCCACAGGTGGTAGAGCTCGGCGGCGCGCTCTGTCTGGCCGGCGTGGCCCATCAGGCTGGCCAGGCCGATCAGCTGCATGATGGGCAGGGCGCCGCGTTTGGCCAGTGCAAAGGCCAGCTTGGCCGCTTGCGTCAATTCGTTGGCGGCAAGGGCCTGGTTCAGTTCCTGCAATTGCGAATCATCGCTGGGGTGGCTGGAGCTCATGCTGGTATTGTCGGCTGAATCCGTCTAGGATTCAATCTTCGCATACCAAAGTGAGACAGTATTCATGAGCCGACCGTTTGAAATCCTGGGCCTGCAGCAAATTGCGGTGGGCGCCGCTTCCAAGGACCCGCTGCGCAAGCTGTGGGTAGACATGCTGGGATTGACGCCGTCCGGGCATTTTGTGAGCGAAAAAGAAAACGTCGACGAGGATATCGTGCTGCTGGGCAGTGGTCCGTTTCAGGTGGAAGTGGACCTGATGCAGCCGCTGGACCCGGCGCGCAGCCCGCGCGTGGACCAGCCGGCCCTGAACCACGTCGGCCTGTGGGTGGACAACCTGCTGGTGGCGGTGGAATGGCTGACCGCGCAAGGCGTGCGCTTCGCGCCGGGCGGCATCCGCAAAGGCGCTTCGGGACATGACATAGCGTTCCTGCACCCGAAGGCCAGTGAAGAATTCCCGATCGCGGGCGCCGGCGTGCTGATCGAACTGGTGCAGGCGCCGCCGGAAGTGATTGCCGCTTATCGCAAGGGAGCGTGAGCATGCTGGTCAAAGACATCATGAGCCGCAACGTGGTGACCGTGGGCCTGGACGACACGCTGGCCTTGGTGAAAGAGATCTTCGACCACAGCAAATTCCACCACCTGCTGGCGCTGGATGGTGGCGAGCTGCTGGGCGTGGTGTCGGATCGCGACCTGTTCAAGGCGCTGAGCCCGAACATCGGCACCAACATCGAGACCTACAAGGACGCGGCCACGCTCAACAAGCGCGTGCACCAGATCATGTCGCGCAAGCCGAAGATTTTGCGCGAAGACGCGACAGTGGACGCCGCCATCGACCTGTTCAACGAACACCCGATCTCCTGCATCCCCATTTTGAGCGCTGACGACCGCCTGGTCGGCATCCTCAGCTGGCGCGACATCCTCCGCAGCTTGCGCAACTGAAATTTAGGGTCAGCTCTGTCATTTGGACAAATAATTCGCGTATTGATATTTCTCAAATATCGTGCGCGCATGTCCATTTGACAGAGCTGACCCTGACTTTGCTGACTTTTAGTGGCCTTCAGCGGCGTTGAACATGGTTTTGGCGTAGATCAGGCCGAGACCGTAGCCGCCGCCGTGGGCGATGGAGGTGGCGACGGTTTCGTCGTAGGTCTCGCCACGGGCCCAGTCGCGCTGCAGTTCGAGCAGGTATTGCAGCGAGGTCATCGGACGGGCGCCGGCTTGCACCATGCGCTCGACGGCGCGTTCGTGGGCTTCGTCGGAAACGTCGCCGCTGGCGTCGGTGATGACGTAGACTTCAAAGCCCTGGTCCAGGGCCGACAGCGCCGGACCGACGATGCACACCGAAGTCCACAGGCCGGCCAGCACGATTTTCTCTTTGCCGATGGCGTTCACGCGCTCGGCGATGCGCGGGTCTTCCCAGGTGTTCATGGTGGTGCGGTCGATCGCCACTTGGTCCGGGAACACTTCCTTGATTTCGTTGAAGATCGGGCCGGAGAAGGATTTTTCCGCGACGGTGGTCAGGATGGTCGGCACCTTGAATTCCTTGGCCGCTTTCGACACCAGCGCCACGTTGTTGCGCAGCTGGACTGGGTCAATCGACTTGGTGGCGAACGCCATTTGCGACTGGTGATCGATCAGGATCAGGGCGTGGTTGCTTGGGCTCAGCAGGGTTTGACCTGGTTTAGCGATGGCGGTAGGCATGGTAATTCTCCTTAATATTCAATAATTTCGATTTGGTGTTTGACGCTGCTTTCGTTGTTGCTGCGTCGATGGAATGAAGTATGCCCGTCCAAACCAAAAACAAAAAGCGGAAAAATTTCCGCTTTATTATCGAAATTTTCGAATATCGGGAATTACTGCTGCACCAGCATCAGCAGACCAACGAAGTCGAGGTAGCGCTGAGGCGCTCCGGGCAGGCCGGGGGCGTAGCAGTCGAAGCCGGTCTGGGCGCCGCCGGTGTCCTGCGGCACGGAGACGGCCAGCTGGCTGGCGCCGTAGTGCATCAGCAGCGAATGGCTCCACAGCAGCGGCAGCGGGATGCTGGAATAGATGAACGGCAGCGTCTCGGTGTCCGCATGGCGTGTGGCGACGCGGGTGTTGATCGCCAGTCCTTCCGGCGTGCTCAGTTCCAGTTGTAGCGCGTCGTGATGCGGATCGGATTTCAGGAACAAGGCCAATGGGAACATGGCGCTGTTCAGATCGAAGCGGCTGCCCGGCAGCATGCGCACAAAGTCCAGCTGCATCAGGCGATTGGCGATATGCCCCGGTTCCACCGGCCCGCTGATGAACTGCTGCATATTCACCGCCGGGATGTACATCACTTCCATCTTCGCAAACGGCGACGCCTGCTGCAGCCGCGCCATCGTCGCGGCCAGCGGTTCGGCGTTCTGCGCCTTCAACGTCAGCAGGCGTTGCGCCACCAGCGCGCCGATGATGGAGGTGGCGTGCGGTGTGTCGTAGTGGGCCGGATCGCGATACATCCACTCCGGCGCGCGGCCGAGGAACAGCGATGACAACCACGCCCGCACGTCGATGTAGGGCAGCGCCAGTTCCTGGTAGGCGCGGATTTGTGCGTCGTAGATTGGGTTTTGCACCGCCATCGAGAAGTGCTGCTGCTGCGCCAGCACAAGCGGCACAAACACCGCCGACGGATACAGGCGCGCCGCGGTTTTCAGCAGCAGGTGAAAGCACAGCAGCCATGACTCCGCACCGCCCGGACGCGGCGCGAAGTGGCCTGCATCATTGATGCCGTACTCGTACAAGATCACATCGGCAGGCTGGCCGTTGAAGGTTTCGTGCAACCGGCCGATGGCCGACAGGGACGTCGTCGCACCGACCGAGATCTGCACGATCTCCGCTTCCGCATAGCCTTGCAGCGAGTGTGCAAGGCCCTGCACATAGCCGCCCTTGAGCAGCGAATTCGAACCGCCGATGATCAGGATGCGCATGGCCGTTACGCCGGTACTGCGGTGATGATGTAGCGCTGCGCCAGCGCGTCCTGCACCGACAGCTCAGGATCGCTGCCGCTGGCAATCGCCAGTTGGCGCAAAATCGGCAGGAAGGTGTCGCGCCCCGCTTCCGGACGGATTACCGGCGCGCCGCCGGTCAGGCGGAAGCCCGATTGCGCCAAGAGTTCCAGCAGCGAGCCGCGCGTGAACTGGCGCAGTTCGTCCTTGGCCATCACGCCGTCTTCGCGGTAGCGGAAGTCGCCCATGTTCAGGCGCACTTGCGCGCTCCAGTGCTGAATGTTGCGCACCGAGAGCACCAGTGTGCCATCAGCCGCCATGCTGCTGCGGATTTTCGCCAGCACCGCCCACGGATCGCGCACGCGTTCCAACGCGCCGTCCAGCACCCAGCAGTTGGCGCCGGCCAGCTGGCGGTCGCGCTGTTCGTCGGCCGTCTCGAAGTCCTGGCTGTAGACGAAGTCGCAGTGCGCACGCGCCTGTTCGGCAATGATCGCATCGCGCTCGATGCCGGTGTAGTTGCAGACGGCGTTGATTTGTTTGTAGGCCTTGGCGAACGCGCCATCGCCGCAGCCCAGCTGCACCACCTTGACGGCGGTTGGCGGCACGAAGGACAGCAGTTCGGTGTTGATCTGCGTGGCGCTTGGCTTGTCGTAGTGGTAGCCGCCGGTGCGGCGCACGGTGCCTTGCCAGTCGTGGCGGATGAAGATGCGCTGCGCCGGGTTGTCGCCGAAGTCGTTGTTGACCCAGGTGACATTGCGCAGCAAGTCGCTCTTGCCGGCTTTGGCCAGCGCGATCATCGGCGGCAGCATTGGTGCGCCGTGCTTGACTGGCAGCGGCCATGCGCGCACTACTTCGATATTGGTCAGCATGCAGGCCGGGTGCAGGTAGGGCATGCTGTTTGGGCCATTCGAGAAGCCGTTTTCATCGACCGGCGTGACGTTGCCGACGCCGTACATGTGCGGTTCCAGATGCTCGTCCAGCGATTCGAGGAAGCCGCGCTTGAGGATTTCGACGTCGGAGTCGAGGAACAGCACGCGGCCTTTCAGATCAAGGTTCTCAATCGCCCACGCCATGCCCGGGCCGTGGTGGATGTTGTAGCCGAACGGCTTGAAGGTCACGCCCTGGTACTGTGCGCAGATCGGCGCGATTTGCGCTGCAATCTCCGGCGCCGAGCCGTCGATGATGGTGACCGGGTTGTGCGGGTAGTGCTGGCGGAAGGTCGACAGCAGCGCGGCAATCAGGTCGGGCGCGTTGTAGGACACCGCGATCATCGGGATTTGGTCGATAGGGTTCATGTCTTTGCTCGTAGTGATAGGCGTGGCGACGCGCTTCATTGCCGCTTCCAGGTTGCGCACCAGGCGCGGGGTGTCGAACAGGGCGCAGCTCATGCGGTTGTCGTTGAGTTGCTGCTTCATGGCTGCAATGGTGGTGCGTCCCGGCTCGCTGGCCAGCGCCACTGCTTTTTCTTCGTAGTCGGCGAAATTGGTGGTGATCAGTTGCGGCAGGTCGACCGCGCGCAGCAGGCTGCCCGCCATGCGCGAGGCGAAGGTCGGGCCGGAGCAGGTCAGCACCGGCAGGCCGGCCCACAGCGCGTCGCTGGCGGTGGTGCCGCCGTTGAACGGATAGGTGTCGAGGAACAGGTCGGCGATGCGGTAGCGGGCCAGGTAGTCGGCCGGCAGCGCGCGGGTGGCGAAGATCAGGCGTTCGGGATCGATGCCGGCTGCTTTCGCGTGCTGCTTGAGGTTCTCGCCCACCAGCGGCGTATCGGCCACTAGCCACAGAACTGAATTTGGCACGCGGCGCAGGATGTTCATCCAGTGTGCGAACAGCTCCGGTTTGTATTTGTAGCTGTTGCTGAAGGAGCAGAACACAAACGCATCTTCCGGCAGGTTGACCGAGGCGCGCGTCGGCGTGAAGCCGATCAGGCGCTGGCGGTCGTTGATCTGGAAGGTGTCCGGCAGGCGCAGCGGTTTTTCGGTGAAGTCCTTTTCCATCTCCGGCGTGATCAGGAAATCGTCGGCGATCACGTAGTCGACGCCCGGCAGGCCGGTGGTGCCGGGAAAGCCCAGCCACGTCATCTGCACGGTGGCGGGACGGTAGGCCAGGATTTGCGGACGCGCACCGGAGGTCAGGCCGTGCAGGTCCACCAGGATGTCGATTTCGTGGGCGCGGATCAGCTGCGCCGCCTGTTCGTCGCTCAGCGTGTGGATCGGGATGTAGTGATCCATGCCGGCTACTACGCGCTGGCGCAGCGGCGAGCCGTCGTCGCGGCTCCAGCTGAAGGCGAAGACTTCGAACTGGCTGCGGTCGTGCAGGCCATACAGTTCGGCGGTCAGGATCGACACGGCGTGCGAGCACAGGTCGGACGACAGGTAGCCGATGCGCAGGCGCGAATGGCCATAACCCTTGCCATCGGTGAGCGGCGCGACGTTGGCGTTTAGCTTGTCGTTGACGAAGCGCTGGGCGGCGGCCTTTTGCAGATCCGGGTTGTCGGTGAGGCTCAGCATGGCCAGCGCGGAGGCGCCGTCTTCCATCTGCTTGCGGCTGATGTGCTCAAGCCCCGACCACGTCGGCCAGTGGCACTGCTTCTGGCGCAGGTGCACCCAGTGGGTCATGACGTTGACCTGCGACGGATCGACGCGCAGGCTTTGCGCCAGCATCTCTTCCGCTTCGGGATACTGCTTCTGGATTTCCAGCAGGCGTCCGAGGTTGTTCAGGGTTTGCAGGTACAAGCCGCGCTGCTGCACCTTGTCGATCTTGACCTGCGGGCTGAGGATGGTGCGCCACATGTCCAGCGCTTCCTGCGGCTTGCCGCGCCGTTCCAGCAGCGTGCCCAGATTCAGCCGGCCTTCGATGAAGCGTGCCTGCAGCGCGATGCATTTGCGGTAGGCCGCTTCCGCGCCTTCATCATCGTTGACGGCGGCCAGCAGCGCGCCGAGGTTGAACCATGCGGCGTAGGCCAGCGGCGAGCGCTTGGTGTGCTCGATCCAGTGGCGATACAGGTCGATGGCTAATTGGGGCTGGCCCTGTTGCGTCAGTGCGGCGGCGGCGTCGAACAATTCGGGAATCGTCATGTTGCCGCGTGCGGCCTGTTTCATCCATTGCGCGTGGTTGGAAGCGGTCATTGAGGCGTATTCAGTTGGTCGGTAGGGCTGGACTTATCATACCTGCTTCCCCTCAGGGGCGGAAGGCGTCCAGCAGCAGTGTCGCCAGTGTGGCGGGATTGGCGCTGCCGTCGGCGGCCTGCTGCAAGGCTTGCGGCAGGGCGGCGCGCACGGCGTCGTGATCGCGGAAGCGCTCCTGCAGGCCGGCTTCCACCAGTTGCCACATCCAGGCCTGCGCCTGGTGCTTGCGGCGTTCTTCAAAGGCGCCGGCTTGCTGCATGGCTTTGCGGTAGTTTTGCAGCATGGCCCAGACTTCCTCGATGCCGGCGCCGGTGCTGGCGCTGGCCTGCAGCACTTGCATTTGCCAGTGCGGCGAGGCGGGGCGCAGCATGTGCAGCGCGGCGCGCATCTGGCCTGCTGCCACGGCGGCGGCGCGCGGGTCAAGGTCGGCTTTGTTGTAGACGACGATGTCGGCCAGTTCGAGGATGCCTTTCTTGATGCCTTGCAGTTCGTCGCCGGCGTTGGGCAGTTGCAGTAGCAAGAACACGTCGCACATGCCGGCGACGGCGGTTTCGCTCTGGCCCACGCCGACTGTTTCGACGATGATGACGTCGAAGCCGGCGGCTTCGCACATCAGCATCGCTTCGCGGCTTTGGTGGCCGACGCCGCCCAATGCGCCGCGCGTGGGGGATGGGCGGATGTAGGCATTTTCCTGTTGCGACAAGCGTTCCATGCGGGTTTTATCGCCCAGGATGGAGCCTCCGGTCAGCGGCGAGGATGGGTCGACCGCCAGCACGGCCACGCGCAAGCCTTGCGCCAGCAGGTGCATGCCGAAGGCTTCGATGAAGGTGGATTTGCCGACGCCAGGCACGCCGCTGATGCCGATGCGGTAGGCTTTTCCGGTGTGCGGGAGCAGTTTGTCCAGCAGGGATTGCGCGCGCAGCCGATGGTCGGGCCGCGACGATTCGACCAGCGTGATGGCCTTGGCCAGCGCGCGCCGCTGCCGCGCCAGCAGGGCGGAAGCGAGGGCCTCGTCGTCAGGCTCGATGGTCATTGCCTCAGGTAGCGGCCGAGGCGCCGGCCGTCGCGCCCAGCGCCATGGCCACGGTGGCAGCTGCGGCGGGAGGCTCGGCGTTGCCGCCGCTTGCGCGCGGCGCGGAGCCGAGGGATTCGCGGATCTGCTGCAGCACTTCGGCGGCGCACAGCGGGATCGGCGTGCCGGGGCCGAAGATGCCTTTTACGCCGGACTGGTACAGGAAGCCGTGATCCTGCGTCGGCACCACGCCGCCAACGAACACGATGATATCTTCCGCACCTTGCTCGCGCAGGGCCGCTATCAATTCCGGCACCAGCGTCTTGTGGCCGGCGGCCAGCGTGGAGACGCCCACTGCGTGCACGTCGTTCTCGATCGCCTGGCGTGCGGCTTCCTGCGGCGTCTGGAACAGCGGGCCGAGGTCCACATCGAAGCCCAGGTCGGCAAACGCCGAGCCAACCACGCGCGCGCCGCGGTCATGCCCATCCTGTCCCAGCTTGGCGACCATGATGCGCGGACGGCGGCCTTGCTCCACCGCGAAGCGCTCCACCTCGCCGCGCAGCGCCGACCAGTTTTCATCATCCGCCAGCCCGGCCGAGTACACGCCGGACACAGTCTGGCTGGCCGCGCGATGCCGGCCCCACGCCTGTTCCAGCGCATCCGAAATTTCGCCGACCGTGGCGCGCAGGCGCGTCGCGCGCACCGCCAGTTCCAGCAGGTTGCCATGGCCTTCGTACGCCGCCACGCCCAGCGCTTCAAGCGCCGCGCCGACTGCTTCCTGATCGCGCGAGGCGCGGATCTCGGCCAGCCGCGTAATCTGCTGCTCGCGCACTGCCGTGTTGTCGATTTCGCGCGCTTCGACCTGGTCCTCGATGCCGCTCTGGTACTTGTTCACGCCCACGATGACGTCCTTTCCCGAATCGATGCGCGCCTGCTTCTGTGCCGCCGCCGCTTCGATCTTCAGCTTGGCCCAGCCCGAGCCCACGGCCTGCGTCATGCCGCCCATGGCTTCCACTTCCTGAATGATGGCCCAGGCCTGATCGGCCACGTCCTGCGTCAGCTTTTCCATCATGTACGAGCCGGCCCACGGGTCGATCACGTTGCTGATCTGGGTCTCTTCCTGCAAAATCAGCTGCGTGTTGCGGGCGATGCGGGCGGCGAATTCGGACGGCAGCGCAATCGCCTCATCCAGCGAATTGGTGTGTAGCGACTGGGTGCCGCCAAAAACCGCAGCCATCGCCTCCACCGTGGTGCGCACCACGTTGTTGTACGGGTCTTGCACGGTCAGCGACCAGCCGGAGGTCTGGCAGTGGGTGCGCAGCATCAGCGATTTTGGCGACTTGGCGCCGAAGTCCTGCATGATGCGGCACCACAGCAGGCGCGCCGCGCGCAGCTTGGCCACTTCCATGTAGAAGTTCATGCCGACGCCGAAGAAGAATGACAATCTGCCTGCAAAATCATCAACGTCCATGCCCTTGTTGATGGCGGTGCGGACGTATTCCATGCCGTCTGCCAGCGTCAGGCCCAGTTCCAGCGCCGGCGTCGCGCCCGCTTCCTGCATGTGGTAGCCGGAAATCGACACCGAATTGAACTTCGGCATGTGCTGTGCCGTGTAGGCAATGATGTCGGCGACGATGCGCATCGACGGTTCGGGCGGATAAATGTAGGTATTCCGCACCATGAATTCTTTGAGGATGTCGTTCTGTATGGTACCGGACAGTTGTTCCTGCGCCACGCCGGCCTCTTCCGCCGCGACGATGTAGCCGGCCAACACCGGCAGCACGGCGCCGTTCATGGTCATGGAAACGGACACTTTGTCCAGATCGATGCCGTCGAACAGGATCTTCATGTCCTCTACCGAATCGACCGCCACGCCGGCCTTGCCGACGTCGCCCTTCACGCGCGGATGGTCGGAATCATAACCGCGGTGGGTAGCCAGATCGAAGGCCACCGACACACCCTGGCCGCCGCCAGCCAGCGTGCGGCGGTAGAAGGCGTTGGACTCGGCCGCCGTCGAGAAACCAGCGTACTGGCGGATGGTCCAGGGGCGCGACGCGTACATGGTGGCTTGCGGGCCGCGCACAAACGGCGCGAAACCGGGCAGGGTATCGGTGTTCGGCAGGCCCTGCAGATCGGCTGCCGTGTACAGGGCTTTCAGGGTGATACCGTCGGGCTGCGGGGTGTCGAGGCGCGCGGCGTCGCCGCCGGGCGCGGAACGGGCGGCCGCCTTGCGCCAATCGTCCAGGGACGGTTGCGGTTTGGGAGCGCTCGGGTGGTCCATGAAGATGCCTTGCGGAATAAGATGCGCCGATTGTACCGTGCAGTCCGCCCTCTTGTGGGTAAAAAGACAGAAGGGGCTTCGCCCCGCTGTTTTACGGACCGCAAGCCCCTGCGCTTATGGTAAAGTTGGTCCGCAACAATAACCCGCCCAACCGGAGCTTTTGTGAACGATACAGTCAAACTGGACGGCGAATTTGTCACCCTGCGCCTGATGCGCGTGGACGACGCCGCCCTGACCTTTTCCTGGCGCCAGGCCGCCCGCGCCCGCCTGCTCAACGCCGGCGCCGCCAACGTCGAACAACAGGCCGCCTGGATCGCGAGCCGTCCGGGCTCCGAATACAATTTTATTATCGAACTCAAGGACGGCCGTGCCATCGGCATGCTGTCGCTGGTTGGGATCAACAAGATCAACCGCCATGCCGAAACCGGCCGCTTCCTGATCGGCGACGAGGAGGCCGCCAAGGGCGTGCCGGCCGCCGTCGAGGCCATGAAGCTGCTGTACGAGTTCGCTTTCGACAAGCTGGACCTGATCCGCCTGCACGGCACGGTCGCCTCCGGCAACCCGCTGATGGTGAAGTGGCAGAAGTACCTGGGCATGAAGGAAGAAGGCCGCATGCGCAGCCATTACTTCATCGACGGCAAATGGCAGGACGCCGTTGTGCTCGGTTTGCTGGCCGACGAGGCCCGCACCCAGTCCTTCCCCCGCATGAATGCCCTGATCGCTGCTGCCCGCCGCAGCCACGCTTGAACGTATAACCTCCCCCAAGGAAGACTTTGATGTTGAATAAAGAAGCAGTACTGGAAATCATTCTGCGCGCTTTGCAGAACCTGAACGACGAACTGGGCGACGACGAAAAGTTCGAAGCCGGCCCGAACACGCCGCTGTTCGGACCGAACGCCACGCTCGATTCGCTGGCGCTGGTGTCGGTGATCGTGGACGTCGAGGGTGACGTATCGACCGCGCTGGGCCGCAGCATCAGCCTGACCGACGACCGCGCCATGAGCCAGGAAATCTCGCCGTTCGACGACGTGCAGACCCTGCTCAACTACATCATGATCCTGGTGAACGAGGGCTGATGATGAGCGAAGGTCTGTACGCTGGCAAAGTGGTACTGGTCACCGGCAGCCGTCGCGGCGTCGGCAAGGCCATCGCCGAGCACTTCCTGAACAACGGCGCCGATAAAGTGATCGGCTTTGCGCGCGGCGCCGGCTCGATCGATCATCCGAACTACCATCACTTTGAAGTCGATGTGGGCGATACCGAGTCCGTGATCAAGGGCTTCGCGGCGCTGAAGCAGGTGACCGATTCGATCCAGATCGTGGTGAACAACGCTGCCGTATTGACCTCGCAGTATTCGATGATCATGCCGCCGGCGGCGGCGCAGGCGATGGTGAACGTGAACCTGCTGGGCCCATTCATGGTGTCGCGCGAAGCGGCCAAGATGATGCGCAAGCGTAAATGGGGCCGCATCATCAACATCGGTTCGATGGCGGCGTCGCTGGAGCCGATTGGCGATTCGATGTACGCGGCCTGCAAGGCCGGCCTGTCGACGCTGGCCAATGTGATGGCCAAGGAATTCGCCGCGATGAACGTCACCTGCAATACGCTGGGCATCAACGCGATTGAAAGCGACATGCTGGCGCAGCTCCCGCGCGACAAGATCGACGCCATCATCGCCGGCCTGCCGGTGCCGCGCATGTCGAAGGAAGACGATATTCTCAACGTGATCGACTTCTTCGCGGCCGAGCGCTCGTCGCAGATCACCGCGCAGACTGTATTCCTGGGTGGAGTGAACTAACATGCTGGCGCCGGTCGGTCACTGGGGCGGCGGCGACGTTTGGCGAGTGACCAGCGGCGAATTCCCTTCCAATGCTTATTTGTGCGGCATCGGCGATGGCAAGTGCATCCTGATCGATGGCGGGCTGGATCCTGCCGCCATCGATGCGGTGGTGCAGGAGCTGGCGCTGATGCCGACTGCCGTGTTCTGCACGCACGGCCATTTCGACCATGCCGGTTCGGCCGCGCATTTCCAAAAGGCCTACGGCTGCCCGGTGTACCTGCACGACGCGGACCGCAAGCTTCTCAAGGCATCCAACTTCTTGCTGATGGCATTCAAGCTGGCTTCGCGCATTGAGCAGCCGACCGAGATTACTGCTGTCGTCAGCGGCCAGTCGGTCGATGTGGCCGGCCATGCGCTGACATTCCACGGTGCGCCCGGCCATACGCCAGGTTCGTGCGTGATCGAATTCGGCAACGCGCTGTTCACCGGCGATACGATTTACACGCGCGGCGTGGGCCTGTCGCATCTGCCGGGCGAGCAGCCTGACATCCTGAAGCAATCCATTCTTGCGCTGTGGCCTATGCTGACTGCGGACCGTGTGGTGTATCCCGGTCACGGTGGCTGCGCCAGCGGCGCTGAGGTGCGTGCGACCAATCGCGCGCTGCTTGAATTTTTGGGCTTGCCCATAACTGAAACGAAGGCTGTAGAACTATGACTATCGATAGCGGCGTCGCCATCGCCGGCGTTGGCCACCATTTGCCCGATCTGATCGAGGACAACGAAACCCTGTGCGCCAATATGGATATCGGTCCGGAATGGATCATGGAGAAGACCGGTATCAAGCGCCGCTATCTGGCGCGTCCGGAAGATTCGGCGTCCGACTTTGCAGCCAAGGCGGCGCAGAATGCGCTCGACATGGCAGGCATTCCTGCGGACGAGGTGGATCTGATCGTGGTGTGCACCTTCTCGGGCGATTATATTTTCCCGCCGGTGTCGGCCAAGGTGCAGTCGCTGTTGAAGGCGCCGCATGCGCAGATTTTCGACGTGCAGGCGAATTGCGCCGGTTTCGTCACTGGCTTGACGGTGGCGTCGGATCGCATGCTGGTGGATCCTACCGTGCGCAATGCGCTGGTGATCGGCGTTGAGCTGAATTCGCGTTACATCAATCGTTCTGACGTGAGTTCGGCGATTTACATGAGCGATGGCGCCGGTGCGGCAGTCCTGACCCGCACGGAGAAGGGCAAGGGCATCATGGCTTCGGCCTTCCATACCGATAGTTCGAACTTTGAAGCGGTGCGCATGCGCGGTGGTGGTTCGAGCTTCGGTTCGAAAGATCGTGCGTGGGACCCTGCGGTGGACTACATGGAGATGAACGGCATCGCTACCTGGAAGCAGGCGATTACGCACTTGCCTACTGTGATTCGCAAGGCTTGCACCAAGAGCGGTATCGATCCGAAAGAGGTGGACTTCCTGGTGTTCCATCAGGCGAACCTGAACATGATCGAGTACGTGGTCCGCAAGATGGGCTACGGCATGGAGAAGACGTTCACCAATGTGCAGGAGATTGGCAATACCGGTGCGGCTTCGGTTGGCATCGCGCTGAGCGAGGCGGTTTCCAAAGGTCTGATGAAGGATGGCCAGCTGGTGGTGCTTGCTGCGGTTGGCGCGGGCTTTAACTTTGGTGCTTCGGTGTGGCGCTGGCATATGCCGGTGCGGAAGGCGGCGTGATGTTCAAGGACTTTGACGCGATTCAGGTCGGCGAAACGCAGACGCTGACCAAGCACATTACCGAGGCCGATGTACGCAAGTTCGTCGAGATGACGGGTGATGATAATCCGCTGCACGTGGATCGTGCATATGCGGAGACGACGTCGTTCAAGGATATCGTGGTGCACGGCATGCTGGGCGCTTCGTTTATCTCGACGGTGATTGGCACCAAGCTGCCCGGCACGGGCGCGCTGTGGGTGTCGCAGAATATGGAGTTCCTGCTGCCAGTGCGCTTGGGCGATGTGCTGACCATCAGCGCGACGGTGGTGAAGAAGCATGAGCGTGAGCGCCTTCTCGAGCTGGATACCAGGATCGTTAATCAGAACCAGCAACTGATCCTGACCGGGGTGGGCAAGGTGAAGGTGCTGGTGGCTGCGGAGCCGGAGGCCAAGCCGGCAGCGGATGCACGTCCGCGTGTGGCGATTGTGACCGGCGGCGCCGGCGGCATCGGCAAGGCGATTTGCCAGCGCTTGGCAGCGGATGGATTCGATGTGGTCGTTAATTATCGCGGCCAGGCCGACCGCGCGGCGCAGATCGTCTCTGAGATCAATGCAGCAGCCGGTGATGGCAAGGGCCGTGCGCTGGCGGTACAGGCGGATATCGCTACCGAGGCTGGCGCGCAAGCGCTGTTTGCGGCGGCGGTGAAGGCGTTTGGCGCGGTCAGTGTGCTGGTGAATAATGCTTCGCCGCGCATCAATCCGAAGCCGTTCAGCGCGACCGGCTGGGACGATGTGCAGCAGCAGTTGGATGTGCAGGTCAAAGGCGCGTTCCTGATGACCAGCGCGGTGACGCCGGAGATGGCGTCACGCAAATGGGGCCGCATCGTGAACATTACGTCGCAGGTGCTGGATGGTCCGCCGTCCGTCACGTGGACCGGTTACGCGATGGCCAAGGGCGCGTTGCAGGTGTTCTCCAATTATATGGCCGCTGAACTGGGCCCGCAGGGCATCACGGTGAACTGCGTATCGCCGGGCATGTGCGAAACCACGCTGATCGGCGATATTCCTGAGAAGGCGCAGCTGATGATCGCGCGCCAGACGCCGTTGCGCCGCCTGGCCAAGCCGTCCGACGTGGCCGCCGCTGTTGCGTACCTTGTGTCCGACGACGCCGGCTTTATCACCGGCGACACCATTGCCGTCAACGGCGGGATGGCGATGCGATGAGCGAGCAGCAGAACGCCGCAGCGGCCGCGCCGGTCGTGTCGCCGCGCGACGCCGCACTCGCTGTGCTGGCGAAAGCCGACAGCACGATGATGCAGCTGACGCAGGCCGTCACTGCGCTGGAAAAGGAGCCGCAGCCGCGCACCATCAAGATCGGCGTCTCGTCTTCCGCCACGGTGGACCTGCTGAACATTTACCTGCGCAAGCACGGCCTGCTGAACGGCGCGAAGATCGATCTGGTGGCCGGCAATTACGACGACCCTATCGGCGATATCGACCTGTTCGCTCAAGCCGGCGTTGAGCAGATCGTGCTGCTGCCGTTCTTCGACAACCTGCTGCCATCGTTTGAAGCGCAACTGGAAAGCCTCGATCCATCCATCATCGATGCGAAGGAGCAGGAGCTGCGCCAGCGCTACCGCATGGTGTTCGACAAGGCGCGCGCCGTGCCGGCGATTTACCTCGGCACCTTCCACCGCCTGGGCGTCGCTGCCGATGCGAGCGGACAGGACGCGGTGGCGATCGTGCTGGCGCGCTTCAACGCTGCGCTGCGCGACGAAGCTGCGGCATTCGCCAACGTGCGCGTACTGGATACGGAAGATATCGTGCGCGCGGTCGGCCAGAACGCGGCGTTTGATACGCGCTTCTACTTCCGCAGCAAAGCCCCGTACACCGGCGCCTACATGAACGAACTGGCGCGCCGCATCGCCGCCGCAGCGCGCGGCTTCGGCGCCCACTTCTACAAAGTGCTGGCGCTCGATTGCGACAACACCCTGTGGGGTGGTGTGATCGGCGAGGATCTGCTGAACGGCATCAAGCTTGGTCCCTACGACTACCCCGGCAATATCTTCTGGCGCATGCAGCAGGAATTCTCCGCGCTGGAACGCCAGGGCATCCTGCTGGCGCTGGTCACCAAGAACAACCCGGCCGATGTCGAAGAAGTCCTGCGCAAGCACCCGGATATGGTGCTCAAGGAATCGCAGATCGTCGCCAAGAAAGTGAACTGGGAAGACAAGCCATCCAACCTGCGCGCATTGGCCAAAGAGCTGAATGTGGGCCTGGACAGCTTCATCTTCGTCGACGACTCCTCGTTCGAATGCGAAGCCGTGCGCCAGCAGCTGCCGATGGTGAAAACCGTGCAAGTGCCGGCCACGCTGTCCGACTACCCGCGCGTGGTGGCCGAGATCAAATCGCTGTTCCTGGCCGGCGGCATTGCCGCCGACAGCAAAGGCAAGACCGAACAATACCGCCAGCGCGCCGGTGCGGAAGAACTGAAGGCGCAATTCAGCACGCAGGAAGAATACCTCGCATCGCTGGAACTCAAAGTTGAACTGACGCGCAATGCCCGCGCCAGCGCTGGCCGCATCAGCGAACTGTCGCAGAAGTCCAACCAGTTCAACCTCACCACCACCCGCTACAGCGTGGCCGAGATCGAGCAGATGATGGGCAGCGACACACATGCGGTGTATTCGCTGGTGGTCAGCGACAAATTCGGCAACGCGGGCCTGACCGGCGTGGCCGTGATGCGCTACGAAGGCAAGACCGCCATCATCGAGAACTTCCTCATGAGCTGCCGCGTCATCGGCCGCGGCGTCGAAACCGGCATCTGGCCGCGCATCGTCGCCGACGCCATGCAGCGCGGCTGCACCGAACTGCGTGCGGCGTATCTGCCGAGCGCAAAGAATGCACAGGTGGCCGATTTCTACGACCGCCTGGGCATGCCAATGACCAAAGAGAGCGAGGGCGCGCGGCACTATGCAATGGCCGCCGCCGATTTCGCCGCACCCCCTAATCCCTGGATAGAGATGACTTATGTTGAATGAAGACGCACTGAAACAAGTAATGGCCACCATGTTGAACGTGGATGCTTCGACCATCAACGAAGACTCCAGCATGGACAACGTCCCAAGCTGGGACTCGCTGCGCCATATGAACCTGGTGCTGGCGCTGGAAGAAGAATTCAAGGTGACCATCCCCGACGAAGACGCGGGCAATATCACGTCCTACAAACTGATTAAGCTGGTGCTCAACGACTTGGGAGCCTGAACATGGAATGGCTGATTGAACGATTCCAGACCGCGCCGGAGCGCATCGCCTTCATTCACGAGGGCCGTGAGGTCAGCTACGGCGGCGTGGTTGCATCGATCGATGATTTCTACAAGCGCGTGCAAAGCGCCGGCATCAAGCGCGGCGACACCGTGGTGGTGCTGGGCGATTATTCGCCGGAAGTGTTCTGCATGATCATGGCGCTGGGCCGCAACGGCAGCATCGTGATTCCGCTGACCCGCACGTCGGTGGTGGAAGAGTCGGTGGCACTGTCGGTGTCGGGCTGCGAATGGTATGTGGAGTTCGACGCGGCTGGCCGCGACGCCACCTTCACCCATCGCGGCTTGAAGAGCGATAACGCGCTGCTCAACGAATTCCGCCAGCGCGGCACGCCGGGCATGGTGCTGTTCTCGTCCGGTTCGACCGGCAAGCCGAAAGGCATCCTGCACGATTTCAACCAGGTGGCGGAGAAGTTCCGCAAGCAGCGTAGCCCGGTTGTCGCGATTCCGTTCCTGATGATCGACCACTTCGGCGGCATCAACACGATTCTGGCAATTACGTCGAGCCTCGGCACGGTCGTTACCGTGGCCGATCGTTCGGTGGCCAATATCTGTGCGGCGATCGAGAAGTACAAGGTGGAGCTGCTGCCGGCAACGCCGTCGTTCCTGACGTTGATGATGGCGTCGCACCTGCAAAGCAAGTACGACCTTTCGTCGCTGAAGCGCATCACCTACGGCACGGAAGTGATGCCGCAATCGACGCTGGACCGCGTGCGTGCGCAGTTCCCTGGCGTGGACCTGCTGCAGACCTACGGCTTGTCCGAGGTGGGCGTGCTGCGGTCGCAGTCGCGTGAAGATGGTTCGCTGTGGGTGCGTGTTGGCGGCGAAGGTTTCCAGACCAAGGTGGTTGATGGTGTGCTGTGGATTAAGTCGCAGTATGCGATGGTGGGCTATCTGAATGCGCCGTCGGAGTTCGATGCGGACGGCTGGTTCAATACGCAGGATCAGGTAGAAGTGGATGGCGATTACTTCCGCATTCTCGGCCGCGTGACGGACCTGATCAACGTGGCGGGGCAGAAGGTCTATCCGTCGGAAGTTGAAAGCGTGATCCTGGAGATGGATAACGTGCAGGACGTGGCGGTGTATGGCGAGAAGCATGCGCTGCTCGGGAATATCGTGGTGGCGAAGATTGTGGTGGATCAGCCGGAGACGGCGGAGAGCCTGAAGAAGCGCATCCGCCATGAGTGCCTGGCGCATCTGGCGCCGTTCAAGGTGCCGGCCAAGGTGGTGCTGACCGAAGGCCCGCTGCACAGCGTGCGCCAGAAGAAAATCCGCCGCGAGTAGGCTTAGAACGCGACGGTCGCGCCGTCGGGAAGGTATTTGCGATACTGCTGCAGCGCCGCTTTGATGGCGGCGTTGCTCATTTCGTAGAGATTGTCCTCTTCCGTCTCGCCCACCTTTACTGCGCCGAAGCGTTCGTGGAATTGGATGACGGAGGTGTTCCCTTTACGTACATCGAAGTGCGCGCGGGTGAAGCCGGTTTGCAGTGCGAAGTCATACACCATCAGCGCCGACTCGACGCCGAAGCCGCTCGGTGCGCCATCGCTTTTGATCCATGATCCCCAGCAGAACGAATCACCGCGCTGGTCATACAGCCGCACGGTGCCGACCGGCGTGCCATCCAGTTTGCAGATGATGAAGTAGACCTGCGCATCATCGCTGGCATAACGCGCCAGCCAGTCGCGCTGCGCTTGCACGTCCGGCACGGTGGCCGACAAAAACTCACCCTTCTTTTCGTCCGTGCGCAATGCGAGGATAAACTCGGCATCCGCTACGGTGGCGTCGCGGAACAGCAGCTGCCGTCCGCGTACTGAACGCGGCTTGCGGAACATTTCAGCCCAGTTCCGCCAAGGCGGCCTTCACGCCTGCGACGACTTCGGCCGCATCTTCCAGCGTCATGGTCGGCGACACCGGCAGGCTCAATACCTCGCGGTGAATCGCTTCCGCAATCGGGAAGTCGCCTTCCTTGTAGCCCATGTCCGCGTACGCAGGCTGAAGATGCGGCGGCACCGGGTAGTGCACGATGGTGCCGATCTGTTTTTCCGCCAGCTTCTTGGCCAGCAGGTCGCGCTGCGCGTGGCGCACCACGTACAGGTGCCACACCGGCTCGGCCCACGATGGAATCACCGGCAGCGTCAGGCCGGACAGGCCGGCCAGATGTTCCTGATAGTAGGCCGCAATCGCGCGGCGCTGTTCGTTGCCGGCATCCAGTACTGGCAGCTTCACTGCCAAGAGGGCTGCCTGCAATTCGTCCAGGCGCGAGTTGTAGCCAGGGACGTCGTTGTAGTACTTGATCTTGGAACCGTAGTTGCGATAGGTGCGGATGCTTTCCGCCAGTGCGTCGTCGCTGGTGGTCACTGCGCCGCCGTCGCCCAGCGCGCCGAGGTTTTTACCCGGATAGAAGCTGAAGGCCGCCGCATCGCCCAGCTGGCCGGTGACGCCGCCGTTGCAGCGCGCGCCGTGCGCCTGCGCCGCATCTTCGATCAGCTTCAGGCCGCGGCGCTTGGCGATCTCTTTCAACGGCACCATGTCGGCCGGCTGGCCGTACAGGTGCACCGCGATGATGGCCTTGGTGTTGGCGGTGATCGCCGCTTCCACTTTCGATGGATCGATGTTGTAGGTGCCTTCCACCGGCTCCACCGGCACCGGTTTGGCGCCGCAGTGGCTCACTGCCAGCCACGTCGCGATGAAGGTGTTGGATGGGACGATCACTTCGTCGCCTGGACCGATGCCGTAGCCTTTCAGGATCAGGAAGATCGCATCGAGGCCGTTGGCCACGCCGATGCCGTGCGCGCTGTTGCAGTATTCGGCGAAGCTGGCCTCAAAGGCTGCGGTCTCGGAACCGAGGATGTACCAGCCGGAGTTCAGCACGCGCTTGAAGGCGGCTTCCAGTTCGGCCGCTTGCGCGAGGTTGATGGCTTTCAGGTCGAGGAAGGGGACACTCATGATGGTTCCAATCTTGTTTAAAACACCGTGTTCAATAAGCGCAGCAGGTCCGGTAGGTACAGGTCCGGGACGCGCTTGACGGTGAAGCGGCGGGTGCCGATGATTTCTTCAAAACGGTCGCCATTGAGCCAGTCGGACGACGCCACCGGGTCCAGCTTGAAGTGGTGGAACGGACGGCCTTCGGTGAACAGTTCTACCGCTTGTGCATGATAGGTCAGGCAATCGATTTCGACGCGCACCTTGCCGCCACGGTATTCCAGGTCCATGCGCACGATGTTGTCGATCGGCGCGCCGCAGCCTTTGAGGCGGGCGTTCAGATCGCGCAGGAAGGCCGGGATATCGACTGGCTGGCCATCCACCGCAGGCGCCTTTTGCGGACGCGCGGCAAGGAACAGCTGCGCGTCGTCGCGGTACTCTTCTGCATCGTAGGCGCGGGCGATGGTCAGCTCAGGGCCGTTCGGGCCGATGCCGTAGTAGTCGCCGGCCAGCATCGGCTGCACGCGCTTGCCGGTTTCGGGCCGCGCGCGGCGTGCGTAGTCGGTCAGCTCCACCGGCGTCTGCACCGCCATGTTAATCTCCGAGCGCATATTGCCGTCGTCGATCAGCAGGTTGGCGCCGAACGGAATCGCCACGTCCGGGTTGAGGATTTCCACGTTGTTGAGGAAGTCGTCCATGTAGTGGTTGACCAGGCGGGCGCGCTCGCGCTCTTTGTGCGCCTGGCCTTCCTCGCTGTCGTCGTACTCCATCAGGAATGGATACCAGTGGATGTAGGCATACGGGATGCAGGCCACGTTGATGCGCGAATTCACCTTGGTGAACTTGCGCATCGACTCCGGCTGCAGGTAGTTGTCGTTGCCGTGGTAGACGCAGAACTTGTCGTTGTAGACGATGGCCGACGAGTCGATGCCGTTGGTCTCGTGGTTGACCGCGTACAGCTTCACGCCGGGGAAAATCTCGTTCACGGTTTCCGGCGGCAGGATGGTGATCTCGCGGCCGGACTTTTCCTGGATATCGGCCTCGAAGGTCGGGCGCTGGCCGACGATGAATACTTTCACTTGCGGCTTCAGCTCGCGCAGGAACTGCACGTCGTAATGATCCTGGTGGATGTGCGACACCACCACCGCATCCACTTCGTACCAGCGCGGATCGACGATCTGCTGCGGGTAGAACACCCACGCGTTACCGTAGGGCTGCGACAGCACGATCGGGTCGAACAAAATCTTCTTGCCGTTCAGGACCACCAGCGCCGAGGCGTGGCCGACGTAGAACACGCCGTCGCCATCGCCGAAGCGTTCGTAAAAGCTGCTCAGTTGAGAGTTCTTCATGATGCGTTTATTCAGGATGATGTTTGTGTGCGGCGGCGACAAATTCGTCGTAATCGAAATAGTAGTCGGACGGATCGTAATGGGTCGAGGCCAGCACCAGGCACACGCCGCCCGAGGAGAAGTTCTCCACTTCGCGCCACATCATGCCCGGCACGTACAGGCCGTAGTAGGAGCGGTTCAGGTGGATTTTCTTGCGGCGGTAGCCGTCGTCCACGATCACGTCGAAGCTGCCCGACATGGCGATGAAGAACTGCTGCAATTCCAGGTGGCCGTGGCCGGCGCGCGAGGAGCCGCCCGGCACGTCGTACAGGTAGTACACGCGCTTGATGTCGAACGGGACGTGCTGGCCGCTCTCGATCACCGACAGGTTGCCGCGCGGGTCGTGGAATTTGGGCAGGTCGATCAGTCGCGCTTCATCAAGGTGTGACATGCATTGCTCCTCTTACTGATCCAGTTTGGCCAGCTTGGCCAGATAGCGTTCGCGGGCTTCGCCGACTTGCGGGAAGAGATTATTCAGGCGCAGGAACACCGCGTCCACTTGCGGATGCATGGAACGGTATTCGTCGGCGCTGATGGCTTCCGCATCCAGCGATACGCGCAGCAGGTCGATGTAGTCCGAGAAGCAGTTGCCGAAGAACGGGTTCGAAGTCGGATTGGAGTTCGACTGCAGGCGCGGGTCCTTGCGGAAGTAGGTCAGCTCCTCGTCGATGTAGAACATGCTGGCGTTCCTGGTCAGGTTCAGATACGCGATCAGATCGGCCAGGCCGGTGAGGAAATCGTGGTCGCCCATCTTGAACATGCGGTGCAGGCCGATGTCCCACATGGTCTGGCGGCGGAACATCACGGTGGTGAATTCGCCGATGAAGTTTTCCATGCCGAGCGAAACGCGGCGGTGCACGTCCAGGCCGGACAGGGTGCCGCTGGCTTCATACGGGCGGCGCGTTTCGATCCGTTCGTTGTCGGAGTTGATCACCTGCGATGCCGAGAACACCAGCTCTACTTCCGGGCGTGGCTGCATCGCCGCCACCATGCGTTCGATGCAGAACGGGTGCAGCAGGTCGTCGTCGAACAGCGGCTTGATGTAGTCGCCCTTGGCGCCGGCCAGCGCGGCGTTGACGTTCTGCTCGCGGTAGACGGTGGAGCGCTGGTAGATTACGCCGTTGTGGGCGTAGCGTGCGCAGATATCGCGAATGTCTTCGGTCGGGCAGTTATCGCTGACCAGGATTTCGGTGTTCAGATACGATTGGCCGACGGCCGAGCGCAGGCACATTTCGAAGTGCTGCGGCTTGTACGACGGGATGATGATGCTGACTTTTGGAAGGCTCATGTAAAGGTCCGGATAAGTCGATAACAGGTCAGGTCTCAGGCGGCGACCGCGATCATGATGTACTGCCACGGCAGCGCATCTTCCACAGCCACCACCGGATCGACGCCGCTGGCGCCGGCCATCATGCGGATGGCGGGCAGGTATTTCTCGCGTGCCGGTTCGTCGGTGACGCGCGCGCTGCCGCCGCTGATCTGGAAGCCGCTCTGCTGCAGCATTTCCAGCATGACGCCGCGTGTGAAGTTGCGCTTGCGGGTTTTCTCGATGCCGCCGGGGCCATAGCGCATGTCGCCCGCGTTCAGGCGCGCCTGCAGGCTCCAGTGCTGGAAGTTGCGCATCGCGATAACGATCTTGCCGCCCGGTGCGATGTTGGTGCGGATTTTTTGCAGCAGGGTCCACGGATCGTCGAGCTTTTCCAGCGCTTCGTCCAGCACCCAGCAATCGGCGCCGCGCACGTGGTCCCACAGCTCGGCGCCGGCGTGTTCGATATGTTCGTTGAACACGAAGTCGCAGTGCGGACGCGCGGCCTGCGCCGGCGCCGGATCGGCTTCGATGCCTGTGTAATTCGCCAGCGGGTTGCGCGCGCGGTAGGCCTTGGCGAAGGAGCCGTCGCGGCAGCCCAGCTCCACCACCTTGCGCGCGTTGGTCGGCACCAGGCTTAAAAGATCGGCGTTGAATTCGCCGCCGCTGCTCGGCAGGTCGTAGTGATAGCCGCCGGTGCGGATCACGGTACCTTGCCAGTCATGCTTGATGTAGTGGCGTTTCGGCTCGCGGCTGAAATCATCGCGCACCCAGTCCACGCCTTGCAGCAGGTTCGAAGCGCCGGCTTGATGTAGGGCGATCATGGCCGGCAGCAGCGGCGCGCCGTGCTTGATCGGCAGCGGCCATTGCCGCATCACTTCCACGTTCACCAGCATGCAGGCCGGGTGCAGGTAAGGGATGGCGTCCGGTGTGCCTTCCTCGCGGCTGTGGCCAGACTCGTTGACCCACTGGACGTTGCCGACGCCGTACATGCCCGGCTTCAAATGGCTGTGCAGCGATTCGATGAAGCCCGGCTTCAGAATCTCAACGTCGGAATCGAGGAACAGCACTTCGCCCGACAGGCCAAGATGATTGATCGCCCACGACATGCCCGGACCGTGGTGGATGTTGTAGCCGAACGGGATGAACTCCACGTTGTCATGGCGGTCGGTGATGGCGCGGATCTGCTCCGCCACATCAGGATTCGAACCGTCGATGATGTAGACGCGGTTGGTGTAGTGCTGGCGCAGGGTGCGCAGCAGCGCTTCGATCAGGTCCGGCGCGTTGTAGGACACGGCCACGATCGGAATCTGGTCGATGCGCACCGGTGCCGCTGGCGTCTCTTCGGACGGATGCACGGCGTGCGCCGGTGCGGCCAAACGCGGCGCGGCCGGCTTGGCCACCTTCAGCAGCGCCGCTTCCATATTGCGCACGAAGCGCGGGCTGTCGAACAGCGCGCAGGTCAGGCGGTTGGCTTGCAGCTGGCGCTTCATCGCGGCGATGCGATGCGGGTTATTAGCCAGTTCCACCGCCTTCTCTTCGTAGTCGGCGAAATTGTGGGTGATCAGCTGCGGCAGGTCGACCGCGCGCAGCAGGCTGCCCGCCATGCGCGACGAGAAGGTCTGGCCGGCGCAGGTCAGCAGCGGCAGGCCTGCCCACAGCGCGTCGCTGGCGGTGGTGCCGGCGTTGAACGGGAAGGTGTCGAGGAACAGGTCGGCCAGCTGGTAGCGCGCCAGGTATTCGGCCGGCACCGCGCGGGTGTTGAAGATCAGGCGATTGCGGTCGATGCCAGCCTGCTCGGCGTAGCGGAACAGGTTCTCGCGCACTTCCGGATAATCGGCCACCAGCCACAGGACCGAATTCGGCACGCGGCGCAGGATGTTCATCCACACCTCGAACAGGTCGGGCGTGAACTTGAAGTTGTTGTTGAACGAGCAGAAGACGAAAGCATCTTCCGGCAGGTTGACCGAGGCGCGGGTCGGCTTGGCGGCGATGGCGCGCTGGCGGTCGTTGATCTGGAAGCAGTCCGGCAGGTACAGCGGCTTCTCGGTGAAGTGCTCGGCCATCTCCGGTGTGATCAGGAATTCGTCGGCGATCACGTAATCGACGCCGGGCAGGCCGGTGCTGCCGGGGAAACCGAGGTAGGTCAGCTGCACCGGCGCCGGACGGTAGGCCAGGATCTGCGGGCGCGCGCCCAGGGTCAGGCCGTGCAGGTCGACCAGGATGTCGATTTCGTGGGCGCGGATGGTGCGCGCGGCCTGCTCGTCGCTGAGTTTATCGATGCGGATGTAGTGGTCCATGGCCTTGACCACACGGGCGCGGATCGGCGAACCGTCTTCGCGGCTCCAGCTGAAGGCGTAGACCTCGAACTTGTTACGGTCGTGCAGTTCATACAGCTCGGCGGTCAGGATCGACACGGCGTGCGAGCAGAAGTCCGACGACAGGTAGCCGATGCGGATGCGGTTGTGGCCATAGCCATGGGCGCCGGTCAGCGGCGCCACGGCGGCGTTGATCTTTTCGTTGACGAAGCGCTTGGCGGCGGCCAGCTGCATGGCTGGATCGGCCGAGGCACTGAGCATGGCCAGCGCCGAGGTGCCTTCCATCATGGTGGCGACCGAGATGTGTTCGAGGCCGGCGTACACCGGCCATTCGCACTGCTTCTGGCGCAGGTGGACCCAGTGCGTCATCACATTGGCCTGCTGCGGATCGACACGCAGGCTCAGGGCCAGCATGGCTTCCGCTTCCGGGTAGCGCTTCTGGATTTCCAGCAGGCGGCCGAGGTTATTCAGGGTCTGGATATACAGCGTGGTGTTGGTCTTGATATCCGGTTCGATCGGGTCGGACAGGATGGACTTCCACATGGCCAGCGCGTCGTCCGGGCGGCCGGTGCGTTCCAGCAGGGTGCCGAGGTTAAGACGGGCTTCGACGAAATGCGGGTTTTGCGCGATGGCGCGGCGCAGCACCACTTCCGCGCCGGGATCGTCGCCGGCGTTGGACAGCACCACGGCCAGGTTGAAGCAGGCGGCGTAAGCGATCGGCGACGGTGTGTGCTCGATCCAGGTGCGGTACAGGGCGATGGCGGCCGGCAGCTGGCCGCTTTCCTGCAGCACTGCCGCTGCGCCGAACAGGTCGCCGATGGAGAGGACGCCCTGGGCGGCCATGCCCATGACGGTGCCCAGTGGGCTGGTATCGGCGGGAGCGGGTGCAGCAGGTACTTGTACGGTCATAGCTGAGCTTCGGATTGAACCACAAAAGGTAAGCCCTATCATACCTTTTTGTCGCTAGGTAAGGGGCAACTTTTGGCTCTGGAGCAAGACTGTAAAACGCCCGCTGCTCAAGCGTTAGGCAGCTTCGGGGTCAGAGCCGACAATCGGACATTTCGCGAGCGAATGTCCGATTGTCGGCTCTGACCCCGAAGGGTTAGCGGTGCGGTACGGAGAACCAGCTGGTGGCGGCGTGCTCTTGCAGCCCTTGCTTGCCATCGACCGCGGCGGTGAACTGCTGCAGCGGCTGGGCTGCGCGGTAGTGCTTGATGGCGTCGGCCGCCGGCTGCAACACGTCCAGCTGTTGCGTTTGCGCCGCAGGCGCCACATCGGCTGCCGCGAAACTGCCGATTGCATTGCTCAAGCCACTCACTTGCTGTTGCAACGAGGCAGTGGCCGTTGCCGCCTGTTTTTGCGCCAGGAACCAGACGTCGGCACTTTCGTGCGTCGTGCCGTCGGTGCTGGTGTAGCTCGAGGTCAGGCCGACGATGTTGCCGTTCTGCTGGTTCAGCGTGCTGCTGGCAGTGGTGCTGATCGAAGCCACGCCCAGCTGGGCCAGCGTTTTCAGCTCATCGGCCTGGCTGACGCCGTCCGAATTGCCGTCCACCCACACGCGCAGGGCGCTGTAGGCGCTGTCGGCGCTGGTGATCTGGCCGTCGCCGTTGCTGTCCAGCTCGCGCAGGGCGGCGTAGCCGTCGCTGGCTTTGCTGCCGTCGGCCAGCGTGGTGGCGCTGCCGAACAGTTCGCCGCCGTCGTTGATCATGCCGTCGCCGTTGCGGTCCAGGGCCAGCAGGCCGTCCTTGCGGTCGACCCAGCCGGTCTGCACTTTCTTGCCTTCGCCGCGGATGTCGAACTGCACGCCCGCCGCGATGCTTCGGGTTTGCACGCCGTTGCCGTCCAGGTCGAGGATCAGCGGGGTAGCGTAGTTGACCGAGCCCGATGGCAGCGCCATCGTCTGCGTGACCGACATGGCCGCCACCTGGGTGCCGGTGAAAGCGTCGGCCTGCGACACGCTCAGCGAAGTCAGCCCGGCCGTGGCCAGCGCCGGCACTTGCGTGACGGTGAAGGCTTTCAGTTGGTCGTTGCTGAACACGATCAGCTGGCTGGTCTTGATGCCGGCCACTTGCGCGGTGGTCATGCCGGCGATCTGGTCGGTCGACAGGTAGCCGATCTGCGCATTGGTCAGCGCGCCGAACTGGGTGGTGCTCCAGGCGCCCAGCTGGTCGGTGCTGAAGCCGTTGATCTGGGCCGCGTCCAGCCCGCTGATCTGCGCCACTTTCAGCGCCGCCATCTGCGCCGTGGTCAGGGCAGCGGCCTGGGTGCTGCTCAGCGCGGTCAGCTGGCTGTTGGACAGGGTCTGGATCTGCGCCGTGGTCAGCGCCTGCAGCTGGCCGGTCAGCAGCACGCTCATCTGGTCGATGGTCAGGGCCACGATCTGGCTGGTTTTGATCGAGGCGACCTGATCGGAGGTCAGCGCCCGCATCTGGGTGCTGCTCAGCGCGGCGATCTGGATGGTGCTCAGGTAGCCGATCTGCGCGGTGCGCAGGGCCACGACCTGGCTGGTGCTGAAGGCATTCAGCTGGTCGTTGCCCATGGCGCCCAGCTGGGTGCTGGTCAGCGCCTGGATCTGATCGGTGTTCAGGCCGACCAGCTTGGCGGTGTCGATACTGGAAATCTGCAGCGTGCCCAGCGCGGCCACGTCAGCCGTGGTCAGCACGTTGAGCTGCGCGGTCGACAAGCCGGTGACGGCGTCCACGCTCAGCGCGGCCGCTTGCTGCGTGCTCAGCGCTTGCAGCTGGTCGCTGGTGAAGACGCCGATCTGGGCCGCGGCAATCGCGTTGATCTGCAGGGTTTTCAGGCCGCGCACCTGCGCCGTGGTCAGGGCCACGGTCTGGTCGCTGCTCAGGCCGGTGAACTGGCTTGCGCTCAGGGCGGCCATGTCCTGGGTGTCGATGGCGGCAATTTGCGCGGTGCCGAAGGCGGCAATCTGATCGGCCGTCAGCGCGGTCATTTGCGCCGTGGTGAGGCCGGTCATCTGGCCGGCGCTCAGGTAGGCCAGCTGTTGCGTGTTCAGGCTGCTTGCCTGCAGCGTGGTCAGCCCGGCGATCTGCGCGGTGCGCAGCGACTGGATCTGGTCGCTGGTCAGCGCGTTCAGGTTGTCGACGCTGAAGCCGTAGGCCAGCTGCTGCGTGGTCAGGGCATAGATGTGGTCGGTGTCCAGCGCCGCCACCTGGTCGGTCAGCAGACCGTTGATCAGCTGGCTGGTGGTGAAGGCAGTCAGTTGCTGGGTGCCCAGCGCGTTCAGCTGGTCGGTGGTCAGCACGCCGACTTGCGCCGCTTGCAGGGCGGTGATCTGTTTCGTGGCCAGGGCGTTCAGGTCGACCGTTTCCATGGCTTGCAGCTGGTCGCTGGCCAGGGCCGCGATCTGCTGGGTGCTGAGGGTGGAAGCCTGGGCCGTGCTCAGGGCGACGATCTGGTCGGTGGTCAGGGTTTGCACCTGCAGCGTGGTCAGGGTCGCGGTTTGCGCGGTGCGCAGGGCAACGATCTGGTCGGTCGTCAGGGCGGCCACCAGGGCCACGCCGATGCCGTAGGCCAGCTGGTTGGTGGTCAGCGCGCTGACGTGGGTGCTGTCCAGCGTCACCAGTTGGTCGCTGGTCAGGCCGAGGCTGATTTGCGCGGTGGTCAGCGCCGCCAGCTCGGTGGTGGTCAGGCTGTTCAGCTGGTCACTGCTCAGCGCCGCCACCTGGTCGGTGTTCAGGGCCACCATCTGGCGCGTGCTGAACGAGGACAGGTCGATGGTTTCCAGCGCCACGATCTGGTCGGTGGTGAGCGAGGTCACTTGCTGGGTGGTCAGCGCGGCGGCTTGCTGGGTGCCCAGGGCAATGATCTGGTCGGTGGTCAGCGCTTGCAGCTGGGCCGTGGTCAGGGTGGCCACTTGCGCGGTGCGCAGCGACTCGATCTGGTCCGTGGTCAAGGCGGCGATGGCGTCGCTGCTGATGCCGTAGGCCAGCTGCTGGGTGGTGAGCGCGTAGAGGTGCTCGGTGTTCAGCGCCACCAGCTGGTCGGTGCGGAGGCCGTTGATCAGCTGGCTGGTGGTCAGGGCGGCGATTTCGCTGGTGGTCAGGCCGTTCAGCTGGTCGCTGCTCAGGACGGCGATCTGGTCACTGGTCAGGGCCACCATCTGGCGCGTGCTGAACGAGGACAGGTCGGCGGTTTCCAGCGCCACGATCTGGTCGCTGGTGAGTGCGGCCACCTGCCTGGTCGCCAGCGCGGCGGCTTGCAGGGTGGTCAGGGCGACGATCTGGTCGGTGCTGAGACCGGCCGCGATCTGGTCGGTGGTCAGGGTGCTGATCTGCGCAGTCGACAGGGTGGCGAACTGGTCGGTCAGCAGCGCCTGCACCTGGTCGGTATTGAGCAGGTTGAACTGGGTGGTGGTCAGCGCCGCCAGGTCGCGTGTTTCCAGCGCGGCCACCTGGTCGGTGCTCAGGCCGCCCAGCTGCGCGCTGTTGAGGGCGCGCACTTGCTGCGTTACCAGCGCCACGATCTGGTCGGTGGTCAAGGCGCCGAACTGATCGGAATGCAGGCTGCGCACGGCGTTGGTGCTCAGCACACCCACTTGGTCGGTGGTCAGCGCGCTCAGCTGGTCGGTGCTCATCGACACGGCCTGGCTGGTGGTCAGGGCGCTGACTTGTCCGGTGCTCAGCTGGCTGAACTGGCTGGCAGTCAGCGAGGACAGCACGGCCGTGCTCAGCACGGTGAAGGCGCTGGTCGACAGCGCGTTCAGCTGGTCGCTGGTGATCGCGGCAAACTGGTCGCTGTTGAAGGCGGCCAGCTGGTTGCTGCGCAGGGCGACGAAGTCTTCAGTCGCCAGCGCGCTGACCTGGTCGGCGCTCAGGGCGGTGATTTGCTGCGTGCTCAGCGTCACCACCTGCGCCGTGGTCAGGGCCACGATCTGGTCGGTTTGCAGGGCCGCGATCTGGCTGCTGCCCAGGCCGCTGAACTGCGCCGTGGTCAGCACGCTGACGATGTCGGTGGTCAGCGCCGCCACGTTGGCGGTGGTGATGGCGGCGATCTGCTGGGTTTTCAGCACCACGAAGTCGCGCGTTTCCAGCGCATCGAGCTGGTCGCTGCTGAAGGCGGCGATTTGCGCGGTAGTCAGGCCGGTGGCCTGCTCGCTGCTCAGGGCCACCATCTGGTTGGTGGTGATGGCGCCGAACTGGGCCGCGTTCAGCGCGCCGATCTGGGTGCTGGACAGGGTGGTGAAGTTGTCGGTGCTGATGGCGGCGATCTGGTCGCTGGTCAGCGCGCCCAGCTGGCGGGTGCCGAGGTTGTCGACCTGGGTCGAGGTCAGGGCGGCGATCTGGTCGGTGGTCAGCGAGGTGGCCTGGGCCGAGGTCAGGGCGTCGATCTGGTCGGTGGTCAGGTTTTGCAGCTGATCCTGCGTCAGCGTGATCAGCTGGCTGGTGGTCAGGGCGGCGATCTGCTGGGTTTTCAGCGCCATCACGTCGTCGGTGCTCAGCGCCTGGAACTGGCTGGTCGACAGCGCCACCAGCTGGGCCGTGGTCAGGGCCACGGCCTGCGCGGTGGTCAGGGCGCCAACGTGGGCCAGGTCGAGCTGGCTCACTTGCAGCGTGGTCAGCGCGGCGATCTGGTTGCTGACCAGTGCGGCCAGGTCTTCCAGTTCCATGCCGGCCAGCTGGTCGGAACTCAGGGCGATCAGTTGCGCGCTGGCCAGCTGGCTCACTTGGGCCGTGGTCAGGGCGATGATCTGGTCGGTGCTCAGCGCATGGAATTGCGCGGTGGTCAGCGCGTTGAGCTGGGCGCTGGCCAGGTTCTGCACCTGGTCGACGATCAGCGCGTTGAGCTGGGTGCTGCTCAGCGCTTGCAGCTGGCTGGATTTCAGCGCGACGAGGTCGTCCGTTTCCAGCGCCTGGATTTGCGCGGTGGTCAGCACGGCCAGCTGTTGCGTGGCCAGCGCCTGCGCCTGCTGCGTGGTCAAGGCGGCGATACGGTCCACGGTCAGCGACTGGATCTGGTCGCTGCTCAGCGCGTTCAGCTGGCTGGTCTTCAGCGCGGCCAGGTCTTCCAGTTCGATGGAAGCCAGTTGCGAGGTGGTCAGCAGGGCGATCTGTGCGGTGGTCAGGTAGCCGTACTGTGCGGTGCTCAGGGCGATGATCTGGTCGCTGCCCAGCGCTTGCAGCTGGGTGCTGGTCAGCGCACCCAGCTGGACGAGGCCGAAGCTTTGCAGCTGGTAGTCCAGCAGCGCGTTCAGTTGCTGGGTGTTGAGCGCGGCGATCTGCGACGATTTCAGCGCGAACAGGTCGGCCGTTTCCAGCGCCTGGATTTGCGCCGAGCTCAGGGCTTGCAGCTGGGTGCTGGTCAGCGCCTGGGCTTGCGCGGTGGTCAGCGCGGTGATGCGGTCCGGCGCCAGCGCCTGGATCTGGTCGGTGCCGAGGATGGCCACTTGCGCGGTCTTCAGCGCGGCCAGGTCATCCACCTCGATGATGCTCAGCTGCCTGGTGCTCAGGGCTGCCACTTGCGAGGACGCCAGCAGGGCATATTGCTGGGTGGTCAGGGCGACGATCTGGTCGGTGCTCAGCGACTGGATCTGCACGCTGCTGAAGGTGTTCAGCTGGGTGCCGGACAGCGCCTGCACTTGCACATCGGACAGCACGCCGATCTGGTCGCTGCTGAGGGCGGTCACTTGCGCGGTTTTCAGCGCGGTGATGTCGTCGTTGCTCAGCGCCTTCACTTGCGCGGTGCTCAATGCTGCCACTTGCTGGGTCAGCATGGCGCCGAACTGCAGGCTGGTCAGGGCGGCGATCTGGTCGGTGCTGAGCTGGGCCACTTGCGCGGTGCCCAGCGCGTTGATCTGCGCGGTCTTCATCGCGGCCAGGTCTTCCAGTTCCAGCGCTTGCAGCTGGTCGCTGCTCAGGATGGCGACCGCGCTGGTGCTGACGGCGCCGATCTGGTTGGTCTTCAGGGCAACGATCTGGCTGGTTTTCAGCTGGCTGATCTGGGCGGTGCTCAGCGCGGCGATCTGGGCCGTGGTGAGGGCCTGGATCTGGTCGGTGCTGAGGTTGGCCAGCGAGCCGAGGGCGGCCAGCTGGGCCGTGTTCATGGCGGCAAAGTCTTCGGTGCCGAAGGCGCCGATCTGGTCCGAGCTCATGGACGACAGCTGGCCGGTGGTCAGCGCCGCGACCTGGTTGCTGGTCAGGGCGAATACCTGGTCGGTGCTCAGCAGCACCACTTGCGCGGTGCGCAGCGACTGGATTTGCGCGCTCTTCAGCGCGACGATCTCATCGGTGCCCAGTGCGGCTTGCTGGCTGGTGCTCAGGCTGGCGATCTGGGCGGTGGCCAGGTTGCCGACTTGTTGCGTGGTCAGGTTGGCGATCTGCGAAGTCAGCAGGGTCTGGAACTGCGCCGTGGTCAGTACCGACAGCTGGGCCGTGCCCATGGTCTGCAATTGCACGGTGCTGATGGCGTCCAGCTGGTCGCTGCCCAGCACTTGCAGTTGTGCCGATTTCAGCGCGGCCAGGTCTTGCGTTTCCAGCGCCTGGATCTGGGCGGTGCCCAGCGCGGCCACTTGCTGCGTGGCCAGGGTCGACACTTGCAGCGTGCTCAGGCCGGCGATCTGGTCGCTGCTCAGCTGGGCGATCTGGCTGGTCTTGAAGGCGTTGATTTGCGCAGTCTTCATGGCCGCCAGGTCTTCGGTTTCGAGCGCGGCCAGCTGGCTGGCGCTGAGCGACTGCAGCTGTGCGGTGGCCAAGTTCGACGCTTGCAGCGTGGTCAGTGCTTCGATCTGGGTGGTGCCCAGCGCCTGGAATTGCGCCGTGCTCAGCGCGCTCAGCTGCGCGGTGTTGAGGGCGCGGAACTGGTCGGTCAGCAGCGCGTCGAGCTGGTCGGTGGCCAGCACCGCCACTTGCGCCGTCTTCAGCGCGGCGATGTCGGCGGTGGAGAAGGCTTGCAGCTGGGCCGTGCCCACCGCCACCAGTTGCGCGCTGCTCAGGTTGCTGATTTGCAGCGTGCTCAGGGCGGCGGCTTGTTCGGTGCTCAGGCCGGCAATCTGCGCGGTGCTCAGCGCGGCGACTTGCGCGGTGCGCAGGGCCACCAGGTCCTGGGTTTCCAGCGCGTTGAGCTGGTCGGTGCCGAGCGCGGCCACTTGCTGCGTGCCGAGGTTGCTCACTTGCAGCGTGCTCAGGGCGATGATCTGCGCGCTGTTCAGGCTGGCGATCTGGCTGGTCTTGAGCGCGGCAATTTGCTGGGTCTTCAGCACGGACAACGTGTCGGTGCCGAGCGCAACCAGCTGGTCGCTGCCCAGTAGCTGCACTTGCGTAGTGCTGAGGTTGCTCGCCTGCGCGGTGCTCAGCTGCGCTACTTGCGTGGTCGACAGCGCTTGCAGTTGCACGCTGCTCAGCGCGTTCAGCTGGGCGCTGTTGAGGGCGTGCATCTGGCTGCTGGTCAGCGCGTTCAGGTTGTCGGTGCCGAAGCCGGCCATCTGGGCGCTGGTCATGGCGGCCAGGTCATTGGTTTCAATCGCAACGATCTGGCTGGTTTCCAGCGCGGCCAGCTGGCGCGTGCTCAGGCTGGCGATTTGCTGCGAGGTCAGCGCGACGATTTGTTGCGAGGTCAGCTGGCCGATCTGCGCGGTGGACAGCGCCGCCAGCTGCGCGGTTTTCAGCGCGGCAAAGTCGATGGTTTCCAGCGCCTGCAGCTGATCGCTGGACAGGGCGGCGATTTGTTGCGAGCTCAGGCTGGCCGCTTGCTGTGTGCTCAGGGCCACGATCTGGGCGGTGTCCAGCGCGCGCAGCTGGTTGCTGCTCAGCGCGTTGAGCTGGGCGGTACCCAGCGCTTGCACCTGGGCGGTGGTCAGGGCGCTCAGATTGTCGGTGCTGAGCCCGATCACTTGCTGCGTGCCCAGCGCGATCAGGTCACGGGTTTCGATGGCGACGATCTGGTCGCTGCTCAGCGCGTTCAGCTGGCGGCTGCTCAGGACCGACACTTGCTGCGAATTCAGGGCGACGATCTGATCGGTGCTCAGCAGGCTGACTTGTGCCGTGCCCAGCGCGGCGATCTGCGCGGTTTTCAGCACGGCAAGGTCGGCCGTTTCCAGCGCCTGCAGCTGGTCGCTGCTCAGCGCGGCAATCAGGCTGGTGCTCAGGCTGGCCGCTTGCAGCGTGCTCAGGGCCACGATCTGGGCGGTGTCGAGCGCGCGCAACTGGTTGCTGCTCAGGGCGTTGAGCTGGGCCGTGCCCAGCGCTTGCAGCTGGGCGGTAGTCAGGGCGTTCAGATTATCGGTGCTGAGGCCGCTCATTTGCTGCGTGGTCAGCGCGATCAGGTCGCGGGTTTCGATAGCGATGATCTGGTCGGTGCTGAGCGCGTTCAGCTGGCGGCTGCTCAGCACGGCCACTTGCTGCGAGTTCAGCGCGACGATTTGTTCGGTGCCCAGCTCGGCAATCTGGGCCGTGCCCAGCGCGCCGATCTGTGCGGTCTTCAGGGCGGCCACGTCCTGCGTGCCCAAGGCGGCCAGCTGGTCGCTGGTCAGCGCGGCGATGTGCTGGGTCAGCAGGTTGGCGACTTGCTGCGTGCTCAGCGCGGCGATCTGGTCGGTGGACAGGCTGCGCAGCTGGTTGGTGCTGAGCGCGGCCAGCTGGGCCGAGGTCAGTGCCTCGATTTGCGAACTGGTCAGGGCGTTCAGCGCGTCGGTGCCGAGGCCAGCCACTTGCGCGGTCTGGATGGCGATCAGGTCGCGCGTTTCAATTGCGGCGATCTGGTCGGAATCGAGCGCGGCCAGCTGGCGCGTGCTCAGCGCGGCCACTTGCTGCGAATTCAGGGCCACCACTTGCGCGGTGGTCAGCTGGCCGACCTGGGTGCTGGTCAGGGCCGCAACTTGCGTGCTCTTCAGCGCGTTGAGGTCGGCGGTTTCCAGCGCCTGCACCTGGTCGCTGCCGAGGGCGGCGATTTGCTGCGTAGTCAGGTTGGACGCTTGCAGCGTGCTCAGGGCGGCGATCTGCGCCGTGCCCAGCGCTTGCACCTGCTGCGTGGTCAGGGCCGAGGTTTGCTGGGTTTTCAGCGCGGCCAGCTGGGTCAGGTCGAGCGCGGCCACGGCATCTGTGGTCAGGGCGGCGATCTGGGCCGAGGTGAGCGCGGTCAGGTCTTGCGTTTCCAGCGCGTTCAGCTGGTCGGTCGACAGCGTGGCGACTTGCTTGGTCGACAGCGCGGCAGCTTGCTGCGAGGTCAGCGCGACGATCTGGTCCGTGGTGATGGCGGCGACCTGGCTGGTGCCCAGCGCGTTGAGCTGGCTGGTTTTCAGCGCGGCAAAGTCGGCCGTGGTGAGCACGGCCACTTGCTCGGTCTGCAGGTAGCCAACTTGCGCCGTGGTCAGCGAAGTCACTTGCAGCGTGGTCAGGGCGCCCAGCTGGGCGCTGCTCAGGACCTGGATCTGATCCGAGCTCAGCTGCACGATCTGGGCGGTGGTCAGCGCGGCCACTTGTGCCGGCGTCAGCGTGGCGATGCCTTTGGTGCCCAAGCCCAGCAGCTGGGCGGTCTTGAGGGCGGCAAAGTCCTGCGTTTCCATCGAGGCCAACTGGTCGGTGGACAGCGCGTTCAGCTGTGCAGAGGTCAGGGCGGCGGCCTGGCTGGTGGTCAGCGCCACGATCAGGCTGGTGTTGAGCGAGCCGATCTGGTCGGAGGTCAGGGCGATGATTTGCTGCGTTTTCAGTGCGGCAAAGTCGCGCGTTTCCAGCGCGTTGACCTGGTCGGTCGACAGCGCGGCCAGGTCGGCCGTGGCCAGCACGCCCATTTGCGCGGTGCCCAGTGCGACGATCTGGTCGGTGGTCAGGGCGGCGGCCTGGCTGGTGTTCAGCGTGGCCAGCACGGTCGAGGTCAGCGCGGCCACTTGCGCGGTGGTCAGTGCGGCCACGGCGGCGGTCGCCAGCGCGCCCACTTGTTTCGATTGCAGGGCGGCCAGGTCGCTGCTGGACATGGTCACGATCTGGTCGCTGCTCAGGGCGCCGATTTGTTGCGAGCTCAGCGCGGCGACTTGCTGCGAGCTCAGCGCGGTGGACTGGTCGGTGCCGAGCGCGGCGATCTGCGTGGTGGTCAGGGCAGCGACCTGCTGGGTTTTCAGCGCGGCCAGGTCTTGCGTTTCCAGCGCGGCCAGCTGGTCGGTCGACAGCGCGGCGATCTGGCGCGAGGTCAGCACGCTGCTTTGCGCGGTGGTCAGGGCGGCGATCTGGTCGCTGGTCAGCGCCGCGACTTGCGCGGTGCCGAAGGCGGCCAGCACGGTCGAGGTCAGGGCCGAGAACTGCGCCGTGGTCAGCGCTGCCACGGCATTGCTGCCCAGTGCCAGCGCCTGCTGCGACTGCAGGGCGGCCAGGTCTTGCGTTTCCAGCGCAGCCACCTGGTCGGTGCTCAAGGCGGCGACTTGCTGCGTCTTCAGCGCGCCCACTTGCTGCGAGCGCAGGCCGGCGATTTGCGCCGTACTCAGCGCGACGATCTGGCCGGTGCCCAGCGCCACCACTTGCGCGGTGGTGAAGGCGGCGAGGTCTTGCGTTTCAAGCGCGTTGACCTGGTCGGTGGTCAGCGCGCTCACTTGGCGGGTGGTCAGGGCTGCGCTTTGCAGCGTGGTCAGGGCAACGATCTGGTCGGTGCTCAGCAGCGCGATCTGGCCGGTGGTGAACGAGGTCAGCACGGCGGTGCTCAGCGCGGCCACCTGGGCCGTGGTGAGGGCGGTGACGGCGTTACTGCTCAGCGCGGCAACCTGCTGCGATTGCAGCGCGGCCAGCGCCGAGGCTTGCATGGCCAGGATCTGGTCGGTCGACAGCGCGGCCACCTGGCGCGTGGTCATGGCCGACACTTGCTGCGAGGTCAGGCCGACGATTTGCGCCGTGCCCAGCGCTTGCAGCTGGGCCGTGGTCAGGGCGATGATTTGCGCGGTTTTCAGCGCGGCCAGGTCTTGCGTTTCCAGCGCGGCGATTTGCGTGGTGCTGAGGCCGGCGATCTGCTGGGTGGTCAGGGAACCGGCTTGGGCCGTGGTGAGGCTGACGATCTGGTCGCTGCCGAGTGCGGTCATTTGCTTGGTGGCCAGCGAGGACAGTTGTGCAGTGGTCAGCGCCGCCACCTGGGCGGTGCCGAGGGCGGCGATGCCGTCGGTGGTCAGGCCGTTGAGCTGATTGGTGCGCAGGGCGGCCAGGTCGCTGGTTTCCATCGCGGCCAGCTGGTCGGTGGTCAGCGCCGCCAGTTGTTGCGAACCCAGCGCGTTGGCCTGGGCGGTGTTCAGGGCCACGATCTGGTCGCTGGTCAGTGCGGCCATGGCGCTGGTGCCGAGCGCGGCGATCTGGGCCGATTTCAGACTGTTCAGGGTGCTGATGCTGAGCGCGACGATTTGCGCGGTGCTCAGCGCGGCGATCTGCTGGGTGCCGAGGCCGCTGGCTTGCGCGCTGCTCAGCACGGCGATCTGATCGCTGCCGAGGGCGGCCAGCTGTTTGGTCAGCAGCGCGCTGATTTGCAGCGAAGTCAGGGCGCTGACCTGGTCGGTGTCCAGCGCGGCGATGCCGGCCGTGGTGACGGCGGCGATCTGCTGGCTGCGCAGGGCGGCCAGGTCTTGCGTTTCCATTGCTGCCAGCTGCGCCGTGCTCAGCGCGGCCACTTGCTGGGTGCCAAGGTTGGATGCCTGCGCGGTGGTCAGCGCGGCGATCTGGTCGGAGTTCAGCGCGGCCAGCTGGGCGCTGCCCAGCACGGCCAGTTGCTGCGTTTTCATGGCGGCCAGGTCGCGCGTTTCGATGGCGCCGATCTGGGTGCTGCTCAGGGCTGCCACTTGCGCGCTTTGCAGCGCGCCGATCTGGGCGCTGTTGAGGGCGACGATCTGGTCGGTGCTGAGGTTGCGCACTTGCGCGGTCGGCATGGCGGCCACTTGCGCGGTGCTCAGGGCAGCGATCTGGTCGGTGCTGAGGACGGCGGTACTGGCGGTGTTCAGCGCTGCCACTTGCTGGCTCTTGAGCGCGGCAAAGTCCTGGGTTTCCATCGCGGCCAGCTGGGTGCTGCTCATCTGGCTCAGCTGCTGGGTGGTCAGGGCGACCACCTGCTGGGTGGTGAGCGCAACGATCTGGTCGGTGCTCAGGGTGGCGAACTGGCGCGTGGTCAGCACAGCGATTTGTTGCGAGCTCAGCGCGGCTACCTGGTCGGTGCCCAGCGCGGCGATCTGGGCCGTGGTGAGGGCGATGATCTGCGCCGATTTCAGCGCGCGCAGGTCGCGCGTTTCCATCACGGCGATTTGCGCGCTGCCGAGGCTGGCGATCTGGGCGCTGGTCAGCGCGATGGCCTGGTTGGTGGTCAGCGCGACGATCTGGTCGCTATCGAGCGCGGCCAGCTGGCTGTTGCTCAGCGTGGCTGCCTGCGCGGTGGTCAGGGCCGCTACTTGCGCGGTTTGCAGCGCGGCGATGTTGGCGCTGCTCAGGCCGGCCAGCTGGCTGGTGCGGATGGCGGCCAAGTCTTGCGATTCCAGCGCGCGCACCTGATCGCTGTCCAGCGCGGCCAGTTGTTGCGAGCTCATGGCGTTGGTCTGGGCCGTTTTCAGGCCGACGACCTGGTCGGTGGTCAGCGCGCCGACGCCGGCCGTGGTGAGGGCGGCGATTTGCTGCGTCTTGAACGCGGCCAGGTCTTGCGTTTCCATTGCCGCCACTTGCGCGGTGCCGAGCGCGGCGACGTGCTGGGTGGCCAGGTTGGTGGCTTGCAGCGTGGTCAGCGCGACGATCTGATCGGTGGTCAGCGCGTTGAGCTGGCTGCTGGCCAGCGCGTTCAGCTGCGAGGTCTTCATCGCGGCCAGGTCGGCCGTTTCGATGGCGGCCAGCTGGCTGTTGCTCAGGGCTTGCACTTGCAGCGTAGTCAGCGCGCCGGCCTGCGCCGTGCTGAGGGCAACAATCTGGTCGGTGCTGAGGCTGCGCACCTGGGCGCTGGTCAGGCTGGCGACTTGGGTGGTGGTCAGCGCGGCGACCTGGTCGGTGCCCAGCGCGGCGGTGGCGGTCGTGCTCAGCGCGCCCAGCTGCGCGCTCTTCAGTGCTACTAGGTCTTGCGATTCCATCGCGGCCAGCTGGGTGCTGGACATTTGGCTCAGCTGCAGCGTGGTCAGCGCCGCCGACTGGGCGGTGCTCAGGGCCACGATCTGGTCGCTGGTCAGGGCCGAGAATTGCCTGGTGCCGAGGGCGGCGATCTGCTGCGTCTTCAGCGTCGACAGGCCATCGGTGCCGATAGCCGCCAGTTGCGCCGTGCTCAGGGCATTGATCAGGGTGGTGTTCAGGTTGGCGGTCTGCTTGCTGCTCAGCGCAGCCATCTGGCTGGTGCCGACGGCGCCCAGCTGGCTGACGCTCAGGGCGTTCAGCTGCTTGCTGCCGAGGACGCTGAAGTCGGCGGTTTCAATCGCGGCCACTTGCGCCGTGGTCAGCGAGGCGACCTGCGCGGTTTGCAGCGCGGCCACCTGGTCTGAGCCGAGCGCCACGATCTGGTTGCTGGTCAGCGTGCGCAGCAGGGTGGTGCTGATGGCGGCCACTTGCTGGGTGCGCAGGGCGGCAACGTCGTCGGTGGCGATGATCGCGAACTGGCTGGCCGTCAGGGAGTTCAGTTGCGCGGTGGTCAGGGCGGCGTACTGGTCGGTCATCAGGCCGGTCAGCTGATTGGTGGTCAGGCCGTTGAGCTGGGTGCTGGTCAGGGCCTGCACCTGGCGCGTGGTCAGGCCGTAGCCGAGCTGGTCGGTGCTCAAGGCTTGCAGGTTCTGGATCGACAATGCCCGTAACTGGCTGGTGCCGAAATAGCCGATCTGCTCCGTGCCGAATGCGGTCATTTGCAAGGTCGAAAGCAAGCCGATGTCCACGGTCGTCAAGGTGGCGATCTGATTGCTGAGCAGGCTGGCGATTTGGTCGGTGTTTAAACCAGGTATTAAAGATGGCATGTGTATATTCTCCTGACGGAAAGATATAGTACCTTTAAACGACCTTATCCAGAGAGAAAAGGGCTAAAAATCCCTTAAATCTTGGCCTGAAAACAATGACTTAGCGTTGATTCCACCTTTACTTTTTATCGGCATTTTTGCGCCGAAAATAAGTAATCAGGAAACACTGTAAGATATTGATCCGAGCTAAACCTTTATTTCCCCGGCCATGCTGCAAACTCCCGCCACATTTACTCCACTGATCCGCCCGCAACTGCATGACGAAACGCTCACATTCGTATTCCATCGCGGTGAGTTGCTTTTGCGCAACACTAGCATGGGCTTACCGGCGTCGGCCGAGCTGGCCGGGCTGGCACTGGGGCCGGAACGCATCCATCCGCTCGGGCTGTGGGACGGGCGCTACTACCAGGCGGCGTGGGTGGACGAGGCGGTGCTGCCGGGGCCGGAATTCGGCTACCACGGCCTGCGCTCGCTGTTCGGCGTGCTCGACGACAGCTTCCTCGGGCTGGCCGGCCGCGCCTACCAACTGGCCGAATGGTCGCGTACCCACCGTTTTTGCGGCGCCTGCGCCACGCCGCTGCAACTGCTCGAAGGCGAGCGCTGCTACAAGTGCCCGAACTGCGGCCACAGCGCCTATCCGCGCATCTCGCCGGCCATGATGGTGCTGGTGCGCAAGGGCGAGCAAGTCTTGCTGGCCATGCACACCAACTCGCCGTACAAGCGCTATACCGCGCTGGCCGGTTTCCTCGAGGCAGGCGAATCGGTGGAGGAAGCCATCCACCGCGAAGTGTTCGAAGAAGTCGGCCTGCGCGTGCACAACCTGCAGTACTTCGGCAGCCAGTCGTGGCCGTTCCCGCATTCGCTGATGATTGCCTACACCGCCGACTACCTCGATGGCGAGATCCGCGTCGATGAGAGCGAAATTGCCGACGCGCGCTGGTTCGGCGCCGGCGACGAATGGCCGGAGCTGCCGGTCAAGGTATCGATCGCGGCGCGCCTGATCGATGCCCACCGGCCCAAGCGGTAGGGCGCAGGTCCGCGCAGTGTCCTATATACTGTCGGGCAATTTAAAACAAAGGTGTTTCATCATGTCTCAAGAATTTACGGAAAACGACTGGCGCCGACTGATCGCCAGCATCGGCGAAGACCCGGACCGTCCCGGCTTGCTGGAAACGCCGGCCCGCGTGGCCAAGGCGTGGAAGCACTGGACCTCGGGCTACGACCAGGATCCGGCCACCCTGCTGAAGGCGTTTGAAGACGGCGCCGAGCAGTACAACGAATTCATCATCGTGCGCAACATCCCGGTGTACAGCCATTGCGAGCACCACCTGGCGCCGTTCTTCGGCAAGGCCACCATCGGCTACATCCCGAACGGCAAAATCGTCGGCCTGTCCAAGCTGACCCGCCTGGTCGACTGCTTCTCCAAGCGCCTGCAAGTGCAGGAACGCATGACCATGCAAATCGCCAACGCGCTGATGGACGTGCTGCAACCGAAGGCCGTGGGCGTGATCGTGAAATGCCGCCACCTGTGCATGGAAAGCCGCGGCATCCGCACCCCGGGCGAAGAGACCGTCACCTCGGCCCTGCTGGGCGAACTGCAGCCCAACCTGGCGATGCGCACCGAATTCCTGGCGCTGGCCAAGGACTGATCCCCATGGCGGCAATCGAATGGCTGGACGGCAGCATCGGCGATGCGCTGGCACTGGCGCGGGCGCAGCAGCGTCCGCTGTTCCTGTACTGGGGCGCCGTGTGGTGCCCGCCGTGCAACCGCGTCAAAGCCGAGATCTTTGCGCGTGATGAATTCGTCGCGCGCACGGCCTCGGTGCTGTGCTACCACCTCGACGGCGACAGCGCCGGCGCGCAGGCGCTGGCCGCGCAGTACCGGTTGCGCAGCTACCCGACGCTGGTGCTGTTCGCGCCGGACGGCAGCGAAATCACGCGCCTGCCGTGCGAGCTCGATGGCGAGCTGTTCGTTGCTGCATTCGATACCGCATTGGCTGTGCATGCGGCCGGCTCCTCGGCCGCCGCCGCGCTCCAAGCGGCCCTGACCGGCTCACGCGCACTGAGCGCCGGCGAGTGGTCGCTGCTCAGCCACTACTCGTGGGATACCGACGAAGGCAAGCTGCTGGGCCAGCGCCAACTGGCGCCGACCTTGTCCGCGCTGGTGGCCGCTGCCGCCAGCAGCAATCCGGACGCCGCCGCGCGCCTGCACCTGCACGCGCAACTGGCCTCCGGCACCGGCGATGCCGCTGCGCTGCTGGCCGTGCTGGCCGTGCTGGCCGACGCCCGCCTGGCCCGCTCCAACATGGACGTCTTCAACAACAGCGGCCTGAGCCTGGTGAAAATCGCCAGCCGCCGCGAAGAGCTGGCCGCCGCGCTGGGCAGCGTGGCCGCCCAGTGGGCCGACGATTTCTGGCTCAGTGCGCCGGACCGCCTGATGGCAGCCCGCCTCCAAATGCGCATGGCGCGCCTGCTGGCGCCGTCGTCCGGCTTGCAGGACGTAGTGCGCGAGCGAGTGGAACAGGCGCTGGCCGAATCCACCGATCCGTACGAGCGCCATACCCTGGTCAACACCGCCGTGAGCGCGCTCAACGACGCCGGCTTGTCGGCCGAGGCCGAGCAAGTGCTGCTGGCCGAACTGCCGCGTTCGCATTCACCGTACTACTTCATGCTGAGCCTGGCCGCGAGCGCCAGGCGCCGCAGCGACACCGCCGCCGTGCTCGACTGGTACGGCCAAGCCTGGCAAGCTTCGTTGGGACCGGCCACGCGTTTGCAGTGGGGCGTAAGCTACCTGATCAGCCTGATCGAGCTGGCGCCACAGGACAGCGCCCGCATCGAACAAGCCGCCCAAGGCCTGCTGGCTGACGTGCAAGCAGCCGGCGCCGACGCCCATCAGCAGCGCAACCTGAGCCAGCTGCAAAAACTGGCGCCCAAGCTGGCCACCATCCCGGCCGGCCGAAACACCGCCGCGCTCGCCGCCGCTCTCTAATTCTCTGCAATTCGGGGTCAGCTCTGTCATTTGGACACGTACGCACGATGTTTGAGCAATATCAATACGAATTATTTGTCCGAATGACAGAGCTGACCCCGAATTATCTAATTATCCGATCTTTTTGAGCTGATCTTTGCGCTTTTTTATCAAGTTTTTTGATACTAAGATGACTCCATCGAACCTCACTTCAGGAGCATCAAAATGAAAGCCAAAGCCATCTTCGCCGCTGCCACCCTGCTGATCGCCGCTGGTAGCACCTTCGCCGCTGACGCCAACGAAGCCGCCATCGACCAGGCAGTCCGCAACTCCGGCACCAGCACCCTGACCCGCGAACAGGTAATCGCCGAAACCATCGCCGCCCGCAAGGCCGGCCTGCTCGATATCAACGATGCCTACCAGGACGTCGCCTACCAGGCCATCCAGCAGAAAAACGCGCAAGTGCAAGCCCAGCAACTGGCTGCCAAACAGGACAAGGCTAAAACCGCGCACTAAGCCGTCCGCACCCCCGCCCAACGGGCGCCGCGATTCCTTCGCGGCGCCCGTTTTCTTTTGCGCATAAACCACACTGTTAAATTTCCTGCACCGCGCGGCCAGCCTTGGAGGTATTCTCGTTTCTATAAGTCAATAGGAGACAAGAAACATGAATAAGTTGACGTTTCAGCAGAAGCTGTGGGTGCCTTTGATTTGCAGTCTGCTGTGTATCACCGCGATCTTCGTGTTCGAAACCTTCCAAACCCGCACGGTGCGGGTGGAAGAGCGCAAGGCCGACCTGCAAAACATGGACGACCTCGCCATTAGCATCCTCAAGCAGTACGGCGACAAGGCGGCCGCCGGCACGCTGAGCAAGGAGGAGGCGCAAAAGCAGGCGATGGACCTGATCCGCGGCCTGCGCTACGCCAAGGATGGTTATTTCACCATCAGCAGCGGCACCCTGTCGGTGATGCACCCGATTAAGCCGGAAAACAATGGCAAGGACCTGGCCGACCTCAAGGATCCCAAAGGCACTTACGTCTACCGCGAGATCGCGGCCGCCGGCGCCTTGCCGGGCGGCGGCGGTTTCGTCAATTACTACTGGTCGCGTCCGGGCTCGACCGAGCCGGTGCCGAAGTTGAGCCGCGTCTCGCGCTACGATCCGTGGAACTGGAGCGTGACCACCGGCGTGTATACCGACGATATCGACATCGCCTTCCGCAACTCGCTGCTGAAGTCGGCCGGCCTGTTGGCGCTGGTGTGCGCGGTACTGTCGGTCATCGTCAGCCTGGTCAACAAGAACCTGCGCCACACCATCGGCGGCGATCCCGAATACGTGGGCGAGATTACGCAGAAGATCGCTGAGGGCGATCTCAGCGTCGAGGTGAAGACGCACGCGTCCGACTCGCGCAGCATCCTGTATTCGGTGAAGACCATGCAGCAGCGCCTGGCCCAGACCATCGGCGAAATCCGCAACAGCGCCGAGACCATCGCTACCGCGTCGAGCGAGATCGCTTCCGGCAATATGGATTTGTCGGCCCGCACCGAGTCGCAAGCGAGCTCGCTGGAAGAAACCGCCGCCTCGATGGAAGAGCTGACCTCGACCGTGAACCAGAACGCCGACAATGCGGTGCAAGCCAACAAGCTGGTGCAGTCGGCCTCGGAAGTGGCCGAGCGCGGCGGCAAGGTGGTGTCGCAGGTGGTGCAGACCATGGAAACCATCAACGCCTCGGCCACGCGCATTGTCGACATCATCAGTGTGATTGACGGCATTGCGTTCCAGACCAATATCCTCGCACTGAATGCGGCCGTGGAAGCGGCGCGCGCGGGCGAGCAGGGCCGCGGTTTCGCGGTGGTGGCCTCCGAGGTGCGTAATCTGGCGCAGCGTTCGGCGGCGGCGGCCAAGGAGATCAAGGAGCTGATCAACGCATCGGTGGACAGCATCGGCGCCGGCAGCGCGCTGGTGGCGGAGGCCGGCACCACGATGGATCAGGTGGTGGCCAGCGTGTCCCGCGTGACGCAGATCATGTCCTCGATTACCGATGCGTCCAGCGAGCAGAGCACCGGCATCGGCCACGTCAATATGGCGATTACGGAAATGGATTCGGTGACGCAGCAGAACGCCGCGCTGGTGGAGCAGGCCGCAGCGGCCGCCGGCAGCATGCAGGAACAGGCAGCGATGCTGGCCTCGCTGGTGGCGCGTTTCAAGCTGGGCAATGAGCAGGCGGCGCCAACTGGCCGCTCGTCCTCGCGCCAGGTGGCGCTGGCGCGTTAAAACTCCCCGGATTATTTGGTATCGGCCGGTACGGTTTCGACCACGGCCGCTTCGTAGACGAACTTGTTGCCGTCGGCGCGGAACACGCCCATCAGTTCGCCGCCGTCGCCTTTCACATCAGGGTACTGGGTGCAGGTCTGGGTTTCGACCTGCCACATTTCCGAGCCGGCGCGCAGGGTCCAGACGTTGTCGCCGCCGGACAGCAGCTCAATTTCCACATCTTCCGCCGGCATCTCGGTCAGCTCGATGCGGCGGATGCACTCGGGCAGGCGCTGCATGATCAGCTCGACCCGGCTCTCGCTGCTCCAGAAATGCTTCTGCGCCCGATGGATGGTGAGCGCGTGATTGCCCACCGGCCCGTCGGCGTAGTACGACGCCGAGTCGTCCACGCAGGCGGCCAGCAGCAGGGGCATCAGGAGGATCAGGGTGTTGCGCATTGGGCTTTCCAGGATGAGCTATCGATTTGGTAACATTATAGCGGTCCCGCGCGCCACGCCGGTTTTGAAGAAGCCCACCACCTCGGCCAGCGCCGCCGCCTGATCCTGCATGCTCTGCGAGGCGGCCGCCGCCTGCTCCACCAGCGCCGCATTCTGCTGCGTGACTTCGTCCATCTCGGTGATGGCCTGGTTGATCTGCTCGATGCCGGTGGTCTGCTCGCTGCTGGCGGAAGTGATCTCGCCCATGATGTCGGTCACGCGCTGGATGCTGGCGACGATATCGTCCATGGTCTTGCCGGCCTCGTTGACCAGGCGCGAGCCGTCTTCCACATTCGCCACCGAGGCGTCGATCAGCTCCTTGATTTCGCGCGCGGCAGAGGAACTGCGCTGCGCCAGATTGCGCACCTCGGACGCCACCACCGCAAAACCGCGCCCCTGCTCGCCGGCGCGCGCCGCCTCCACCGCCGCGTTCAGGGCGAGAATATTGGTCTGGAACGTAATGCCGTCGATTACGCCGATGATGTCGACAATCCGGCGCGACGATTCATTGATGCTGCCCATGGTCTGCACCGCCTGCGAGACGATGGCGCCACCCTTGCTGGCGACCTCGGACGCGGCGCGCGCCAGTGTATCGGCCTGGCGCGCATTGTCGGCGTTCTGCTTGACGGTGGAGGTCAGCTCTTCCATCGACGATGCCGTCTCTTCCAGCGAACTGGCCTGATGCTCGGTGCGCGACGACAGATCGAGGTTGCCGGCGGCGATTTCGCTCGATGCGGTGGTAATGGTGTCCGTGCCCTGCAGCACGCGGCCGACCACCTGCAGCAGGCTGTCGTTCATGGCCTTGAGCGCGCTCAGCAGGCGCCCGGTTTCATCACTTGCGTTCACTTCGATATGCGACGACAAATCGCCGGCCGCCACGGTCTCGGCCACGGCCACCGCCGCGTTCAGCGGCACCGTGATCGAGCGCGTGATGAACCAGGCCACGCCGCCGCCCAGGCCCAGCGCCAGCAGGCCCAGCACCGTCATGGTCAGCTGCGCGTTGCCCAGCGTGGCCTCGGCATCGTCGCCGGCCTGGCGCGCCTGTTCGGTTTCGTAGGCGAGGATTTCGTCCAGCACGGCCAACACGCCGCTCAGGCTGGGCGCCGCCACTTGTGTCAGTTGCGTGGTGGCGTCCTGGATCTCGCCATCCTTGCGCAGTTCGATGACCTTGTTGTTTTCGACCGCGCCTTTCTTGAGCAGCTCATCCAGCTTGGCCAGCATGGCTTTTTCCTTGCCCTCGGCCGCCATGTCGGCCAGGATTTTGCGCGCATCGCCATAACGCTTGCGCGCCTCGGCGATGCGGCCCAGCTCGGCGTTCATCTCCGGCGTGCCGGGCACCACCACGATATTGGTCAGCGACAGCGTAATGCTGCGGACATTGTCCACCATCTTGTTTGCCGCCTGCATCTTGACGTTCTTGTCGGCGATGATGTCGTGCGTGCGGCCGCCGATGTGGCGCATGGCGCTCAGGCCCAGCACCACAGTGGCCACCAGCAGTACCAGCACGATGCCAAAGCCTACGCCAAGACGAGTTCCGATTTTAAGATGAGCGAGTGACATGGCAGCCTTTTCTGTGCATGAAGAGCGGACCTTGATTGTTCCCCAATCCGCTCATCCATGCCACTGCCGCACTGCCACTGTAGCGGTGGAGCAACGTTAGCCCATGCGCACCAGATTCAGCACTGGCAACGGGCCGCCGGGGAACTGTGCGAGCCGGCCGCCGCCGTCCAGCGTACCGAGGTCGATGCCGGCAAAGCCCAGCTGTTCGATCAGTTGCGCGACGCGCTGCTTGGCGTCGGCGTCGTCGCCCGAATAGAACAGCACGCGGCGGCCGCCGTCCGATTGCGGATCGCTGCCCAGTAGCGCCGCCGCCAGATGATTGAAGGCCTTGACCACGCGCGCACCCGGCAGCAGATCGGCCACCACCGCACTGGAAGCGCGCCCGCCCAGGTCAACGGCGCGGAAGCTGGGCACTTCAACTGCGTTGTTGGTATCGATGACGATACGGCCATTCCACGGGCCGAGGTCGCGCACGGCATCGGGCAGCCGATCCCAGTTCACCGCCAGGAAGACGATGTCGGCCTTGGCGGCTTCCGCCACACTGACGGCCTGGACGCCCAGCTCTTTGCTCAGCGCCGCCAGCGATTCCGGTCCGCGGCTGTTGGCGATCGAGGCCGGGATGCCGGCTTTGCTCAGCAAGCGTGCAATGGCGGTACCGATGGCGCCCGCGCCGATGATAGCGATGTTGTTCATGATCCGTTCCTTTGAATGTGTTTGCGATGAACCCAGTATGGCGGCCGGCACTTGATAGCGGTAGTGGTAGACTGCTGGTATCAGTTTCAAGTAAATGTTGAAAGCCATGGAAACCCTGTCCAACCTGGAATCGTTTGTGCGCAGCGCCGAATCGGCCAGTTTTTCTGCGGCTGCGCGGCGGCTGGCGCTGACGCCGGCGGCGGTCAGCCGCAATGTGGCGCAGCTGGAGCGCAACCTCGGCGTGCGCCTGTTCCAGCGCAGCACGCGCGGCTTGCAGCTGACCGAGGCGGGCGAGCGTTTTCTGCAATCGGTGGGCGCGGGGCTGGACAGCATCCAGGACGCCATCGCCGAGGTGAGCGCCAAGGCGGCCGAGCCGGCCGGCGTGCTGAAGATCAGCGTGGCGCCGCGCTTTGGCCGCAAGTATGTGCTGCCGTTGATGCCGGCCTTCCTGGCGCGCTATCCGGCGCTGACGCTGGATGTGCATGTGGAGAACCGCCGCGTCGACCTGATCGCCGGCGGCTACGATGCCGCCATCGGCGGCGGCTTTGACCTGGCGCCGGGCGTGGTGGCGCGCGAACTGATTCCGGCACATGGCGTGGTCGTGGCCGCGCCGGCCTATCTGCAGGGCCGCAAGCTGCCGAAAGATCCGTCGGGCCTCGCAGCCATGGATGCGATTGCCATGCGCTCGCCGCAGAGCGGCCGGATCAAGCCGTGGGTGCTGCGCAATCGCCGCGGCGTCGAGATAAGCGCCGAGTTAAGTCCGCGTATTTATCTGAACGATCCCGATGCGATCTGCAGCGCCGCCTTGATGGGCATGGGCGTGGCCCATCTGGTGCTGCCCGATGTGGCGCACCATCTGGAAAGCGGCGCGCTCCAGCGGGTGCTGCCGGACTGGTATGTCGACGTGGGCGCGGTGTCGCTCTACTACACCAGCCAGAAGTTGATGCCCGCGAAGACGCGGGCCTTTGTCGATTATGTGACGTCGGCGTTCCGCGCGCAGCAGCTGGCGAAACGCTTCTCGGCTGTTTAGAAGCGGTAGCCCACGCCTACGCCCAGCATCAGCGGATCGATCTTCACGCGGCTGGCCTTGGCGCCGCCGATCAGCACGTCGCTGCGGATCTGCACTTTTTTCACGTCGACGTTGAACGACCAGTGCTTGTCGATCGCCACGTCGGCGCCCGCTTGCAGCGCCAGGCCCACGCTGTCGTGCTCGAGGCTGGCCGCGCCGTTCAGCAGCTTGTTGCCGGAGAAGGTCGTGTAGTTCACGCCCGCGCCCACGTAAGGACGGAAGCTCGCTTCAGGCAGGAAGTGGTACTGCACCAGCAGCGTCGGCGGCAGGTGCTTGACGGTGCCGATCTTGGCGCCATCCAGCGAGACGTCGTGTTTTTGGGGGTAGGTCAGCACCAGTTCCGCCGCGATGTTCTTGGTGAAGAAATAGGACACGTCCAGTTCCGGGATTGTCTTGCTGCTGACGCTCAGGCGGTCGCTGGCGCCGGTGCCGCCCACCGGGTCGGATTTGTCGGCAGGGTCCAGGTGCACCGCGCGTGCGCGCACCAGCCACGGGCTTTCTTGCGCTGCAGCGGCGCCGCTAACCAGAACCAGTGCTGCCAATACTGCTGCTACATGCTTGCTCATTTCACTTCCTCTTTGTCGTCGTTAAGTAACGTGAACCAGTCTATTGATGCAGCGCAGTAAAAACCTTGATCCAAGTCAAAAAATTCCAAATGCGAAATAGTGGTAGCATGACCAGCTGTCGATTTGGGCAACCTACAAACAGGAGATCGGGCATGGGCAAGCTGAATGTCAACGGTGTGGTGAGGGAGTACGAGGCGGAGGACGATACGCCGCTGTTGTGGGTGATCCGCGAGCAGCTCGGCATGACCGGCACCAAGTACGGTTGCGGCATGGCGCAGTGCGGCGCCTGCACGGTCCACATCGACGGCCAGGCCGTGCGCAGCTGCGTGTATCCGGCCGCCGCCGTCACCGCCACGCAAAAGGTCACCACCATCGAGGGCTTGTCGAAAGACGGTTCGCATCCGATTCAGAAAGCCTGGGCCGCGCTGGACGTGCCGCAGTGCGGCTTCTGCCAGTCCGGCATGATCATGGCCGCCGCTGCGCTGATCCGCGAGAAGCCCAAATGTACCGACGCCGATATCGACGCGGCCATGACCAACATCTGCCGCTGCGGCACCTACAACCGCGTGCGCAAGGCCATTCACGTGGTGGTGCGCGGCGGTGATCCCGCCACGGCGGGCCTGGCGATTGAACGCATCGAAGGGAGCAAAGCATGACTACGCGCCGCAGCTTCCTCAAGATGGCCGGCGGCCTGATGGTCGCCTTCCACATTCCGTTTGATGCCGCTGTCGCCGCCGAGGCCACGCCGGAAGTCAACGCCTGGGTGGTGGTAAAGCCGGACGACACCATCGTGATCCGCATCGCCCGCTCCGAGATGGGGCAGGGCACGCTGACCGGTCTCGCGCAGCTGGTGGCGGAAGAACTGGACGCCGACTGGAGCAAGGTCACCACTGAATACCCAACGCCGGGCCAGAACCTGGCGCGCAAGCGCGTGTGGGGATCGTTCTCCACCGGCGGCAGCCGCGGCGTGCGCGAGTCGCACGACTACGTGCGCAAGGGCGGCGCGATTGCGCGCACCATGCTGGTACAAGCCGCAGCCGATGCGTGGAAGGTGCCTGCATCCGAATGCGCGGCTTCCGCCAGTGTGATCACGCACAAGCCGAGCGGCCGCACCATCAGCTACGGCAAGGTGGCCGATGCCGCAGCCAAGCTGACGCCTCCGACTGAAGTCGCGCTGAAAGATCCGAAGGACTGGAAGCTGGCCGGCAAGCGCCTCGCGCGCCTGGACACGGTGGACAAGACCACCGGCGCGCAAATCTACGGCATGGATATCAAGATGCCCGGCATGCTCAACGCGGCGATCAAGGATTGCCCGGTGTTCGGCGGCACGGTGAAGAGTTTCGACGCTTCGGCCATCGAGAAGCGGCCCGGCATCAAGAAAGTATTCAAGCTGGGTGACAGCGCGGTCGTGGTGGTGGCCGATACATGGTGGCGCGCCAAGTCCGCGCTGGACGCCCTGCCGATCGAATGGGACAAGGGCGCCAACGCCAAGCTGTCGCAGAAGGACATTAACGCCACCTTGAAGGCCGCGCTGGACGCGCCGGAAGCGGTGGTGGGCAACGCGAATGGCGACGCCAAGGCAGCCATCAACGCCGCCACGCGCAAGATCGAGGCTGTGTACTCCTTCCCGTGGCTGAACCACGCCACGATGGAAACCATGAACGCCACCGCGCTGTGGACGCCGGAGCGCTGCGAGGTGTGGACGCCGACCCAGAACGGCGAAGCCGCGCTGGCCGCCACCGCTGAAGCGGCAGGCCTGCCGCCGGCCAAGTGCGAAGTCTACAAGCTGCATCTGGGCGGCGGCTTCGGCCGTCGCGGCGCCACGCATGACTGGGTGACGCAGGCGGTGAAGATCGCGAAAGAGATGCCGGGCACGCCGGTGAAGCTGATCTGGTCGCGCGAGGAGGACATGCTGCATGGCCGCTATCACCCGATCACGCAGTGCAAGCTGACGGCGGGCCTGGACGCCAAGGGCAATGTGACCGGGCTGCATATGCGCATCGCCGGGCAGTCGATCCTGGCATCGCTGGGTTCCACGCTCAAGGATGGCAAAGACCCGGTGGTGTTCCAGGGCTTGAACGCGCCGGGGCCGGAAGCGTCCATCGGCTACAGCTTCCCGAACCTGCTGGTCGATCACGCGATGCGCAATCCGCCCGTGCCTGCGGGCTTCTGGCGCGGCGTGAACCTGAACCAGAACACCATCTATCTCGAATGCTTCATGGACGAACTGGCGCATGCGACCAAGCAGGACCCGCTGGCCTTCCGCCGCAAGCTGATGGCTGATTCGCCCAAGCACCTGGCGGTGCTGAACGCGGTGGCGGAGAAGGCCGGCTGGGGCAAGCCAGCGCCGAAGGGCGTGTATCGCGGCCTGGCGCAGACCATGGGCTTCGGCAGCTACGTGGCCGCGTGCGCCGAGGTGTCGGTGGACCGCAAGACCGGCAAGGTGAAGATCCACCGCATCGTTGCGGCGACCGATCCGGGCTACGCGGTGAACCCGCAGCAGATCGAGGCGCAGGTGGAGGGCTCGTTTGTGTATGGCCTGTCCGCAGCGCTGTACGGCGAGTGCACGCTCAAGGATGGGCAGATGGAGCAGCAGAACTTCGATACCTATCAGGTGCTGAAGCTGGAAGATATGCCGAAGGTGGAGTCCATCATCATGCCATCCGGCGGCTTCTGGGGCGGCGTGGGCGAGCCGACGATTGCGGTGGCCGCACCGGCGGTGCTGAACGCCATCTTCGCCGCCACCGGCAAGCGCGTACGCGACCTGCCGCTCAAGCACCATAGCCTGGTGAAGAAGGCCTAGCTATGAAAGCGCTGGCGTTGGCCGCGCTGCTGTCCGCCATCGCAAGTACAGCGCTTGCGATTGATGGCGACGCAGCGCGCGGCCGCGCCATCGTCGCCAATCGCCAGCTCAGTCTCTGCCTGCTTTGCCACACCGGCCCCATTCCTGAAGAACGCTTCCAAGGCAACCTCGCTCCCGCCCTGCAAGGCGCAGGCGCGCGCTGGACCGCCGACCAGCTGCGCGCCCGCATCATGGACGCCAGCCGCTTCAATCCCGACACCATCATGCCCGCCTACTACAAGACGGATGGCCTGCACCGCGTCGCCGCCGCCTACAAAGACAAAACCATCCTCACCGCGCAGCAGATCGAGGACGTGGTGGCATGGCTGCAAACCCTGAAGGATCAAACGCCATGAGGCGCCGCGACATGCTCGCAGCCGGTGCTTTGCTGGCGCTGGTCCGCCCCGCGTCCGCCACACCGGCGGAGATGGCCGCCGCCATCAACAACTTCACCGGCGGCGCCAAACCGCAACCCGGCAA
>Ga0105244_10000186_pt1 | contig 63278 bp, 56 predicted proteins | sample KBSM44metaG_FD_80423 | JGI IMG/M metagenome (GOLD analysis project Ga0105244, IMG submission 80423) | Miscanthus rhizosphere microbial communities from Kellogg Biological Station, Michigan, USA - KBS M4-4 metaG | ecosystem: Host-associated > Plants > Roots > Rhizosphere > Soil | place...
CAGTCTGTACAGGCTGGTCTACCGACTTACGCCAGATCACGCCTGGAGCAACTTTCTCGACCGCGTCGGTCTCGGTGTTGTTCAGCGGACCTTTGCCGTCGACCGGGTTACCCAGTGCGTCGACAACGCGACCCAGCAGTTCCTTACCCACCGGAACCTCGAGGATGCGGCCTGTGCACTTGGCGCTCATGCCTTCAGCCAGAGTCGTGTAAGCGCCCAGTACAACGGCACCCACGGAGTCTTGCTCAAGGTTCAGCGCCATACCGTAGACACCGCCCGGAAACTCGATCATTTCGCCGTACATTACGTCGGCCAGACCATGAATCCGCACGATACCGTCAGACACGCTGACGACTGTGCCTTCGTTACGGGCTTGGGAGGTTACATCGAGCTTGTCGATGCGACCCTTGATGATTTCACTTATTTCGGAAGGATTGAGTTGCTGCATTGCTCTGCTGCCCCTTCAAACTCAAGATTTCAATGCTTCGGCTAGTTTCGCGATCTTGCCACGAACTGAGCCATCGATAACCAGGTCGCCGGCGCGGATGACGACACCCCCTATAAGAGAGGCATCCTCCGCAGCATGCAGGCGCACTTCCCGGCCGAGCCGTGCACTGAGAACCTTGGCGAGTTTGTCTTGCTGTTCTTGGTTCAATGCGAAAGCACTGGTGACATCCACATCGACCGATTTTTCCTGCTCGGCCTTGTACAGGTCGAACAGTTCGGCGATCTCCGGCAAGAGCGGGAGGCGGTCGTTTTCAGCAACGACGTGAATGAAATTCTGTGCCTTGGCATCGAACTTTTCGCCACACACTTCAATAAAAGTGGTGGCCTTTTGTGCGCTCGTCAGTCGCGGGGCCTTGAGCATGCGCTGCATGGTGTCGTCTTGCGACACCGCAGCAGCCAGGCCGAGCATGGCTGACCAATTGGCCAGCTGCTGGTGGGCCTGCGCATGCTCGAAGGCCGCCTTCGCGTAAGGTCGGGCCAACGTGGTCAGTTCTGCCATGATCGCCCTCGCTTAAATTTCAGCAGCCAGTTTGTTAACCAGCTCCGCGTGCGCGTTTTGATCGATTGTGGCACCCAGAATCTTCTCTGCGCCATTGACTGCCAGGCTACCCAACTGGGCGCGCAAGGCATCTTTGACACCGTTCAGTTCCTGCTCGATCTCGGCCTGAGCCTGAGCCTTCACACGGTCAGCTTCAACGCGTGCCGTTTCACGGGCTTCGTCGACAATCTGGGTACCGCGTTTCTTGGCTTGCTCAATGATCTCGGCTGCTTGAGCTTTAGCTTCGCGCAGTTGTTGACCCGCTTTTTCTTGGGCCAGCTCCAGGTCGCGAGCTGCTCGGGAAGCAGCGTCCAGTCCATCCGCGATCTTCTTCTGACGTTCGTGCAAAGCCGCGATGACCGGAGGCCACACGAACTTCATGCAGAAAATCACAAAAATGAAGAACGCAACGGACTGGCCAATCAGGGTTGCATTAATGTTCACGCCAACACCTCGCTCGTTCGTTGTCCATCACACCAATCAACTCGAAAATTCGAGTGATCAGCCAGCGAGTTGACCAACGAAGGGGTTCGCAAAGGTGAAGAACAGAGCGATACCAACACCGATCATGGTCACGGCGTCGAGCAGGCCCGCAACGATGAACATTTTAACTTGCAGCATTGGAACCATTTCCGGCTGACGCGCTGCGCCTTCCAGGAACTTGCCGCCCAACAGGCCGAAACCGATTGCAGTACCCAGTGCGCCCAGGCCGATCAACAGTGCAACAGCGATAGCGGTTAGACCAACTACAGTTTCCATCTTTCCTCCCGACTTTTACGTCGTATTGGTTAGGTTTTTTTAATTGAAGCGGTAAAACAAAATCGTTTCTACATCAGCCCTTGCGGGCACCGCCTCGCCAGTGGCGAGACGGTCATCAGACGCGTCCTGAGACGAATCTCAATGGTTATCTTCGTGAGCCATCGACAGGTAGACGATGGTCAGCATCATGAAGATGAACGCTTGCAGGGTGATGATCAGGATGTGGAACACAGCCCACGCCCACTGCAGCACTACACCCAGACCGCTGAGCCACAACAGACCGCTGCCGAACATCACGGCGATCAGGATGAAGACCAGCTCGCCAGCATACATGTTGCCGAACAGACGCAAAGCCAGGGAAATCGGCTTGGCGATCAGCGTCACGAATTCCAGCAGGAAGTTGACCGGGATCAACAGCGCCTGAACGAACAGGTTCTTGCTGCCAAACGGGTGAAGGGTCAGTTCGCCGATGAAACCGCCGATGCCCTTGACCTTGATGCTGTAGAAAATGATCAGTGCGAACACGGACAGGGCCATGCCCAGCGTGGCATTCGGGTCAGTGGTCGAAACGGCACGGAACGGAATGTGCGAGTCACCCGAGATCATCATCGCCAGCTGTGGAATCCAGTCCACCGGTACCAGGTCGACCGCGTTCATCAGGAATACCCAGACGAAAATGGTCAACGCCAGTGGCGCGATGACCGCGCTGCGGCCGTGGAAGCTGTCTTTCACACTACCGTCGACGAACTCGACCAGCACTTCGACGAAGTTCTGCAGTGCGCCAGGCTGGCCGGAAGTTGCCTTCTTGGCCGCCATGCGGAAGATCAGAACGAAAATCAGACCCAACGCAACCGACCAGCCGAGGGTATCGACGTGGAAGGCCCAGAAACCCATTTCCTTGGCTTCCGCTGCGGTGTGGGCAAAGCCCCATTCGCCATTGGGCAGGTGCCCGAATGTAAGGTTCTGCAAGTGGTGCTGGATATAGCCCGAAGCTGTTTGCTCTGCCATGGTTGCCTCAAACGCCCTAAGGTCTCGAAAGTCTTGTTCTCGTAAGCAGGGGAGCGAACCAGTTGACCACCTGGATCAACATGAACACGCCGAATACAGCCAGCGGCGCCAAAGGCTTCACACCTGCGAACGTCAATGCAAAAAGCACTGCCGTGAAAATCAGTTTGCCTGCCTCGCCGGCGTAGAACGACCGAACGATGGCTTGCGCTGCTCTGGCCCCGGAAAACCGGAATGCCTTGTGAGCAAAGTATAAATTGGGTAGCCAGGCTATCAGGCCTCCGCAGAGTCCCGAATATCCTGCAACGACTCCTTGCCACTGCCACAGCACCAATGCGGCCATGAGCAGCACGATCAATTGAGCCAGCAAAAGCGGGAAAACCGCCAGGCGATAGAACGGCAAGCGGTCTGGCATGCGGGATTCCATCGCAACTGCTCCTTTGATGTCGGTCGCCATAATCAATAACTTGGCATAATTTGTGCCGACAAAATGCGCGCAGAGTATAGGGGCGGTTAAGCCCCTATTCAACAGTCGGGTAGTGATTTCCGACTATACGCTACAGAGCAATTGTTTCAGCGGATGTGAGCGAGCACTCCCTGAAGCTCGTCCAGCGAGTTGTAACGGATGACCAATTGCCCTTTGCCCTTCTGACCATGACGAATCTGCACCGCAGAGCCCAGACGCTCGGCCAGACGCTGTTCCAGGCGGCTGATGTCCGGGTCGGTCTTCACCGGCTCGGCAGCCTCTGCCTTGCCGCTCAGCCACTGCCTGACCAGTGCTTCGGTCTGGCGCACGGTAAGCCCGCGTGCGACAACGTGTCGCGCACCTTCGACCTGCCGATCTTCACCCAAGCCGAGCAAGGCACGCGCATGGCCCATTTCCAGGTCACCATGAGACAGCATCGTCTTGATGGCCTCCGGCAAGGCAATCAGGCGTAACAGGTTGGCGACACTGACTCGCGACTTGCCGACGGCATCGGCCACCTGCTGCTGGGTCAGTTGAAACTCCTGCTGCAAGCGCTGCAGCGCCATGGCCTCTTCGATCGGGTTGAGGTCCTCACGCTGGATGTTCTCGATCAGCGCCATCGCAATCGCGGTTTCGTCCGGTACATCGCGGACCATCGCCGGGATCGTCTCGACACCTGCCTGCTGGCTGGCACGCCAGCGACGCTCGCCCGCAATGATCTCGAAGCGGTTGTCACCGATAGGACGCACCACGATCGGCTGCATCACGCCCTGCGACTTGATCGACTGCGCGAGCTCTTCGAGTGCCTGCGGGTCCATGTCACGGCGCGGCTGGTACTTGCCGCGCTGGATCAGGTCCAGCGGCACATGCTGCAACTCACTTGGCGGGGCCTTGACGGCCTGTTCTTCCAGCGAACTGACGGTTGGACTGCTCAGAAGCGCGTCCAACCCACGTCCGAGACCTCGTTTCTTGACGGCCATGGGAATTCCTTAGGTTGGCTGAGCGGTTTTTGCGCCGCGACGTTGACGACGAACCAGTTCACTTGCCAAGGCCAGATAGGCCAGCGCACCGCGAGACGACTTGTCGTACGCCAGCACGGGCATGCCGAAACTCGGTGCCTCGGCCAGACGGATGTTTCTCGGGATCACGGTGTCGTACAGCTGCTCGCCGAAATGTTCCTTGAGCTGCGCCGAAACGTCGTTGATCAGGCTCAGCCGCGGATCATACATGGTGCGCAGCAGGCCTTCGATTTTCAGCTGCGGGTTGAGCAGTTCAGCAATACGCTTGATGTTATCCACAAGGTCGCTGAGACCTTCGAGTGCAAAGTACTCGCACTGCATGGGGATAATTACGCCGTCTGCGGCAACCAGCGCGTTCAGGGTCAGCATCGACAGCGAAGGTGGGCAGTCGATGAGAATGTAATCGTAATTCTCGCGGATGGGCGCCAGCGCATTGCGCAGACGACTCTCTTTCATCTGCATTTCCAGCAGAACCACTTCGCCCGCCGTCAGATCACGGTTGGCCGGAAGCAGTTGATAACCACCGTGCTCGGAAAACTGCATGGCCTCGCCCAGATCGCATTCGCCGATCAACAGGTCGTAGACGGAGTTTTCCAGGTTGTGTTTATCCACACCGCTGCCCATGGTCGCGTTGCCCTGGGGATCGAGATCGATCAGCAGCACACGGCGCTTGGTCGCGACCAGCGATGCGGCGAGGTTGATGCATGTGGTGGTCTTGCCGACCCCACCTTTCTGGTTCGCTATCGCGAATACCTTAGCCATTCTTGCTTGTGTTCCCAGTCATGCCGTGCGGCGCAGTATCAGCAGATGGCGTTGGCCTTGGCAACCCGGAACGGTCAAGGCGTGTGCGCTATCGAGGTGAAAATCCGAGGGCAATGCTACCAGCTCATCGTCAGGATGCAGCCCTTTCATTGCCAGCCAGCGTGTATTGACGTCGCCCATGTGACGCGTCCAGCCGGTGAAGTCTTCCAGGCTGCTGAATGCACGGGAGATGATCCCGTCGAAAGGCACTTCGGGCTGATAACTTTCTGCACGGCTGTGGATAACTTCAAGATTATCCAGTTTCAGCTCAAGTTTGACCTGGGTCTGAAACCGGGTTTTCTTGCCATTGCTGTCCAGCAGCGCCACTTTGCGCTCCGGAAACAGGATGGCCATTGGAATGCCGGGCATCCCACCGCCGCTGCCAACGTCGATCCAGCGCGTACCTTCGATGAAGGGCACCACACTGAGACTGTCGAGCAGATGCCTCGATACCATTTCGTCCGGGTTGCGTACCGCAGTCAGGTTGTAGGCCTTGTTCCACTTGATCAACAACGCCAGATACGCCAGCAATTGCTCGTGCTGGGCCGGGCTGAGGTCAATCCCCAATTCCCGGGCACCGGTGGATAACTCTTGGGCGTGTTGCGGGGTGACCATAGAACTCAAGCGCTTTGCTCCAACTGACGGCCCGCGCCGCGTTTTTTCAAATGGATCATCAACAGCGATATCGCTGCAGGCGTGACGCCGGGGATACGCGATGCCTGTCCAAGTGTTTCCGGACGAGTTATCCCCAGCTTGCTTTGGATTTCTTTCGACAGGCCGGAGATCGCGGCGTAATCGATGTCTTCCGGCAGACGGGTGTCTTCACTGGCGCGCAGACGGGCAATTTCGTCCTGCTGGCGATCAATGTAACCGGCGTATTTTGTCTTGATCTCTACCTGCTCGGCGACCTGGGGATCGATGCAGCCCTGGCCAGTGATTGAAATCAGGCTGGCGTAATCGATTTCCGGACGGGTCAGCAGGTTGAGCAAATTGTATTCGTGGGTCAGTGGCGTGCCGAAGTGTGCAGCAATCGCATCGCCCTGCTCGGTACCGGGACGTACCCAGGTACTTTTCAAACGCTGCTCTTCCAGCTCGATGCTTTCACGCTTGGTGCAGAACGCAGCCCAGCGGGCGTCGTCGACCAGGCCCAGTTCGCGGCCTTTTTCGGTGAGTCGCAAATCAGCGTTGTCTTCGCGCAGGATCAAACGGTATTCGGCCCTGGAGGTGAACATCCGGTAAGGCTCTTGCGTACCGAGCGTGATCAGGTCGTCGACCAGAACGCCGATGTACGCTTCATCGCGACGCGGGCACCAGCTGTCTCGACCCTGTGCGCGCAGCGCGGCATTGGTCCCGGCCAGCAAACCCTGGGCACCGGCCTCTTCATAACCGGTCGTGCCGTTGATCTGGCCTGCGAAGAACAGACCGCCGATGACCTTGGTTTCCAGGCTGTATTTCAGATCACGCGGGTCGAAATAGTCATATTCGATGGCGTAACCAGGACGAACGATGTGTGCATTCTCCATGCCGCGAATCGACCGGACGATCTGCAGTTGCACATCGAATGGCAACGACGTGGAGATACCGTTCGGGTACAGCTCGTGCGTGGTCAATCCTTCCGGCTCGATGAAGACCTGATGGCTTTCCTTGTCGGCAAACCGGTGGATCTTGTCTTCGATCGACGGGCAGTAACGCGGACCAATACCTTCGATCACGCCCGAATACATCGGCGAGCGATCGAGGTTGGACGCAATGATTTCGTGAGTCCGCGCGTTGGTGTGCGTAATCCAGCAACTGACCTGCGGCGGATGCTGTTCCTTGTTGCCCAGGAACGACATGACCGGAATCGGTGTGTCACCTGGTTGCTCGGTCATCACCGAAAAATCCACAGAACGTCCGTCAATCCGTGGCGGGGTCCCGGTTTTCAGGCGGCCGACGCGCAGCGGCAGTTCACGCAGTCTTTGCGCCAATGCGATCGAAGGAGGATCACCTGCCCGACCGCCCGAATAATTTTGCATACCGATGTGGATAAGTCCGCCAAGGAACGTACCTGTGGTCAACACCACTGAATCGGCAAATATGCGCATACCCATCTGGGTCACGACGCCGCGCACTTGATCCTGTTCAACGATCAGGTCATCGCAGGCTTGCTGAAATATCCACAGATTCGGCTGATTTTCCAGAGTTTCACGAATGGCTGCCTTGTACAGCACGCGATCTGCCTGCGCACGGGTGGCACGTACGGCCGGCCCCTTGCGGCTGTTCAGCACGCGGAACTGGATACCGCCCTTGTCAGTAGCCATGGCCATGGCGCCGCCCAAGGCGTCGATTTCCTTGACCAGATGGCTTTTACCGATACCACCGATGGCCGGGTTGCAACTCATCTGGCCGAGTGTTTCCACGTTGTGGGTCAGCAACAGGGTTTTGACACCCATGCGTGCCGACGCCAGTGCGGCCTCGGTACCGGCATGACCGCCACCGATGACGATCACTTCAAAACGGGAAGGGAAATCCACCACGCACCTCGTGCCTGTTGTCGATGAGAAATTGGGATAGCTGACAAGTATAGGGACTTACCCCACCTGAATGAAACCCGTTGGACAAAATTTAACCAGCTGTGGAAAAGTCGCGGATAAAGAAAATAAAAAGGAAAGAAAGTTTATAAAGCCTTGTTTTTATGTTTATTCTTACTGAGCTACCTTTCTGTGGATAGATCTCTACGAGCCTTTATTTTCAATGTGTACAGAGATTCAAAAGTCTGTGTTCATGTGGGGATGAGGGGTTTGGATAACCGTCCTGAGCCTGTTGATAAGATAGCCACTTGTCCACAGGGGCATTTATCTTCAGGTTTGCACCCTGCTTACCCACCGAGCTAAAGGGCAGTTATTCACAGGGCTTAATCCACAAAAAACCGGCTCTTCATCAAAAATCAGGCACAGAAAATCCTTCCCTCAGGCATTTCTGTTGGTCAGATTCAGGTGTCGAAGCAAAGTTAAAGGAGGAAAAAGCCGAGTATGTGGATAACACTCCAGCTGAAAGAGGCGTCTCGTGGTACTTGAAGGCATGACCCAGGCTGGGCCATGCCAGAAGGTTTACTTGCCGATGCAGAAGCTGGAGAAGATTCTGCCAAGCAGGTCGTCGGAACTGAATGCGCCGGTGATCTCGCCAAGCGCTTGCTGTGCCTGACGCAGATCTTCGGCCAGCAGCTCTCCGGCCCCCGCCAGGGTGAGTTGAGCTCTGCCGTGTTCCAGAGAGTCACTGGCATGGCGCAGCGCTTCAAGGTGGCGTCGACGCGCGCTGAAGCTGCTTTCAGAGGTTTGTTCATAGCCCATGCAGGCCTTGAGATGCTCGCGCAGCAGTTCAAGCCCTTCGCCACCAGACCTGGCGCTCAGGCTGATGGTGACGTGGCCATCTACGCTGGTTTGCAGATCGACGGGGTCTCCACTCAGATCTGCCTTGTTGCGGATCAGCGTGACTTTCGACGGGTCCGGGCGCTGCTCGAGGAATTCCGGCCACAGTGCGAACGGGTCTGCTGCCTCCGGAGCGGTCGCATCCACCACCAGCAGAATCCGGTCAGCTTCGCCGATGGCCTTGAGTGCGCGCTGCACGCCGATCATTTCCACCTGGTCTTGAGTATCCCGCAGCCCCGCTGTGTCGACGACGTGCAACGGCATCCCGTCTATGTGGATATGTTCACGCAGTACATCGCGGGTTGTGCCGGCGATCTCGGTGACAATCGCCGCCTCCCTGCCCGCCAAAGCATTCAGCAGACTGGATTTGCCCGCATTGGGGCGTCCGGCAATCACTACGGTCATGCCGTCGCGTAACAGGGCACCCTGCCCGGCTTCACGCAACACTGTGGATAACTCGGCACGTACGTCATCGAGCATGTTCAGAACGTGGCCATCGGCAAGGAAGTCGATTTCCTCTTCGGGGAAGTCGATTGCAGCTTCCACATAGATGCGCAGGCTGATCAATTTCTCGGTCAAGTTATCCACACGCCGCGAAAAAGCACCCTGCAAAGAGCGCAGTGCATTGCGCGCTGCCTGTGCAGAACTCGCCTCGATCAGGTCGGCAATGGCTTCTGCCTGGGCAAGATCCAGCTTGTCATTGAGAAAGGCGCGCTCACTGAACTCGCCCGGACGAGCCAGTCTGCTGCCCAGTTGCAGGCAGCGCTGCAGCAGCATGTCCAGAACGATGGGACCGCCGTGGCCCTGAAGTTCCAGCACGTCTTCGCCGGTGAACGAGTTGGGTCCCGGAAAATACAGCGCGATCCCTTCATCGAGTACCTGTCCGGCATCATCGACAAAAGGTCCGTAATGGGCAAATCGTGGCTTGAGGGTCCGACCGATAATGGCTTCGGCGGCCCTGCCCGCCAGAGGACCTGACACCCTGACAATACCAACGCCGCCCCGCCCCTGGGCTGTAGCGATGGCGGCAATGGTTTCACGAGGAACGTTCATGCTCCGGCTCCCGGACAAATGACGGATAGCAAAACGCCCCACGAGGGGGCGTCTTGTAGAACTTATTCACAGGTTAGATCAGACAGCTGCTTTCTTGGTAGCCGCTTCGATCTTGCGAGTGATGTAAGCCTGCTGAGCGATCGACAGGGTGTTGTTCACAACCCAGTACAGAACCAGACCGGCAGGGAACCACAGGAAGAAGAACGTGAAAATGATCGGCATCATTTTCATGACCTTGGCCTGCATCGGGTCCGGCGGAGTCGGGTTCAAACGCTGCTGGATGAACATGGTCGCGCCCATGATGATCGGCAGGATGAAGAACGGGTCCTTGATCGACAGGTCGGTTATCCACAGGATCCACGGTGCCTGACGCATTTCCACGCTTTCCAGGAGTACCCAGTACAGCGAAAGGAAAACCGGCATTTGTACAAGAATCGGCAAGCATCCACCCAGCGGGTTGATCTTCTCTTTCTTGTACAGCTCCATCATTGCCTGGGACATCTTCTGACGATCATCGCCATGCTGCTCTTTCAGCAATGCAAGCTTCGGAGCCACGGCGCGCATGCGTGCCATCGACTTGTAGCTGGCTGCGGAAAGCGGGAAGAAAAGGCCTTTGATCAGCATGGTCAGGACAATGATCGACCAGCCCCAGTTGCCGAGGATGGCGTGGATATGTTGCAGCAGCCAAAAGATAGGCTGGGCAATGAACCACAGGAAACCATAATCGACTGTCAGCTCCAGACCTGGGGATAACTCTTTGAGTACCGCCTGGCTTTTCGGACCTGCATACAGGGTAGCGCTGGTTTCACCTTGTGCACCGGGTGCAACCGAGAGAGTCGGGCTGGTGAAGCCGATGATGTAGTTGCCCTGGCTATCTTTGCGGGTCTGAACAGCGTTGGTGGCATTGTGATCGGGAATCCACGCAGTCACGAAGTAGTGCTGCAGCCATGCAACCCAACCGCCCTGGACAGTTTCCTTGACCTGGCCCTTGTCGATATCTTTCATCGACACTTTCTTGTACGGCTCGGCCGCAGTCCACAGGGCAGCGCCCAGGTAGGTAGCGGTGCCAGTAGCAGTCGTCGAAGAAGGATCGGAGCTGGCATCGCGCTTCAATTGCGCGAACAGATTACCGGACCAGGGTTGTGCGCTCTGGTTATCCACAACGTAAGTCATGACCAGATCGTACAGACCGCGCTTGAAGGTGAAGCGCTTGATGTAATTGACGCCGTTTTCCGAGAATTTCAGATCCACGACCATCGTGTCCTGGCCATCAGCCAGTTGATAAGTCTTTTGTGTGGAGGTGTAAACCGGACGACCGGCAGCGCGTGCATCCGGACCGTTGGTCCCGGTCAGGCCGCTTTGTGCCAGAAAAGTACGCTCGCCGCCGTTGTCGAACAACTGGAACGGAACGTCAGGACGATCCTGACGACGCGGGTACAGAGGCAAACGAAGCTGAACGACGTCGCCACCCACCGGATCGATCGCCAGATCGAGCACATCGGTCTTGACGTGGATAAGGTCTTTGCTGGCTACGGCCGGAGTTTCAAGAGGTGCTGCAGCCGTATTGGCAGTAGCGCTTGCGCTTGGAACATCGGCACTTGCAGAACCATTAGTACCAGCGGCCGTGTCCGGAATACCCGGTGCGGTGCTGCTGGCTGCAACATTCTGGGTCGGCATGGCAGCCTGGCCATAGTCTTGGTTCCATTTCAGAACCCCGACGTAGGTCACGATTGCCAGGGCGACGATCAGGATCGTGCGTTTAATATCCATGATTACTCGGCCATCGAAGAAGAACGGGAGGTGGGGATAGCTGGAACCGGGTCATAACCACCGGGATTCCATGGGTGACAGCGACCAAGACGACGAATTGACAGCCAGCCACCGCGCAAAAGGCCATGATTTTCAATGGCTTCATACGCGTAGCAGGAGCAACTGGGGTAGAAACGACAGTGACTGGCCATCAGCGGGCTAATGGCATAGCGATAGAACTGGATCGGAACGAGTGCCAGTTTACGCATCTGGACTGTCTACCCCTGCAGGTTCGGATTTTTCTTCCGGAATGGGTCGGCTACGCGCCAGACGTTTCCAGAGCTTGCCGAAATGCTGAATCAGTTCAGGGTTTTCTACGTCACCCAAGCCTTTGCGCGCGACGATAACGATATCCCAACCGACCAAACTGTCTTGGTGTTGGCGAAATGATTCGCGCATCAGGCGTTTCAAACGATTGCGCTCGACGGAGAGCTTCACGCTCTTTTTACCTATCACAAGCCCCAGGCGGGGATGATCGAGGTCGTTGTTGCGCGCAAGGAGCAGGAGATTTTTCCCCGGAACCTTGCCGGTAGGGGAGTCAAAGACTGCCTTGAAATGCCGGGGAGTGAGCAAACGCTTTTCCCGACTGAAGTCTCGACTCACCTCCTGTGCCGATTTATCAAACTGCCAGACGCTTACGGCCTTTGGCACGACGACGCGAAAGAACTGCGCGGCCGTTTTTGGTGGCCATGCGTGCACGGAAACCGTGGGTGCGGGCGCGCTTGATAGTGCTGGGTTGGAAAGTACGTTTCATGGCGTGTTACCTGGTTCGTCCACTACGGGCCGGAATGGCCCCCGTTTTAAGAGACCGGGGATTCTAGAGAAAGCAGGCTCGCAGGTCAATTTCCAACCAGCTTTTCTTCATAGGCATCTTTTTATAGCTGGGCGCCTTCTTCCTTTCGTTCAACGCTACGCTAACCCGCTCCGGTTATAGAAATAAAAAGAAGAGAGTATTTAAAGCTTCTTTATAAAGCTTATAACTCTTACACAGCGCCTTTCTGTGGATAACATCTTACAGCCCTTGTTATTCAATGTGTATAGAGGTCAGAAAGGTTGTCGAGAAGCGGTGCCCTGCCTGTGCCGGACCTTCGGAAAAGCTGTGCATGGAACGCCTTTTTATCCACAGGCGAGTTATGCACAGAGTTTACGCCTGACTTATGCAATGGGCTGAAGATGGGTTATCCACAGAGCTTATGTGTTGACCGTTTGTCGTCTGCTTCATGCATAAATCGTTGATTTATAGCTCTCTGTGAGCAACCTACATGTGGATAAGTCGCCTCTGGGTCGTTACAATGGCGGCTGTTTTTGCCTCACCGGCTTTCAACTCAGGGGATATCCGTGTCAGTGGAACTTTGGCAGCAGTGCGTGGAGCTTTTGCGCGATGAGCTGCCTGCCCAGCAATTCAACACTTGGATCCGTCCGCTACAGGTCGAAGCCGAAGGCGACGAGTTGCGTGTGTACGCACCAAATCGTTTTGTTCTCGATTGGGTCAACGAAAAATACCTCGGTCGTTTGCTTGAGCTTCTCGGCGAACACGGTCAAGGGATGGCCCCTGCTCTTTCCTTATTAATAGGAAGCAAGCGCAGCTCCGCACCCCGTGCCGCTCCGAATGCGCCATTGGCCGCCGCAGCGTCCCAGGCACTGTCTGCCAATTCGGTCAGCAGCGTCTCGGCACCGGCTCCTGCCACGGCTGCTCCGGTTGCTGCCGTGGCGACGCCGGCACCTGTTCAGAACGTTGCAGCACACGACGAGCCGTCGCGTGACAGCTTTGATCCGATGGCAGGTGCCAGCTCGCAACAGGCGCCCGCTCGCGCAGAACAGCGTACCGTTCAGGTAGAAGGCGCGCTCAAGCACACCAGTTACCTGAACCGTACGTTCACGTTCGAGAATTTCGTCGAGGGTAAGTCCAACCAGCTGGCACGCGCTGCGGCCTGGCAGGTTGCCGACAACCCCAAGCATGGCTACAACCCGCTGTTCCTCTATGGCGGTGTCGGTCTCGGTAAAACTCACTTGATGCACGCAGTAGGTAACCACCTGCTGAAGAAGAATCCGAACGCCAAGGTCGTGTACCTGCACTCGGAGCGCTTCGTCGCAGATATGGTCAAGGCCTTGCAGCTCAATGCAATCAACGAGTTCAAGCGTTTCTACCGTTCAGTCGATGCACTGCTGATCGATGACATCCAGTTTTTCGCCCGCAAGGAACGCTCGCAGGAAGAGTTTTTCCACACGTTCAACGCGCTGCTGGAAGGCGGACAGCAGGTCATTCTGACCAGCGACCGCTATCCCAAGGAAATCGAAGGCCTTGAAGAACGACTCAAGTCGCGTTTCGGCTGGGGCCTGACGGTTGCCGTCGAGCCTCCGGAGCTGGAAACCCGCGTCGCGATCCTCATGAAAAAAGCAGATCAGGCCAAGGTCGATCTGCCTCATGACGCAGCGTTCTTCATTGCCCAGCGCATTCGCTCCAACGTCAGAGAGCTGGAAGGTGCGCTCAAGCGCGTCATCGCTCACTCGCACTTCATGGGCCGCGACATCACCATCGAGCTGATTCGTGAGTCGCTGAAGGACTTGCTGGCGTTGCAGGACAAGCTGGTCAGTGTGGATAACATTCAGCGCACCGTTGCTGAGTACTACAAGATCAAGATCTCCGATCTGCTGTCCAAGCGTCGTTCCCGCTCTGTCGCCCGGCCTCGCCAGGTCGCGATGGCGCTCTCCAAGGAACTCACCAACCACAGTCTTCCGGAAATCGGTGACGTGTTTGGTGGCCGTGACCACACGACCGTCTTGCACGCGTGCCGAAAGATCAACGAGCTCAAGGAATCCGATGCGGATATCCGCGAGGACTACAAGAACCTGCTGCGCACTCTGACTACGTGATAACGCCAGTGCAGCTCATCAAGGCAAGGGACTAGACCATGCATTTCACCATTCAACGCGAAGCCCTGTTGAAACCCCTGCAATTGGTCGCCGGCGTCGTCGAACGCCGCCAGACCTTGCCGGTTCTTTCCAATGTGCTCCTGGTCGTAGAAGGTCAGCAACTGTCGCTGACCGGTACGGATCTGGAAGTCGAACTGGTTGGCCGCGTCCAGCTGGAAGAGCCCGCCGAACCTGGAGAGATCACGGTTCCTGCGCGCAAGCTCATGGACATTTGCAAAAGCCTGTCCAACGACGCGCTGATCGATATCAAGCTCGACGACTCGAAGCTGATCGTCAAGGCGGGGCGTAGCCGGTTCACCCTGTCTACCTTGCCCGCCAATGACTTCCCGACCGTCGAAGAAGGCCCGGGTTCGCTGACGTTCAACCTGGTGCAGAGCAAACTGCGCCGCTTGATCGAGCGCACCAGCTTTGCAATGGCCCAACAGGACGTTCGTTACTACCTCAATGGTATGTTGCTGGAAGTGAGTGCGGGCATCTTGCGCGCCGTGGCTACCGACGGCCATCGTCTGGCGATGTGCTCGATGTCTGCCGATATCGAACATGCTGATCGTCATCAGGTGATCGTTCCACGTAAAGGTATTCTCGAAATGGCGCGCCTGCTGACCGAGCAGGACGGTATGGTCAGCATCGTTCTGGGTCAGCATCACATCCGTGCGACCACTGGCGAATTCACCTTCACTTCCAAACTGGTGGATGGCAAGTTCCCTGACTACGAGCGAGTGCTGCCTAAAGGTGGTGACAAGCTGGTGCTCGGTGATCGTCAGGCACTGCGTGAGGCGTTCAGCCGGACGGCGATTCTGTCCAACGAGAAGTACCGTGGCATCCGTCTGCAACTGGCCAGCGGTCAATTGAAGATTCAGGCCAACAACCCCGAGCAGGAAGAAGCGGAAGAAGAAATCAGCGTCGAGTACAACGGTGACTCGCTGGAGATCGGTTTCAACGTGAGCTACCTGCTTGACGTGCTGGGCGTCATGACGACCGAACAGGTGCGTTTGATTCTGTCCGACTCCAACAGCAGCGCCTTGGTGCAAGAGTCCGATAACGACGATTCCGCCTACGTCGTCATGCCGATGCGTCTGTAACTTCATGTCCAGCGCAACCTAGATGTCTCTTAGTCGCGTCTCGGTCACCGGGGTGCGCAATCTGCACCCGGTGACCCTCTCCCCCTCCCCGCGTATCAATATCCTCTACGGCGCTAACGGCAGTGGCAAAACCAGCGTGCTGGAAGCTATCCATCTGCTGGGTATCGCCCGCTCGTTTCGCAGCAGTCGCTTGCTGCCCGTCATCCAGTACGAGCAGCCTTCATGTACGGTCTTCGGTCAGGTCGATCTTGCACAAGGTGGACACAGCAATCTGGGTGTTTCACGCGATCGCCAAGGTGAGTTCCAGATTCGTATCGACGGGCAGAACGCCAGAAGCGCTGCCCAGCTTGCGGAAATTCTGCCGCTGCAGCTCATCAACCCTGACAGCTTTAGACTGCTAGAAGGCGCGCCGAAGATACGCAGGCAATTTTTGGATTGGGGAGTGTTCCACGTGGAACCTCGCTTTATGGCCACGTGGCAGCGCCTGCAGAAGGCCCTCAAGCAGCGAAACTCGTGGCTTCGGCATGGTACACTTGACGCCGCTTCACAGGCGGCATGGGACCGTGAGCTGTGCTCGGCGAGTGACGAGATCGACGAGTTCCGCCGGGCGTATATCAAGGCATTGAAGCCAGTCTTTGAACAGACTTTGAGCGAACTTGTCGAGCTTGAAGGTTTGACCCTGAGCTACTACCGGGGATGGGACAAGGAAAAAGAGCTAAGTGCAGTGCTCGCCTCTTCCCTCCACCGCGATCAGCAAATGGGCCACACCCAGGCCGGACCACAGCGAGCTGACCTGCGCCTTAGATTAGGCGCGCATAATGCGGCAGATATTCTGTCTCGCGGTCAGCAAAAGCTGGTGGTCTGTGCACTGCGTATTGCTCAGGGACATCTGGTCAGCCAGGTCCGTCGAGGCCAGTGTATTTACCTGGTAGATGATTTGCCCTCCGAACTGGATGACAACCATCGACGCGCACTTTGCCGCTTGCTGGAAGAATTACGCTGCCAGGTGTTTATCACCTGTGTAGATCAAGAATTTTTGAGGGAAGGCTGGCAGACGGAAACGCCAGTCGCTTTGTTCCACGTGGAACAAGGCCGTATCACCCAGACCCACGACCATCGGGAGTGATTGCATGAGCGAAAACCAAACGTACGACTCGTCCAGCATTAAGGTGCTGAAAGGACTTGATGCCGTACGCAAGCGTCCCGGAATGTACATCGGTGATACAGACGATGGCAGCGGTCTGCACCACATGGTGTTCGAGGTGGTTGATAACTCGATCGACGAAGCATTGGCAGGCCATTGCGACGACATCAGCATCATCATCCATCCAGACGAATCTATCACCGTGCGCGACAACGGCCGCGGTATTCCGGTAGACGTGCATAAAGAAGAAGGCGTGTCGGCAGCCGAGGTCATCATGACCGTGCTCCACGCTGGCGGTAAGTTCGATGACAACTCCTACAAGGTATCCGGCGGTTTGCACGGTGTAGGTGTATCTGTTGTTAACGCCCTTTCAGAAATTCTGTTGCTGACGGTTCGTCGCAGCGGCAAGATCTGGGAGCAGACTTACGTGCATGGTGTTCCACAGGAACCGATGAAAATCGTCGGTGAAAGTGACACCACGGGCACCCAGATCCACTTCAAGCCTTCCGCTGAAACGTTCAAGAATATCCACTTCAGTTGGGACATCCTGGCCAAGCGTATTCGCGAACTGTCCTTCCTTAACTCCGGTGTCGGCATTGTCCTCAAGGACGAACGTAGCGGTAAGGAAGAGCTGTTCAAATATGAAGGTGGTCTGCGTGCATTCGTTGAATACCTGAACACCAACAAGACGCCGGTCAATCAGGTGTTCCACTTCAATATTCAACGCGACGACGGCATTGGTGTCGAGATTGCGCTGCAGTGGAACGACAGCTTCAACGAGAACCTGCTGTGTTTCACCAACAACATTCCGCAGCGTGATGGCGGTACTCACCTGGTGGGTTTCCGTTCTGCGCTGACGCGTAACCTGAACAACTACATCGAGCAGGAAGGTCTGGCCAAGAAGCACAAGGTCGCGACTACTGGCGACGATGCGCGTGAAGGTCTGACTGCGATCATTTCGGTCAAGGTGCCTGATCCGAAGTTCAGCTCGCAGACCAAGGACAAGCTGGTTTCGTCTGAAGTCAAAACGGCTGTCGAACAGGAAATGGGCAAGTACTTCTCCGACTTCCTGTTGGAAAACCCGAACGAAGCCAAAGCAGTTGTCGGCAAGATGATCGACGCAGCCCGTGCCCGCGAAGCTGCGCGCAAGGCGCGTGAGATGACTCGTCGTAAAGGGGCGCTGGATATCGCTGGTCTGCCCGGCAAACTGGCGGACTGCCAGGAAAAAGACCCTGCCCTCTCCGAACTGTACCTGGTGGAAGGGGACTCTGCTGGCGGATCAGCCAAGCAGGGGCGTAATCGTAGAACCCAGGCCATCCTGCCGCTCAAGGGCAAGATCCTGAACGTTGAAAAAGCGCGTTTCGACAAGATGATCTCTTCGCAGGAAGTGGGCACCTTGATCACTGCGCTGGGCTGCGGTATTGGCCGTGAAGAGTACAACATCGACAAGTTGCGTTATCACAACATCATCATCATGACCGATGCTGACGTCGACGGCTCGCACATCCGTACCCTGCTGCTGACCTTCTTCTTCCGTCAGTTGCCCGAGCTGATCGAGCGTGGCTACATCTACATCGCTCAGCCGCCACTGTACAAGGTCAAGAAAGGCAAGCAGGAGCAGTACATCAAGGACGACGAGGCCATGGAAGAATACATGACCCAATCGGCCCTTGAAGACGCCAGCCTTCACCTTAGCGAATCGGCTCCGGGTATCTCCGGTACCGCGCTGGAGAAGCTGGTCAATGACTTCCGCATGGTCATGAAGACGCTCAAGCGCCTGTCGCGTCTGTACCCACAGGAACTGACCGAGCACTTCGTCTACCTGCCGCCGATCACGCTCGAGCAGCTGTCTGATCACGAGGGCATGCAGGCCTGGCTGGCACTGTTCGACGCGCGTCTGCGTACCGGTGAGAAGTCAGGTTTGGTCTACAAGGCCAGCCTGCGTGAAGACCGTGAACGTAACGTCTGGCTGCCAGAGGTCGAACTGATCTCCCACGGCCTGTCGAACTACGTCACCTTCAACCGCGACTTCTTCGGCAGCAACGACTACAAGACCGTTACCGCTCTGGGCGCGCAGATCAGCACGCTTCTGGAAGAAGGTGCCTACGTGCAACGTGGCGAGCGCAAGAAGCCTGTCACCGAGTTCAAGGAAGCCCTTGCCTGGCTGATGGCCGAAAGCACCAAGCGCCACACCATCCAGCGCTACAAAGGTCTGGGTGAGATGAACCCGGACCAACTGTGGGAAACCACCATGGACCCGAGTGTGCGTCGCATGCTGAAAGTAACCATCGAAGACGCCATTGGCGCTGACCAGATCTTCAATACCCTCATGGGTGATGCGGTCGAGCCACGTCGTGACTTCATCGAGAGTAATGCGCTGGCAGTATCCAACCTGGACTTCTGATGAGCGTATGAGCAAACATCAACCCCGGCGAAAGCCGGGGTTTTTGTTTGTGCTCTAAAACAGTTTCGCCAATCGCAGATTCAAACGTGCCTTCTCCCGGAACCCCTCTTCCACTTCCAGATCCTTGCCGAGTACGGCCTGGACCTGAATCGTCGGGGTCAGCATATGAGTAGCACTCAAACGCAGATAGGCAGTGCTCAGCCGATCGTCCTGGCTGACGCCACCCACCCGGTTTTCACCGCCATCGATATAACCCCCACCCACGGCAAACCGGGTTTGCGGCGAAAGGTTGTAGCTCAGGTAAGCCTGGTATTCGTAACGGGCCTTCTGTTCCAGTGTATTACTGCCTGGACCGTAATCATCGTTATGGCTGAACCATGACACGTCCGCAGCGGTGTCCAGCGCCCATCTTGCATTGAAATGGTGGATATAGGCGGCTTGCAGCAAGAGCCGCCAGCGGTTTTCACCCAGATTGAGTGCGTCGCCGTTTTCGTAACTGCCGGTAGGCAGATAAAGGTAAAGCGCCAAGGAAAAGACATCCTTATTGTCGGTGGCCAAGGTCCATTTTACCGGTGCGCCTAGAATCAGATCACCGGTGCCGGTAGTCTGGCCAAGTGCGCTTGCCTCACCACCAGCCTTCAGATGTCCATAAGGCAGAATGAACTGTGGCTCTATCACCGCGTTGTTGCCCAGCGCAAACGAGTGGATATAGCGAATCAGGCTGACATCGGTCTTGAGCCGAAAATCGTCCGAGACCTTGTGACCGTTGCTGTAGAAGTTCGAGCTTTCGGCATGCTGTGCATAAACCAGCAAAGCGTTCATGCCGGCAGGTAGCGGCTCATAATCGCCTGCGGTGATTTCCAGCGCATGGGTGGTGGTCGACCAACACAGCAAGGTAGAGATGGCTAGCGCTGAACGGGTAATCAGGGTGAGTCGTTGCATGATCTGCTTCCTCAAGGATGATGCGTATCAGCGGCTGAGCAAGCCACTGCCGGGATGGCAGTTGAGGTATTCGAAATACTGGGCCTCACTGGGGATCACTGCGATCTCGTGGTAGAGGCGCAACTGGACCTGAAAGTTAAGGGTCTGTACGTACTGCATGAAGCCGCCGAAGATCGCCACATGAGTGGGATGAGTCTTTGCCCAGCGCTCCAGGTTACTCAGGTCATCGAACCAGGCGAGGCCAAAACTCTTCTCCAAGGGTTCGCCGGTGTCGCTGTCCAGCGCTTGCATGAAGCGACAGCTCAGGCAGCCGACAGTGGCGCCTTCGTCGCGCAGAAACGTCATGCCGCGCTGTAGCACGGGTTGTATGTCGTTCAGATACCTATCGCGTTCCTGTCCGGTGGTGCTGCTCCAGTCCTGTCCGGATCGAATCAGGCACAGGTTATCGCGCCCCGACATACGCACCCTGCCGACGCACAGCGCGTTCGCACTGGAAGGATTGCTGCTGCCTGTCAGTGCATCGGTCTGGGCCAGAGGGATACGATCGCGGGAACTGCCCCAGTACGCGTGTTCCTGAATAGGTTCACTCATGTGACTGGCCAGATGCGTAACGCCTTCAGGTACATCCGGCGCGGAAAACAATGTTTCGAAACGCTCGGCACTCGGGCAGACGACCTCGAGGAACCATCCCAGTGGCCCGGTTTCACGAGCCGGGTCTTGCCACCAGAGCGCGAAACCCGAGCTGTTGCGCCACTGATTGAAAGCGTCCACGTCGTGCCAGTAAGCGATGGCTATGCAGGTATGGAAACCATTGGCGTCCACGCAACGTGCGCTGTCCCAATACCGCGGTCCTGAGTCGCTATCGAACCGAGTGGTTATCGCTGCCAGTTCTGGCAGACCTAACGGCTGCAAGGACTGGACGCCGAAATAAGCCATCACCACCTGCCCTGCCAGCGGATCGAAACGCGCGGACCATGCAGGAAAAGGTGGTTGATACCCCTCGGGCAGATTGCTGTTCAGCTTACGCGGCTTGCGCAGATGTTCAGGAATGGCTGAATGCATGTCACACCTCCAGCGCGATGTCAGGCTGAAGCAGCTCGATGCACTCGCTGCTGATCGGCAGGCCTGGTAGATCGACTACACATGGGGTGGGATTCGGATTGAACATCAGACGAGTGACGTCGGGACGTGAGTAATGTCCAGTCGGGTCGGCTGCTACCTTGGCGAAGGTCAATGCGGCTGGATCAAGTGTTGCGTAGAGCAGGCCTTCCTCATGTTCGCCCAGCGGAGTTGCCAGATCACTTCCGTCCGGACCGAAAATGCGTGCGTGCCCGCCACCGGCCTGCAACAGGCTGCGCTTGGCGTCACTGTCGCAGAGCATCTCGATCATTTCAGAGGAAACGATTGCACAGGGTGCGAGGACGAAGCACTGCCCCTCTGCGGCATAAACCCGCGAAGCCGCAGTATTGACCTCAGGCCCCAAGGCGCTTGTGGCATTGCGGTACAGGCTGAAGCTCGGCCAGGCGGCGACGTGGATCTGTTCGTTCTGCGCATACATGGCGTACTTGGAAAGCGGTTGCAGGTGCTCCCAGCAGCAAAGCGCGCCCAGAACGCCGACAGGCGTTTCAAACGTACGCAATGAGGCGCCGTCGCCTTCGCCGAACATCGTACGTTCTACATGGGTAGCCTTGAGCTTGCGACGCACGCCAACCGTTTCACCGCGATCGTCGATGATCCACTGACCTATATACAGCGACGCTTTGTGTCGCTCGCTGTAACCCAGCACCACATAGAGACCGAGATGGCGAGCCGCATCGCTGATACGCCGGGCCTGGGCGCTGTCCAGTACCAGAGACTGCTGGTGATAGCGCTGCACCAGTGGCATGTTCCAGGCCGGTGCGTCCAGCCACAAAAACCACGGATAGCCCGGAATCCACGTTTCGGGGAATGCAATCAGACCGGCTCCGGCGGCTGCCGCCTGCTCCATCAGGGCGATGGTCTTGTCTACGGTGGCGTCCAGATCCAGAAATACCGGCGCGGCCTGTACGCAGGCGACTTTCAAGGGCTCTTTCATCGTCAAAAACTCAAGTGGCTGTTGGATGGCCACAGGCTATGGGCTTTTCTGGCGACGGTATTAGGACGAAAAGGAACGGCTTTTTGACTGGAACGGACAGGCCGACAGGAATGGTTTCAGACTTGCATGGCGGTTGGCTTGACGCATCGAAATGCAGGTTGAACGCGATGAGCATTTATTTCGACACCAACAGTATTGCTGTGCAGGAACGAGCAGAGTTCTGGCAGGAAGTGGTGTGCAGTACCTTCGTGCCGCTGGAATGTGCCTTCTCGGATCGACAAAATTTCCACGGTCGTTTGCGCTCGCACAGCATTGCAGGACTGGCCTTGGTAGAGGTGCAGGCCTGCAGTCAGACAGTCGTCCGAGATACCTCGAGTATTTCGCGTAGTGACGACGAGTTCGTATTGGTGAGTCTGGCGCTTGAAGGCCGGGCGCAGGTTTCTCAAGAGGGGCGCGAAGCGCTATTGGAGGTCGGCGACTTTGCCATCTAAGACACTCGTCGCCCCTACCGGCTGCACTTCGACAGTGCATTCAGACAGACTGTGGTGCAAATCCCGCGCAACAGCCTGCAGCAGCGTCTGTGTAATCTGGAGTATCTGACTGCGTTATCACTGTCTCGCGATGACCCGCTCAATGGACTGGTCTTCGACTTTTTTACCGGCCTGGCTGCACTCGAGAACCGGGTAGGCGAATCACAACAGGCGCGGATAACCGAACAAGGGCTGGACTTGCTGGCAATGGCGTTGTCCGAACGGGTCGAAGGGCAGGCACAAGGTTCAAGACGCAGTGGCTTGCTGCTGCGCATCAAGGATCATATCCAAGCCAACCTGGCAGATACAAAACTGTCTCTGGCCAGTGTCAGCGTCCGGTTCGGAGTCAGTACGCGCTATATCAGCAGCTTGTTTCAGGATGAACAGACCTCGTTCGGACGTTACCTGCTGGCCTCTCGGTTGCAACGCTGCGCCAGTGACCTGCGCGAGCCATTACTCGCCAATCGACAGATCAGTGAGATCGCCTGGCGTTGGGGATTCAGTGATGTCGGTTACTTCAGCAGAGTCTTCCGCCAGCGCTTCGGAGTGCCTGCACGGCAATATCGGCTTGAGGCTTCACCGACGCGTTGCGCATAAAAAAACCGACCTTTTAAAGGTCGGTTTCTGATACATCATCAAAACTTATGCACGTTTTTCCGGTTTTTATAGCCTGAAAAAATATGTATATGAATTAGCAGGTTAGATCGTCTTTTTGCGCGGTTTCAAAAAAACCGTACACAGGTTATCCACAAAATCACGCCGGGACTTTTTCGGGAGTTGCAACAGGTACAGCAGGCGAGCCCATCGCCCGTTGCGTATCCTCATTCCACGTCTGAACGCGCTCATTCAACGCAGCGATGGCACGTGGGCCTGAGCCCTCTGCGTACATCGGCTCGCCGATCACCACGTGAATGGTGCCTGGCTTTTTCGCCCAGCCGTCGCGAGGCCAGTACTTGCCTGCGTTGTGCGCGACCGGCAGCACAGGCAGATCAGCGTTCACTGCCAGTGCAGTACCGCCGCGAGAGAATTTGCCGACCTGGCCGTAAGGCACGCGTGTGCCCTCCGGGAAGATCAATACCCAGACGCCATCCTTGAGCAACTCGTCGCCCTTCTTGGCAATCTCCCTGAGTGCGGCTTTCGGGTTTTCGCGGTCAATGGCGATCGGGCGCAGCATTGCCATCGCCCAGCCAAAGAACGGCACATACAGCAGTTCACGCTTGAGGACCTGGCTCATCGGCTCGAAATACGCCGACAGAAAGAACGTCTCCCAGGTGCTCTGGTGGTTGGAGATGATCACGCAGGGGGTTTTCGGTACGTTTTCGGCGCCAGTCACTTCTACCTTGATGTTCAGGAACACCTTGGTCAGCCAGATGGCGCAGCGGCACCAATAGACGTTAATGAAGCGATAGCGGGCTTTGAACGGCAGAAAAGGCGCAATGAAAAAACTCAACGTGCACCACAACAGCGAGCTGGTGCCCAGCAACAGGTAGAAGAAGAAGGTCCTGATTGCCTGCATGATCGACATAGTTACGTTTACCGTACGGGCAGGTGCCCGCTCCTTGAGCGTCCTGAACCTGAAGAGCTGACTGTTCAGTGAGCGCTGTTGTGGATAAGTTCTGCGGCAACTGCCGCCAGATCGTCAAAAATCAACGTGCCTGCCGGCACTCCGCCTTCCATCGTCTTGCGGCCTTTGCCGGTCATCACCAGCACAGGCTGAGAATCGACGGCTTGTGCGGCCTGCAGGTCACCTTTGCTGTCGCCCACGAACCAGAGACCTTTGAGGTCCACGGTGTAATGACGGGCGATAGCCTGCAGCATCCCGGGTCTGGGCTTGCGGCAGGTACAGCCATCGTCTGGCCCATGCGGGCAATAGACGATCAAACCGACCTCGCCACCCTGCTCTGCCACCAGCTTGCGCAAGCGCACGTGCATGGCATCCAGAGTGGCCAGATCATAATAACCTCGGGCAATGCCGGACTGGTTGGTGGCAACGGCCACCGTCCAGCCGGCCTTGCTCAGCGCTGCGATAGCTTCGATCGAGCCAGGAATGGGCAGCCACTCCGCCACCGACTTTATGTAAGCGTCGGAGTCATGATTGATCACGCCATCCCGATCAAGTATCAGCAGTTTCACAGCGACTCCTTGTCAGCCCAGCAACGAGATGTCGGCGACGCCGAGGAACAGGCCGCGCAAACGCGACAACAGGGCATAACGGTTGGCACGCACGTTGGCGTCTTCCGCGTTGACCATCACGGCTTCGAAGAACGCATCGACCGGCTCACGCAACATCGCCAGACGCGCCAGCGATTCGCTGTACTGACGCTCGGCAGCCATCGGCTGGATCGCGTGATCGGCCTGCTGGATGGCCGAGTACAGCGAGAACTCGTTGGCGTTGTCGAAATACTTGGGCTCGACGGTCTGGGCAATGCTGCCCTCGGCCTTGCTCAAGAGGTTCGATACACGTTTGTTCACTGCGGCCAGTGCTGCGGCCTGTGGCAGTTTGCGGAAGGCCTGGACTGCCTGGACGCGTTGATCGAAATCCAGCGCCGAAGCCGGTTGCAGGGCACGCACCGAAAGGTACACCGCCACGTCGACGCCTTCGTCTTCATAGCGCGCACGCAGACGATCGAAGATGAAGTCGAGCACCTGTTCCGCCAGACCGGCTGGCTTGATCTTCGCGCCGAACTGCGTGACGGCGAACTTCACCGTTTCGATCAGGTTCAGGTCGAGCTTCTTCTCGATCAGGATACGCAGGATGCCCAGTGCCGCACGGCGCAGTGCATAGGGGTCCTTGCTGCCGGTAGGCAGCATGCCGATCCCGAAGATGCCAACCAGCGTGTCGAGCTTGTCGGCAATTGCCACCGCAGCACCGGTCAGTGTGGTTGGCAGTTCGGCACCCGCGCCACGCGGCATGTACTGCTCATTGAGCGCCAGTGCGACATCTTCAGGCTCGCCGTCGGCCTTGGCGTAGTAGTAACCGGCAATGCCCTGCATTTCCGGAAACTCGCCGACCATCTCGCTCGACAGGTCGCACTTGGACAGCAGACCGGCCCGCGCAGCACGCTGGGCGTCGCCGCCGATGCGGGGGGCGATGTAAGCGGCCAGTTTCGACACACGCTCGGCCTTGTCGAACACGCTGCCCAACTGCGCCTGGAACACGACGTTCTTCAGGCGATCGTTGAAGGTTTCCAGCTTCTGCTTCTTGTCCTGCTTGAAGAAGAACTCGGCGTCGGTCAGGCGTGGACGAACCACCTTCTCGTTACCGGCGATGATCTGTGCCGGGTCCTTGCTCTCGATGTTGGCCACGGTGATGAAGCGCGGCAGCAGCTTGCCGTCGACATCCAGCAGGCAGAAGTATTTCTGGTTGTCCTGCATGGTGGTAATCAAGGCTTCCTGAGGGACTTCCAGGAAGCGCTCTTCGAATGAACACACCAGCGGAACCGGCCATTCGACCAGACCGGCCACTTCGTCCAGCAGGCTTGGCGGCACGATGGCGGTGCCTTCCTGTTGGGTGGCCAGCTCGTCGACGCGCTTGCTGATGATCTGCCGACGTTCGTTGAAGTCGGCCAGTACATGAGCGGCGCGCAGGTCGCTGAGGTAACCGGCAGGCGAAGAAATGCGCACGTCTTGCGGATGATGGAAGCGATGACCGCGCGAATGACGACCCGCGCTCTGGGCAAGGATCGTGCAGTCCACCACTTGATCACCGAACAGCATCACCAGCCACTGGGTCGGCCGCACGAACTCTTCCTTGCGAGCACCCCAGCGCATGCGCTTGGCAATCGGCAGGTCGTTCAGCGAGTCTTCGACGATGGTCGGCAACAGGGACGTCGTCGGCTTGCCGAGGATAGTCTGGCTGTAACGCAGTTTCGGACCGCTCTGATCGATTTCGCTCAGGTCGACGCCGCACTTCTTGGCGAAGCCCAGGGCGGCCTGAGTCGGGTTACCGTCGGCATCGAACGCTGCCTGACGCGGCGGGCCGTCGAGGTTGACGCTGCGATCCGGTTGTTGCGTGGCCAGTGCGGTAATCAGCACGGCCAGACGACGCGGTGCTGCGTAGACCTGCTTGGCGCTGTAGGTCAGACCTGCGCCTGTGATGCCTTTTTCAATACCGGCGAGAAACGCATCGGCCAGCGAGACGAGGGTCTTGGGTGGCAGTTCTTCGGTGCCCAGTTCGACCAGAAAATCTTGAGCACTCATTGCGCTGCCTCCAGCTTGGCCAACACTTCATCGCGTAGATCGGGCGGCGCCATCGGGAAGCCGAGACGGGCGCGGGCCTGCAGGTAGGCCTGAGCCACCGAACGGGCCAATGTGCGTACGCGCAGGATGTACTGCTGACGCGCCGTCACGGAAATCGCGCGACGGGCATCCAGCAGGTTGAAGGTGTGCGAGGCCTTGAGGACCATTTCGTAGCCGGGCAATGGCAGCTCCAGCTCGATCAGGCGTGCGGCTTCGCTTTCGTAGAAGTCGAACAGCTCGAACAGTTTGTCGACGTTGGCGTGTTCGAAGTTGTAGGTCGACTGCTCCACCTCGTTCTGGTGGAACACGTCGCCGTAGGTCACTTTGCCGAACGGACCGTCAGCCCAGACCAGATCGTAGACCGAGTCCACGCCCTGCTGGTACATCGCCAGACGCTCAAGGCCATACGTGATTTCGCCGGTGACCGGGTAGCACTCCAGGCCACCGACCTGCTGGAAGTACGTGAACTGCGAGACTTCCATGCCGTTGAGCCAGATCTCCCAGCCCAGACCCCAGGCGCCCAGCGTCGGCGATTCCCAGTTGTCTTCGACGAAGCGCACGTCGTGCACCAGCGGATCGAGGCCGATGTGCTTGAGCGAGCCCAGGTACAGTTCCTGGAAGTTGTCCGGGTTCGGCTTGAGAATCACCTGAAACTGGTAATAGTGCTGCAGGCGGTTCGGGTTTTCGCCGTAGCGGCCGTCAGTCGGGCGACGGCTTGGCTGTACGTAAGCGGCGTTCCAGGTTTCCGGGCCTACGGCGCGCAGAAACGTGGCAGTGTGGAACGTGCCGGCGCCTACTTCCATATCGTAGGGCTGAAGTACCACGCAACCTTGTTCTGCCCAGTATTGCTGGAGGGCGAGGATCAAGTCTTGGAAGGTACGCACGGCTGGCGTAGGCTGGCTCACAAATTTCACCTGTGCTGGGCTGCGATTCAAAGAGCGGGAGTATACCCGATTCGGCCGCACGTCCACTCCTTGGGAGCCCTATGACACGCTGCTTTTGGTGCAACGAAGACCCCCTGTACATCGCTTATCACGATCAGGAGTGGGGAGTGCCACTGCGCGATGCGCAGAAGCTCTTCGAGTTGCTTTTGCTCGAAGGGTTCCAGGCCGGGCTGTCGTGGATCACGATTCTCAAGCGGCGGGCGCGTTATCGCGAAGTGCTGCACGGCTTTGACGTCGAGCGCCTGGCGCAGTTGAGCGATGCCGAAATAGAGACGCTGATGCTCGATCCGAGCATCATCCGCAACCGCCTCAAGCTCAAGGCCGTGCGCACCAATGCGCGGGCCTGGCTGGCGCTGGAAGACCCGGTCGCGCTGCTCTGGTCGTTTGTCGGCGGTACACCGAAGATCAATCACTTCAAGGATCGCAGCGAAGTCCCGGCGATTACCGCCGAGGCCGAAGCAATGAGCAAGGCACTTAAAAAGGCCGGTTTCACCTTTGTCGGCCCGACCATCTGTTATGCCTACATGCAGGCCAGCGGTATGGTCATGGACCACACCGTCGATTGCGATCGGTATGCGATCCTGAGCCGCTGACGGTTACACTACCCGCCTCGAGAATCTGGGAGTCATCTGTGGATAAGTTCAAAGGCGCCGTAATGGTCGGGGCGTTGCGATTGTTTGCGCTGTTGCCGTGGCGCGCGGTGCAGTGGGCAGGCACCGCGATTGGCTGGCTGATGTGGAAGCTGCCCAACCGTTCGCGGGAAGTGGCACGGATCAACCTGTCCAAGTGTTTCCCCGAGTTGAGCGAGCCGGAGCTGGAAAAGCTCGTTGGCCGCAGCCTGATGGACATCGGCAAGACCCTGACCGAAAGCGCCTGTGCGTGGATCTGGCCAGCACAGAAATCGATCGACCTGGTGCGTGAAGTCGAAGGGCTCGATGTGCTCAAGGATGCGCTGGCGTCCGGCAAGGGCGTAGTCGGCATCACCAGTCACCTGGGCAACTGGGAAGTGCTCAATCACTTCTACTGCAGCCAGTGCAAGCCGATCATTTTCTATCGTCCACCCAAGCTGAAAGCCGTGGACGACCTGTTGCGCAAGCAGCGTGTGCAGTTGGGCAACCGGGTTGCGGCGTCGACCAAGGAAGGCATTCTCAGTGTCATCAAGGAAGTGCGCAAAGGCGGCTCGGTGGGTATTCCGGCCGATCCGGAGCCGGCCGAATCAGCGGGCATCTTCGTGCCCTTCTGCGGCACCCAGGCGCTGACCAGCAAGTTCGTACCGAACATGCTGGCAGGCGGCAAGGCAGTCGGTGTATTCCTGCACGCCATGCGCCTGCCGGACGGCTCGGGTTACAAAGTGGTACTCGAAGCGGCTCCGGAAGCCATGTACAGCACCGACACCGAAACCTCGGCAGCGGCGATGAGCAAAGTGGTCGAGAAATACGTGCGGGCTTATCCGAGCCAGTACATGTGGACCATGAAGCGTTTCAAGAAACGCCCGCCAGGCGAAGCGCGCTGGTACTAGATAGAAAGGACTGGACGCAGAGCGTCCGGAACGGCGTGCCCACGCTGGAGCATGGGCACGATAGCGTTCCCCTCAACTGGCCGCCGCAATCAACCCGCGCCGCTCCAGCGCCACCTGAGTGCCCTCCGGACTCATCCGCACCAGGTTCACCGGGATGGATTTGGCCGCAGGAGTGTTGCCATGTTTATCCCGGTTGGCCAGTGGCAGCAGGCCGTTGGTTTCCGGGTAATACGCTGCGCAGCAACCCTGCGGCACGTCGTAGGGTATGACCTTGAAACCCGCTGCACGCCGCGCCGTGGTCGGGTCGAGCGCCGTCTGAAACTCGATGTAGTCCCCGGCTTTCAGCCCCAGGCGTTCGATGTCCTGCGGGTTGAGCATCACCACCATGCGGTCGCCAAAGATGTCCCGATAACGGTCATCGTTGGAATACACCGTGGTGTTGAACTGGTCATGGCTGCGGATCGTCATCAACTGCAGATGCTCGGCGCCCGGCGGCGTGTCGTCTTCGTCGTAGATGCCTTCGGGAAAGAGGAAGTTGGCCTTGCCCGACTCGGTGTCCCACTTGCGCTCACTGGCTGCATTGGGCAATCGAAAACCTCCGGGTTCTAGGATGCGCTGATTGAAATCGTAAAACTGCTCGGGCAATACTTCTTCGATCTTGTCGCGAATCCTGGCGTAGTCACCCACGTAGCTGTCCCAGTCCACCTTGGGGTTGGGCGCAAGCGTCGCTTTGGCGATACCGGCAATGATGGCGATTTCGGAAATCAGATGTTTCGACGCAGGCTCGAGCATGCCGGTCGAGCCGTGCACCATCGACATCGAGTCCTCCACCGTAATGGTTTGCGCCACACCGTTCTGCAGGTCGCGTTCCGAACGCGCCACGCATGGCAGCAGAAAGGCCTTCTGTCCATGTACCGTCGCACTGCGGTTGAGCTTGGTGTTGACCAGCACCGTCATTTTCAGGCGGCTGACGGTCGGGCAGATCACATCGGTGTCCGGAATGGCGCGGAAGAAATTGCCGCCCATGGAAATGAGTGCTTCCACCTCGCCACGCAACAGGGCTTCGCAGGTCTCGGCCACGGCGTGGCCTTTTTTTCTGGACGCCTCAAAACCGAACACCTTGCTCATGCTGGCCAGAAACGGTTCGCCGGCCTTTTCATAGATGCCCATCGTCCTGTCGCCCTGTACATTGGAATGTCCGCGCACCGGGCAAGCCCCTGCACCGAGCTTGCCGATGTTGCCGCGCAACAGCAGCAGGTTGATGATCTGCTGCATGGCATCGCCACCACGCTTGTGCTGAGTGATGCCCATCCCCCAGCAGCAGATGACTCCCTTCGAACGCTTATAAACCGCAGCCACCTCTTCGATGGCCTGACGCGTCAGACCCGAATGGCGCTCGATGATGTCCCAGGGCAACTGTCGGCAATAATCGGCGTATTGCTCGAAGCCATGGGTGTGTTCTTCAATGAACGCCACATCGAGGACGCGTGGCAGGTTTTCACGCTGCGCCACGTCATCGGCTTCGATCACGGCCTTGCAAACGCCTTGCAGGGCGATCATGTCGCCGCCGATCCTGACCTGATGGTACTGCGAGCTGATTTCCACCCCATGCAGACTGAGCATGTCGCGCGGGTCCTGCGGCGCCGCAAAGCGTACCAGCGCCCTTTCCCGCAGCGGGTTGAACGAGATGATGCTTGCGCCCCGGCGTGCGGCGGCGTGCAGCTCGGACATCATGCGCGGGCTGTTGGTCCCGGGGTTCTGGCCGATGATAAAAATCGCGTCGGCGTTCTCGAAATCTTCCAGCGTCGTGGTGCCTTTGCCGACCCCGATCGACTCGGGCAGCGCCGCAGTGGTGGTTTCATGGCACATGTTCGAGCAGTCAGGGAAGTTGGCCATGCCGTACAGCCGACCGAACAACTGATACAGAAAGGCGGCTTCGTTCGACGTGCGTCCGGAGGTGTACAGCTCCAGCTTCCACGGATCGCTCAGGCCGCGCAGCTCTGCGCCGATCTCGGCGAACGCTTCGTCCCAAGTGACGGGCAGGTATTTGTCAGTGGCGGCGTCGTAGCGCATCGGCTCGGTAATACGGCCTTCTGCTTCCAGCGCGTGATCGCTCCAGGTCGCCAGTTCGCTGACCGTATGCCGGGCGAAGAAGTCGGGCGTCACGCGTTTCCTGGTCGATTCCCAGGCCAGTGCCTTGGCACCGTTCTCGCAGTATTCAAAGGTGTGCGGTTTCTTCGGGTCCGGCCAGGAGCAACTGGGACAATCGAAGCCGCCAGGCTTGTTCATGGACATCAGCGTGCGGTTGCCCTTGATCAGCACATGCTGGTGCAACAGGTGCTTGTTGACCGCACTGAGCGCAGGCCAGCCACCCGCCGGTGTGCCGTCGGTCTGTGATCCTTGAAGCGGGGCTGGGGAATTTTCCGATTCGGACATGGGGTGCGTTCTCTCTCATAAAGCCCGTGCAGGCATGAAGCTCGTGTGTCTGAGATGCACGGGCTCAGAGAGAATTCGCCCGAGTCGACGAGCGTTGCCGACAGGGCGCGTCGGCAAGAGGTTCAGTCAGGGTCACACCCTGTTCAGGAGCGGTTCAGAAAAAGCTCAGGCCGACCTGAAACAGCCGCTCAACCTCGCGGATGCACTTCTTGTCCACAAGGAACATGATCACATGGTCACCGGATTCGATCACGGTGATGTCATGGGCGATAAGCACCTGTTCGTCGCGGATGACTGCGCCGATTGCCGTACCGGTCGGCAGGTTGATGTCCTTGATGGCGCGGCCCACCACCTTGCTGGATTTCGAGTCGCCGTGAGCGACGATCTCGATGGCTTCGGCTGCACCGCGTCGCAGCGAATGCACGCTGACGATATCACCACGGCGCACGTGGGCCAGCAGCGTGCCGATGGTTGCCAGCTGCGGGCTGACCGCAACGTCGATTTCGCCACCCTGCACCAGATCGACGTAGGCCGGGTTATTGATCAGCGTCATCACCTTGCGCGCGCCCAGACGCTTGGCCAGCAGCGACGACATGATGTTGGCTTCATCGTCGTTGGTCAGCGCCAGGAACAGGTCGGTGTTGCCGATGTTTTCTTCCAGCAGCAGGTCGCGGTCCGATGAGCTGCCCTGCAGCACCACCGTGCTGTCCAGATGCTCCGACAGATAGCGGCAGCGCGCCGGGCTCACTTCGATGATCTTCACCTGATAGCGGCTTTCGATGGCTTCAGCCAGACGCTCGCCGATGTTGCCGCCACCGGCGATGACGATACGTTTGTAGTTCTCGTCCAGGCGCCGCAGCTCTCCCATCACGGCACGAATATCAGCCTTGGCGGCGATGAAAAACACCTCGTCATCGGCTTCGATGACCGTGTCGCCATGCGGCAGTATCGCCCGGTCGCGGCGATAGATCGCCGCGATGCGCGTTTCGACATTCGGCATGTGCGCTCGTAGCTGGCGCAACGGCTGACCCACCAGTGCGCCGCCGTAATAGGCTTTGACCGCGACCAGTTGCGCTTTGCCTTCGGCGAAGTCGATCACCTGCAGCGCACCGGGGTATTCGATCAGACGTTTGATGTAGTTGGTGACGACCTGCTCCGGACTGATCAGCACGTCGACCGGGATCGCGTTTTTATCGAACAGGCCAGCGCGTGTCAGGTACGCCGCTTCACGAATGCGCGCGATCTTGGTCGGCGTGTGGAACAGCGTGTGGGCCACCTGACAGGCGATCATGTTGGCTTCGTCGCTGCTGGTCACCGCGACCAGCATGTCGGCGTCGTCCGCGCCGGCCTGACGCAACACTGCCGGGTAGGAGCCTTTGCCCTGCACGGTGCGGATGTCCAGGCGGTCGCCCAGATCGCGCAACCGGTCGCCGTCAGTGTCGACCACGGTGATGTCATTGGCTTCGCCCGCCAGATGCTCGGCCAGCGTACCGCCTACCTGTCCTGCACCCAGAATGATGATTTTCACGCGCTTACTCCCGCGCCGCCGCGATCTTGATCAGTTTGGCGTAGTAGAAACCATCGTGGCCGCCTTGCTGGGCCAGCAGCTGGCGACCATGGGCTTGCTTGATACCCGCGGGCGGCTGTCCTGCCTGCCCGGCGATGTCCAGCTCTCTGGCCCCGGAGGTACGCGCCAGAAACGCCTCGATGACGTCGGTGTTTTCGGTCGGCAGTGTCGAGCAGGTCGCGTACACCAGCATGCCGCCTACCTGCAGCGTAGGCCACAACGCATCGAGCAGCTCGCCCTGCAAGGCCGCCAGCGCGACGATGTCGTCTGCCTGACGAGTCAGTTTGATGTCCGGATGACGACGAATCACGCCGGTCGCCGAGCACGGTGCGTCGAGCAGGATGCGCTGGAACGGTTTGCCGTCCCACCACTGCGCTGTCTCGCGTGCATCGGCGGCGATCAGCTCGGCATCCAGGCCCAGGCGATCAAGGTTTTCACGCACGCGCACCAGACGCTTGGCTTCCAGATCCACCGCTACCACGCCGCTTAGTTGCGGCTGCACTTCCAGCAAGTGGCAGGTCTTGCCGCCCGGCGCGCAGCAGGCATCGAGTACCCGTTGCCCTGGGGCCAGCTCCAGCAGGTCGGCGGCCAGTTGCGCGGCTTCGTCCTGCACGCTGATCCAGCCTTCGGCAAAACCGGGCAGTGAGCGCACATCGCACGGCTCGGCGAGCACGATGCCGTCCTGACTGAATGTGCACGCACTGGCTTGCAGGCCGGCAGTGTTGAGCAGTTCGAGGTATTGATCGCGACGGTGATGGCGTCGGTTGACGCGCAAAATCATCGGCGGGTGCGCATTGTTGGCCGCGCAGATGGCTTCCCACTGTTCCGGCCAGGCGGCTTTCAGGGCTTTCTGCAGCCAGCGCGGGTGGGCTGTACGCACCACCGGGTCGTGTTCCAGCTCGATCAGCAGCGCCTCGCCGTCACGTTGCGCATTGCGCAGCACGGCGTTGAGCAAGCCTTTGGCCCAGGGCTTTTTCAATTTGTCGGCGCAGCCCACGGTTTCACCGATGGCGGCGTGGGCCGGAATGCGGCTGTAGAACAGCTGATAAAGACCGACCAGCAACAAGGCTTCAACGTCGGCGTCGGCGGCCTTGAAGGGCTTTTGCAGCAGTTTGGCCGCCAGAGCCGACAGGCGCGGCTGCCAGCGCGCGGTGCCGAATGCCAGGTCCTGAGTCAGACCACGATCACGCACCTCGACCTTGTCCAGTTGAGTGGGCAACGAGCTGTTCAGCGAGGCCTTGCCGCTGAGCACGGCAGCCAGTGCCTTGGCGGCGGCCAGACGCGGGTTCATTGGCCCAGCACCGTGCCGATGGCAAATTTCTCGCGGCGGCTGTTGAACAGATCCGTGAAGTTCAGCGGCTTGCCGCCCGGCAATTGCAGACGGGTCAGGCGTAGCGCGTTCTGACCGCACGCGACGATCAGGCCATCCTTGCTGGCGCCAAGAACCGTCCCCGGCGCGCCCTGCCCTTCGGCCAGATCGGCTGTCAGGACTTTCAGGGTTTCTTCGTTCAGCGTGCTGTGGCAGATCGGCCAGGGGTTGAAGGCGCGGACCAGGCGCTCAAGCTCATCGGCCGGACGTGTCCAGTCCAGGCGCGCTTCGTCCTTGTTCAGCTTGTGGGCGTAGTTGGCCAGGCTGTCATCCTGAACCTCGCCGACCAGCGAACCGTCCGCCAGACCGGCAATGGCCTGCAACACAGCCGGCGGACCGAGTTCGGCCAGGCGATCATGCAGCGTGCCGCCCGTGTCCTGCGCGGTGATCGGGGTAACGGCCTTGAGCAGCATCGGCCCGGTGTCCAGGCCCGCTTCCATGCGCATCACCGTTACGCCGCTCTCGGCATCACCGGCCTGTACCGCGCGCTGAATCGGCGCCGCACCACGCCAGCGCGGCAGCAGCGACGCGTGGCTGTTGATACAGCCCAGGCGCGGAATATCCAGCACCACTTGCGGCAGGATCAGGCCGTAGGCGACGACCACCATCAAATCGGGTTGCAGCGCTGCCAGTTCGGCCTGCGCGTCAGGATCGCGCAGCGTTGGCGGCTGCATGACCGGTACGTCATGTTGCAGCGCCAGTTGCTTGACCGGGCTGGGCATCAGCTTTTGTCCACGACCGGCCGGGCGATCGGGCTGGGTGTACACGGCGACGATCTGGTGAGGGCTGTCGAGCAGGGCCTTGAGGTGTTCGGCGGCGAATTCCGGGGTGCCGGCGAAGACGATGCGCAGTGGCTCAGTCATGGAGTTCTCATTATAAAAAAAGGCCTGTTCAGGCCTTTTGGGGTAACGACGGATCAGGCGTTGAGCTTGTGCTGCTTTTCGAGCTTCTTCTTGATCCGGTCACGCTTGAGGTTGGAAAGGTAATCGACGAACAGCTTGCCGTTCAGGTGATCGCATTCATGCTGGATACAGATGGCGAGCAGGCCCTCGGCAACCAGTTCGTAAGGCTTGCCGTCACGGTCCAGCGCCTTGACGCGAACCTTTTGCGGGCGGTCGACGTTTTCGTAGAAACCGGGAACCGACAGGCAGCCTTCCTGATACTGATCCATTTCGTCGGTCAGCTTTTCGATTTCAGGATTGATGAAGACCCGCGGTTCGCTGCGGTCTTCGCTCAGGTCCATGACGACCACGCGCTTGTGGACGTTGACCTGAGTCGCGGCCAGGCCAATACCTGGCGCTTCGTACATGGTTTCAAACATGTCGTCGACCAACTGGCGAATGCCTTCGTCTACCATCGCCACAGGTTTGGCGATAGTGCGCAGGCGCGAATCGGGAAATTCGAGGATGTTTAGAATGGCCATATACGTAAGAGCTGCACTGTTAAGGTAAAGTCAATGTTGGGTGCCGGGCCCGGGAGTTCAAGGCAGGCAGCCCAGGACAGGACTCTAGGGTTCGCGTGAGGCAACATGATAAAGGGATTCACCGCATGAGGAAATCACTACTCGCCCTGCTGCTGCTGACCGCCAGCGGTCTTGCGCAGGCGCAAGTGCAACTCAGGGAAGGCTATCCGCAAAGCTACACCGTTGTCGCCGGGGACACACTCTGGGACATTTCCGGCAAGTTCTTGCGTGAACCGTGGAAATGGCGCGAGATCTGGCGGGCCAATCCGCAAGTCCATGATCCCGACCTGATCTACCCCGGTGACACCCTCGCGTTGACCTGGGTCGATGGTCAGCCGCGCGTGACGCTCAATCGGGGCGAGTCGCGCGGGACCATCAAATTGTCACCGCGTGTGCGCAGTACGCCGATGGTCGAGGCCATTCCGAGCATTCCGCTGGGGGCGATCAACGCATTCCTGATCAGCAACCGGATTGTCGACAACGCCGAGCAGTTCGAGAAAGCCCCCTACATCGTTGCGGGCAATGCCGAGCGCGTGCTCAGTGGCAACGGTGATCGTGCCTATGCACGGGGCGCGCTGGACCCGGCGCACAGCGTCTATGGCATCTTCCGTCAGGGCAAGACCTACATCGATCCGGAGACCAAGGAAGTACTGGGCATCAACGCCGATGACGTCGGCAGCGCCGAGGTGGTTGCCACCGAAGGTGACGTCTCGACCCTTATTCTGCAGCGCTCCACGCAGGAAGTGCGTCTGGGCGATCGCTTGTTCAGCAGCGAAGAGCGGGCCATCAACTCGACGTTCCTGCCCAGCGCTCCGCAGGCGCCGATAGAAGGTTTGATTCTGGATGTGCCACGCGGCGTCACTCAGGTCAGCGTGCTGGATGTGGTCACGCTCGACAAGGGCAAACGCGACGGTCTGACCGAGGGCAACGTGCTGGCGATCTACAAGACCAGCGAAACCGTGCGCGACCGAATCACCGGTGAGCTGGTAAAAATCCCCGACGAACGGGCCGGTCTGCTGATGGTTTTCCGTACCTACGACAAGCTTAGTTACGCCTTGGTCCTGCAAGCCAACCGATCTTTGGCCATCATGGACAAGGTTCGCAATCCGTAGACGCATGTTTCAGATCTGACACGGATTTGTGTGACGAACCAGACACTTATCAAATTGTTGTCAACAGAGTTATCCACAGGTTTGTGCATCACTTGAGATGCACGATGGATCAGGGACGATCTCATGCCATTGTTCGAAAATGCCCTCTCTTCGCCTGCAGAGCTGGAAGCGCGCTTGCGCGTGCACCGCTTGCCCGAGATAGGGCCGAAACGCTTTTCCAGACTGATTGAAGCTTTCGGTTCGGCCTCGTCAGCGCTCAGTGCGCCGGCCAGCGCATGGCGTGCGCTGGGCATTCCAGGTGTCTGTGCCGAGGCGCGTCGTGACCCCTCCGTACGTGATGGCGCCAGTGCCGCATTGGCCTGGCTGGAGCGTCCGGCCCAGCATTTGCTGATGTGGGACGACCCCGGCTACCCCGCGCTGCTGGCGCAGATCGCAGATCCACCGCCGCTGATCTTCATTGCCGGCGACCCTTCGATCCTTGAGCGTCCGCAACTGGGAATGGTCGGCAGTCGTCGCGCCTCCCGACCTGGACTCGACACCGCCAGCGCTTTTGCGCGCAGCCTGGCGGCTGCCGGTTTTGTGATCACCAGCGGCTTGGCGCGAGGTATTGACGGTGCCGCGCATCAGGGCGCATTGGATGTCGGGGGGCTTACAATCGGCGTGCTTGGCACCGGGCTCGAAAAACTTTATCCACAGCAGCATCGCGCGCTCGCAGCGCAGATGGCGGCCCAGGGCGGCGCCGTGATTTCCGAGTTCCCGCTGGACGCCGCAGCACAGGCCAGCAACTTCCCGCGACGTAACCGAATCATCAGTGGCCTGTCGCTGGGCATACTGGTGGTCGAGGCCAGTGTTGCCAGCGGCTCATTGATTACCGCGCGGCTGGCCGCCGAGCATGGACGAGAGGTTTACGCGATACCCGGCTCGATTCATCACCCTGGCGCCAAGGGCTGTCATCAGTTGATACGAGACGGCGCGACACTGATCGAGACCGTCGAACACATTCTTGAAGGCTTGCAGCACTGGAAACGTGTTGCGCCCGGCATCGATCCCGTCACGCCGGCGAAGCCTGCCCCTTGCGATCATCCACTGCTGGCGCTGCTGCACGCCGCACCGCATACCAGCGAGGGGCTGTCGGTGTCATGCGGATGGCCATTACCCAAGGTATTGGCGGGCCTGACCGAACTGGAACTGGACGGACGCATAAGCTGTGAAGCAGGACGATGGTTCGCCAGAGCGCCCTGAGGTTAAACTGCCGCCAGGATTCAGTGGAGAGACAAACAATGGTCAGCAGTTGGCGAGTGCAACAAGCCGCTCAGGATATTCGAGCCGGTGCGGTGATTGCCTACCCGACCGAGGCAGTCTGGGGGCTTGGGTGCGATCCGTGGGATGAAGAAGCGGTCTATCGTCTGTTGGCGATCAAGTCACGGCCGGTGGAAAAAGGCCTGATCCTGATTGCCGACAACATTCGCCAGTTCGACTTCCTGTTCGAAGACTTCCCTGAACTGTGGCTCGACCGCATGGCCAGCACCTGGCCTGGGCCCAACACCTGGCTGGTACCGCATCAGAACCTGCTGCCCGAGTGGATCACCGGCATTCACGAAACCGTGGCGCTGCGTGTTACCGATCACCCGACCGTACGTGAACTGTGCGCACTGGTCGGTCCGTTGATCTCCACCTCGGCCAACCCGGCGGGTCGCCCGGCTGCGCGTTCGAGATTGCGCGTCGAGCAGTACTTCCGCGGGCAGATCGACGGGGTTCTCGGCGGCAGCCTGGGCGGGCGTCGAAACCCCAGCGTGATACGGGATATCGCTACCGCGCAGATTGTGCGCGCCGGCTGACGCTGGCACACACAGTGCGCATTCAAGGGCAGACGATCAAGGAATCAGAATGGTCGAGCCAGTGGTACGCCGGGCCGACAGCTCGGTCTGCGCCTTGGCGGCATCCTTCAGAGCATACTGCTGAATGCCGTCGACCTTGAGTTTGCCGCTGGCGAGCATGTCGAACAGCTCGTCCGCCATGGTCTGCAGGTTCTGCGCATTGTTGGCGTAAGAGCCCAGCGTCGGGCGGGTGACATACACCGAACCCTTTTGCGCCAGAATCCCGAGATTCACGCCCGAGACCGGCCCGGACGCATTGCCGAAGCTCACCACCAGCCCACGTGGTGCCACGCAGTCGAGTGACGTCAGCCAGGTGTCCTGGCCCACTCCGTCGTAGACCACCGGGCATTTCTTGCCGTCGGTCAGCTCCAGCACGCGCCTGGCGACGTCTTCGTGACTGTAATCGATGGTTTCCCAGGCACCCAACGCCTTGGCGTGCGCGGCCTTCTCCGGCGAACTGACCGTGCCGATCAGTTTGGCGCCCAGCGCCTTGACCCATTGGCAGGCCAGCGAACCCACACCACCCGCAGCAGCATGAAACAGAATGGTCTCGCCCGGCTTCACCTGATACGTCTGACGCAGCAGATACTGCACCGTCAGGCCCTTGAGCATCAGGGCTGCGGCCTGCTCGAAACTGATCGAGTCCGCCAGCTTCACCAGATTCGCTTCAGGCAGCACGTGCACTTCGCTGTACGCCCCCAGCGGCCCGGTGCCGTAAGCGACACGATCACCGACCTTGAAGCGCGTCACCTCGGCCCCCACCGCCTCGACCACCCCCGCCCCTTCGGCACCGAGGCCGGAAGGCAGCGACGGCGCCGGATACAGCCCGCTGCGGTAATAGGTATCGATGAAATTCAGGCCAATGGCCTTGTTACGCACAACCACCGCCTGCGGCCCCGGAGCCTGCGGCTCGAAATCGACATATTCAAGAACCTCGGGTCCTCCGACAGCGCTGAACTGGATACGCTTTGCCATGTGCTCTCTCCTTGATGGTTAAAACAAGCTGCGAAAGCCCCCATCGGACTCCATCCCCGGACCTTCGTCAACTGCCAGCCCGCGCCGCCGATGGTATGCTACGCGCCAATTTGCCTGCGCCTCTTTTGCTGCGAGGGCTCAGCCGTTTGACGTCAGCCGTAAGGGATCCTCATGAGTACCCGTACCGAGGCCGTAAAAGCCTACCTGCTCGACCTGCAAGACCGTATCTGCACTGCGCTTGAACAGGAAGATGGCAGCGCACACTTCATGGAAGATGCCTGGACGCGTCCGGCGGGCGGCGGTGGTCGCACGCGGGTGATCGAGAATGGCACGGTCATCGAGAAAGGCGGTGTCAATTTTTCCCATGTTTTCGGCAGCAATCTGCCGCCGTCTGCCAGCGCTCATCGGCCTGAACTGGCCGGGCGTGGTTTCGAGGCGCTGGGCGTTTCGCTGGTGATCCATCCGCATAACCCGCACGTGCCGACCTCCCACGCCAACGTGCGCTTCTTCATTGCCGAGAAAGAAGGTGAAGAGGCCGTCTGGTGGTTCGGTGGCGGTTTCGACCTGACGCCCTATTACGGCGTCGAGGAAGACTGCGTGCACTGGCACCGGGTCGCCGAGCGCGCCTGTGCGCCCTTCGGTGAGGATGTCTACCCGCGTTACAAGGCCTGGTGCGACAGTTACTTCCACCTCAAGCATCGCGATGAACCGCGCGGCATCGGCGGTCTGTTTTTCGATGACGTGAACCAGTGGGATTTCGACACCAGTTTCGCGTTCATCCGCGCCATCGGTGATGCGTTTATCAATGCCTATCTGCCGATCGTGCGGCGTCGCAAGGCGGCGGCCTACACCGTGCAGCAGCGTGAGTTTCAGGAATTCCGTCGTGGTCGCTACGTCGAGTTCAACCTGGTGTATGACCGCGGCACGTTGTTCGGTCTGCAATCGGGTGGGCGTACCGAATCGATCCTCATGTCGCTGCCGCCGCAAGTGCGTTGGGGTTATGACTGGAAGGCCGCGCCGGGCAGCGAAGAGGCGCGTCTGACCGAATACTTCCTCACTGATCGGGACTGGCTGGCCGAAAACTGAGCCGATTCACCGCCGCAAGGTGCTGCACACGCAAACAGATCAGGAACACACATGGACCAGTACGTCGTCTTCGGTAATCCCATCGGCCACAGCAAGTCGCCGTTGATTCATCGCCTGTTTGCCGAGCAAACCGGGCAAACGCTGGATTACCAGACCTCGCTGGCACCGCTGAACGATTTCACCGCGTTCGCCCAGGCGTTTTTCCAGGTCGGGCGCGGTGCCAACGTTACTGTGCCGTTCAAGGAAGAAGCCTGGCGCCTTGCCGACAGTCTGACCCAGCGTGCGCAGCGCGCCGGGGCGGTCAACACCCTGAGCAAGCTCGACGACGGAACCCTGCTGGGTGATAACACTGACGGTGCCGGGCTGGTACGTGATCTGACGGTCAATTGCGGTCGCAGCCTGCGTGGTAAGCGCATTCTGTTGCTGGGCGCAGGCGGTGCGGTGCGTGGTGCGCTGGAGCCGTTGCTTGCGCAACAGCCCGCTGCCTTGGTGATCGCCAATCGTACGGTCGAGAAAGCCGAACGACTGGCGCAGGAGTTTGCCGACCTCGGACCGGTATTCGCCAGCAGCTACGACTGGCTTGAAGAGTCGGTGGACGTGATCATCAACGCCACCTCGGCCAGCCTGGCCGGAGAGTTGCCACCGATTGCGCCCAGCCTCATCCAGCCGGGAGTGACCTTCTGCTACGACATGATGTACAGCAACGAACCCACTGCTTTTTGCCGTTGGGCCACCGAACACGGCGCGGCGCAGGCGGTGGATGGTCTGGGCATGCTGGCCGAGCAGGCCGCAGAAGCCTTCCTCCTGTGGCGCGGTGTGCGTCCGGAATCGGCTCCGGTGCTGGCTGAGTTACGCAGATTGCTGGCTGCGGGTTGATCGGCTATCTGCGGACTATCGTGCCAATGCTCCGAGTTATGCACAAGTCCGCTTTTGATTCTGGCCGAAGGCCGTGGGAGCGAACTTGTTCGCGAAGGCGGTATTTCAGATGATGTATTTTCGGCGATTATACCTGCCCTTTCGCGAACAAGTTCGCTCCCATGCCCTCCGGGCAGAAGCCAAATCTACGGGCTCATCGGGACCTTTGTAAAACGCAGAGCATCGCGACGATGATTCATGGCTCAATCCTCAAACAGAATCGGGCACTTCTCCGCCCCTTCCAGCTTGTGCAGTTCCTCGATCACTTGCGGCCTGGCATTGCGCAGGACCAGCACTCTGCCCTGCCGGCCCAGACGTCTGGCTTCCTGATGAAGCATCTCAACGCCTGAGTAATCGATGAAGTTGATCTGCTGCGCATCGATCACCACTCGCACACCTTCGGTACGTTGCAGGCGGGTTTGCAGGTAGTGGCTGGCGCCGAAGAAGATCGATCCGCCGACCCGCAGGACCTCCTCGTCGCCCTCGCGCCATTGTTGGACACGCGGTTGCGAGGTGCGCTTGAGATAGAAAAACAGCGAGGCCAGCACACCGGCGTAGATCGCGGTTTGCAGCTCCAGCAGCAGGGTGGCCAGACAGGTCAGCGCCATCACGAAAAACTCGGCGCGGCTGACGCGGAACAGCGCACGAATGCCTCGGCGATCCACCAGCCCCCAACAGATCAGCAGAATTGAGGCGGCCATGGCCGGGATCGGAATGTGCGATATCAACGAGGCACCGGCGACTGCGAACAGCGCCACCCATAGCGCGGAAAACACCCCCGCCAACGGCGAGCGCGCACCTGCCTCGTAACTCAATGCCGCACGGGTAAAAGACCCGGCTGACAGGTAGCCGGAGAACAGCGAGCCGACCATGTTCGACAGCCCCTGGGCACGCACTTCCTGATTGGCATTGAGCATCTGCTGCGAACGAGCTGACAGCGAGCGGGCAATCGACAGGCTGTTGACCAGCCCGAGCATGCCCACCGCCACGGCGGTCGGCAGCAGCTTGAGGATCAGTTCGAGATCCAGCGGCAACGGACTGAAGGGCGGCAGATGGCCGACGAAGGCGCTGACCACACGGACATGGCCGAACATCGCCGGCCACAGCCACACCAGCAGGCTGCTCGACACCAGTGCGATCAACAGCGTCGGCCAGCGAGGCACGAGCAGCTTGAGTCCGATACCCAGCGCCAGGGTCAACAGACCGAGCATCAGCGAAGACAGATCGACCTCACGCAGATGCTCGAGCACGGCGCTCACGCTTTTGAGGGCGGTGGTCTGACTCGGCAGATCAATGCCCAGCAGATTGGGCATCTGCCCCAGCGCAATCACCACCGCAGCGCCCAGCGTGAAACCCAGCACCACCGAGTGCGAAACGAAATTTACCAGTGCACCGAAGCGCATCATCCCCAGCAACAACTGAAATACGCCAGCGATGAAGGTCAGCAGCAGGATCAACATGATGTAGTCCTGACTGGCCGGGACGGCGAGCGGACTGACACTGGCGTACAGCACGATGGAAATAGCCGCAGTCGGCCCGCAGATCAGGTGCCAGGACGATCCCCACAGACAGGCCACAAGGACTGGAACAATCGCAGCGTAGAGGCCGTACTCAGGCGGCAGCCCGGCGATCAGTGCGTAAGCGATGGATTGCGGCAGTGCCAGAATGGCGCCACTCAGGCCCACTAGCGCATCACGCCCGACGCTGGCGCGATTCTGCTGCGGCAGCCAGGCGAGAAAGGGTAGGAATTTATGGCGATTGAGCCAGCGCATCGGTCCCTCGGTTGAATTGAACGTAGAGGACGCAGAGCGCCCAGAACGGCACGTGGAGCATGGGCACGATAGTCGGACGCCTGTCGTTCCTCACGCTCCAGCGTGGGAATGCCTTGGGTGACGCTCCGCGTCACAGACCTTCGTCACGCAGCGCACTCAAGGCTTTACGCTTACAACCTGGCCTTCACCGCCGCCAGACCGTCCTTGCCATCAGCGGTCTGTACGCCCTCCAGCCACTTGTCCAGCACCGCCGGGTTGGCCTTGATCCAGGCTTTCGCCGCCTCGCTGTTGCTGACCTTCTTGTTGACCACTTCGGCCATGATGCTGTTTTCCATGTCCAGGGTGAAGCTCAGATTGGTCAGCAGCTTGCCGACGTTCGGGCAGGCTTGAGCATAACCCTTGCGGGTCAGTGTAAAGACCGAGCCGGTGTCGCCGAAATATTTCTCGCCGCCCTTGAGGTAGTGCATGCCCTTGATCTGCACGTTCATCGGGTGCGGCGTCCAGCCGAGGAACACCACAAAGGCTTTTTTCTTCACGTTGCGATTGACCTCGGCGAGCATCGCAGTCTCGCTGGATTCCACCAGCTTCCATTTGCCCAGGTCGAATTCGTTCTTCTTGATGATCTCCTGCAACGACAGGTTGGCAGGCGCACCGGAACCGATGCCGTAGATCTTCTTGTCGAACTTGTCAGCGAATTTGTTCAGGTCGGCAAAGTTATGCACACCGGCTTCCCAGACGTAATCCGGTACGGCCAGGGTGAATTCGGTGCCCTCCAGGTTTTTCGCCAGTTGCGTCACATCTCCGGTGGCCACGAACTTGTCGTAAAAGCCCTGCTGCGCCGGCATCCAGTTACCCAGAAACACATCCAGCTTGCCGTCTTTCAAACCGCCATAGGCAATCGGCACGGCCAGGGTATCGACCTTGGGCGTGTAGCCCAGGCCCTCGAGGACCACGCTGGTAATGGCGTTGGTGGCCGCAATGTCACTCCAGCCGGGATCGGCCATCTTCACGGTGCTGCAACTGGCGTCCTCCGCCTGCGCTGCCAGGCTACCGAAGGTCATGACCGCGACCGCAACGGCTGTGGATAACTTCTTCATTGATGTACCCCTTTGGTTTTTTTGGTGTGGGCAGGGTCAAGGTTGCGGAAAACGTGCCTTGCGCTCCAGATCGTCCAGATCAATGTGGTTGCGCATGTACTGCTGACTGGCGTCGACCAGTGGCTGGTGATCCCAACTCTTCAGCTTGCCGGTTGCCAGCGATTTGGCGACGAAGCGCCTTCTACGCTGACTGGCGAGCACCTGTTGGTGTATCGCCGGGATGTCCCACTTGGCCCGAGCTTCGGCCAGGAAGTCATTGAACAGCTTTTCATGGGCGGGTGATTGGCTCAGGTCCTTCTGCTCTTCCGGGTCCTTCTTCACATCGAACAGCAGGCACGGGTCCTGTTCCGAATAGATAAATTTGTACGCGCCACGACGGATCATCATCAGCGGGCTGGTGGTGCCTTCGGCCATGTATTCACCGAACACCTCGTCGTGCCCGCCCTTGCGTTTCAGATGCGGCATCAGCGAGCGTCCGTCCAGTGGCAAACCGGCGTCCAGTTTGCCGCTGGCCATTTCGACGAAGGTCGGCAGCAGGTCGGCAGTCGACACCGACGCACTGACCCGTCCCGGTTTGAACTGGCCCGGCGCGTACACCACCAGCGGCACGCGCGCGGCCATTTCGAACCAGTGCATTTTGTACCAGAGGCCCTTCTCGCCCAGCATGTCGCCGTGATCGCCGGAGAACACCACGATGGTGTCTTCCGCCAGCCCGACTTCATCGAGCATCTGCATCAGCTTGCCGACGTTGAGGTCGATGTAGCTGCACGCGCCAAAGTAGGCGCGGCGCGCATCACGAATCTTGTCGGTCGGCATGGGCTTGTCCCACAGGTCATAGACCTTGAGCAGCCGTTGCGAATGCGGGTCCAGCGCGGCCTGATTGGCGTGCGGCGGCGGCATCGGGATCTCTTCGTCGGCGTACAGGTCCCAGAACGGCTTGGGAATGGTGTACGGATCATGAGGATGAGTCATGGAAACGGTCAGGCAGAAAGGCGCATCACCGTCCTGGCGCACGTGGTCGTACAGATACTGCTGGGACTTGAACAGCACCTCTTCGTCGAAATCCAGCTGGTTGGTGCGAATGCACGGACCAGCCTGCAATACCGATGACATGTTGTGATACCAGCTTGGCCGCACATCCGGCTCGTCCCAATTGACTGACCAGCCATAGTCGGCCGGGTAGATGTCACTGGTCAGGCGTTCTTCGTAGCCATGCAACTGGTCCGGCCCGCAGAAATGCATCTTGCCTGCCAAGGCGGTCTTGTAGCCCAGCGCACGCAGGTAGTGGGCATAAGTAGGGATGTCGGCCGGGAAGTCAGCTGCGTTGTCGTACGCGCCGATCCTGCTCGGCAGCTGGCCGCTGACCAGGGTGAAGCGCGACGGCGCGCAAAGGGGGCTGTTGCAATACGCCGAGTCGAACACTACGCCATTGGCGGCCATGCGGCTCAGGTTCGGCATCAGAATCGGGGATCGGGCGTAAAACGGCAACATTGGCGCGGCCATTTGATCGGCCATGATGAACAGAATATTTTTGCGCTTCATGTAATCGCTGCATCCCATTGTGAAAAGTTATGCGAAAGTGCCGGGTATGAGGATGGAGTCCATACGTTTCAGGGTAAAGCCCATACACAGCAATACCTAGGATAAGCCCAGCTAATGTTTGAATCTTTCGGCGATGTGTCACTCGATCTGCTGCGTGCATTTGAAGTCGCGGCGCGTTTGCGCAGCTTCACAGCGGCAGCCCTCGAACTGGGCACGACACAGCCCGCTGTCAGCCAGCAGATCAAGCGCCTCGAAGAGCAACTCGCTACCCGTCTGTTCGACCGCATCTACCGTGGCATCGAATTGACCGACGCCGGTGAAGTGCTATTCAGCCATGTGCAGGCCGGGCTGCAATCCATCGACAGCGGATTGACAGCCATTACCGAACACCACCAGCACGAAGTGCTTCAAGTGGCGACCGACTTCGCCTTCGCCGCCTACTGGCTGATGCCGCGTCTGCACCGTTTCCACAAGGTTAACCCGGACGTGGACGTCAGCCTGGTCACCAGCGAGCGTACCCACAGCATGTTACGTGCTGATATCGATGTTGCGGTGCTGTTCGGTGACGGGCGCTTCAAACAGGGCGAAAGCCACTGGCTGTTCAGCGAAGAGGTCTTCCCGGTGTGCAGCCCGCAACTGATCGCCGGGCGCCAGACGCCGCTGCCCAACGATGCGCTGCGCGACTTTCCACTCCTGCACCTGCGTGGCGAAAGCATCAACCACTGGTTCGACTGGGCGGGCGTATTCCGCGCGCTGGACATCCCTCAGGCCCCCGCGCCCGGTCAACTGCGCTTCGACAACTACACCCTGCTGATCCAGGCGGCCATCGGCGGACAGGGCATCGCCATCGGCTGGAAGCACTTGGTCGATGACCTGCTCGATCAGGGCCTGCTCTGCCGCCCTATCGCCGGCGCGGCGATTTCCGGCCAGGGCTATTACGTCGTCCTGCCCCAGCGCAAACGCCGCGTGCAGATCGTTCAGCAATTCGTGGACTGGCTGGCCAGCGAGCAGGCGTTGAGCGGGGTTTCGCTGGCGGGCAGGCCATTGCCGTCGATTGCGGTGTAACATTGCCCCGCTGAAAAGTGACCGCTCGGTCCATCGCCGCGCGCACATCAACAAAATGGTCATGCATACGCTTGAATATCATCGGTGCCCTGCCCCAGGCTGCCTGAACCGAATGCTGAAAGACCAGAACAGAGGATCATCAGAAATGCCGGATCTACTCATCGACGGTAAGACACTCCACTATTCCGACCAGGGCACGGGCCCGGTGGTAGTGCTCGGTCACAGCTATCTCTGGGACAAGGCGATGTGGAGTGCACAGATTGATACCCTGGCCAGCCAGTATCGGGTGATCGTGCCGGATCTGTGGGGGCACGGAGATTCCAGCGGGTTTCCCGAAGGCACTCGCAACCTCGATGATCTGGCGCGGCATGCGCTGGCGCTGCTGGATCATTTGAATATCGAGCGTTGCAGCATCGTCGGGCTGTCGGTCGGCGGTATGTGGGGCGCAATCGCTGCACTGCTCGCGCCAGAGCGCATCACCGGGCTGGTGCTGATGGACACCTATCTGGGCAAAGAGACCGAAGCCAAGAAAGCCTATTACTTCTCGTTGCTCGACAAGCTGGAAGAGGTCGGGACCTTTCCTGAGCCGCTGCTGGATATCGTCGTACCGATTTTCTTCCGTCCCGGCATTGATCCGCAGTCGCCTGTGTACACGTCGTTTCGTGCAGCGCTTGCCGGCATGAATACCGAGCAGTTGCGTCAGTCCGTCGTACCACTGGGAAGGATGATTTTCGGTCGTGATGACCGGCTCGGGTTGATCGAACAACTGAATGCCGACACCACGCTGGTAATGTGTGGCGATGCGGACATCCCGCGCCCGCCTGAAGAAACCTGCGAGATGGCCAGCCTGATCGGCTGCCCTTACGTGCTGGTGCCTGAGGCAGGGCATATCGCCAGTCTGGAGAACCCGGATTTTGTGTCGGGAGCGCTGATGACGTTTTTGGCGCGGGTTAACCAGAAGCAGGGTTGAGCTGGGCGGGTTTCTGCGCTGGGCGGCCCTCAAGATCGGACGCGGAGCGTCCAGAACGGCATACGACGCGGAGCGTCGCACGATAGTCGAGATTATCGTTCCTCACGCTCCAGCGTGGGAGTGCCTTGTTCGACGCTCCGCATAGCAGCACCCATCAATTCAACACGCCATCCAGAATCGCGTAAACAATCCCAGAACCCACGGCGATCAGTACGACGTCGGTGCCCAGGCGGCGCCATTCGTAGCCGTCATAATGTGGCAGGTATTGCAGCGAGCGGCTGTCCAGGCGTTTGCCGTAACCAGGGGGCAACGGACGGCCCTTGGCGATGTGTACGCCAGGCGGCAGTGGCTGGCCCCGGCCGATGACGTCGCGGTGTTGCTGGAAGGTCTCGCGTACCGGGCCGAAATCCTGCGGTGGGCGGTTGCCGCCGCGGTTGTCCTGATGCGCCTGTCTGCCTGGCTGGCTGGCCGGGCCTTTGTCCGGACCCCGGCCATTGTCATTGCCCGGTCCACGGTCATTGCCACGCTCGTTATGCCCGCCATTGCTCTGCGGCCCCGGCTGTTGAACGCCACGATTGTCGTCCGGGCCATCACCGCGTTGATCCGGTGGTGCAGCTTGCAGCAGCGGACTGGCGCTGATCATCAAGATACCCAGTCCGGTGATAAAACGGTTTGGCAGTTTCATGGTGTTTCCTCGGCTTCACTCAATGCAGCAAAAAGGGGTTCATGACGCTGGTCATGAACCCCTTATGTCTTGCTACATAGAGCCGCCGCTCAGGCTTTGATTCCTCTGTATCAGAAACTTTACCCTCAGCGACGAGCGCTACGTACGCCCTCGGCCAGCGCCGCGCACAGCGTCAGCACGCCGTCGACGGCATGCTCCGGCGACTCGGCGCTGGCGATCTTGTCGACGAACGCCGAGCCCACGACCACGCCGTCAGCCAGGCGCGCAATCGCCGCGGCCTGCTCGGGTGTGCGGATACCGAAACCGACGCTGATCGGCAGATCGGTGTGGCGGCGCAAGCGAGCGATGGCTTCAGTGACGTGCTCGGTGGTGGCCGAGCCAGCCCCGGTCACACCGGCGACCGACACGTAGTAAACGAACCCGGAACTGCGTTCCAGCACGCGCGGCAGGCGCGCATCATCGGTGGTCGGCGTGGTCAGACGGATGAAGTCGATGCCGGACGCCTGTGCAGGCGTCGCCAGCTCGGCGTCGTGCTCGGGTGGCAGGTCAACGATGATCAGACCGTCAACGCCCGCTTCCTTTGCCTGCGCCACGAAGGCTTCGACGCCAAAGCGGTGAATCGGGTTGTAGTAACCCATCAGCACAATCGGCGTGGTCTGATCGTCGACACGGAATTCGCTGACCATCTGCAGGGTTTTCTGCAGGGTCTGGCCAGCGTCCAGAGCACGCAGGGTCGCCAGCTGAATCGCCACACCGTCGGCCATCGGATCGGTGAACGGCATACCCAGCTCGATCACGTCAGCACCCGCCGCAGGCAGGCCTTTCAGGACTTTCAGCGAGGTGGCGTAGCCAGGGTCACCGGCGGTGATGAAGGTGACCAGCGCCGCACGACCTTCGGTTTTAAGCTGGGCGAAACGATGTTCTAGACGGCTCATACCAGCTGCTCCTGAGTGTGTTCGGCGGCTGCCATATGGTTCATGACGGTTTGCATGTCTTTGTCGCCGCGCCCGGACAGGCACACGACCATCAGGTGATCATCGCGCAGGTTGGTCGCGCGCTTCATGGCTTCAGCCAGGGCGTGAGCGGTTTCCAGCGCCGGGATGATGCCTTCGAGCAGGCAGCACTGATGGAAAGCATCCAGCGCTTCGTCATCGGTGATGCTGACGTATTCGACGCGCTTCACTTCGTGCAGGAATGCGTGTTCCGGGCCGATGCCTGGGTAGTCCAGACCGGCAGAGATCGAGTGCGCATCGGTGATTTGTCCGTCGCCGTCCTGCAGCAGGTAGGTACGGTTGCCGTGCAGCACGCCCGGTACGCCGCCGTTCAGGCTGGCCGCGTGCTTGTCGGTGCTGACGCCGTGACCGCCCGCTTCAACGCCGATGATTTCCACACTGGCGTCATCCAGGAACGGATGGAACAGGCCCATGGCGTTGGAACCGCCGCCGACACAGGCGACCAGGCTGTCCGGCAGACGACCTTCCTTCTCCAGCATCTGCTCTTTGGTTTCCTTGCCGATGATGGCCTGGAAGTCACGGACCATCGCTGGGTAAGGGTGCGGGCCTGCCACGGTGCCGATCAGGTAGAAGGTGTCGTCGACGTTGGTCACCCAGTCACGCAGCGCTTCGTTCATCGCATCTTTCAGGGTGCCGGTGCCGGAAGTGACCGGAACGATTTCAGCGCCCAGCAGCTTCATGCGGAACACGTTGGCCTGCTGACGCTCGATGTCGGTAGCACCCATGTAGATCACGCAAGGCAGACCGAAACGTGCAGCAACGGTAGCAGTGGCAACGCCGTGCATGCCGGCGCCGGTTTCCGCGATCAGGCGTTTTTTGCCCATGCGTTTGGCCAGCAGCACCTGACCGATGCAGTTGTTGATCTTGTGCGCGCCGGTGTGATTGAGCTCTTCACGCTTGAAGTAGATTTTCGCGCCGCCACAGAACTCGGTCAGGCGCTCGGCGAAGTACAGCGGGTTTGGACGGCCCACGTAATCGCGCTGGAAGTAGGCCATCTCCTTGATGAATTCCGGGTCGGCTTTGGCGGCTTCGTACTCGCGGTTGAGGTCTAGCACCAGCGGCATAAGGGTTTCAGCCACGTAGCGGCCGCCGAATGAGCCGAACAGGCCATTGGCGTCGGGGCCGCTGCGGAAATTGGTCTGGGTCATGAAGTGCTCCAGTTGCAGTATTGGGCGAATGGGTTGAGCCGTATTGGCAATGGGTCCACTTTAACCAGCGCAAGGCTGGATGAAAACCGATAAGATCGCTGCAACCTGTCAGGAAAACTCACAGATCATGAGCCGCGACCTCCCTCCCCTCAATGCATTGCGCGCCTTTGAAAGCACTGCCCGGCTTGGCAGTGTCAGCCAGGCGGCCGAACAGCTGAACGTGACGCATGGTGCTGTCAGTCGCCAATTGAAAGTGCTTGAAGAACACCTGGGTGTAAGCCTGTTCAGCAAGGACGGACGAGGCCTGAAACTCACAGATGCAGGTATTCGCCTACGCGATGTCAGCGGCGACGCGTTCGACCGGCTGCGCGGCGTGTGTGCAGAACTGAGCAAGGGCAGCGCAGATGCGCCGTTCGTGTTGGGTTGCTCCGGCAGCCTGCTGGCGCGCTGGTTCATCCCGCGCTTGAGTCGCCTGAATGCCGAGCTGCCGGACCTGCGTCTGCACCTGTCGGCAGGTGAAGGTGATCTTGACCCGCGTCGGCCAGGTCTTGATGCCCTGTTGATATTTGCCGAGCCGCCATGGCCGGCAGACATGCAGGTCTTCGAACTGGCAAGTGAGCGGATCGGACCGGTGTTGAGCCCACGTTTCGCGCGATTCGAGCGTCTGTGCGATGCACCAGTCGAGGCGTTGCTGGAAGAGTCGTTGCTGCAAACCACATCGCGTCCGCAGGCGTGGCCGAGCTGGGCGCAGCAGAACGGCATCGATCCGCAGTCATTGCGTTACGGGCAGGGTTTCGAGCATTTGTATTATTTGCTGGAGGCGGCCGTGGCGGGCCTTGGCATTGCAATTGCGCCCGAGCCTCTGGTCATCGATGACCTGAAGGCCGGTCGCCTGGCTGCGCCTTGGGGGTTCAGTGAAACCCCGGCGCAGCTGGCGCTTTGGGTACCCAGACGTGCGGCCGATGGACGGGCGCAGCAGCTTGCTCAGTGGTTAAAAAATGAGCTGAGGCGGTCCGGGGAACCGATCAAAAACTGATCAGTTACCGCGCTTGAACAGCATGTAGGCAGCGATCAGGCCGATGGCACCTACCGCAACGCCGGCGGTGGTCCAAGGGTGTTCCTGAGCGTAGTCGCGGGTTGCCAGTGCGTTTTCGCGGGTTTTCTCTTTAACGTCTTCGTAGACATCGCTTAGCAGGCTGCGCGAGTGGCTCAGCGCGCTTTCAGCGTTGGCTTTCAGATTCTTCAGTGTCTTGCGCGACTCGTCGGTAGCGTCGGCTTTCAGGCCCTCGAGGGACTTCAGGAGGCTCTCGATTTCAGCTTCCATACTCTGCAACGAGGCTTTGCGAAGTGACGTAGTAGCCATGGTGTTTCTCCTGCAATGATGAGTGGGCGTGTTGTTTCGGACTCCGGGCTTTTTGGAAAGTGCGATGGGATTTTTGCAAAGGTCTGAACTTTTGCGCGCCTTCTCCTGACAGAAGCAGGGAGCGCGCTCTATATCGCGTCTTTTTCAGACCTCAGGAGAACTGCCATGTCGGATCATCACACGTACAAGAAAGTTGAAATCGTAGGCTCTTCCACGACCACCATCGAAGACGCCATCAACAATGCCCTGGCTGAAGCCAGCAAAAGCCTCGACCTGATGGAATGGTTTGAAGTGACCGAAACCCGCGGCCATATCGAAAACGGCAAAGTCGCGCACTTCCAGGTGACGTTGAAAGTGGGCTTCCGCATCACCAACAGCTGAGGGTGATCTGAACCTTTCGGCTGGCCGATTGCCATAAGCTGCGCTACACGCAAATGTGGCCACGCGTTCGCTGTGTGAGCGTGGGGATTTTCAATGGGCGCCTGTTCCGATGGCGTCTTCATTTGGCCGGACGAGAGGGATTACCCATGAAGAAGTTTTTGTTGGCTGTAGGCTTGCTGAGCATTGCAGGCACTGCCCTCGCGGCAGGCAAGCCATGTGAAGAGTTGAAAAGTGAACTCGACGCAAGACTCCAGGCGAAGGGCGTAACGTCCTACACGCTGGAAGTGGTCGAGAAAGGCAGCGCGGCCGACAAGCAAGTCGTCGGCACCTGCGAAGGCGGCACCAAGGAAATCGTTTACCAGCGCGGTTGATTGCCAGCCAGGCCCGGCTCAGGCCGGTTGGCCCGGTCAATCCCGTTTGCAGGTTTCACGAACAGCATCGCCCCGGACTGTCATTCAGTCCGGGGCGATGCTGTTTCTGGCTGGTTTTTTCCGATTCGGAAAGTCGCTTAGCCGTGCGCGACCTGGGCCAGGATCTCGTAAGAGCGCAGCCTGTCTTCGTGCTCGTACATGTCGCAGGTGAAGAGCAACTCGTCCGCGTCGGTCTGCTCGAGCAGCACGTCCAGTTTGGCGCGAATCTTTTCCGGGCCACCCACCATCGCCAGACCCAGGAAGCTTGATACGGCTTCACGCTCGTGTGGCAGCCACAGACCGTCCATCGACTCGACAGGCGGGCGCTGCATCAGGCTGTGCCCACGCATCAACGCCAGAATGCGCTGATAGACCGACGTCGCCAGGTATTCGGCGTGCTCGTCCGTGTCGGCCGCCGACAAGGGCACACCGAGCATCACATAAGGCTTGTCGAGCACTTCCGATGGTTGGAAGTGATTGCGATACACGCGAATCGCCTCGTGCATGTAACGCGGTGCAAAGTGCGATGCGAAGGCATACGGCAAGCCGCGCATGCCTGCCAGCTGGGCGCTGAACAGGCTCGAGCCCAGCAGCCAGATCGGCACGTTGGTGTTTGAACCGGGTACGGCGATCACTTTTTGATCAGGCGTGCGCGGCCCCAGGTATTCCATCAGCTCGGTGACATCATCCGGAAAGTCATCGGCACTACCGGAGCGCTCGCGGCGCAAGGCACGCGCAGTCATCTGGTCGGAGCCCGGAGCGCGGCCCAGTCCCAGGTCGATGCGGCCGGGATACAGGCTGGCCAGGGTACCGAACTGCTCGGCAATCACCAGCGGCGCGTGGTTGGGCAGCATGATCCCGCCAGCCCCGACACGAATGGTCGACGTGCCGCCTGCCAGGTAGGCGAGCAGCACCGAGGTCGCTGAACTGGCGATGCCGTCCATGTTGTGGTGCTCGGCCACCCAGAAGCGGTTGTAACCCAGCTTTTCAACATGCTGGGCAAGGTTGAGCGAGTTGCGCAGGGAATCGGCGGGCCCTTTGTCGTGGCGCACCGGCACCAGATCAAGGGTGGAAATTTTTACATCTGCCAAACGTTTCATAGGCCGGGGTAGCTCCTCGAATTGTGATGGGCCGGCTGCTGGAGCTGCCCACGATGAAACAGCAGTGCGGGCGCAAGTCCGGCTTTTCAATGGGCAGTGTAGAAAAACCTACTGAAATGGTTGGTCTTTCCGACGGTTGAACTTTCCAGAGCCGTCTATCCTCAGAATGCTGTAACAGCAACGATCCAAATTCATTCCAAAAGGAGCCACCATGAGTATCGTCAAGAAAGCATCCGCCCACTGGGAAGGTGATCTGAAAAGCGGTATCGGCAGCATCTCCACGGAAACCGGAGTGCTGCGCGAAGCGCCTTACGGCTTCAAGGCACGTTTTGAAGGCGGCAAAGGCACCAACCCGGAAGAGCTGATCGGCGCAGCCCATGCAGGCTGTTTCTCGATGGCGTTGTCCATGATCCTGGGCGGTGCAGGCCTGACTGCTGAAAGCATCGATACTCAGGCTGAGGTGTCGCTGGATGAGGTAAAAGGCGGTTTCGCGATCAGCGCTGTGCATTTGACCCTCAAGGCCAAAGTGCCAGGCGCGACCCAGGAGAAGTTCGACGAGTTGACCAAGCAGGCCAAAGAAGGCTGCCCGGTTTCCAAGGTACTGAACGCGAAGATCACCCTGGACGCTACATTGCTGAGCTGATTCACAGCCAGCCTTGCGGGGGCGCCTTGTGCGCTCCTGTATCTGCTGTATAAAGCTGGCTTGCTTCATCGGTCATGCGTTGGTTGACGCATGGTTTGATTATGATCAGGAGTCGAGCATGAAACGTTTTATTATGGCAGCGACCTGCACCCTGCTGGCAACCAGCGCCCTGGCGGCACCGAAATCCTGCGAAGAACTAAAGGCTGAAATCGAAGCCAAGATCCAGGCCAACAACGTCACGTCCTACACGCTGGAAATTGTTGGCAACGAAGAGGCCACCGATCCCAGCATGATCGTCGGCAGCTGCGACAACGGTACGAAAAAAATCATCTATCAGCTCAACGGTCGCTGATCAGATGCAGTGCACCCCGCCCTCTTCTTCCTCCTCGGCCACCACCTTGCGCTCTGCATCGTAAAGCCAGGCATCGACACTGTTCGCCAGTGAGCGTACCTCCAGCACATAACGCTGCCCGGCAGCGAAGTGGTCGTAACGAACACTGACGTAACACGTGATCTCGGTGTACTCGTCGCCGATCATCCCCATGCCGCCCGAGCGGTACTCGTAGTCATAACGCACCTGCAACTCATGGCTGCCCGGCGTCACCTGAAAGTAGCGGCCGTCGTAAGTGTTCTTGCCATCGAGCTTGTCGCCCATGATCAACTGGCCGGTGATGGTGCGCATGTCGACCCACGCCATGTCCGGATTGACGGTGGGCAAGGGACCGGCGCATCCGGCGAGGGTGGCTAGAGTGAGTGCGGTTATCAGTATCAGAAGACGGTTTGGCACCGAGGTGTACCTCTGTTTAAAAAGGTTTAGTGGCAACCGTTGACATGACCTGCTGTTGGCCAGTCATCCAGTCTGCAGAAACTGCGCAGCGTGTTTCGGTCAAGCGTTGGATAACGGCAAAATCGCTTCTCAGGTTTCGTGAAAAGATTGGTTCATGATGAGCAATTCGATTTCGAAGCAATCGGATTTGTTCGAGATCAGCCGCGATCTTTGCTCGGTGGGCAGATACAGTGAAGCACTTTTCGAGGTTTGGAAAAAAGCGGTATAGATAAGGAGTCCAGATACGGCCTTCAAACCGTTTTGTGAACATTTTTTCCCAAAAGACGAATTTCAACTCCGCAATAACGGCCCCGGTTGTTCCACATTTCTGTCTGGCTCTTGCAAGCTCTTGTTTTGGCTTGAAAACCGGACCTGTAACATTGGGCAAGCTTTGCTCGAAGCCGGGACTCCAAGGCCACTCGGGGCCGTAAACCGAAGCGATTGCGTCTGCAACACCGTTACGAACAATCACCTCGCACAGGTGTAGCGGTGTAAGGAACGCTGCAGAGACGAGGGCGTTCCAGGCATACAAAGTGATGGCCTCATCAAGACCCCGGCCCACAGCGCGCGCTGCATTCTCATACGTCGAAATCCGGGCAGAGGAAATGGACAATCTGATTGCCTTTGCGACCTCTAAAGCTGACATTGACGACAACTGCAAATCTCCCTATAGTCTGCCCACTTGCCGAGGGCCTAGCTGGCTTATGCCTCCCCCCACGGACAGATGATATAGCAATACCTAAAGCCCACCTGCACGGTGGGTTTTCTGTTTGTGTCTAATGAAAATAGCTTTTTACACGGGCGCACAGCTTGGTGCGTTCCAGCTCGTCCGTGGTTTGAGTCTCTGTAACCTTCAATCCTCATAACAGTTGCACATCCCCACTCCCCTCCTGCATAACATCACCGTACCCAAGCCACCAAAGCACTTCCTTCATGGCCACATTCTCCCTGCCACGCCTTCGACACCTGCCAGCGCTGACGGCCGTCACGCTGCTTGCCGGCTGCTCCAGCGTTTCCTACTACGGGCAGTTGGCTCAGGGGCAGTGGCAGTTGCTGCAGGCACGTGAGCCGGTGGAGAAGATCGTGGCTGACCCGACTCGGGATGCAGGTTTGCGCCAGCATCTGGCCCGGTCGCAGTTGGCGCGGACGTTTGCCAGTGAGCATTTGCATCTGCCGGATAACAAGAGTTACCGCCTGTATGCGGACCTGGGCCGCCCTTATGTGGTGTGGAATGTGTTCGCGACGGATGAGTTCTCGCTGGAGCCGGTCACGCACTGTTTTCCAATCGCTGGGTGTGTGGCGTATCGCGGTTATTACAGCCCTGGCGGGGCGCGTGGTGAGGCGGCGTTGCAGCGGCAGGCGGGCAAGGATGTGTATTTGAGTGGCGTGGAAGCCTATTCGACGCTGGGTTGGTTCAATGATCCGATTCTCAGTTCGATGATGGGCTGGGGTGACGAGCGTCTGGCCACGCTGATTTTTCATGAGTTGGCGCATCAGCGTTTTTACGTGAAGGACGACACGGAGTTCAACGAGTCCTACGCCAGTTTCGTCGAGCAGGAAGGTACGCGGCAATGGCGTGCGGCGCGGGGATTACCGCCGGAGAGTGTTTCGCAGTCGGCGCGGCGTGATCAGTTTACCCGGTTGGTGCTCGATACCCGGGAGCGGCTCAAGGCGTTGTATCGCCAGCCGCTGTCGGCCGAGGTGATGCGCGCCCGCAAGGCTGAAGAATTCGAGCGGATGCGCCGTGATTACCGCGCGTTGCGGGATGATCAATGGGCAGGCGACAAGCGCTTCGATGCCTGGATCAACAGCCCGATGAACAACGCCAAGCTGCTGCCTTTTGGTCTTTACGATCAATGGGTGCCAGCTTTCGAGGCGTTGTTCAGGCAGGTGAATGGCGACTGGCAGGCCTTTTATCGGGCTGTGGAGAAGCTGGGCGCGATGCCTGCCGAGGCGCGCAAGGCGGCGCTGCGGGCGTTGATGCCTTGAACTCTCCGTGGGAGTGAGTTTGCTCACGAAGAGGTCGGTACAGCGCTCACACAATGGGCGTTTGAACCGCGGTCTTCGCGAACAAGCGAAGCGTCGCCCGGCTCGCTCCTAAGGCCTTCGGCCAGAATAGAAGGTCGACTGAGTGCAGAGCGCAGTATTAATAGCGGGCCTCAACCCTTATCAAACCCCTCCGCCAGATGCTGATCCTTGAGCTTCACGTAATTAGTGGCGCTGTACGGAAAAAAGGCGATTTCCTTGTCGGTTAATGCACGCACCTGTTTGACCGGGCGGCCGACGTACAGAAAGCCGCTTTCCAGCACTTTACCGGGCGGTACCAGGCTGCCTGCGCCGATGATGACTTCGTCTTCGACAACCGCGCCATCCATGATGGTCGTGCCCATGCCGACCAGGATGCGGTTGCCGATTGTGCAGCCATGCAGCATGGCCTTGTGGCCGATGGTCACTTCGTCGCCGATCAGCAGCGGGAAACCGTCCGGGTTGAAGGGGCCTGCGTGGGTGATGTGCAGCACGCTGCCGTCTTGCACACTGGTACGGTCGCCGATGCGGATGCGGTGCATGTCGCCGCGTACCACGGTCAGCGGCCAGACGGAGCTGTCGGCGCCGATTTCGACGTCACCGATAACCACCGCTGAATGATCGACAAAGGCCCGTTCGCCGAGGGCTGGGGTGTGCTCCTGAAACTTGCGAATGGCCACGATAGGCTCCTTCTTTGGCAGTGATAGGCGTGCAGAGCGGGTTTGGTTGCTGCGGTCGGCGTCGATTGTAATTAAGATGGCTGAGTGTTTCTTCAAGGCAAGGTGCAAAACCGTGAGCGCGAACAACCCTCTTCTGCAATCGTACGACCTGCCACCCTTTTCGGCGATTCGTGCCGAGCATGTCAAACCTGCTATCGAACAGATCCTGGCGGATAACCGTGCCGCGATTGCCGACATCCTCGCCAAACAGGGTTCGACACCGACCTGGGCCGGACTGGTGCTGACCATGGACGAGCTGAACGACCGCCTGGGCGCTGCCTGGAGCCCCGTCAGCCACCTCAATGCCGTGTGCAACAGCGCCGAGCTGCGCGAAGCGTATGAATCCTGCCTGCCGGCCTTGAGCGCCTACTCCACCGAGATGGGCCAGAACCGCGCGCTGTTCCAGGCCTATGAAGCCCTGGCCAATGGCCCCGAGTCCGCCAGTTTCGACGTTGGCCAGAAGACCATTCTGGAGCAGTCGCTGCGCGACTTCCGCCTGTCCGGTATCGATCTGCCGCCCGAGCAGCAGAAGCGTTACGCCGAAGTGCAGAGCAAACTGTCGGAGTTGGGCAGCCAGTTTTCCAACCAGTTGCTCGATGCCACTCAGGCCTGGACCAAGCTGGTCGCCGATGAGTCCGCCCTCGCCGGCCTGACCGATTCTGCCAAACAGCAGATGGCCGCCGCTGCCAAGGCAAAGAATCTGGAAGGCTACCTGATCACGCTGGAATTCCCGAGCTACTACGCGGTGATGACCTACGCCGAAGACCGCGCACTGCGCGAAGAAGTCTATGCGGCGTACGCCACCCGCGCGTCGGATCAAGGCCCGAACGCGGGCAAGAACGACAACACGCCGGTCATGGAGCAGATCCTCGACCTGCGTCAGGAACTCGCGCAATTGCTCGGTTATGCGAACTACGCCGAGCTGAGCCTGGCGACCAAGATGGCCGAGTCCAGCGACCAGGTACTGAGCTTCCTGCGTGACCTGGCCAAACGCAGCAAGCCTTTTGCTGCCCAGGATCTGGAGCAGCTCAAGGCTTATGCCGCCGAACAGGGCTGCCCTGATCTGCAAAGCTGGGACAGCGGTTTCTACGGCGAGAAGCTGCGCGAGCAGCGCTACAGCGTTTCCCAGGAAATCCTGCGTGCCTACTTCCCTGTCGATAAGGTGCTTGGCGGCCTGTTCACCATCGTTCAGCGCCTGTACGGCATCGAGATTACCGAGCAGAAAGGCTTCGACACTTGGCACCCGGATGTTCGTCTGTTCGAGATCAAGGAAAACGGCCAGCACGTCGGGCGCTTCTTCTTCGATCTGTATGCCCGCGCCAACAAGCGTGGTGGTGCCTGGATGGACGGCGCGCGCGACCGTCGCCGTACGGCGCAAGGCACGTTGCAGAGCCCGGTGGCCAATCTGGTGTGCAACTTCACACCCGCTGTTGCCGGCAAGCCTGCGCTGCTGACCCATGACGAAGTCACCACGCTGTTCCACGAATTCGGTCACGGCCTGCATCACTTGCTGACCCGCGTCGAGCATGCCGGGGTATCCGGTATCAATGGCGTGGCCTGGGACGCCGTCGAGTTGCCGAGCCAGTTCATGGAAAACTGGTGCTGGGAGCCCGAGGGCCTGGCGCTGATCTCCGGTCATTACGAAACCGGCGAGCCTCTGCCGCAGGATCTGCTGGAGAAGATGCTCGCCGCCAAGAACTTCCAGTCCGGCCTGATGATGGTGCGTCAGCTGGAGTTCTCGCTGTTCGATTTCGAGCTGCATGCCACGCATGGCGACGGCCGCAGCGTGCTGGACGTGCTGGAAGGCATTCGCGACGAAGTGTCAGTGATGCGTCCACCCGCCTACAACCGCTTCCCGAACAGCTTCGCACACATCTTCGCAGGCGGTTACGCAGCCGGTTACTACAGCTACAAGTGGGCCGAGGTACTGTCCGCCGATGCGTTCTCGAAATTCGAGGAAGACGGTGTGCTCAACGCTGAAACCGGACGCGCCTTCCGCGAAGCCATTCTGGCGCGTGGTGGTTCGCAGGCACCGATGGTGCTGTTCGTCGACTTCCGAGGACGCGAGCCGTCGATTGACGCATTGTTGCGTCACAGTGGCTTGAGTGAGGATGCGGCAGCATGACCGATACCCCGGTAGTCATTACCAGGAAACGCTTCATCGCCGGGGCGGTTTGCCCGGCGTGCAGCGAGCCTGACAAACTGATGATGTGGAACGAAAACGACGTGCCGCATCGCGAGTGCGTGAGTTGCGGTTACAGCGATACGCTCAACGAGCAGGGTATTTCGATACCGAAGGAGTTGGGTACGCGGGTCAACAAGGCGGTGGTCAAACCGGCTGATCCCAAGGTTCAGGGCGTGCAGTTCTTCCCGAACCCGAAGTTGAAGAAGCCGGTTGATCCTGAGTAACGTGATCGGTCGGTGTCAAATTGAAAGGTTCGTTCGTTTGAACGAACCTTTTTTATTGCCCGCCGTGCCTCAGGTTATCAACGGTAAAGTTACCAATCGGCCAACTCAGCCACTTTCTTCCTGAAGGCCAGCGCCAGAGCCGTCAGCACTTCCTCATCCCTGCCCAGTTCGCCGCGAATCTTGTGTTTTCCCTGCGGGTGCAGCCTGACCCAGGCGTGTTCTTGCAGGTCATCGTTTTCATAAAATTCAATGGCTATTTCAGGATGGTCATGTTCCTCAATGTCTTCAGCCCACAACCGAATCTCATACTTGGCCATCACCCACCCCGTTGTCAGGTAAATGCGCCAGTACCCGATAGCCGAGTTGGCGTTTCGCTACACTAGGCCTGAAGAAAAAGGGCGTCTACTGGCAGAAGTAACAGGTGGTTTTTTGTACAGGGCGGGAAAGTAAGACGGCGAATCGCAACAACGCTGGGGGGGAAGCAGGGACAAGCGGTGAGCACCACTTGTCCCTGGCAGGCAAAACGTCAGCCTGCTGTTTGCAGTCTGCGCTTCTCGGCCAGACGACTTCTGCCGTACAGCACTGCAATGGCGATCAAGGCGATGGCCTGTGCGCTGAGTGAGTACAGGTCGGCGTGAATGCCCAGCCAGTCGAACTCGAAGAACGGCACCGGCCTTGTGCCGAATATCCCCGCCTCCTGCAGCGCCTTGACGCCGTGACCGGCAAACACCACTGACAGTGCGCAGAGCAGCGCAGCATTGATGCCGAAGAACAGCGACAGCGGCAGCTTCGCCGAGCCGCGCAGGATGACCCACGCCAGGCCTACGAGCAGCACCAGCGCCGTGGCACCCCCCGCCAGCACGGCATCGTGCCCGGCCGGTCCGGCCTGCAGCCACAGGGTTTCGTAGAACAGGATGACTTCGAACAACTCGCGATACACCGAGAAGAACGCCAGCACCGCGAAGCCGAAACGACCGCCGCCGCCGACCAGACTGCTTTTGACGTAGTCCTGCCACGCAGCAGCGTGACGACGATCATGCATCCACACCCCGAGCCAGAGCACCATCACACTGGCAAACAGCGCGGTGGCGCCTTCCAGCAATTCACGCTGAGCGCCGCTGACATCGATGACATACGCCGCGAGTGCCCAAGTGGCCAGCCCAGCCAGCAGCGCCAGACCCCAGCCGATGTTGACGCTGCGTACGGCAGACTGCTGGCCGGTGTTGCGCAGAAACGCCAGAATCGCCGCCAGTACCAGAATCGCTTCCAGCCCTTCACGCAGCAGGATCAGAAGGCCCGAAATATAGCTCAGCGACAGGCTCAGGCCGTCGCTGCCCAACAGGTCCGCCGACTCCTTGAGCTTGCCTTTGGCTGCTTCCAGTTTTTGCGCGACCTGAGGTAGCGGCATGCTGTCCTGCAAGGACTGCCGGTAAGCCATCAGGCTCTTTTCAGTGTCCTTGCGCACATTGGCGTCGACGTTATCCAGCGAGCTTTCGACCAGCTCGAAACCCTCCAGATACGCCGCGACCGACAAATCATAGGCCTGCTCGCGATCACCGGCCTTGTAGGCTGCCAGGCTCTTGTCCAGCGTTACACTGGTGTAATCCAGCAGTTGCGCCGGGCCGCGCTGTACCTGAGGTGGCTGCGCGCGCTGGGCCCGGAAGGTGGCGGTAGCGTCCGGACCTTCGGCAGCCTGGATTTCGGCCGGTGTCTGGCGAGCCAGATCGGCGAGGTTGAAGGTCTTGGCAGGCTGGGCGACCGGTTGTGCGCTGAAGCTGGCGATATACGTCGCGATGTCCCAGCGCTGGCGATCGTCCAGCTGGTCGGCGAACGCGGGCATATCGGTGCCGGCAATGCCTAGCCCGGTCGCGTTGTAGAGGTCGTAGAGACTCAGGCGATCCAGCCGCGTAGTATCCCGCAGGTTCGAGGGTGGCGGTTCCAGGCCGATACCTGCCGGTCCATCCCCTGCACCGCTGTCGCCATGGCACACCGAGCAATGCTGGGCGTACAAAGGCGCGCCACGGGCGGGGTCCGGCGTAATGGCCGGGGCCTGACTGACCTCGTAGGCAAGCGCGAGCTTCGCACTCAACTGCCGCGCCTGACGAGTGACCTGCGCAGCGTCCTGTCGACTTGCC